>Ga0137394_10003122_pt1 | contig 12405 bp, 10 predicted proteins | sample czobulk116metaG_FD_108278 | JGI IMG/M metagenome (GOLD analysis project Ga0137394, IMG submission 108278) | Vadose zone soil microbial communities from Angelo Coast Range Reserve, California, USA - czobulk1.16 metaG | ecosystem: Environmental > Terrestrial > Soil > Vadose zone | place: USA... | reverse complement strand
GCTGACGGCCGTGTTGAGAGTCGGGCGGTCCGCGGCCTCCTTTGCCCTCAAATCCGCCTGCGCCTTTTCCACGAGCGCGCGCGCGGCGGCGAGATCCGGCCTCTGAAGCTGAGCCTCCGCGATGGCGCGCTCCACTTCCAGCGCCGCCCGCTCCTCGGGAAGCTCGTACGACGGGAGCGCCACTTCGAATGGCGTGTTCGCGGGCAGGCCGAGCGCCGTCGCGAGGCTGCCGTGGATCGTCTGAAGCTCTCCCTGCACCGTCTCGAGGGCGAGGCGGGCCTCGGAGAGCCGGGTCTTCGCCTGCAGGACATCGGCGATCGTCGATAGCCCGACGGCGCGCCGGGCTTCGGCGGCGTCGAGGCTCGTCGCCGCCTCCTTCACCGCTGCCTCCTCCGATTCCTCGAGCGCGCGCGCGTAGAGATACTGAAAGAAGGCCCGCTGCACGTCGAGGACCACGTCCTGTATGACGGCGTTGTGCGTCCAGTCGGCGGCGATCAACGCCTGCCGCGCCGAATCGACCGTCGCTCTCCGGCCGCCGAAGTCGAGGAGCAGCCAGTTGAGCGCCACGAAGGGATTGGTGGATTGGTTCTGGAAACTCAGCCTGCCTCCGGCGACGCTCCCTCTCACGGCCGACACGCCGAGGACTCCCGCGATCGTCGGATAGTACGCCCCGCCTTTCGCACCCAGATCGGCGGCCGCCGAGCTCGCCTGCGCCCACGCGACGCGCGTCTGCGGGCTGGTGCGAAGAGCCAGATCGACGAGATCGGAGAGGATCCAGTGCCCGGCGGTCTCGAGGAGATCAGGAGGGATCGAAGGCGCGCTCCCGGCCCCCTCTCTTGCCTCCGAGGTCCGCGGCGGCAGCAGGTCGGCCGGCGGCGTCCACGGTGCCGCCGGCGAAGAGGAGGTTCCCGGCGCCGTGCGCACCTTCGACATCTCATGCGCGCACGAGAGAGCCGCGACAGCGCCGCAGACGACAAGAAGAATCCGCGCCGCACGCGGCCTGGACGGGCTCGACCGCAGCCCGCGCCCTTCACGACTCAACCGTCCCAAGCCTTTCCTCCCGCCCCCGCCTCACGTCCCGCCGGAATAGGAGCGGATGCCGGCTGCCGAGTACCGGACGATGTGATCCACGATCCGGGAGAAGGAGGAGTCTTCCCGGTTCCGGCCGCGTGTCGTTTGCACCAACCCCCTCATCCTCACCGTATGCACGAGCTGCCCGACGATCGACTCGACGCACCGTCGCGCGGAACGATCGTTGAGCCGCACGCCGACGGCGCGGATCGCGTCGATCAGCGCCGTCTCCACCGGCTCGACCATCTCTCGCTGAAGGGTGTCCGGCTGGAGGTGCGGCTCCAGCAGCTCTCTCGAAAAGAGCTGCATCAGAAGCCGGCCCCTGCTCTCGTCCAGGTGGGGCTCGAGGAAAGCGGTGGTGAACGAGCGCAGGATCATCTCCAGATCCGCGCGGTCGCCGGCCTCGACCAGGGCGCGGTTGACGCTCCGGATCCTCTGCTCGCGCAGGGTCTTCATGCGGCGGCGGAAGACCTCGCCGTAGAGGGACCGCTTGCCGCCGAAGTGGTAGGTGACGGCGGCGAGGTTGCAGCGGGCCTCGGCGGTGATGTCGCGCACGGAGGTCGCGCGGTAACCGCCCGCGGCGAAGAGCCTCTCCGCGGCGTCGAGCAGCCGCTCGCGAGTCCGGAGGGCCGGCTCGGAAACGGATCGGGCGGCGAGGCTGGATGATTTCAATTCCATGGCTCCAGGGGTCACATCACCCGTTTCAAACGGCTGTATGAATCTAGCACGAGGTTCCCGTCAATCCAATGTCCGGTGGATGCGGGAGGGGAGGAACGCGGGGGCGGGAGGTTGTCCCCGGGCTCCACGCGGCCAGGCCGCCGCGGCGCGTTACCCGCGGGGCGCCGTCAATCTCTCAGCAGGGTCCCCAGGTGGCTCTCGACCGAAGCGGCGAGCGCTTCGAGATCGTAGCCGCCCTCGAGGAGGGAGACGATGCCGCATGCAGGCGCGCCCGGGCTCTTCGCGGAGACTTCGGACGCCGCGGCGAGGACGATGCGGGTGAGAGCGGCGAACCCGGCTTCGCTCAGCTTCATCCCGCCGAGCGGATCCTGGCGGTGCGCGTCGAATCCGGCGGAGATGATGATGGCGTCGGGACTGAACGCCGTGATCGCCGGCACGAGCTGCTCCTCGAAGACCCTTCTGTAGTCGTCGTCGTGGCACCCGGCGGGCATCGGAGCGTTGAGCGTGAACCCCTTTCCCGCCCCGCTCCCCGTCTCGGACTTCGCTCCCGTTCCCGGGTAGAAGGGCCACTGGTGGATGCTGAAGTAGAAGACGCTCGGATCTTCGTAAAAGGCCGCCTGCGTGCCGTTGCCGTGATGCACGTCCCAGTCGATGATGAAAACCTTCTTCCTGAGGTGCTGTTTCTGGAGATAGCGCGCCACGATCGCCGCGTTGTTGAAGAGACAGAATCCCATCGCTGTGTCGCGCAGCGCGTGGTGCCCCGGCGGCCTGATCGCGGCGAACGCGGCCGGGAGTTTCGAGGACGCCACCGCGTCGGCGGCCGCGAGCCCCGCCCCCGCCGCCAGGAGGGCGACCTGGCAGGAGTACTCGGAAATCCCCGTGTCCATGGAGTCGATGATCGCGCTTCCGCGCCCGCACGTCAGCCGGACCCGCTCGACGTAGGCTGGATCGTGGATCTCGCGGATCCAGTCATCCGCGGCGGGGCGCGCTTCGAGGGAGGTGAGATCCTTCAGGAGGCCGGAGTTGGCGACGCGGGAGCGGATCGCCTCGATGCGCTCGGGGCGCTCGGGATGCCCGATGCCTGTGAGGTGCTCCAGATAGCGTGGGTCCGTCACGTAGCCGACGGGACGCATGGGCTACCGCCCGCTTCCTCCGCCGAAGAAGCCGGAGAGACTGTTGGTGACGGTGACGTCGTTGGGGAGCTTGATCTCGTACTTGGAGAGACTGATCTCCGGGTTGATCGCGATCTGATCGAACGCGAGGTGCGTGCTGTCTCCATCGGCTTCCAGATACTCGATCGCGCGCGGCTGGTTTATCTCGCGGTCCAGCCAGATCCTGATCTCGGCGATGCGCTTCTGGATCCTTTTCCCGCGCGGCTTCAGCACGAGAAGATCGGTGTTCGGGATCTGGTTCTCCTTCGAGAGAGACATCTCGTACTCCCCCGTCAGGTCCTCGAGAACAGAGCCCAGACCGAGATACTTCACGATGCGCTTGCCGAAGCGGGTCTTGATCTCCTCGGCCCGCTTCTCGCGCGGGTAATAGGCGATGATCCCCGTCGCGTCGAGCATGAGGAGCTTCTCGGTGGGATTCCTGTACTCCCACAGGAACTTGTCGGGCTTCGTGTGATAGAACTCGCCGCTCTGCACGACCGGTGCCTTGAGGAGGGCGAGTGTCTTCACTTCCCTGAAATGCGCGGATATCCGCTGGATATTCCCCTGCGCCCCGTCGAACCGCCTGATGGCGGCGGCAAGCGCAGGATCGATCCCCGACGGAAGCGGCGCCCCCTCCTGCGCGAAGAGCCCGGCCCCGAGGAGCCCGAGAACGACCGCGCCTCCGAGCATGGCGCCCGCGGCGGCGAGCTGAATCGCGGCTCGTCGAGACGGTTTTGGGTCTTTCTCGGGATTCAGGAGCCACCTCCGGATCGGGGGGCAGGGATAAAGGCGGTGCATCGTAGCAGAGCGTTTCCGGGGGATCAACGCGCCGCACCGAGCGGGATCGTCAGCTGGCGGGGGCGGTGTTCGGAACTCCCTGGGCGAAGGCGCGGTAGCGTTCCGGTATGTTGATCCGGTTCTCCTTGTAGAGCCGCTGCCAGTAGTCCTCGATCGCCTGCCCGAACTTTTCCTGCTTGAGCTTGTTCTCGATGCCGGCTCTGACAGACTCCACGTCGGGCTCCTTCGCTTCGGTCTTCGTGTCGAGCTGGACGATATGGAGGCCATGACTCATCTGGATCGGCTCGGAGACCTCCCCCTGCTTCATCTTCTGGACGGCGGCGCGGAGCGCCGGCGAGAGATCGGCCGCGCTGACCGGGCCGATGATCCCTTCCTGGAATCGCGAAGGGGCCTCGGAGTACTTCAGGACTGCTTCCGCGAACGCGGTGCCCGCCGCGAGCTCGGTTTTGATCTTCGCGGCGATCTCCTGAAGCTCCGCGTCGGTGTGTCCCTCGGCGAGCAGGACGATCTCGCGGATCTTGTAGCTTTCCTCGACGCGGAACTCCTCGCGATGCATCTCGAAGAACGCCTTCACTTCCTCATCGGTCACGACGATTTTCTGCCGGACCTCCAGGTTGATCATGATGTCGGGGACGTTGAAGCGCAGGAGCATCTTCCGCAGCTCATCCTTGGTGAGCCCTTCCTGCTTGAGGAGCGCGTTCATCTCATCGTTGGTCTTGATTCCCTGCTGATCCTTCAGGTTGTCGACCGCCTGCTGGTAGACCTTGTCGAGGTCGAGGCCCATGATCTCCGCGCGCTGCACAAGCAACAGCTCGCGGATCATGTCGGTCAGGAGGTTCTTCCTCGCGTCGGCCATCTTCGCCTCGAGGTCGCTCCCCTCGAACTGTCGGGAGAGCTGCTGCCTGATCTGGCCCTCCCGCTCGACCATCTCCGAGAGCGTGAGGATCTGGCCGTTGATGAAGGCCGCGACCTCTTCGACGATCTCCGCGCGCGCGATCGCGCCCGCCGCACACAGCGCGAGGACGAATACCGCCGCGCGCCTCATGACGTCTTCTTCCGGTAACCGAACGGAAGTCTCTCCTCGTGGATCACGAGCGCAGCCTCCTGCCGCATTCTTTCCATGAAGTCGTCGTACCGCTTCTTCCCCTTCTGCTGCATCAGGGTCACCTGGATCCGCTGGGAGGCCTCCTCGACCCCGATTACCCGCGCGGGCTGCCGCTTCTCCACCCGGAAGATCCGGCTTCCCATCGAGTCGCTGACGACCTCGGTGATCCCGCCGTCCGGCACCGCGGTCGCCGCGGCGACGATGTCGGGCGCCAGGTCGGCCTCGGCATAGGCCTGGGCCCGTCCCCCATCGGGAGCCATCGAGAGCGACTGGGCGAGCTCCTCGAAACGATTCGGATCCCTGACGAGGTCGTCCCGCGTCCTCTTCGCGACAGCCGGATCATCGAGAAGGATCTGCCGGAGCACCATGTGCGCCGGCTGGCTGAACTCGTTCCTGTGCTCGTCGTACCACGAGCCGATTTCGCCTGGACCGACGGTGAGCCCGTTCAGAATCTTCTCCTCCCTGAACTTCCGCACGAGCAGGGCGCGCCGCATCCTCTCGCGCGCCGCCGGAGCGTCGAGAGGCGCGCCTGTATCGGCGGTTTCCTGGAGCCGGCCCCCCTCCCCGCCTTCCGGGCGCTGGAGACGCCTTAGCGCCTCAGTCACTTCCCGCTCCGTCACAGCCGTCCCCTGCCTCCCAGCCTCACGCAGGATCAGCTCCTCGTCGAGAAACCTGTCGAGGAGCCGGCTCATCAGCTCCGCCTCGTTCGGCTCGGGAGTTTGATCGGCGCTGGATGGCGTGATTCCCGCCACGTAGGCGCTGAATTGCGCGGCCGTCACGGGCTGGCCGTAGATCTCCGCGATGGCGTCGGGGCTGGCGGTCGCTTCGGCCGTTTCCTTCGTCGATTGGCAGGAGACGAGAGCCGCGAGGCAGACGGGCGCGATGCAGATCGAGATGAGCGCGCGCATTTCGGGGGACATCCGTGACCGCAATCTACCAACTCACCCGAGGCCCCGCAAGGCGTCGAGCGCGCGCGCGATCCGCTCCGGCGCGGCCCACGCCGCGGGGAGGCGGAGGAGCCCCGTGGGGGTCAGGGTCGATCCGGGGCGCGATCGGACGTACGCCAGCAGCTTCCCGGGCTCCAGGGGTGTCGTCTCCGAGAACTTGATCTGGAGCGTGGCGGCGCGAAGATCGATCTGCTGGACGTGGAGCTTTTCGGCGACGAGCCGCAGCTTCGCCGCCTCCAGCAGCCGCAAACCTTCGTCCGGAAGGCGCCCGAATCGATCCTGCATCTCCTCCTGAACACCCGAGACCTCGGTTTCGGTCCGCGCGGAGGCGATCTTCTTGTAGAGCACGAGTCTCAGGCCCTCCTCGGGGATGTAGCTCTCCGGGATCTTGAGGTCCACGCCGAGGTTGATCTGGCTTCGGAACTCGGGGAGCGGCTCGCCCCCCTTCATCTCCTCGATGGTCCGCTCCAGCATCCTGCAATACATCTCGAATCCGACGGCAGCGATCTGCCCGTGCTGCTGCCGCCCGAGGAGATCGCCGGCGCCGCGGATCTCCAGATCCATCGCCGCGATGCGGAACCCCGACCCGAGGTCCGTGAAATCCTGGAGCGCCTGGAGGCGTTTCCGCGCGATCTCGGTCAGCGTGCGGTCGGGCGGCACGAGAAGGTAGGCGTACGCCTGCCTGTCGGAGCGTCCGATGCGGCCGCGGAGCTGGTAGAGCTGCGAGAGACCGAAGCGGTCGGCGCGGTTGACGATGAGCGTGTTCACGCGGGGAACGTCGAGACCGTTCTCGATGATCGTCGTGCTCACCAGGACGTCGATGTCGCCGCTCGTGAGCCGCATCATCGCACTCTCGAGATCGTTCTTTCCCATCTGACCGTGCGCGACTCCGACCCGCGCCTCGGGGACGAGTCGCTGCACGAGCGCCGCCGCCGCGTAGATGCTCTCGACCCGGTTGTGGACGAAGTAGACCTGACCACCGCGCTGCAGCTCGTGCCGGATGGCGGGCGCGAGAATCGTCTCCTTGAACGGAAGAAGGTGGGTCTGTATCGCGAGCCGGCTCTCAGGGGGCGTCTCCACCAGGCTGAGGTCGTAGACCCCCATCAACGCCATCTGGAGCGTCCTCGGAATCGGCGTCGCGGAGAGGGTCAGCACGTCCACGGATCGCTTGAGCTTCTTGATCCGCTCCTTGTGAGCCACGCCGAACCGCTGCTCTTCATCGACGACGAGAAGGCCCAGATCGCGAAACTCGATGTCGGCCGACAGCAGCCGGTGGGTGCCGATGACGATGTCCACCTCGCCGGCGGCGATCCGCGCCACCGTCTCGGACAGCTCCTTGTCGGTCCTGAAGCGGCTGAGCATCTCGACCCTGGTCGGAAAGGGAGAGAAGCGCGCGGTGAAGGTGTTGAAGTGCTGGAATGCGAGGACCGTGGTCGGCGCGAGAATGGCCACCTGTTTCCCATCCATCACCGACTTGAATGCCGCCCGGAGCGCAACCTCGGTCTTTCCGAACCCGACGTCGCCGCAGAGAAGCCGGTCCATCGGGTCGGGCTTCTCCATGTCGCGCTTGACCTCCTCGATCGCGCGCGCCTGATCGGGGGTGAGCTGCCACGGAAACGAGGTCTCGAACTCCTTCTGCCACTCGGTGTCGGCGCCGAAGGCATGCCCCGACTGAGTCTTCCGCGCGGCGTAGAGGTTCAGAAGCTCGACGGCCATCTCCTCCATCGCCTTGCGGACGCGCTTCTTGGTGCGCCCCCAGCTCTGGCCGCCGAGCCGGTCGAGCGCCGGGTGGACCGCCCCCGAGCCCAGGTACTTCTGGACGAGGTCGAGGCGGTCCATCGGCACGTACAGCCGGTCGTTGTTCGCGTACGTCAGGATCATCGATTCTATTTCGCGCGGGCGGGCGAGCCAGGCGTCCTCCCCCGACGCGCCGGTGCTCGAGACTTTCGTCAATCCGTCGTAGCGGCCGATCCCGTGATCGATGTGAACGATGAAGTCGCCGATCTTCAAGTCGCGAAAGTCGGAGGCGAAGGTCGGAATCGGCGAGCGGGCGCGAGCCCGGGCCTCCACACCGAAGATCTCGCGCTCGGTCACGAGATGCCAGCCGGCTTGAGGGAGGCTGAACCCTTCGCTCACCGGAGCCGCGCCCAGATAGATGACGCCGCCGGGCTCTGTGCTCTCGACCTCCCGCAACTCGCGCGCGCCCAGGCCGGCTTCATCGAGGAGCTCCCGCATCCTCTTCATTGTGCCGGTGCTGCTCATGAGGATGCAGGTCGCCTCGCCGCCGCGGACGCGGCGCCCCAGCTCGGCGATGAACGCGGTGACCCGGCCCCGGTACGAAGGCGCGCCGGCTGCCGCAACCGGAAGCGTGATCTCCGCCGGACCGGCCGATTCTCCTTCGAGCCGGAGATGCCTCACCGACCAGCGAGCGCGCTTCTCGAGGATCGAGGCCACCTCATCGGGAGAGACGAAGAGCTCGGCCGGCGCCGGCAGCGCCGCTCCGGGTGACGCCTCGTGGGAGCGGACGAGATCCGCCCAGAGGTTGCGCGCCTCCTCCCGGGTCATCTCGGGCTCATCGACGCAGAAGAGATGGCTGGCCGCGTGATCCACCAGCGTGGCGGTTGCCGGCAGGGCGAGACGTCCGCACATCTCGACACCCGGGAATCTCCCCTGCCGCTCGAGGAGGGAGATCAGCTTCGACCCCCCCTCTCCGCCGCGCGTCAGCGCGCGCGACAGCGATGCTCTCTCGGTTCCGCCGAGCGTGATCTCCCGCGCCGGGGTGAAGAGGCACGAGTCGAGCGCCTGCGTGGATCGCTGCGCAGCGGGATCGAAGAGACGGATCGAAGCGATGGTGTGGCCGTCGAGCTCCACCCTTACCGGCGACTCGAGAGTGGGGAGGAAGAGATCGAGCACCCCGCCGCGCCGCGAGAATTCGCCGGGGGCCGAGACCATATCCACGCGATCGTATCCCTGCGCGATGAACCAGGTCATCTCGTCCGCCTCCCGCCACTCCACTCCGGGGCCGAGGAGAAGGCACCGCCGGCCGAACGTCTCGGGCGGCTCGAGCGGTGTGAAGAGCGCCTCCACCGAGGTGACGAGAAGGCCGCACTCGCCATTGGCGAGCGCCGCCAGCGCGCGCACGCGCCGCGTGACGAAGGAGAGGTGCGGAGCGATCCCCTGGTAAGGATCGGCGTCGAGAGAAGGGAAGACGTGGACCGTGGAGGGATCGGCGAGGCCGAAAGCGAAGGCGAGCGAGCGGAGGTCCTCGGCCATCGCCGACGCCTCGGCGTCGGAGCGCGTGACGAGCGCGCAGGGCTGCCTGAGCTCGTGATGGACCGCGAGGAGCCAGAGCGCCTTTGCCGGCGCCGGCAGCCCCGTGACGGAGACAGATCTCCCCGCCCCCCTCTCGTCCTTGAGGGCGTCGAGGAGGTGCCGTATCCCTTCAGTGGCCAGCGGTCTCAGAAGAGGCCGGCCGAGCGCCACGACCATGCAGGCGGCAGCTTAGCTGATCGGGGACCGCCGCCGCCCGCGGCGCGGTACAACTACTTTTCGGATGGAGAGCGCCGCTCGTTCGATCATTCTCGTCGTCGAGTAGCCGCGCTTGAACCGCACTCGAACGACCCGACCGCCCCAGGAGGTGACTTCCCGGCTCCCGACGATCGCGCCGGCGCCCCAGTCGGCGCCCTTCACGAGGATGTCGGGTTTGAGGAGGCGAATCGTCTCGAGCGGAGTCTCTTCGCCGAAGACGGTCACGTAATCCACGCACCCCAGCGCCGCCATCACGATCGCGCGATCGGCTGCCTTCACGATCGGGCGGCCGGGGCCCTTCGACAGCCGCCGCACCGAAGCGTCGCTGTTGACGCCGACGACGAGGAGGTCGCCGAGGCGGCGTGCGGCTTCCAGAAGCTCGACGTGCCCCGGGTGCAGGAGGTCGAAGACCCCGTTCGTGAAGACGATGCGCCTCCCCTGCCGGCGAAACCTCGCGCCGAGGGACGCGAGCTTCTCGCGGGGGACCAGTTTCGCCCGGGTTTCGCTTTGCTGGCCCACCTTATTACTGCGTCGCGACTCCGGCACTGGCACGCCTCCTCGGCGGATCAACCTATCACGCCCGGGGAACCTGGGCTCCCCGGCGCGCGCGGTACCACTCGTTGAAGAGTCCGCACCCTGCGCGCAGCGTCGCCACGGCCATGTCGCCCCGGAGTCTCCTCTCGACCACGCCAAGCCAGCAGAGTCGATCGGCCTCGAGCTTGAGGTCGGGCCGGCCGAGGCGCTTCCGGGCGTCGTCGAAGGCGACGTACCCCGCGCGCTCGACGAGGAAGTCCATGAGTGGGCGCGCGTCCGGCGACATCGCTTCGAGCCAGGAGGCGAAGGCGAGCTCGAAGCGGGGGCGACATGCCGCGAGCGCGGAATCGATGTCGGGCCAGCGCGAGAGGAGCCCCTTGAGGAGGAACGGATGGTTCCCGCTCAGTTGCACGAGGCGCGCGACGGTGGAAATGGGCGCGTCGGGCGCGACCCGTGCGATGAGGGCGCCCGCGAGCCTTCGATCCCAGGTGGCCATGGGGAAGGGCTTGAGGTGAATCGCGCTCGCCGCGAACTCGCGCCAGGGCCTCGAGGCCGTCAGGCAGACCGCCGCGTAGCGCCCGAGACCGGCGAGGAGATCGCGACCCTGGGGAGTGCCGAGCGCCTCCGCGTCATCCACGAGCAGAATCCGAGACTCCACGAGGGGACGCGCGAGGAGCTCGCGCCCGCTCGACAGCAGGGCCGCCTCCCCCAGCTCCAGAGCGACCTGCCTCACGAGCGAGGTCTTCCCGATCTTCGCCCCGCCAACGACCGACACGCTGGAGCCGTTCCGGAGGAGACGCGCGAGAGCCGCCACGGACTGTTTGCGACCCATGTACCGGCCCGGGCCGATCGCGGGCTCATCCCACGATTCCACGGTCCTCATTCCCCTCCGGGACGTCGTACACCCCCTGCCGGTACCAGCTGCGAATCCGGATCACGTCACGCAACATCTCGACCGGCGCGCTGAGGATTCCGACCTTGGAGCCCGGCGCGTTCCGCCACGTGACCGCGATCTCCTCGATCTTCACGCCTCGTTTCCGCGCCACGTAGAGGAGCTCCACGTCCCACGAAAACCGGTCGACGCGGGCGCGGCCGAAGATCGGCCGGGCCACGCTCGAGGACATCGCCTTGAAGCCGCACTGCGTATCCTTGAACGGCAGACCCGTCATCGTCCGCACTACGAGGTTGAAGGTGCGTCCCATCAGCTCGCGGAGCGCGTTCTGGTGGATCTCGACGTTCGACTCGGGGAGCCCGCGCGAGCCGATGACGATCCCCTCCTTCATCGACTTCAGGCGATCGAGAAGCTTCGTCGCCTCGGTGAGAGGGGTCGAGAGATCGGCGTCGCTGACGAGAATGGCGGGGGCCCTGGCTTCGAGCACCCCGCGCCGGATGCTGTACCCCTTTCCCCGGTTTCGCTCGTTGACGAGGACGCGGGTTCCCATGTGCTTCGTCGCGAAGTCGAGGGCGATCGCGGCGGTGCGATCGCGGCTGCCGTCGTCCACGAGGATTACCTCGCACCCGCCGGGACAGGAAGCCGCGAAAGCCGCCACGGAATCGAGCGAGCCCGAGAGCCGGATCTCTTCGTTGTAGGCGGGGATGACGAGGGAGAGCGCGGGAGGCGGGACGGCCGGGGCGTCGCCGCTCGGTGCGCGGCTCACTTCCTCGCCGCGACCTGCATCCGGATGAGCGCCTTCTCGAGGGAGATCTTCGCGCGCTCGAAGTCGGTTTCCGCCGCGCCGCCCTTCAGACGCTTCTCCGCACGCTCGCGCGCCGCGCGCGCGCGATCCAGGTTGACATCCTCGGCGCGCTCGCCCACATCGGCGAGCACGCTCACGCGGTGCGGGAGGACTTCCGCGAACCCCCACGCGACGAAGCAGACGAGGGTGCGGCCCCCGACCTTGTACGTCACCTCCCCGACCTTCAGCGCGGTCAGGAGCGGTGCGTGTCCGGGGAGGACGCCGAGATACCCTTCGCTCCCGGGAAGAACGATTTCGTCCACGTCCTCGTCGATCAGCTTCCGGTCGGGAGTGACGACGGTGAGATGAATCTTCCCTTCCATCGCGCTCACGTCGAACCTCGCTTCACGCCGCGGCCTTCATCCTGGCGGCGCGCTCGATCACGTCCTCGATGCCGCCGACCATGTAGAACGCCTGCTCCGGGATTTCGTCGTGCTTCCCGCCCACGACCTCCCGGAAAGCCCGGATCGTGTCCTTCAGCTCGACGTACTTCCCGGGCACGCCGGTGAACTGCTCGGCCACGAAGCACGGCTGGCTGAGGAAGCGCTGGATCTTGCGGGCGCGGGCGACGATGACCTTGTCTTCCTCCGACAGCTCGTCCATCCCGAGAATCGCGATGATATCTTGAAGGTCCTTGTACCTCTGGAGCACCTGCTGCACCGCGCGGGCGGTGTTGTAGTGCTCGTCGCCGACGATGCGCGGATCCATGATGCGCGAGCTGGAGGCGAGCGGGTCGACTGCGGGGTAGATGCCGAGCTCCGAGATCTGGCGGGAGAGGTTCGTGTTCGCGTCGAGGTGCGCGAAGGTCGTCGCCGGCGCGGGATCCGTGTAGTCGTCGGCGGGGACGTAGATCGCCT
>Ga0137394_10003120_pt1 | contig 12405 bp, 2 predicted proteins | sample czobulk116metaG_FD_108278 | JGI IMG/M metagenome (GOLD analysis project Ga0137394, IMG submission 108278) | Vadose zone soil microbial communities from Angelo Coast Range Reserve, California, USA - czobulk1.16 metaG | ecosystem: Environmental > Terrestrial > Soil > Vadose zone | place: USA... | reverse complement strand
ACACGAGATTCCGGCGCAATTCTCCAGCGATTTGCGTAAAGTATCCACCCACGTAGACGAGATCACCCGAAACCAAGATCGCCGCGACCGTGGCGTTGGCTGCAGGCGCCCAGGTGGTGAGTGCCTGGCTCGCGAGATCCCAGGCTGCCAGGCGATTGCGCGTCTGACCTCCGGCTGAGGTGAAGTCGCCCCCAAAAAACAGAAGATCACCCTGCAACGCCAGACAACGCACCGGCGCATCCGGATCGGGTCGGAAATAGGGATCGACTGTGTTGTCGGCTAGAATGTGCACGAGGTTCGTGCGAGCGAGCTGTCCTACCTGGGTGAAGTCGCCGGCGACGAACCAACCACCCTGCAGGTCTTCGACTATGGCGTAAATCGCGCTGCCAAAAAACGACGGGAAGTCTGAATCGACTTCGCCGGTGTAGCGGTCGAGTGTGATCAGCTTCGATCCTTTCGGTGCGACGTACGAGAAATCGCCGCCGACGTAAATCCGGCCGTTGGTAGTAACCATTGAGTAAATTGGGCCGTCGACGTCCCAGAAATCGGCGCGCGGCGTATTGGCTGGGAAAAAGGAGGAACGCCCTGCCACCGCGCAGCAGAAGAACGCAAAAAGCTGCAGCCAGCGGAAACCACTGGCTTTAAACGTCATTAACCTGGCGGTTCTAGCGCCCATCCGAGAGTTATGAAACGACAGCGTTCTGGGCGTGCAGAGAGTTACATTTTCCGTTCAAATTTCGTGTTCTATCAATGATTACGGGCGGGAAGGCTGATTTTTGAAAAAACTTTAAAAACCAGCTAGTTCGGCGCGTAGAATCAGTGGAAGCATAGCAGATAAACCATAGCAATAGAACCATGAAATGGCTCAAATCGGTCTCCAACGGCAAATCGGGGTGGTGCGACCCGCTTTGGATCATGCGGCTTTTTGTCATCGGTCTGGCAGCTTGGCTGATGACGGGCAATGCCCGAGGGCAGTTATTCAATAACCTCCAGGCCTTGGGCTCCAGGCTGAGGGTTGGGGACCCGAATGTGCCGGCCCTTCATTCGCTGGAAGGGCCGAAAGGCGTTGCTACCGCCGATTTTGACGCTGACGGTCACGCGGACCTGGCCATTTGTAACACTGACGGCACTATCACCTTATACTTTGGCAAAGGGGACGGAAAGTTTTCGGGACCTTTGCATCTGCAAACTGGCAGCCAGGAAATGCGGGGCATCGTTTGCGGCGACCTGAACGGCGATGGCAAACCTGATATTGCGGTGGCCGGTCCCTATTCGGCGCAGGTTTTCATGATCCTCAACCGAGGAGGGCGCGACTTCGATCCGCCCGTGATTCTCGACACCTGGCTGGGAGCCCGAAACCTCGCCATTGGCGACTTCGATGGAGATGGCATCCCCGATATGGTGATCGCCGGAACCACCAATGGCTTGCGGCAGCTTCGAAATACGGGGCCGGCGAGCTTCGACCTCGTGACCAACATTGTTAGCCTCTCAGCGACCAATAACGAGTTTCCAAGACCGGTCTACACGATGAAGGCATTCCGCACGCCGGGAAGTTCCTCCGATTGGCTGGCTGCCGCGCAGGCGGATGGAGATGACGTATGGATCCTGGCCCCCAGCAATGGCGTTCTGCAAGTCCAGGGATCGATCTACAGCCCGCGTGTGCACGCGATCGACGTGGGGCCGGTGACTCGATCGAGCAGCAACGCAGTGCCCGATCTTGTGACTGCGTCGCGAGATCGCGGATACATCGAAGTCCGTCGCGGCAATGACAGCCCCAACGGCTTTGAAACACTTGTTACACAACGGATGCAAGTTCCGGGCGGGCCAAGAGCGCTCGAAATTGTCGACCTGGATGGAGACGGTTGGAACGACCTGGTGGTAGTGCTTCGCAATTTCGACCGCGTGCTTACCTATCACAACAGCAATGGAGTGTTGGTTGCGAGCACCGAGATGCCGGTCGGAAAGAGCCCGCGCGAACTGGTCTCGGGTGACTTCAATGGCGACGGTTTGCCGGACGTGGCAGTGATGAATCGAGATTCTGCCGACGTTAGCGTGCTCATCACTTATCCCGGCCAGGCTGCCTTTGGGGCACTCGATCAGATTTACCCGGTCGACGGCGAGGTCAGCGGGTTGATCGTGCTTGATATGAACGGCGATGGCCGAGACGACGTAATACAACTGCATCGGGCTTCCGCCGAAATCAGTGTGCGCCTGGCCGGTACCAATGGATTGCTTGGCGCGCCAACCTATTACCCGATGGGATCAGTTCCAACCGCCCAGGCTGCCGTAGACGTCAACAACGACGGATATCCGGACATGGTTACCGCCAACCTCGGCGTGATTGGAGTCGAATACGGTTCGGTGTCGGTTCGGCTGGGCGATGGCCAGGGAGGATTTCTTCCCGAGCAGCGGTTCTTCCTTCCCGTGGACGTGCGAGGGAGCCTTTTTGCACTGGTGGCCGCCGACTTCGACAACGACGGGTATATCGATTTGGCGGCTGGGTTTTATGATTGCCGGGTCGCGTTCTTCAAGGGAGACGGTCAGGGTGGCTTCACATTCACGAAGGCGCACCGGTTCGTTTATGAAGCTCGCGTGATGGTGGTCGGCGATTTCGATAAGGATGGAGACATCGATTTAGCCGGAGCCGGTTACGCTGGGGATGTAGTCGTAATCGAGAACAAGGGGGACCTCCTCACGACCGACACATTGACGCGCACCGATTACCCATCGCCCACGGCAAATAAGTTTGGCACCCGTGACATCGTCGCCGTGGACGTGAACCGCGACGGAGACCTGGACTTGATTGTTGGCAGCGGTCAGGGCGCGATGCTCTTTCTGGGTCGAGACGGCATGGCTTTCGAGCGCATTTCTGACAGCCTGCCGGGCACCGACTTCCCGGCCGCCGCGGTCGCCACCGGGGATTTCGACGGGGACGGAGTGGGAGACATTGCGATTTCCTGCCGAATCCTTTCGTGCATCAGCATATTGACCAAAGGAACCAATAGTGAGTATCAGCCGGCGCTTACCGTCGACGTGCCTGCCGGTGAATTCCTCGCGAGCGGCGATCTGGACGGCGACGGCAAGGCAGATCTGGTCGGGTCGGGCAGCGTGCTCTGGACGGCGTTGAGCAGCCACCGCGCCCAGCCGAGCGTTCCTTTGGCGCAGGTCGCGCGCCGAGACATTCTCGAGAAGCCAGTCATCAACGAAATCCTCGCCATGAACACCGACTTGCCCGTGGAGCTCGATGGCGACCGCAACTCTGACTGGGTCGAGCTTTTCAACGGCAGCCTGCAGGGCTTGCCCATGAATGGTTGGAAGCTCCGCTTGACCACATCCAGTACGACCGGAGTCACCTCTAACAATTTCAGTTTTCCGCCGACCGCTTTCTTTTCGAGCAAAGGCTACTTGCTGGTCATCTTTTCAGAAACGCGCCGGACCGTTTACCACACCGGGTTCAAACTTCCCGCGAGCGGAGGCACGCTCAGCCTGATCAATCCTTCCGGCCAAATCATCGACACTGTCGAGTTCCCCGCGCAGCAGGAGAATATTTCCTACGCTCGCTATCGTGACGGCGCGCACGCGTTTGTCTTCAATCCATATCCGAGCCCAGCCCGCTCCAATAGCGACAATGGCCCCGTGGAGCCGGAGGTCAAATTGCAGGACGCTCAAATCGCCTCTTTAACGCCCAACGAGCCGGTGCGCTTTACCGTCACCGGCCGCGATGCAGTGGGGCTGGTCAGCGTCTCGGTCTTTTGGAAACGGCTGGATATGCAAGACTCAGCGGTGCATCGCGTCGATCTATACGACGACGGCGATCATGGTGACGAAGGAATGCGCGATGGAATTTTCTCTGGTTTGCTGCAGCCGGGTTTGCCTGCCGGGACCGACATCCAGTTTTATCTGGAAGCCACTGACCTGAGCGGCCAGACGGTTTATTTGCCGAATGAACCGGTGTTCGCGGCGCCGGGAGCGATCCTGGGCCTGTATAGCCTGAGCCTCGGTGGCGAACGCCCGGCGTGCGAAATTTCGGAGCTGGTGGCAGCGAATGTTTCCGGTTTGCGGGACGAGGCCGGCAATCTGACCGATTGGATCGAAATCCGAAATTGCTCGACGACTCCAGTGCCTCTCAAAGGGCTGGCCTTGGCCAGGAGCTTTTATGCCACAGATAACCGGCACGTTTTTGCCGATGCCGATCTGCTCATGCCGGGAGAACATCGCGTCATCTTCTGCGACGGCCAGCCCTCGCGCGGCGCATTGCATGCCCCTTTCACTTTAAGTCGAAGCGGCGACAACGTCGTGCTCACTGGCCAGACCACAAATGGCGGCAGGTTCTTCATCGATTCGGTCAGCTTCGCTTCCCTGGGAACCAATGTTGCCTGGGCGAGGCTTGGTTGCGGCGGCGCCTGGCGCCAAACGATGCCTACCCCGCGCTCGGGAAATATGGTCGAGACATGGCTCGGTTCAGTCTCGCCCGACGGCACATTATTCACGCTGGCGTTTCCAACCGTGACCAATCGGACCTATACCGTGGAATACGCCGACGCGATCACGGGCCAACCCTGGAGGACGCTGAGCCGCTTTGCGGGCACCGGCATCGAACACCTGCTTTACGAGGAAACAATCGGGCGCCGGTTTTACCGGGTAAGGACGGAATGAAGTCTATGTGGACTCTGCCATTTACTTTCGCCACTGGTGAGGCGTGGGAAGGGGAACTGCACTTACCGGTTGGAGGACCATGCAGGGGGGAGGCTGCCTTCGCGAGTAGGTCGAAGCGCCTCTCTCCTGAGCCGCAGCCGGAGCGCGGCGGTCCCTACTCGCAGCAACAAGCTCACGACGGGCGTGGACACTTGAAGAACGTCCCCACGGTAACGGGTTGCTGCGAGTGGGGATACCGGCGCTCCAGCCCTCGAACTCAACGCGTTCGAGACAGGCCGCAACCCTGATTATGACTCGCTTTTCGCCGCCATTACGATAAACTGACAGTTCGTCCTACTGCATGAGAACCGCAGCACTCTTGCGCTGTGCCGGCATGAGGTTGTCTGGCTACCTCGCGTGTATTCTCGTGATTGCCGTTCCGTGCGCCCGCGGCCAGTTGTTCTCCAATCTTCAGGCGCTCGTCTACCAGATTCCCGTCGGCGATCCCCACTTGCGCGGACCGGCAGAGGGCCCGAAGGGGATCGCCACTGCTGACTTGGACGGCGATGGAATGGAAGACCTTGCGGTCAGCAACACAGATGGAACCGTCACGGTCTATTTTGGACGGGGCGGGGGCCGTTTCAGCCAACCCCTTCACCTGCGCACGGGAGTAAAGTCGCTTCGCGGAATTGTTTGCGGCGATCTCAACGGGGACGGGTTGCCGGATATCGCCACCGCCGCGCCCTATCAGAGCCAGATTTTCATTTTTCTTAACACCGGCCAGCGTTCGTTTGCTCCGCCGGTCGCGCTTTCTGCCTGGTACGGAGTGCGCAATCTTGCCCTCGGGGACTTCGACGGCGACGGCTTGCTCGATCTCGTTGCAGGCGGTCCTAACAATGGCGTTCGGCAACTTCGCAATCTCGGCGCCGCAACCTTCGCCGAAGTGACCAACATCGCCGCGCTCAGCTTTTCATTCAGCGACCAAAGCAAGTTTCCGAAGCCGGTCTACTCGTTCGCGGTGTATCGGGAGGTTGGCGCCACCGTAGATTCAGTGGCCGCCACGCACGCCGAGACGAACCGCGTTTGGCTGCTGCGGAACTCGAGCGGCGTTCTGGAGGTTCGAGGCGTGCTCACCAACCGCGCGACGGCGCACGCTCTCGCTATCGGCGAATTGCTGCGCCCACGAGGGGCCTGGCCCGATTTAATCACGGTGGCGCGCGATGCCGGGACGTTGGAAATTCACGCAGGGACTTGGGATGGATTTGATCCAGCGGTCGCGCAGCGAATCGACGTCCCCGGCGGCCCTCGGGCCATCCAGATTGTGGACCTCAACGGTGATGGCTGGAATGACCTCGTCGTCGTCCAGCGCAATTTCGACAGCATCGTCACCTTCGTCAACAGTAACGGCGTCTTCCAATTGGCTACTGAACGGCCAGTCGGGACGAGTCCACGCGAACTGGTCGCTCCGCGGCTCGATGACGACGATTTTCCGGACGTGGCGGTAATGAATCGGCAATCGAGCGATCTGAGTATCCTGTTGGCTTCGCCACATGACGCCGGCTATCGCGGCGTCAACCATCTCTATCTTGTCGATGGAAACGTGGCCGGCCTGATGGTCTCCGATTTCAATGGCGATGGCCGCGCAGATGTCATCCAACTCCACCGATCCTCAGGCGACTTCAGTGTGCGCCTGGCCAATTCTGACGGCACCTTGCGCGCCCCTATCTATTACACTGTGGGCAACGTGCCCGCCGCCCAGGTCTTTGCCGATGTCAACAATGACGGCATCCGTGACCAGATCACCGCCAACCTCGGCACGATCGGAATCGAGAAAGGCTCGGTTTCAGTGCGATTGGGAACAAGGTTTGGCACGTTCGGGCCCGAACGGCGCTTTCAATTGCCCGACGATGTTGACGGCCGCTTGTTCGCCCTGGTTCCGGTGGACCTGGATCGTGATGGCAACATCGATCTTGCTGCTGGTTTTCTCGGTTCCCGGATCGCCTTTTTTCAAGGATTGGGCAATGGCGACTTTCGCTTTACCCGCGCGCATTCTTTCGTGGCGCAGAGTCGAGCTTTGCTGGCTGGAGATTTCGATCACGACGGCGACGCCGACCTGGTCGGAGTAGGCGCTTCCGGAGAAATCTGGGTCGTTGAAAATCGCGGCGACCTGCTCACGACTGTTGCATTAACAGTCCAGAAGCTCCCCGCGCCCACGAATTCAACCTTCTCAATTCGCAATGTCATTTTGACCGATCACGACGGAGATGGCGACCTGGACTTGATCGTGGGAAGCAGTTCCGGCGCGCTCCTTTATCGCGGCCAGCCGGGCTTGAGTTTTAGCTTTCCGCCCGAAGAACTCGCGGGGACCGCATTTTCTGTGGCGGATGTCCTTCTCGCCGATCTGGACCAGGATGGGAAAAAGGATTTGGTCATGTCTTGCCGCGAGAATGACTGCATTTCGATTTTCACGCCGACCGCCGATGGGACCTTTGCTTACGCCTCCACGCTGGACGCGCCCGCGAGTAAATTCCTCGCGACGGGTGATCTGGACGGTGATGGCAAACCGGACCTCGTGGGCACTGGCCGGATCCTTTGGACTGCGCTCAGCGGCCATCCTCCGCAACCGACTCCACCACTGGCCCTCGTGGGATCGAGGGTAGCCAGGCAAACGATGGTGATTAACGAGATTCTCGCCCTGAATACAGAACTGAAAGTCGATTCTGATAGCGATCACGTGGTCGATTGGGTCGAGCTTTACAATGGCAGTTCTCTTTCAACTCCGCTCTACGGCTGGCATTTACGCCTGCTGAGTGTCGATGGCGCGGGCTTGCCGTCGACTAACGATTTCGCCTTTCCGGCCACGGCCTTCATGTCCCCTGGCAAACATTTGCTGGTCTATTTTTCCACCACCCGCCGCACCAGCTATCACACCGGCTTCAAGCTGCCAGCTAACGGCGGAACGCTTGTCCTTGTTAATGCAGCCGGAACCGAAGTGGACCGGGTCGAATATCCGACACAACAGGAGAATGTCTCCTATGCGCGCTTCCGCGACGGCCTCTATGCCTTCGCCTTTAATCCATTTCCCAGTCCAGGGAAGCCGAACGTGCCTAACGGGCGCGTGCAGCCAAACTTCCATTTCAGGGGAGTGGAGCCTTCGACCTTTCTGCCGGGTGCGGCTATGCGCTTCTTTGCCGAAGCAGAGCACGAGGTGGGCATCTCCAGCGTGACTATGTACTACCAGCGGCTCGATCAGCCCGAATCATCGGTCCAAAGGGTCGAGTTGTTTGATGATGGATTGCACGGCGACGGGGCGCCGGGCGATGGGCTGTTCGCCACCGATGTCGAGGGCAGCTTTCCCACGGGATCGGAACTGCAATTCTATTTCGAAGTCACCGACCTCGATGACGAAGTGATGCAGGTGCCGGACGAACCGGACTTCGGCCTGCCCGGAGAGCCGGGCAATGCCTATCAACTGGCCCTCGCTGCCACGCGGCCGCCGCTGGAAATCTCCGAAGTGGTCTCGTTCAACGACAGCAGCTTGTTCGACGAGACCGGCGGCACCCCTGATTGGGTCGAAGTGCGTAACACCTCCACTGAGCCGCGTTTGATGGACGGCATCAGTCTCTCCCACGACTTAGGCGATAGCGCGCGCTTTTACTGGCCCTCGGGAACTGTGCTCAATCCAGGCGAGCATTTTGTTGTCTACTGCGACGACAACCCGCGAGAGGGGCCGCTGCATGCCCCGTTTCATCTCACGCGCGCCAACGATATGCTCGTGCTCTCTGGGCTAACGACCAACAAATCGCGGACGTTGATCGATTGGACACGCTTTGGGCCACTCGAGCCTGACAATGCCTGGGCCCGCATGGGCGTGGGCGGGCATTTCCGAATCGTCGCTCCCACTCCGCGAGCCTGTAACGTTCCTGGCTCTGTTTTGACTTATCTCGATGCCGGAGGGGGCGAGCCATCCTTCAACTTCGTTTTTCCAACCACCACCAACGCGACCTATGTTGTTGAACAAGCCCCTGCGTTAAATTCGCCTTCAAGCTGGTATCAGGTGCAATCGATCAGCGGCGACGGCATCGAAAAGGTCATTTCACTTCCATCCGAAGGTTTGGGCTTTTTCCGGGTGAAGAAGATGCCTTAGAGAGTCCCAGAAGTAATGAAGTCAACCCCGCAATCAATCTGCCAGCTCCGCAAAAATTGCTTTAAAGCCCGCCCGCTCCTGAGTCTTGGTCTGATTTTCCTCCTTTCGGCCGTGCGGACGCTGGCGGACGTGGGGATAAGCGTGAGCGATGCGACTGTTGCAGAGCCAGTCACCGGGGTTACCAACGCCATTTTCAGGGTGACCTTGTCGCAAGCGGCTGGCATCCCGGTGTCGGTCGATTACTACAGCTTGAATGGAACGGCCCAGGCGCCAGCCGATTATTCCTCTGTTTCGGGCACGCTGGTTTTTGCTCCGGGGGTCACGAGCATCGGAGTTGCCGTACCAGTGCGTGCTGACATCGAGTCCGAACCCCTCGAGCAGTTTACGCTTCAGCTCACAAACGCCACCAACGGCACGATCCTTATCACCAGTGCTACCGGAACAATTCTAGACACTTCTCTAACGCGCCTATCGTCCTACTCCCGACCCCTCGAGCCGATCGGTCCCTCCTCACGCTCGACCGACATCGTGATCTCGGAAATTATGTACAATGCCCCGGCGCTTTTCCGCGGGGTGACCGGGTCAGATTTGGATTGGGTCGAGTTGTGTAATGCCGGCCCATTTCCCCAGGATATCAGCGGCTACACTCTTGCTGGAGACATCAATTATACATTCCCCGGCGGCTCAGTACTGCAGCCCGGCGCATACCTGTTGTTGGCTGATAAGCCGAATACGTTCGCGCTGGCTTACGGCATCACCAACGCCGGCAATTTTGGCGGCGAATTGAGTGATAATGGCGGAACCATTCGACTCCGAAACCGCCTCGGGGCCGTTCTGCTGGAAGTGATCTACGATAACAACCCGCCCTGGCCGGTGTTAGCCAATGGCCGCGGGCGTTCGCTCGTCCTGGCAAGGCCTTCGTTCGGCGAGAACGATCCTCGAGCCTGGGACGCCAGCGAAGAGGAAGGAGGGAGCCCAGGCATGCCCGAGCCTGTTTCCACCAACCGCCTGCGCGCCGTCGTCATCAATGAACTGCTCTCCAATTCGCGTCTGCCTGATTTCGACTTCATCGAGCTCTATAACCGCAGCGGTAGCGATCTGGACATTTCCGGCTGCAGCTTGAGTGACAGTCCCACGACCAACAAATTTGTTTTCCAGGGCACCACCATTGGCGCGCACAGCTATCTGGCTTTGGATGAGATCGCCCTCGACTTCAAGCTCAAGGCCGAAGGCGATACGGTTTATTTCAGAAGTCCCATCGGCGAGATTCTCGATGTTGTCCGCTATGATCCCCAGCCGCCGGGCGTGAGCCTTGGCCGTTTTCCAGAAGGGGCCGACGAATTCTATCCGTTATTTCCTCCCACTCCGTTCGTTCAAAACATCACGCGCTATTCTCCTGAAATCGTGATCAACGAGATCATGTACACCCCGATTTCCGGAGATGTCCTGGATCAGTTTGTTGAATTGTATAATGGCGCCACCAACGCCCTCGAGCTCAGCGGCTGGATATTTACTGACGGGATTCACTTCTCAATCCCGGCGGGCGTCGTCGTGCCACCAGATGACTACCTGGTCATCGCGCGCGATGCTAACCGGCTGCTTGCAAATTACCCCAATCTTTCCCCAGCCAATACCGTCGGAAACTTCTCTGGCACACTGGCGCCGGGGACGCGTCTGGTTCTGCAACGTCCGATTTTGGACGGCAACTCGAACGTCGTTTACGTCGTGGCCGACGAAGTGATTTTCCCTGGAGGGGGACCTTGGCCGCCGCGCACCGGAAGCAGTTGGGAACTTATCGATCCGCGTAGCGACAATCGCCTCGTGGCTAATTGGGCCGAGAGCGATGAAAGCCGAAAAGCGGCGTGGAAAGCGTTCGAAGTCTCCACGGCTTTCCAGAACGTCAACCAAACGCTCGCCAGTCCCGAGATTCAGGTTCTTAGACTCGGTGCCGGCGAATGTTTGATCGATGAACTCGAGTTCCTCGCTGGCGGCCAGTCCGATTTGGTGGTTAATGGTTCCTTCGAATCGGGTGTCGCCAACTGGCGCTTGGCCGGCAATCACTCGGGCTCCAGCCTCGCTCCTGAAGGCCTTCCTCCCGGTTTGGCCAGCTTGCGTCTGGCTTCAAGCGGAGCGGGCAATCCTGCTGGCAACGGGGTCAAATCGAATCTGCGCGCGGCCCTCGCTGCGGGAACTGCGACCGTCCGCCTGAAGGCCAGATGGCTGCGGGGCGATCCGCGCCTGCTCATCCGCCTGGCCGCAACCGATCTTGAAGTGCCTGCCACCTTGGACATACCAAAAAACCTCGGCACACCAGGAATGCGCAATAGCCGTTTCAAGACCAACGGCGGGCCCGCCATAGCGCAGGTTGTTCATAGCCCCATCCTGCCACCAGCCAACACCCCCATTCGGATTACGGCGGTGGCGCACGACGCCGACGGGCTCGGCTCTATCGCCGTGCGTTACCGCATCAATGGCTCAGCTACATTCAGTCAAGTGACCATGCTCGATGATGGCACGGGCGGTGACGCCGCTGCAAACGATAGCGTCTTTACGGCTATGATTCCGGGCCAGCCCTCGGGAACTCTCGTCGCTTTTCACGTGGTCACGACTGATGCCGCCGCGGTGCCCACGACCTCACAATTTCCGCCTGATGCGCCCGCACGCGAGTGTCTGGTCCGCGTCGGTGAGCCTTTAAACTCTGGCAGCTTTGGCGCAGTGCGCATTTGGATGACGACCAACCAGGCTGCCATGCAGGCGCAAGGCTTTTTCAGTGACCAGTTTTTTGATTGCACCGTCGTTTATGGAAACCAGCGCGTTATTTACAATGCACAGCTTGGACGGGGCGGAGACGTTCTGGATCGTTCCACTGCCTCCATTAATCTTCCCCCCGGCTTCGTGCTCAAGCTCCCAATGGACAATAAGCTATTGGGAAGCGCGCAACTGAATCTTGAAGCCGTGAACCCGGTCCGCGATCCCAGCCTGGTGCGGGAACGCACTGCTAATTGGATTGCCGAGCAGTTGGGAATTCCATTCAACTTCCAACGCTATTTTCATTTTTCCTGGAACGCGCTCGGCGAAACTAATATGGGCGGTCCGCTCCTCGTCGATCGCCAGATTCCCGACGAGCAATATCTGGCCTCGTGGTTCTCGCCTTCGTCGCCAGCCCAGATTTACCAAGCCGGCGCCTGGCTCGAAGTTTACGGAGCAGGGGCCTCCAGCTTTCAGCAAGAGGCCCGGCTCCTGCCGTTTCTCTCAGCGGCTGGGGCCAAAGTTTCAGCCCGCTACCGTTGGAACTGGAAGAACGTCATCGGTCTCAGCCAGGTGGATGATTATCTTGACCTCTTTGGCCTGATCGACGCCCTCGACGCCCCCTCCTCAACTTACGTCGATTATGCTCGGGGTACGCTTGACGTTCCCAACTGGCTGGAGCTGCAGGCTTTTCTCCATGCCATTGGCGAGCGCGATACTTACGGCTACGCTGTTGGTAAGAATCTTGTTCTTTACAGGTTGCCCCTGGACAAATGGCGCCTGCTGCCATTCCGATTGCAAAACTGTTTCGGTGCAGGCGGCGTGGCGCCAAACGAAAATCCCGCCTTTAGCAACCACTCCGAGATAAACCGGTT
>Ga0137394_10003119_pt1 | contig 12407 bp, 10 predicted proteins | sample czobulk116metaG_FD_108278 | JGI IMG/M metagenome (GOLD analysis project Ga0137394, IMG submission 108278) | Vadose zone soil microbial communities from Angelo Coast Range Reserve, California, USA - czobulk1.16 metaG | ecosystem: Environmental > Terrestrial > Soil > Vadose zone | place: USA... | reverse complement strand
GACGACGATGCTGAAAGCGCTGCTCGCCGAAGCGCCCGGCGCCGACGCGTCGCCGGCGGACATCGACGCGGGCGCCGTGCGCTGGGGGCACGAGGTGTCGATCGGCTACTTCGCGCAGGACCACACCGGCGTCATCCAGAAGGGCCTCACGGCGGTCGAGTGGCTCCACCAGTTCGATCCCGACGCCGCCCGCCAGGACATCCATGGCCTGCTCGGCCAGATGCTGTTCAGCGGCGAGGAAGGACTGAAGCCGACCGAGGCGCTGTCGGGGGGCGAAACGGCGCGGCTGCTCTTCTGCCGCATCATGCTGCAGAAGCCGAACGTACTGGTGCTCGACGAGCCGACCAACCATCTCGATCTCGAGTCGATCAACGCGCTCAACATCGCGCTGCAGAAGTACGACGGCACGGTGTTTCTCGTGACGCACGACGAAGATCTGATGGAAGAAGTGGGCACGCGCGTCTGGCACTTCGACGGGCGGTCAATCCGGGACTTCAGGGGCACGTACGAGGAATACAGCGCGTCGCTCGTGTAAGCCACCCCGGCGGCTTGTCTCCGTCACTCCGCTTCTCTGTGTGAACCCGTTACCTCTGGTCTCCTCCGATGACTCTAGTGGGCCCGCTCGGGTGTGTTCGCGATGACCTCCGCGTCCATTACGACGATCAGCCCTTCGCGCACCATGCCACGGATCTCGGGGAGCACGGCCCGTAGACGCGTCTCCTCGTCGACCGCCATCACGGTCGCCGGACGATCGTCGGCGATGCCGAACAAACCCTTATGGTGCATCCGCATGTGGTGGCCGAACCCCACCACGCCGATCTGTGCGGTGGCGCCGGCGATGTCGAGCTGCTGAAGGCGCTCGACGATCGCCTGATAGAGCGGGCGGTTGTGCCACATATCAGCCTCGTTGACGAACACGAGCAGCAGCTTGGCGGGCGGCTTCACGGTCGATCCTCCTCGAAACGGCACGCGACGAGCCAGTAGAGCGCGGGCAGCGCCAGCAGCGTGAGCACGAGCGTCGACAGCAGGCCGCCGACGACGACGGTCGCGAGCGGACGCTGGACGTCGGAACCGATCCCTGCGGCGCGCGCCGCGGGAACCATCCCCAACATCGCGACGACGATCATCATCAGGACCGGGCGCATCTGCGACAGCGACCCCTGAATGACGGCGTCGCGCGCGCTCACGCGGCTGTCGGCGCGGCGCCGGTTGATCTCGGAGACGACCAGCACGCCGCTCATGACGGCGACGCCGAAGAGGGAGATGAACCCCACGGCGGCGGACACGCTCAGGTTGATGCCGCGCAGATACAGCGCGAGGATGCCGCCCACGAGCGAAAACGGGACGTTCAGCAGGACCAGGCCGGCATAGGTCGCCGATCCGAACGTGAAGAACAGCAAGGCGAAGATCACCAGGATGGTCACTGGAAGGATGAACGCGAGCCGCCGCCGCGCGCGCGCGAGGTTCTCGAACTGGCCGCCCCACTCCACGCGGTAGCCGTCGGGCAGCGTCACGCTCGCCTCGAACTGCCGCTGTGCGTCGTCGACGAAGCCGCCCTGATCGCGGCCGCGGATGTTCGTGCGCACCGAAATCTGACGCCGGTTCTCGCGCCTCGCAATGATGCTCGCGCCGCCGACCATCTGGATTTCGCCGAGCTGCGAGAGCGGCACGCGGCCCCCGTCGCGCATCGTCACCGCGATCGTCCCGATCGCCGACTGGTCGGTCCGCGCTTCGGGCACGTAGCGGACCGTGATGTCGAAACGCCGCTCCCCCTCGAAGAACGTGCTGACCGTGCGGCCGCCCACGGCCAGCTCGACCACGTCCTGCACGTCGCGCACGTTGATGCCGTAACGCGCGACCGCCTGCCTGTCGATCCGGATCCGCAGCTGGGTCTGGTCCTCTTCCTGCTCGATGCCGGTGTCGGCGGCGCCGCGCACGCGGCGCAGCACGGCCAATGCCTCGTTGGCCAGGCGGCGCAGCTCGCGGAGGTCGGGGCCGGTGATGATCACCGCGAGGTCGGCCGGCGAGCCGGTCACTGCTTCCGTGACGTTGTCGATGATCGGCTGTGTAAAGCTGAAGAACCCGCCGGGAATCGCGGTGCGCAGGCGCGCGGACAGCTCTTCCACGAGGTCCGGCTTGTTCTTCCCGTGCGCCCATGTGTCGTACGGGGCGAGCGCTACGAAAAACTCGTTCCGGTTCGGCCCGTAGGGGTCGGTCCCATCGTCGTTGCGGCCCGTCTGCGACGTGACCGATCGGACCTCGGGCGACTGTTTCACGAGCGCGCGGATCGTGGCGGCGAGCTCGGCCGATTTGGCGAGCGAGATGCCGGCCGGAAAGTTCGCGCGAATCCAGAGCACGCCTTCATCGAGCTGCGGCAGAAATTCGGACCCGAGCCTCGTCCCGAGCAGAAACGCCGCCGCCACGACAACCGCGGCGACGCCCAGGACGCGCATCGGCGCGGCAATGGCCGCGGCGAGCGCGCGCTCGTAGCGGCGGGAGAGCCACTCCAGCACCCGGTTGTCCTTGCTCGTCGACGGGCTTCGAAACAGATAGGTCGCGAGGACCGGAATCAGCGTCAGCGCCAGGAGCATCGATCCGAGCAGCGCGTAGCAGACCGTAAACGCCATCGGCGTGAAGAGACGGCGCTCGACTCGCTCGAGCGTGAACAGCGGGATATACGCGGCGACGATGATCAGCAGGGAGAAGAAGATCGGCCGCTCCACTTCCAGCGCCGCCTCGCGAATCGTGTCCAGCGCGCTGTCCTGCGAGTCGGCCGCCCGGTGCGACAGCGAGTGGACGATGTGCTCGACCATCACCAGCGTGCCGTCGACGATGATGCCGAAGTCGAGCGCGCCGAGGCTGAGCAGGTTCGCGGGAACGCCGGTGAAATGCATGCAGACGAACGCGAACAGCAGCGACAGCGGGATGGTGATCGCGGTCAGGAGCGCCGCGCGGACGCTCCCGAGGAACAGGAACAGGACGGCGACGACGATCACGAGTCCTTCGAGCAGCGTGTGCGTCACCGTGTGCAGCGTGTTGTCGACCAGATCGGTCCGGTCGTAGATCGGGACGATCTTCACGCCCGCCGGCAGCACGCCGTGGTTCAGCTGGTCGACCGCGTTGTGAATCCCGTGCAGCACCTCGCTCGGGTTCTCGCCGCGGCGCATCAGCACGATCCCCTCGACGTGATCGGCGCGATCGTCGACGCCGAAAATGCCGGTGCGCGGCGCCGCGCCGATCTGCACGCGCCCGAGATCGCGGACGAACACCGGCACGCCGCCGTTCGCCACGACGACGATGTTCTCGATGTCGGCGACCGACTGGATCAGCCCGACGCCCCGGACGACGACCGCCTGCTGCCGGTTGTCGAGCAGCGCGCCGCCGGCGTTCTGGTTGTTCGAGTCGACCACCTGAGCGACGTCGCGGATCGACAGGCCGTACTTGGCCAGCGCCAGCGGCTCGATCTCGATCTGGAACTGTTTGATCAGCCCGCCGAACGGCGTGATGTCGGTGACGCCGGGGACCTGCAGCAGCCGTGGCTCGATGGTCCAGTCCTGAATCTCCCGGAGCTGCCGCGAGTCGGAGCCCCGGCCTTCGATGGTATAGCGATACAGCTCGCCGATCGGCGTCGACAGCGGGCCGAGCACCGGCGTGACGCCGTCGGGCAGCTCCGCCCGCCGCAGCTTCTCGAGCACGACCTGCCGGGCAAAGTAGTCGTTCGTGCCGTACTCGAAGGTGAGCTCGACCACCGAGAGGCCGAAGATGGTCCGCGATCGCCGCGCGATCACGTTCGGCACGCTGTTGAGCGCCCGCTCGATCGGCACCGACACCTGCTGCTCGATCTCCTCGGCCGCGTGACCTGGATACAGCGTGATGGCGACGACCTGCGTGTCGGAGATGTCCGGGTATGCCTCGATGCTGAGCTGCGTGAAGGCCCAGAGACCGAGGCCCACCAGACCCAGGCCGAGGACCACGGCGAAGAAGCGCTGGTTCAGCGCGAGGCGAAGCAGCTTGGCGATCACGGCGTCAGTTGCGCCTCGCCAGGCCTTTGAGCAGCATGACGCTGTCGACGGCGACGACCTCGCCGGCCTTCACTCCGCTCAGCACGCGCACCACGCTGCCTGCGCGCTTGCCGAGCGTCACCGCGCGCTCGTCGAAACGCCCGGGCTCGGTTTCGACGAAGACCACGCTGTCGCTCTCGTTCTGGACGACCGCGCCCGCGGGAATCACGACGGTTTTCGCGGTCGCTTCGACATGATGGATGCTGCCGTACATCTCCGGCCGCAGACGGCCGTCGCGGTTGTCCATCTCCGCCTGCACTTTCACGGTGCGCATCTGCGGGTCGACTGTGTCCGCGATGCGCGACACGTGGCCGGCGAAAATTTCGTCGGGGTACGCGACGAGGCTGATCTCCACCTGCTCGCCGACCTGAATGAAGCGGATGTAGCTCTCCGACACCTGCGAGGTCACCCACACCGTGGCGAGATCGGCGACGGTCATCACGGTCGCGCTCGTATCGGTGCGATACTCGCCGGGCACGACGCTGAGCTCGAGTACCTTGCCGGCCAGCGGCGATCGCACCACCACCTGCTGCTGAAAATCGCCGGGCGTGAGGCCGAGCACGGCGAGGCGCCGCAGGGCCTGCTCTCGCGATGCTTGCGCCTGATCCACCGCAGCCCTGGCCTGGGTCAGAGCGCTCTCGGTCGCGAGCACGTCTTTTCTCGCGACGGCGTTGTGCTCGAAGAGATCCGACGCGCGATCGAAGTCGGCCTGCGCCTTTCCCATCCCCGCGTTCGCCTGCGTCACCGCCGCCTGCGCTGTCAGATACGCCGACATCGCCCCGTCCGCATCCGGGCTGCGCATCGTCACCAGCGGCTGATCGCGCTTCACGGTGTCGCCGGTCTTCACCAGCACGCTGACGATGCGTCCGGTGACCGGCAGGACGACCTTGGACACGCGGCTCGGGTTCGCTTCGATCTTGCCGGGCGCAACCACCTCGTCGGTCGGCAAATCGACGACCCGCGCGCGCTCGCACATGATCTGGCGGAGCATCGGCGAACCGGCGGGCAGAACGACGGTGCCGGGCGCGGCGGCGGCGGCCACCGTCTCCAGCGGCGCCGCTCGTCTTCCGCAGGCGCCTGCGGCAACGGCAGACATGGCGATGGCGGCAACAATAATGAGCTTCACGGCGTCACCTTCTGCGGCACGGAGCCGCCGGAAATCGCGTCGAGGGCATACAGGCTGCGCGCGAAGTCCGCCCGCGCGTCGTTGTAGCTCTGCATCGTTTCGTTGAACACACGAACCGCGTCGAGGAACTCGACGAAGCTGGCCTCGCCGCGGCGGTACGAGTACTCGGTCGTGCTCCGCACATCGCGCGCCTGCGACAGCATCCGCGCTTCGATGGTGCCGACGACTTCGCGCGAGGCCCGGTACGCTTCGTAAGCGGCGTCCACCTCGTGATCGACGTCGGCCTCGAGCGCGCGCACGCGCGCCTCGAGTTGCAGCGCCTCCTCGTTGGCCCGGACGATCTCTCCCTGATTCCGGTTGAAGATCGGCAGCGGCACGCTGGCGTAGACGCCGTAGAGGAAGCCGGTGGCGTTGGGCGGACCAGGCTGGTGCTGGCGGTGCAGCTCGCCGCTGATCGTGTAGTCGATCCGCCCCTGCGCGATTTGCAGGCGCAGATCGGCGGCCGATCGCGCCTGGTCTCGGCGCATCGCCAGCAGGTCGGGCCTGAGCGCGATCGCGCGTTCGCGAACCGCCTCGATGTTCACCGGCTGGGGATCGCGTCGCAGATCGCCGGCGGCGTCGATCGGCCCCGTCCGGTTTCGGCTGAGCAGCGTGTTCAGCCGGCTGCGGGCGATCGCAAGCTTCGATTCGTGCTGCCGGACCTCGTTCTGGAACTGCAGCGCGGCGAGCCGCGACCGCGCGAGCTCCACCTGCGAGAGATCGCCTGTCCGCACCCGTTCAATATTCACCTGGACCAGCGCGTTGAACGCCTCGAGCGATTGGCGCGCCAGCGCCGCGTTCTGTTTCGCGAGCACCACGTCGACGAAGGCGTTCTCCACGTCGAGCACGACGGTGCGCATCGTGTTCAGAAACTGCAGCTCGGCGACCGAGCGGGCGCTCCGGGCCACCTCGATGCGCCGGTCGCGCTTGCCTCCACGCTCGATCACCACGTCGGTCCGCAACACCTGCTCGCGTGGCGAGATGTTGTTGGTAAACGTGGTGTGATCGGGCAGCATCACGTTGGATGTCAGCACTGGATTGGGCCTGAGCTGCGCGGTCAGGATCCGGGCGTCCGCCACCGCGAGCGCGTACCGCTCCGCGACCAGCGTCAGGTTGTGGTCGAGCGCCTCGGTGACCGCCTCGTCGATCGTCAGCGCCACGCTGACCGGCGCGATCGGTGGCACGCGAAACACCGGCTGCGCCGACACCGCTGCGGCCGTCGCCGAAAGAATCAGAACGATTGCGAGCGAACGCGCGTGCGCGCGTCCCATGACACCCATAGCCCTGCTCCCGGCCGCGCACACACCGGCAGTAGCCGGAGCGTTGCGTCCTCAACGTCGAGGGTTAGCTGAAGAGGTTCTGAACGGGAGGGGATCGGGGGACGCGGGTCGAGAGCGCGGCCGTGGCGAGCGCACGCGGCGCGCGCCTCCGGGCCACGCGCGCCGGAGCAAGCGTGCCGAACTCGAGGCGATTGTCGACGCCGACCGTCGGCGGCTCGTTCTGGAGCGAAACATTGATGGCGCCGGGGCGTTCATGCAGCGTCGGATCGGCCGGTTCCGGCCGCCACCGCGTCGCGCGCGCGGCCTCGCGGCGCGTCAGGTGGCCCGTGCCGTCGTTGACCCACACGATCAGCTCGAGCTTGCTGTCGCTCGCCACGACGTCGAGATCGCCGTCGGCGTCGATGTCGGCGGCGACGACCGACACGAGGTCGAGCCCCTGCCCGGAGAGCGACGCCTCGAGCGCCGGCGGCAGATTCGAGGCGGTGCGGGTCCGAGGCGCGGGCGTCCCGGCCACCGACGGGGCACCGGGGTCGACTCCTGCCGGCACGGGCCGCAATACGGCGACCGCGATGGCGGCAACCGCCCCGAGCCAAAACGAACGCCGCCACGTGCCAGGCAGATGCATGCGCCTGACGATAATACCAGAGCTCAGTAAGAAAACTCTCAAGACGCCTGTTATGATGGGCAACATGACTGCACGCCGATCATTTCTCGCACGTTTCGGCGCGGCCGCCGCTGCCTTTGGCCTGGGTGCGGCGTCCACGCAAGGCGCGGAGGCCCAGCCAGGTCCCGACGCCCGTTGGCAGCCGGCGCGCCACCCAACCGACGACTGGCTCGATAAACTTCCAGGCAAGCATCGCCTCTTCTTCGACACGGTCTCGCCCCAGGGTGTGCGGCAGGTCCAGGGCTACGTCCGCAATTACTTCGACGGACACAAGAGTGGATACGACCTCGAGGGCAAAGATCTCGCGGTCGTGATCTGCATGCGCCATCGGGCGACACAGTTCGGCTTCGCCGACGCGATCTGGGCGAAGTACGGAGCGGCGCTCGGGGAGTCGGAGGAATTCACCGACCCGAAGACTGGCCTGGCGCCGGTCGTCAACGTGTACAAAACGGAGCTCGAGACACAGATCAAGCGCGGCGTGCACTTCGCGGTCTGCAACATGTCCACGCACCGCCTCGCGCGGTTCATCGCGCGAAAGATCGACGGCAGCGAGGACAACATCTACAAAGAGCTGACCTCGAACGCTGTTGCCAACGCGCACTTCGTCCCGGCCGGCATCATCGCCGTCAACCACGCGCAGGAGCGCGGCTACTCCATTTCGTACGTCGGCTGACGTCCGACGGCCGCTTGAAGCGCGAGCCGTCCAGTCAAGCGGCTCCCTTCAGGCGCGGCGTTCTGCTCGGAACAAGCCTCACGTCCCGTTCGCCGATCGCGCGGTTCCAACGGACTCCAACGATTGACCTCCAGCGTGCTACCCTTGCCGCGAAAATCCGGCATGCTGTCCGGGAAATGGAGTCACGCAATGATCACCTCCGCACGTTCATCCATCCTTGCGATGCTGGCAGCGTTCGCGCTCGCGACGGCGACAGTCGGCGCTCAGGGACGGGCCGCCCAGGCTCCCGCGCAGCCGCCGGCCGCCGCGGCACCCGACTTCAGCAAAGTCGAGATCAAGGCAACGAAGATCGGCGGGAACTTCTATACGCTCGAAGGCCAGGGCGGCACGATTGGCGTGCTGGCCGGGCCCGACGGCGTGTTGATGGTCGACTCGCAATTCGCGCCGCTCACCGACAAGATCGTCGCGGCGATCAAACAGATCTCGGACCGTCCGATCCGCTTCCTGATCGACACGCACGTCCACGGCGATCACACCGGCGGGAACGAGAACCTGGCCAAACTGGGCGTCACGATTCTGGCGCGCGACGAGCTGCGCGCGCGGCTCGCGGCGCCGGCGAGCGGCCCCAAGCCCGCGGCCGCCGCGCTGCCGCTGATCACCTACAAAGGGCCCGTCACGGTGTACATGAACGGCGAGGAAGTGCAGTTGATTCCCGTGCCCGTGGCGCACACCGACGGCGACACGATGGTGCGGTTTCCGGGCGTGGACGTGATCATGACCGGCGACTTCTATCGCTCAGTGGGCTATCCCAACATCGATCGGGCCAATGGCGGCACGCTCAAAGGGCTGCTCGACGGATTCGACGCGGTGATCAAGCTGGCCGGTCCCAACACGAAGGTCATCCCCGGCCACGGTGCGACGGTGGACAAGAACGGCGTCGCGGCGCACCGCGACATGGCGATTGCGATTCGCGATCGCGTGGCGGCGCTCGTCCGGCAGGGCAAGACCCAGGAAGAGGTGCTGGCGGCCAAGCCGACCAGCGAGTACGACGCGCGCGTCCCGCAGGCCGAGCAGACGGCCGCGCGGTTCGTGGGACAGTTGTACGCGGAGATCCAGGGAGCGCGGTAGCCGCAACGGCGCTACAATCCGCGCCATGCGACGCATCCACTCCAGCCTCGCCACCGCACTCGTGATGGTGTCGACGGCGATCGGACACGCACAGATGAAACCACGCGCGCGCGACCTCGGGATTCCATTCGACGGGACCCCAGGATCGCTGAACGCCATCACCGACGTCGCCGGCATCGAGGTCGGCATGACGACGCTCATCTCAGGCAGCGGACCGTTGAAAGTCGGCGCCGGTCCGGTGCGGACCGGCGTCACCGCGATTCTGCCTCGCGGAAAAACTTCAAAGGACCAGGTGTTCGCCGGCTGGTTCTCGCTGAACGGGAACGGCGAGATGACCGGCACGACGTGGATAGACGAGGCCGGTTTCCTCGAGGGACCGATCCTGATCACCAACACCCACAGCGTCGGGGTGGTCCGCGACGCCTCGATCAAATGGTCGGTCGAGCACGGCCAGACGTCGCAGGCATGGTCGCTGCCGGTGGTCGCGGAGACGTGGGACGGGTTCCTGAATGACATCAACGGTTTTCACGTGAAGCCCGAGCACGTGTTCGCCGCGCTCGACGGCGCACGCCCCGGGCCGGTCGCGGAAGGCAACGTCGGCGGCGGCACGGCGATGAGCTGCTACGGCTTCAAGTGCGGCACGGGCACCTCGTCGCGCAAGATCGATGCGCGGTTCGGCGGCTTCACGGTCGGCGTGCTCGTGCAGGCGAACCATGGCGCTCGCAATCTGCTGCGGGTGGCGGGCGTGCCGGTCGGTCAGGAGATCCCGCAAGCGGCCGCGGCGCTCAACCCGCTCATGAACGATCCGGCGCGCGCAGCCGATGCGCTCGGCGAGCTCGGCTCGATCATCATCGTCGTCGCGACCGACGCGCCGCTGTTGCCGCACCAGCTGAAGCGCGTCGCGCGGCGGGCGACGCTCGGCCTCGCGCGCACGGGCAGCGTGTCGAGCAACGGGTCGGGCGACATCTTCATCGCCTTCTCGACCGCCAACGCCGGCGCGGCGAGCGCACCGGAGTCCGCGCAGGTCTCGATGCTGTCGAACGCGCGCATCGGCGCGGTGTTCGAAGCGACCGTGCAGGCGACCGAGGAGGCCATCGCGAATGCGCTGGTCGCCGCGGAGACGATGACGGGCATCGACGGGCATCGCGTCGAGGCGATCTCCCATGATGCGCTGCGGCAGGCGCTGCGGAAGTACAACCGCTTGACGCGTTAGAGTCGACCCGGGATCTCGCCAGTTCACCGTCGTCCCCAACTGGACGTCGGGATTGAAGAAGTAAGCGCACGAGACGACAGTGGCGAGCCACACGATTTTCCGCGCAACGGCTGGGCCGCGCGCGAGCCCACGCTGATAGAATCGCCGGCCGTGACGGCTCAGGAGATCCTCACGCGCGCCAGCGAGGCGCTCGAGGCAGCCACCGCGCGCGCTCGCGCGCGTGACGCCGAGATTCTCCGTCAGCGCGCCGCTGCCCTGCGCGCCCTCCCACGCGTCTCCGGCATTCACGAGACGCTCGCCACGCCGCCGGTCGATTTCGCCGAGCTCGAACACAAGATCGCTCTCAAGCTCGCTGCCGCCGAGCAGGACGCGGCGGCCAAAGCGCGAGCGGCTGAAGCCGACGCGTTGAGCCGGTGGCAGGCGGCCGACGCGGATGCCTACACGAAGTACACCAGAGCGGTGGCCGACGCCCGCAGCGCCTACATCGCGACACTCGACACGGTGCAGCATGCCATCCACACGGTGAACGCGGCGGATCAGGCGCGGTTCATCCGCGACCGCGCGATCGCCGCGGCAGATGCCGAGTACCGCTCGGCGAAGGCGGCCGACTACGACGCCTACTCCAAAGCGAGCGCGGCCGCTCGCGAACAGGAGATTCAATCGATCGAGCGCGCGCGGCAGGAGGCGGACACGGCGCGGCGCGCCGCGGCCGATGCGCGCGACGCCGAGACGACGATCGTGGCCGCGGCGATCGCCGGCGCCGACGCAGACAGCGCGGTCGCCGCCGCCATCGTGGATGCCTTCGCGCAGCAGATCGCGCGTTCCAGGGAGGATGCCGAGCGGGAGAAGGCGGACATATTCGCGCGGATGCGCGCCGACCTTGCTGCGACCGGCCTCCTCGCCTGATGACGTAAGATCGCGCCATTCGCATGCCCGGCTTCGAAATCTTCTCTCTGGGCGACGTCGTCCTCCAATCGGGATCCACGCTCTAATCGGTTCATTGACGCCGCGCTGAACGACCTGCTCGAAGGAGTCACATGATGATACAGACCCACGCGCCCGCGACCGAAGCTGTTGACGTCGCCACTCTGCGCGACCTGAACCAGGCGTACCTCGATTCCGTCCGCACGGGCGACGTCGAACGCTTCCGGCAGATCTTGTCGGAGGACTTCCTCTGCTCGCCTCCCGACGGCGCGCTGCTCGACAAGCGCCAGTTCCTCGAGCTCACCGCACGGCCGCGCACGCTCGCCCGCCTCGAGGGGGAGGATGTGCGCATTCGCCTGTTGGGAGACGTTGCGATCATCCACGCGGCCACGCGGTACACCACGCTCGCCGGCCAGGAGGGTCGCGGCCGGTACACGGACATCTGGCAGAAGCGGGATGGAGTGTGGCTGGCTGTCGCGGCGCACGTGACGCGACTGTGATGATGACACGCCGTTTTCTGTTCGCCTGTTTCGCGCTCTGGGCGATCGCGGACGGTCCGGCGGACCACCTCCGCCAGGGCTACGGCGGCCCGCCGAAACTTCACGCGAAGGCTGAAGCCGGACTCTACGTGCGGGCGGTGAGCGCGCAGGGAGTCAACGAGGCCGGCTGGCCGATCCACGGCGGCGTCGACAACATCCGCTATTCCCCGCTCACGCAGATCAATCGCGATAACGTCTCGAAGCTGCAGGTCAGCTGGACCTACGACTCGCACGACGCCTTCAAGGGCTCCGAAATGCAGAGCAACCCCGTCGTCGTCGACGGCGTGCTCTACGCGACGACGCCGACGCTGAAGGTGATTGCGGTGAACGCGGCGACCGGCGTCGAGATCTGGAAATTCGATCCGAGCGGCGGCGCTTCGCCGGGACGGTTCCGGCATCGCGGCGTCACCGTCCACGGGGACCGCGTGTTCGTCAGCTACAGAAGCTTCCTCTGGGCGCTGGACAGGAAGAGCGGCCAGCCGATCGCGTCGTTCGGCGCGGGGGGCCGGATCGATCTTCGTGAAGGACTCGGTCAGCCGGCCGAGAGGTTGAGCGTCAGCGCGAGCACGCCGGGCGTCGTCTTCGAAGACATGATCATCATGGGCAGCTCGGTTCCGGAGACGCTGCCGGGCTCGCCCGGCCACATTCGCGCGTTCGACGTGAGCACAGGGAGGCTCCGCTGGATCTTTCACACGATCCCGCAGCCGGGCGAGTTCGGATACGACACATGGCCGAAGGATGCGTTCAAGCTGTCGGGCGG
>Ga0137394_10003118_pt1 | contig 12408 bp, 8 predicted proteins | sample czobulk116metaG_FD_108278 | JGI IMG/M metagenome (GOLD analysis project Ga0137394, IMG submission 108278) | Vadose zone soil microbial communities from Angelo Coast Range Reserve, California, USA - czobulk1.16 metaG | ecosystem: Environmental > Terrestrial > Soil > Vadose zone | place: USA... | reverse complement strand
GGAATCGAGAATTTGGAATTTTGAATTCGTGCCAGAATTCCAAATTCTGAATTCCCTGATTCCTGATTTCGCAACGTGTTCTAAAGGGTCGCCCTACATCTTGCCATCCGCGGCGACCCTGAAGGGTCGCCCTACATCTAGCCCTGAAGGTCGCCCTACCAACAGCCCCAGCCCCAGCTCAGCGCCTACCCCTTCGGAGCATCAGTCAGCGTCACCTGCGCATTGTTCAAATCGAGCTCGCCCGAGCTGTCGCCGAAGCTCTGGAGATCGTCGCGCCCGAGCATGTGCAGCGTCGTCAGCATCGCGTTCGCCATCGGCGTGCCGTCGGGCGCCTTGATGTGGACGCCACCCCGCAGCTTGCCGCCCGCGTGGCCGGCGAGCACCAGCGGCACGCGCTTGTGGTTGTGGATGTTCGAATCGCCCATCGGCGAGCCGTAGATGATGAGGCTGTTGTCCAGCAGCGTGGTCTCTCCGTCCCGCGTGTCCTTCAGCTTCTCCATCAGATACGGCAGCATGCTGACGTGATACCGGTTGATCTTCGCGAACTCCATGATCCGGTCTTCACGCTCGCCGTGGTGCGAGGCGTTGTGGAAACCGGTCGCCACGCCGCTCTCCGGATACGAGCGGCCGGAGGCGTCGCGTCCGAGCTTGAAGGAGAACACGCGCGTCGTGTCCGACGCGAAGGCGAGCGCGATCAGATCCATCAGGATGTGCGCGTGCTCTTCGAACGAGTCGGGCACGCCAATCGGGGCTTCCGGCATCTGGCGCGTCTCGCCGCTCGCATTGCGCGCCTCGACGCGCTGGATGCGCCGCTCGATCTCGCGGACGTTCTCGATGTATTCGCTCAACCGCGCGCGATCGCCCGGCCCGAGGTCGCGCCGGAGCTGCGCCACCTGGCCGCTGATCCAGTCGAGGATGCTGCGATCGGCCTTCAGATTGCTCAGCCGCTCCTCGGCAGTCGCGCCGACGCCGAACAGCTGATCGAACACCACGCGCGGGTCGCGCACCATCGGCAGCGGCTGCGTCGGCGATGCCCAGCTGATCGTGTCCGTGTAGATGCAGGAATAGCCGTAGGTACACCCGCCCGCCTGATCGACGTTCTCGATCGAGAGCTGCATGGACGGAATCGGCGTGTCCTGGCCGAACTGCTTCGCATAGAGCTGATCGAGCGACGTGCCGGCATGCACGTCGTTGCCCTCGGTCTGCTTCGGATGCGACTGAGTGAGGAACACCGCGCTCGACCGGAAGTGATCGCCGCCGATTTCCGGCAGCGTGAACGCCTCGGCGTTGTGCACGTCGGTGCTGCTGACGACCGTCACGTACTCGCGGAACGGCGCGAGCGGCTCCAGCGTCGGGCTCCAGTCGAAGTCCCGTCCGGCTTTCACCGGCGCGAACAGGTTCTTCTTGACGCCGAACGCCGTGCTGCCCGCCGACCCGTGCACCATTTCCATGCAGACGAGCCGCTGCCTGGACGCCGATGCGCCGGCCGCCGTCTTCGCGAACACGGTGCGGGCCGGGATCATCGCGTCCAGGAACGGCAGCGCCACGGTCACGCCCACCCCCTTCAGGACGGCGCGGCGGGAAATGTGCTTCTTCGCGATGTACATGTCGCCCCCTATTGAGCGGTTGTCGTCACGGCTTCGGCCGTGCTCATCTGAAATGCCGGACTGTTGACGATTCCCAGGATGAACGACGAGAAACGGTTGCCGTTCTGCGCCGCCTGCCGTGCGATGGCGCGGATGGTCGGCTGGTCGTAGTACTCGACGCGGCGGCCGAGCGCGTACGACATCAGGTTGTCGGTGAAGTTCCGGACGACCGACTCCGATCGGTTCAGCAGCGCCTGGCGCAGATCCGCGGGGCCGCCGAGCTTCGTGCCGTCGTAGAGCACGCCGTTCGCGTCGACCGGGACGCCGTTGTCCTTGATCCGCCAGGCGCCGACGACGTCGAAGTTCTCGAGCGCGAGGCCGAGCGGATCGATCACGCGGTGGCACGACGTGCAGGCCGGATTCTTCCGGTGCTCCTCCATGCGCTCGCGCGTCGACAGCGTCCTGCCGGCCTCGGTCGCCGACTTGACGTCCTCGAGCGGCGGCACGTTCGGCGGCGGCGCCGGCGGCGGCGACCCGAGCAGCACTTCCATGATCCACTTGCCGCGCTGCACCGGCGACGTGCGATCGGCGACCGCCGTCTGCATCAGCACGCTGCCCTGCCCGAGAATGCCGCGCCGCTCGTCGGGTACCGTCACGCGCTGGAACTTCTCGCCGACGATGTTTGGCATCCGGTAGACCTTGGCGATGCGCTCGTTCACGAACGTGTAGTCGGCGGTCAGCAGGTCGAGGATGTTGCGGTCCTCGCGCACGAGGCTGTCGAAGAACAGCTCGGTCTCGCGCACATAGGACTCCGCGAGCTCGTGGTCGAATGACGGAAACAGCAGCGCGTCGGGATGGATCTTCTCGACGTCCTGCAGCCGGAGCCACTGCGACGCGAACCGCGTCGACAGCGCTTCGGCGCGGGGATCCGCCAGCATCCGGCGCACCTGCTTCTCGAGCACGGCCGGCGTGTGCAGCACGCTGCCGGTTGCCGCCTTGACGAGCTCGGCGTCCGGCACCGTGTCCCACAGGAAGAAGGAGAGCCGTGAGGCCAGATCCAGATCGCTGATCCGGTAGCTCTGCCCCGGTTTCGCCGTCGACGGCGTGGCCTCGAACCGGAATACGAACTTCGGGCTCGCGAGCAGCGCCTGCAGCGCCGCCTTGATGCCGGCCTCGAAGTCGTGCCCGTGGCGGGCATCGCCGTAGAACTGCATCAGCGACTCGATGTCCTCGTTGCTCGGCGGGCGGCGATACGCGTCGCCGGCCAGGCTCGAGATGATCCTGCGCGCGCACGGAATCTCGTCGGCCGCGCCGGTGGGACGGCAGACGAAGATCTTGCGCCGGCTCGGTGTGTCGGAGACGCCCGTCACCTTGTACGGCCCGGTCACGCTGAAATCGCGCACGTGCGGCAGGATGGTGATGCCCGCGCTGTCGCCGTATTCGGTGTCCGCCAGCGTGTAGTCGATCGGCGCCACGAGGTCGTCGACCACGCCATCGAACTTCTGGATGAACGCGGCCACGAGGTGCTGCGGGCCCGCCTTCACATGAATGCGCGGCGTCGTCAGGTTCAGCCCGTTCCTGTCGGTTTCGCTGATCTTGTAGTCGATGTCGACGAGCGCGACCCGCTCGCCGTTGATCGACACCTCGAGCTGCTCGTTGCGGCTCGCGACGCTGCCAAACAGCTGGCCGGTCGGCGTGCCGTGCAGCATGATCCGGAACGAGTACTCGCCGTCGGCCGGGAACGTGTGCGTGACGGCAATGCCGCCGCGCGTGCCCCACGGCGTCCCGTCGAGATGTTTCATCTGCGACTGCGTGCGCGGCACCTTGTAGGTGGCCTCCGACGGGCTCGCGTTGCGATCGCCCACCGCAAGCGTCGAGATGCGGGCGGCCGCGCGCAGGTAGCCTTCCATCAACGTCGCCGAGAACGTCTGCACGTCGGCGATGTTGTCGTAGCCCGCGCTGAGCGTGTCGGGCGGCAGGAACGCGTTCACATCGACGTGCAGGTCGAGCACTTCGCGGACCGACCGCTCGTACTCGGCGCGGTTCAGCCGTTGGAACGGCCGGCGGCCGGGATTCGGCCGCAGCATCGCTGCCGCGTCGATTTTCGCTTCGAGCGCGGTGGTCAACTGCGTGAGGACCGCGGGATCGGGCCGGCGCGCGCCGGGCGGCGGCATCATGCCCAGTCGCAGCTTGCGGATCATTTTTTCGCCGACGTCGGAAATCTGATCGACGTGCGCGGCGTCGAAGGCCGCGAGCGAGAGCCCGCCCGCCTTGCCCTTGTCGCTGTGGCATCCCGCGCAGTACTGCTTGACCAGATCGGCTTGCGGCTCGGGGACCGGAGTGGCGTCTTTGTGTGCGACCGCCATCGGCGGTTTCGGCGCAGACGCGGCGCGACTCGCCGCTGGCTTGGGCGGATTCGTTTGAGCGGCGATACTGAGACCACACGCGATTATCGCGGCGGCGGCGCCCGGCAGCGTGAATCTCGTCATTCGCGAAATACCCCTAAACAGCTGATTCGATGCGATAACCAGCGGCCAGTATACGGCGTCAGCGCGGCGGAAGTCGTCAGCGTTTGTCTCCCGCGCGGCCGCGTTGCAGAACCTCACGGTCTACCGTGGGCCCGGCTTCGCCTCAGCCATGGCTTTCCTGATGGCCGCGACGGTCTCGCGGTCCGGAACGCCTTGATCTTTTTCCCGTTCTCGATGGTCTTCTCGATCGGCGCCAGGCTGATGGCGTCGATGGCGAACTTTCCGGCCTTGACGCGCTCCGGCCTGCGGACGCCGTTCGGGTGGTGGGCGGCGATAATTTCCGAGATGTTCGCGGTGTGATCGAATCGGCCGGTCAGGCTGCGCGGAGCGCCCGCCGGACTTCCTGCAGCATGTCGACCAGCGAGAAGGGTTTTCGCAGGATGCCGGCGACGCGAGGCACCTCCTCGCCGGCCTCGACGGTGGTCGTGAGCACGATGACGGGAATATCGCCGACCCTGCCCTGGGCGAGCCACCGCTTCAATCGTGCAGCGGGCATCGTCGGAAGGTCCCATTCCGAAAGAATGAGCCGCGGCGGCGCCGCCAGGATACGCGCCAGCGCCTCCTCGCCGTCGGCCGCTTCGGCGACATCGAAGTGAAACCGCGCGAGGTATCGCGCGCACGACTGCCTGGCGCCGTCGTAGCTGTCTGCCACGAGGACACGCGGATGCCGGCCGGGCCGATCGTAATCGCGTCGGCCGCCCCGGGGCATACGTCGCCGGTCTACTTCGGTACGTCGCTGCACGTTCGCCTGGACGGCAGAGAGGCAGCAACACGAGTGCCAGCGTCCGGTCATCCCGACGATCGGCGCGATGTTGTCGTCGACTGCTGCAGACGCCGCCAGCACCAGGGCATCGCGGCTAGCGGTCGGATGCGGAACTGACGTTTTTGGGGCTGAACGTCGAGCCGATGTGGCCAGGCAGTTGACCTCCAATCGAGCGGAATCTCTCCGGTGGCCGGGTTATCATGCGCTGTCTTCGGCATCCTGAGGAACACGCATGAGCCCGATCCGACTGGCGCTCGTCCCCTTCACCTTCGTGAGCCTCCTCATCGCCACCGACATGCGGCCGGCGGCCCAAACCTCCCAAAGCGCCGCGGACATCGAACAGGGCAAGAAACTGTTCCAGGGCATGTGCGCCCGCTGCCACGGCCTGGATGGTACGGGCGAAGAGGGGCCGAATTTGAACCGCCCCACGCTCACGCGGGCGGCCGACGATGACGCGCTTCGCGCCGTCATTCGGGATGGCATCCCCGATCGCGGCATGCCGAGAGTCCGGCGCATGACGGACGGCGAACTGGATCAGCTCGTCGCCTACGTCCGGTCGCTCGGGCGCACGACTTTAGTCGCCACATCGGGGAACTCGGACCGAGGCGGGGCGATCTACGCGAGGCTCGGCTGCGCATCGTGCCACATCATCAAAGGGCAGGGCGGGAGCTTCGGTCCCGATCTCACCGAGATTGGCGCAGCCCGCGGTCCGAGCTACCTGCGGCAGTCGTTCCTCGGTCCGGCCGAAATGCTGCCGCGCGGCACGGCGCCGATTCCCGGACGGGGCTTCACGGAGTACCTGCCCGTGCGGGTGACCACGACCGATGGACGCGAAGTGGTCGGCGTGCGCATCAACGAAGATCCGTTCACGATTCAAGTGCGCGACACCGGCAACCGATTCCACTCCTTCCGCAAGAGCAACGTCAAAGACGTGGAGAAACAGTTCGGCAAGAGCCTGATGCCGAGCTTCAGGGGACGGCTCACCGACGCCGAAACCGAAGATCTCGTCGCCTATCTTTCCAGCTTGAGAGGTGCACAGTGAGACGGGCCCTCTTTCTGTTCATCGCGCTCTCGACCGCCACGTCCTTCGCTCAGGTTCCCTATCCGCGCATTGCCGGCTCGGAAGGCGCGCCCTCCGACTGGCTGACCTATTCAGGGAACTACCAGTCGCACCGCTTCTCGGCGTTGAACGAGATCAATCGCCAGAATGTCGGACGACTGAAGCCGTTCTGGATCTATCAGGTGCGCCGCACGGGCATCGTCGAAACATCGCCCATCGTCGTCGACGGCGTGATGTACATCACGGAGCCGCCGAGCACGGTGACCGCGCTGGACGTCCGGACGGGCCGTCCGCTGTGGACGTGGACGCCGGCCATCCCTACCGATGTGATCATCATCGGATCGCCACCCGTGAATCGCGGCGTCGCGGTGCTGGACGAAATGGTGTTTGTCGGGACGGTTCATGGCCACCTCGTCGCGCTGGACGCGAAGTCGGGCGCCGTCCGGTGGGACGTCGTCGTGGACGACAACAAGCGGGGCTACTACATGACCGCGGCGCCGCTGGCGCTCGATGGCCGGATCATCATCGGCGTCTCCGGCGCCGAGGCGGGCATCCGTGGTTTCCTCGACGCCTACGATCCCAAGAGCGGCCGGCGCGTGTGGCGCACGCACACCATTCCGGCGGCGGGCGAGCCCGGTGCGGAAACGTGGGGCGGGGACAGTTGGCAAACGGGCGGCGGATCGGCGTGGCTGACCGGCTCCTACGATCCGGCGCTGAACCTCGTCTACTGGGGCACCGGGAACCCCGGGCCGGACTGGAACGGCGATGCGCGGCCGGGCGACAACCTCTATACGTGCTCTCTCATTGCGCTGAATGCCACCGACGGGAAGATCAAATGGCATTTCCAGTTCACGCCGCACGACACCCACGATTGGGACTCCAATGAAATTCCGGTGCTGTTCGACGCCACGATCAACGGACGCGCGCGCAAGCTCGTCGCGATGGCGAACCGCAATGCTTTCTACTACGTGCTCGACCGCGAGACGGGCGAGTTCCTGACCGCCACGCCGTACGCGAAGCAGACGTGGGCCGATGGCCTCGATGCGAAGGGACGCCCGCGCGTCCGGCCAGGCCTCGACCCGAGCACCGATGGGGTGCTCGTGTTTCCGAACATTCAAGGCGCGTCGAACTGGCCCAGCCCATCCTACAGCCCGCAGACGAAGCTCTTCTATCAGGCGGCTCGCGAAATGGGCACGCACTTTTACAAGGGCGAGATCAAATACAAACCGGGCGAAGCGTTCGTAGCCGGCGGAGGACGCGCGATCAACGGCGACGACGCGTGGGGCGCCGTTCGGGCGCTGGAGGCGACGACCGGGAAGCTGAAGTGGGAATTCAAGCTGCTGTCGCCGCCGTGGACCGGCCTGCTGTCGACGGGCGGCGGCCTCGTTTTCGGTGGAACGGAGGAAGGCAACTTTTTCGCGCTCGATGCGGACACAGGAACGCCGCTCTGGGACCTGCAGCTCGGCGCGGCCGTGAAAGCGAATCCGATCGCGTTTGCCGTCGACGGCAGGCAATACGTCGCCATCGCGGCGGGATACTCGCTGTTTGTGTTCGGTCTGCCGTAGATCCGCTGGTCCGCCTGAAGGCGGACGCTACGCTACGACCGTACGTGGTGTCCGGCTTGAGCCGGACCGCGCGGCGCGCTTCTCATTTCCCGCGGCTCGCCGTCGGCGGCCGCACGGCCGCCGCCACCGCGCCCTTGTAGACGAGGCCGTCCTTCACGACCAGGTCGACGTGGGAGAGCGCGGTGATGTCGAAAAGCGGATTCCCGTTCACGACGATGAGGTCCGCGATCTTGCCGGGCTCGATGGACCCGAGCTCGCGGCCCTTGCCGATGATTTGCGCGTTGACGCGCGTCGCCGCCGCAATCGCGCGCATCGGCGTCATCCCCATGTCGACGTGCACCTTGATCTCGCGCCACAGCGCTTCGCTGTGGAAGTTCATCGGCGTGCCCGAGTCGGTGCCCATCCCCATGACCGCGCCCGATTCGATGAACTGCTTCACGCCGCGCTCGCGGTACAGCATCTCGCGGTCGGTCCGCTGAAAGTACCCGAGCGTCCACCAGCTGGCGAGCGACCTCTGCACCTCGGCGTAGATGTCGGCGCCGAATGCTTTTTTCAGCTCCGGATCCTGCAGCCGCTCGGGAAATTCTGCCGTGTCCGGATACACCCAGGCGCGATGCGCGGCCGTCACGACCACCGGGCGCCCCGCGTTGACGATGTCGGTGATCAACTCCTTGCTGTAGGGCGGCGCGGTCCCGGCGGACCCGACGTGCTGCAGCACGTCGACACCCGCCTCGAGCGCGTGCCGCACGTCCTGTTCGGCATACACGTGCGCATACACCTTGATGCGGCGCGCGTGCGCCGCATCGACGATGGCCTTGTAGTCGTCGAGCGTGAGGCCCGAATGCGCCTTGATGTGATCGACGCCCGCTGCGGCAAGCCGCTCGGTTTCGCGCGCCGCCTCCGCGGACGTCGAGATATTGAGGCCGCCGAAGCCGACCTGCATCGCGCCGCCGGCGCCAGCGGCACCCAGGCGCGCGATCCAGGGCCCGCTCACCAGCATGCGCGACCCGACGATCTCGCCCCGGTTGATCCGATCGCGGATGCTGAGACTCTGCGCGAGCGGCGCGCCGAGATCGATCGTCGTCGTCACGCCCGCCATCAGGAGCTGTTTGGCGGAGATCTCCATCACGCGCGTCAGCATCGCGTCGCCGCCGTGGCTCGCGATCCAGGGGAACCAGGTCTCGTAGCTCCCATGGCCGAGCACGACGAGATGGCCGTGCGTCTCGATGAGCCCAGGCAGCATCACGCGCCCGCTGGTGTCGATGAGGGTCGCATCGGCGGGCACCTTCACCTCGGACGCCGGTCCCGCCGCCACGATCCTGGGGCCCTCAATCACCACGGCGGCGTGGTGAATCGGCGGCACCTCGTAGCCGGTGATCAGCATGCCGCCGACCAGAGCGAGCCGACTGGGCGCCTGAGCGCGCGGCGCGGCCCCGCTCAGGCACGCCACGACGCACGCGACGGCGCTGGCTGAGACGAGGATTCTGCAGCGGCGAATGGAAGACATGCGGACTAATCTAAATGCAAACCGCAGAGATCGCAAAGCACGGAGAGAGCCTTGCTCCGCGATCTCAACGTTCTCTGCGGTTGGACGTGGGTTGCCGATGTCAGGAGTGGGCGATAATGCGCCCGTGAACGCCTCGAGACCGCTCGGCGTCTGGCTGGTCACGGTCGCGCCCCTGCTCCAAACGCAGGCGACGGCGCAGGACATGGCGCACCCGCAGAACACCAACGCCGGGATCTACGCGTTCACCAGCTACTGCGCGAGCTGTCATGACACCGGGAAGAACGGCGCGACGGACCGCCATGCCTTGAACCGCCATACGCCGGAGGAAGTGTTGACGTCGATCACGACCGGGTCGATGGCGCCCTTCGCGCAGCAGATGTCGGAATTCGAGAAGCGCGTCGTCGCTGTGTACGTGGGGGGGCGCCCGCTGGGCGCCGCAGCGACCGGGGACGCAGCGCACATGAAGAACCGCTGCGCGAGCCGTCCGGCGTTCGAGCCGTCGAGGGAGTCCGAGTGGAACGGCTGGGGATTTGACAGCGGCAACTCCCGCTTCCAGACATCGCCCGGGCTGACCGCAGCGGACGCGTCGAAGCTGATTCTGAAATGGGCGTTCGGCTTTCCCAACGGCAATTCCGCGTACGGACAACCGACGGTCACTGGCGGTCGCGTCTTCGTCGGCGCCGACACGGGCTTCGTCTATTCGCTCGACGCACGGAGCGGCTGCATCCACTGGTCGTTCCGCGCGAGCGCCGGCGTTCGGACGGCTCCGAGCATCGGCCCGGGGACCCGCACGAATCGATTCCTTGCGTACTTCGGCGACGTGAAGGGCAACGTCTACGCCGTCGATGCCGAAACCGGTGTCCAGGTCTGGAAGGACCGGGTCGATTCACACCCGGTCGCACGCGTGACCGGCGCGCCAAAGCTGGTCGACGGCCGGCTGTATGTACCGCTGTCGTCGCTCGAGGAGTCGGGCGCAGGGAATCCGGGGTATCCCTGCTGCACGTTCCGCGGCGGTGTCGCGTCGTACGACGCGGTCACCGGACGGAGGCGCTGGACGTCCTACACGATTGCTGAACGGCCGACGCCGATGAAGCGGACGTCGAAAGGCACGCAATTGTGGGGACCCGCAGGAGCAGGGGTGTGGTCTTCTCCGACTGTCGATCTGAAGCGGCGTGCGGTGTATGTCGCGACGGGCAACGCGTACACCGAGCCCGCGGCGCCCGGCTCCGACGCGGTGATCGCGTTCGACCTCGACACCGGCAGACGCCTGTGGGCCAAACAGGTGATGTCGAACGACGCCTACGTGCGCGACTGTCCGGGCAAGTACCGGCCGCTCGTGCCGAAGGACACCAAATCGGAGACGTGCCCGGACGATCTGGGGCCGGACATGGATTTCGGGAACGCGCCGATTCTGCGCACGCTCGCCGACGGCCGGAGGCTGATCGTGATCGGACAGAAGGACGGGCACGCATGGGCGCTTGATCCGGACCGGCAGGGGGCGATTGTCTGGAGCCGGCAGGTCGGCCTCGGCATCGACAACGGCGGCGGGGCCATCATGTGGGGCTCGGCCGCGGACGACCATCTGGCCTATTTCCCCGTGACGCGAGGCAGCCAAAGCCTCGGTCTGGCCGCCGTGCGGCTGGAGAGCGGAGAGATCGCATGGCGCGCGTCGCCGCCGGAAGGCGGTGCCGCTCCCGTGACGGTGATTCCCGGCGTCGCGTTCTTTGGTTCGACTGCCGGGACTGTTTACGCGTACGCGACGGCGGATGGGAAAGCGCTCTGGCAGTTCGATACGGCGCGCGAGTTCGACACCGTCAACGGCGTTCCGGCAACTGGCGGAAACATCAACGCCGCAGGCCCGGTGGTGGCCGGCGGCATGGTCCTGGTTCCGTCGGGTTACTCGGAGCTGGGCAACGGCGCGCGCGGGAACGTCCTGCTCGCGTTCGGCGTGCCGTGAGCCGGACGAGACACCCACGCTAACCGCCGAGATCGCCGAAACCGCCGAGAAACCTTGAGTATTCTCGGCGCCCTCCGCGTCGTCCTCAATAAACAACTCGGGCTGTCGTTCGGCGACGTGGCCACGCTCTTTCAGCAGCAGTATGGGTTGCGCATCACGACGAGCGGGCTGGTGCACGCGGTGCATCGGGCGGGTCGACACGCCCTGCCCACGTATGAGGCGCTCTGCAACACGATCCGCGAGAGCCCCGTGGTCACGCCCGATGAAACCGGCTGGAAGGTTGCCGGGACGCTGCAATGGTTGTGGACCGTCGCCACGCCGGACACGACTGTCTACGCGATCCAACCCGGCCGCGGCTTCGACGAAGCCGCCGCGTTGCTCGGCGCCGACTATGACGGCGTGATCGTGCGTGATGGCTGGGCGCCCTATCGGAAGTTCACGCAGGCGATCCCGCAATCCTGTCTCGCGCATCTGTTGCGCCGGAGTCGAGTGCTCCTGACCGATCACCCGCGGACGACCTTCCCCGCGGACGTGCGGGCCACGCTCCAACAGGCGCTCGCCGTGCGGGACCGGTATCTGGCGGGCGACGTCTCTGATCACGGCTTGGCCGTGGCGCGCGGCCATCTTGAAGCGCGCCTAAATCGCCGCCTCGATCGGCCCGGGACCGTGCCCGACGTGCAGCGGTTTGCCGCGCATCTCGCAGTCGAGTTCCCGGCTCTCTTCACGTTCTTGTTGGATCCGACGACGATTGACGCGACGAACTGGCGCGCCGAGCAGGCGCTCCGCCCGGCCGTCGTGACGCGTACGGTATGGGCATCCCATAGGACTGCACCGGCGAGGAGTCACATGAAACGCAACGTTGTTTTGACCATCACGTCCCTGCTCTCGATCCTCTTGCTGACGCTTCACGTGACCGACGACATCGTCCGGGGGATTTCGAAGGCCGAGCCCGCAAACATTGCGATACTCGTCCTGGCGGTCTTTCTGTACGGGACGCTCGTGCTCGCCGAACAGCGATCGGGGCACGTCATCATGCTGTTCGTGGGGTTGTTCGCGGCAGGCATGCCCGTCATCCACATGAGGGGCGCGCATTACCCCGAAATCGCCAAGTCCGCCGGCGGTTTCTTCTTCGTCTGGACGCTCTGGGCGCTCGGCGGCCTCGGGGTCTTCACCTTCGTGCTCTCGGCGCAAGGACTGTGGGCCATGCGACGGGGCCAGCCCCGGTAGTTCAACAAGCGAAGCCGGGGCGGGCGGGGCGGCGGATCCGATAAGGCCTCTTCGGTTACCTTGGCGGCGACCGCCGCGCGGAGAGGCCTCTGATGTCGGCTATCGTCTAATGTCGGCTATCGTCATCGTCATACCTGAAGGACGTGCTCCTTCGACTCGCCACACATCCCCATCGGTCCATCGACCAGCTCACGCCCAAGGCAGGGCCCTGACCT
>Ga0137394_10003117_pt1 | contig 12409 bp, 11 predicted proteins | sample czobulk116metaG_FD_108278 | JGI IMG/M metagenome (GOLD analysis project Ga0137394, IMG submission 108278) | Vadose zone soil microbial communities from Angelo Coast Range Reserve, California, USA - czobulk1.16 metaG | ecosystem: Environmental > Terrestrial > Soil > Vadose zone | place: USA... | reverse complement strand
GCAGCCGCAAATGGACTAGCGCAAAGGACGTCACCGGAGAGCGCATGACGGTCGTTGCTGGAGTGGATTTTGGAACATTAAGTGTTCGCGTTTCCATCGTTGATAGCGAGCGCGGGCTGCGCGCTTCTGCCATCGCGGAATATCCGCTCCACCGCAAACGCGATGATCCCGAATACGCGACGCAGTCGCACGAGGATCATATGCGCGCGCTGGCGGCTGCCACTAGCGAGGTCCTTCGAAAGTCAGGCGTTCCCGCCGATCAGATTCTCGCCCTCGCCCTCGATACCACCGGCTCCTCCGTCATTCCCGTCGGCAAAAATCTCCAGCCGCTCGGTGACTATTACTTGTGGTGCGATCACCGCGCCAAAGCCGAAGCAGCGGAGATCACGGAAGCCGCGCACCGCGAGAAGCTCGCCGCGATCGACTGGTGCGGCGGCGTCTATTCTTCGGAGTGGGGATTCTCGAAACTCCTACATTGGCTTCGCCATAACCCCGCGAAGCGCTCCGAATTCGTCTCGGCCTTCGAACACTGCGATATGGTCGCCGCAACTCTCTGCGGCATCACTGGTGCAAAGCACGTGAAGCGCAGCGTCTGCGCCATGGGCCACAAGTGGCTGTGGAACGCCTCGCTCGGCGGTCTCCCACCAGAGGATTTCCTCATCAAGGTGGATCCGCTTTTCGCGGGAGTGCGCGAAAAAATCGACGGTGAATACGCGGCTTCCGATCAGCTCGCCGGCAGGCTCTCAGCTCATTGGGCGGAGCAACTTGGATTAAAGCCTGGCATCCCCATTCCTGTCGGGGCGTTCGACGCTCATTGGGATGCCATCGGCGCGGGCTGCCGCAGCGAAGACATAGTTAACGTCGTTGGAACCTCGACCTGCATCATCGGGATCACTCCATCGGTGCGTTTGGTTCCCGGCGTATGCGGCGTTGTCCAAGGCAGCGTGCACCCCCAGCGGACGGGCATCGAAGCCGGCCTCTCCGCCGTCGGCGATATTTTTCAGGCCATCGCCGCGCGCGCCGCAACCGATGTGCGAACGCTCTGCCATGGACTGGAAAACTATCGTGCCGGACAGACCGGCCTGCTTCGCATCACTTGGGACAATGGCGATCGCACCGTGCTTGTAAATCCAAATCTTCGCGGCATTACCTTCGGCTGGAATCTGCAGACCACCGCCCAGGACGAATTATTCGCCGCCATCGAGGGCACCGCGTTGCATACCCGAGTCATCCTGGATCGCATGGAAGAGCACGGCGTCCTCGTCCGGCGAGTCATCAACGCCGGCGGCATTCCTCAGAAGAACGATGTTCTCAATCAGGTCTATGCGAATGTGCTAGGCAGGCCCGTGCTCGTGCCTGCGGGCAACGTGGTCGGCCTAGGTTCCGCCATTTTTGCTTTTCTGGCCGCCGGCGTCTTCAAGACCGTCGAGGAGGCGCAAGACAAACTCTGCCCTCCGCATAAAGTGTTTCAACCCCAGATTTCCGTGAAGGGCGTATACGACAAGCTCTACTCGTTCTATAGCAGGATCTATCTTGCCTTCGGCCGCCCGCAAAGCGCAGAGTTTGGTAATCTGCTCCCCGGCTTGATTCAATTGTCGGAATCGGCGCGTGCTGGTGCAGCCCGCTAAACCATCGGTGCCTGAAATAATTCTTCTTTCCGGCTTCGCGTTGGAGACTTGGCGTTTCTTGGACAGCGGAGGCAATGGATGACCAAGCTACGTTTCCTGGTCTCGCTAATCACGGAGGACAACGACTACCAGATGGAACAGGCGGCAGCCGCGAAAGCCGCGGCTGCGGAACTCGGCGTCGAGGCTCAGATCGTTTACGCCAACAACGATCCAATCACTCAAAGCACCCAGGTACTCAAGGCCATCCAGACAGAACCCGCCCTTTGGCCAAGCGGTATCTTTGTTGAGCCCGTCGGAGCCACCTCTTTTCCTCAAGTCGCCACAACCGCCGCCAGCGCCGGCATCGGCTGGGCCATTCTCAGCCGGGGAACTGACTACACTGGCGAACTTCGCAAGACGGCTCGCTCTCCGGTTTTTTCCGTCAGCGCGGATCAGCTGGAAGTTGGCCGCATTCAGGGCCGGCAGGTCGCCGCACTTCTTCCCCGGGGCGGCTCCGTGCTCCTCATTCACGGACCTTTGGTGAGTTCGGTCTCGCGAGATCGTCACGCCGGACTTCAGGAATTGCTCGCGCCCAACGTGCATGTCACCAGCCTGCGGGGCCGGTGGACTGAGGAAAGCGCCCATCAGAGCGTCTCCTCGTGGCTCCGTATGATCGCCGCTCAGAGGTTGCGCATTGATCTAATCGTCGCCCAGAACGATGTCATGGGGATGGGGGCGCGGAAGGCCATCGAGGAGACCATTGTCGACGCGGACCGTGATCACTGGCTCGGCATTCCCATTATCGGGTGCGATGGCGTGCCAAAAACGGGCCAGACGTGGGTCCGCACCGGGCAATTGGCGGCAACCGTAGTTGTGCCGCCCAGCACGGGAGAGGCCATGACCTTAATGACCAAAGCACTGCGCTCCGGGGCCTCCGTTCCCGAACATTTCTTCACCACTCCTACGCCATTCCCCGCGATCGAAAAACTTGTTCCCCGCAGGGTCGCCGGATGAATAATTCTGCGAGCGAAAGAGTGTGTCCCCGGGTAAACTTACTGGGGCTTCGCGTGTCGCAAACGAAAAACCTTACGGTTGGGGGACTCGAATGAAGCGATGGATGTTAACAATCTTCACGGGAGCATTGCTTATGACCACTCTGGGGGCGATTGGCGCAACACCGCGGCCCGGTTCGACAACTAAGAAGGCCTTCGGGAAAACCCCGGAAGGCCAGCCGGTCGATCTTTATGTGCTGACGAATAAAGGCGGCGCGGAAGCCGCCATCACCAATTATGGCGGGGCGGTGGTCTCCCTCAAAGTGCCGGACCGCAACGGCAAGCTGGCGGATGTGGTCCTCGGTTACGATACGGCCGATGGCTACGTGAATGACAAAAGCTACTTTGGCGCGATCGTTGGCCGCTACGGAAACCGCATCGGGCATGCGCAATTCGTGCTCGACGGCAAGGCCTACACGCTGGCCAAGAACAACGGTGAGAACAGTTTGCACGGCGGCATCAAAGGCTTCAACAAAGCCGTGTGGACCGCCAAGGTTCTTTCCGCCAAAGACGGCCAGTCGCTAGAACTTTCCTACCTCAGCAAGGACGGCGAGGAAGGTTTCCCCGGAAATTTGCAAGTCAAGGTGATCTACACCCTCACGGACGCCAACGCGCTAAAAATCGTCTATTCCGCCACCACCGACAAGAAGACCGTCGTCAATCTCACCAACCACTCTTATTTCAATCTCGCCGGCCAGGGTTCCGGCGATATTCTCGGCCACCTACTCACGATTCAGGCCGAGAAATTCACTCCCGTCGATTCCGGATTGATTCCGACCGGAGAACTTCGTGGCGTCGCCGGCACCCCGTTCGACTTTCGCAAATCAATGGCCATCGGCGCGCGCATTGAGCAGGATGACGAGCAGCTAAAACTCGGCGGCGGCTACGATCACAACTTTGTCCTGGGGCGCGCGGGTGACACAGACGAATCTCTCGCCGCGCGCGTTGTCGAGCCCATCACCGGCCGTGTCCTGGAAGTTTGGACCACCGAGCCCGGCGTGCAGTTTTACACCGGCAATTTTCTCGACGGCAAATCTACTGGCAAGGGTGGCGTGGCCTATCCGCGCCGCTCTGCCCTCTGCCTGGAAACGCAGCACTATCCCGATTCTCCGAACCAGCCGAGATTCCCCTCAGTGGTCTTGAAGCCTGGCGAGCGCTACGACACCATCACTACTTACCGGTTTTCCACTGAAAAGTGAGTCCGGCGTCCGGCTGTCACTGTTTGACGTGAGAGTTTAAGGCTGGTTATGAACGAGCGGCCTGCAGGCCTTGCTTAGCTCTGAAAAGAGCAGTAAGGTGCGCGATGTAGATGTAAACGTTTGCGGTATCTATCCCAGGTTCTGAAGCGGAGCCATGACGCAATCTCCCAACACTCCCATGACACTCGGTGTCATCGTCGGAAACCGCGGTTTTTTCCCCGATCACCTCGCTCGTTCCGGCCGGCAGGACATGATCGCTGCTCTCACCGCCAAGGGCATTCGGCCGATTGCTCTTGACGAGAACGAGTCCAAGTTTGGTGCGGTGGAAACCCGTCAGGAAGCAGCTCGCTGCGCCGAGCTTTTCAAGAAGCACCGCGAACAGCTTGATGGAATCGTGGTGACGTTGCCGAACTTCGGCGACGAGCGCGCCATTGCGGAGACCCTCAGGATGGCGAACCTTGACGTCCCCATCCTGATGCAGGCGACACCTGATACGCCCTCGCGCATGTCCATCCGCGACCGCCGGGACAGTTTTTGCGGGAAGATGTCCGCCTGCAACAACCTTGCACAGTACGGAATCCCGTATTCGCTGACGACGCTACACACGGAAGCCCCGGATTCGGAGATTTTTCGAAAGGACCTGGACTGGTTTCTTGCCGTCTGCCGCGTAGCGAAAGGTCTCAAGAAACTACGGATTGGCGCCATCGGCGCGCGCCCGGCAGCGTTTAACACGGTGCGCTATAGCGAAAAGATTCTCGAGTCCGCGGGAATCTCCGTGGAGACGCTGGACCTGTCGGAAGTTCTGGGGAGAATTGGGCGGCTGAAGGACGACGACGGCAACGTTGTCGACCGCCTCAAAGCCATTCGCCGGTACGTCTCGACGAACAGCATTCCGGACGCCGCGCTCGTCAAAATGGCCAAGCTGGGCGCTGTCATCGACACCTGGATGCGCGATAACGAGGTGAACATCAGCGCCATTCAGTGCTGGACCTCGCTCGAAGAATATTTCGGCGTCGTCCCCTGCACGGTCATGAGCATGATGAGCGACCAGGGCCTTTCCAGCGCGTGCGAAGTGGATGTCGCGGGCGTGATCGGAATGCACGCATTGCAACTAGCTTCACAAACGCCCAGCGCTTTGCTGGATTGGAACAACAACTATGCCGAGGATCCAGACAAAGCCGTGTGCTTCCACTGCAGCAACTTGCCGAAACATTTTTTCCAAGACTTCCGCATGGACTTCCAGGAAATCATCGCCGGGACCGTCGGCAAAGAAAATACCTTCGGCACCGTCGTGGGACGCGTGAAAAGCGGCCCAATGAGCTTCGCCCGGTTTTCCACCAATGATCGCGAAGGCAAAATCTCCGGCTACGTCGGCGAAGGCGCTTTCACCGAGGATTCCCTGGAAACCTTTGGTGGCGCGGGCGTCGTTCGAATCCCGGAACTACAAAAATTGCTGCGCTTCATTTGCGAGCGAGGTTTCGAACATCACGTCGCAGCCAACTTCTCGACGGTATCCTCTGCCGTCCATGAAGCGGCGACGCGCTATCTCCAGTGGGACATCTACTGGCACAAACCCTGATTGCAAGGGAGTTTTTCCGCGCGGCCCGCGGACCGGCCTGCTTTTTAAGGACTGCCAATAGATGAGGCTGGTGGCGCGGACATTTCTAGTTGACAATTGAGTGTTATGAGCGGATTTGCCGGATTGCGGGTACTAGCGCTGGAAAGCCGCCGCGCTACAGAACTTGCCAAATTGATTTCTACCTATGGTGGAGAGCCCATCGTTGCGCCGGCGATGCGCGAAGTGCCGTTGGAATCCAACAAGGAAGCACTGTCCTTCGCGGCTGGTCTTCTCGGTGGCAAGTTCGACGTGGTCATCTTCTTGACCGGCGTTGGTGCCCGGGCAATTCTTAGTGTCGTCGAGACTGCGTACAAACGCGACGAGTACATCGCATCCCTCGAACGTGTGAAAGTGGTTGCGCGCGGGCCGAAACCGGTCGCCGCCCTCCGCGAAATCGGCATAACTCCTGCCATCACTGCTCCAGAACCGAACACTTGGCACGAACTGCTGCGGGCGCTGGATGATGCGAGCAAAGGCTCAGAACTCCGTCTCGAAGGTGCGCGAGTTGCCGTTCAGGAATATGGCGTTTCCAACCCTGAATTGTTGGCTGGGTTGCGGGAACGAGGGGCGCAAGTCACACGAGTGCCGGTCTACCAATGGGCGCTGCCGCACGATTTGTCTCCCCTCCGGGCCGCCATAACAGCGATTGCCGAAGGAACTGTCGATGTCGTGCTCTTTACAACTGCAGTTCAGGCGGTCCATCTCTTCCAAGTTGCTGCGGAGACAAAGCTTGAAGAACGGGTGAGGAATGGTCTGCGGCGGGCGATTGTGGCTTCCATCGGGCCCACTACTTCAGAAGAATTGGAGCGGCGGGGAATCCGGGCCGACCTCGAACCCTCGCATCCGAAGATGGGTTTTCTGGTGAAGGAAACTTCTGAACGAGCCGGGGAACTTCTTCGCCGGAAAAAGCAAGGCATTATTTCTTCCGGTTGAGGCCAAGCAGTTTTGAAGAGATTTGCACGGGCTGGTCAGCGAGAGTTTGCCCCGGCCGTCGCTCCTATGGCCGAGGCCGCACCAGTAATCACTTCGAAATCGATGCCAGCCCGGGCGAGAGCTTCTGTCTCTAAATCGACCTGCGAAGATGGAAGGAAGTCGATCGCTCTAAGCCGCACAACCTGGTGTCCTTCGCGCGCCGCCGCGGCGAGCAGGGAATGAATTTTCTCCTGGAGCGTGCCCGGCTCCACGCCGAGTTTGTGGATGTCGCGTACCTGCGCCGAGGCAGGGACTAAGTCAAGGATGCCCTGCGAGACCAAGTCGTCGTGCAAGACGACCTCAGCAGCACGAAGTACGCGAACCGCTTTGGCGGTCAGGAGATCGGGATCCCCCGGAGCGGCTCCCACAATATAAACTTTTCCCTTCATGGCCCACCTACACTGGACGGAATCCGCCGACATAAGCCATCGGCTCTACAAGCGAGGCAGTTCGAACAAGCCGCCAGCCGTTAATGACAGCACTAGAACATTAGCATTACCGCCGACCGACGAAGATGCGGAAGAATGAATTCTGTGAATCGATATTTCTGATAGCAGGTGATGGGGGATGGCCCACATGTGGGGAAAACGGAGAATTCAACCGGAGGGTTTCGATTGGCGGCGATTTCGGCGGAAAGCTTCGAAGGCTTCCTCGCTGGCGTCCTCGTGCAGCAGGCGTCTCCGTCCCTCAGGGTGGAGCTTGGAGGACTGGAGCTTGTCGCGAGCTTCACCTAACTGCGCGAGCCATTCTTCATATTCCAGGCCGAACTGTTCTTCGAGTTGCTTTCTGAGGCGCTGAGCGAGGGCCGGGCTTTGGCCCGCGGTCGAAATTGCGATCTGCAGGGCCCCACGCTTTACAACCGCGGGATAGTAGAAATCGCAAAGAGGGGGAACATCCACAATATTGCAGAGCACACCAAGCTGCGTCGCCACTTCGAATATGTGCTCGTGAAGTTCCGTAGACGATGTGGCCGCCACAACCAAGAACATTCCTTTAAGGTCGTCCGCATGGAAAGGGCGCTGATGCCATTCGATGGTGTTCGCTTGCGCCCAGGAGCGCACTTGCGGCGTCGCTTCGGGCGCCACCACGCGGACGCGACCGTCTGCTTCCAGAAGGCTGGCGATTTTGGATTCAGCGATGGTTCCCGCTCCGACCACGAGGCACGGCCGCGCCGAAAGCTTAAGGAACATGGGGAAGAGCTTTGCAGGTCTCATTCTTTCACTGGAGCGCACTACTTGCTGAAGTCTGGCCATCAAGTCTAAAGCAAACCTGACGTGTTATTGTACCCACGATCAAGCCGTGAACGCGGGGAATTTGCTCTTACCTGAGGCGATCTGGAGTCAAGAGCGCGGTCATTTCGAGGACGCGGTGATAGTAGTCGCGCTGGGTGAGCTGCGAGGCAGCGGCATCATCGATGATGAAAGTCACGTCGGGATGGAGTTGTAAGGCAGAAGCGGAGACCGCGGACGTGATCGGGCCTTCGATGGACTTCGCGACGGCAGCGGACTTAGCCTCGCCTGTAGCGAGCAAAAGAATTTTTCGCGCCTCCAAGATCGTGCCGATGCCCATGGTGATGGCACAGCGCGGGCTCTCCTGGCCAGGCACGAAGAATTTAGAGTTGTCGTCTATGGTTTCCTGGCTCAAAACTTTCAAGCGCGTGCGGGAGCCGATGCTGGAAGTTGGCTCGTTGAAGCCGATGTGACCGTTGCGGCCGATGCCCAGAAGCTGAAGGTCGATTCCTCCGGCCTTTCGGATTGCCGCTTCGTAGGATGCGCAGTACTGATCGTAATTGCCTCGGATGGTTCCGTCGGGAATGTGGATGTTGCTGGGATTTACGTTGACATGCGCGAAGAAGTTTTCCCGCATGAAATGATAAAAGCTCCGCGGGTGTGCAGCGGGAAGTCCGAGATATTCATCAAGATTAAAGGTGGTGATGCGAGAGAAATCGAGCGAGCCTTGTTTGTGAAGACCCACGAGATGTTTGTAGACGCCGACCATGGTGCCGCCGGTGGCCAATCCGAGCGCCAATGCAGGTTTCTTGCGCACCGCACTGGCGATGAGCTGTGCCGCCTGGCGGGTGATTTCTTCGTCGTCGCGTTTCAGGATAACCAGCATGCGGCATCCTCTCTGAACTGTGTTTTTCCCATCACTTGAAGCAATTATGAGCCAGCGAAAGAAATTCGTGCGCTTTACCGGAAGCGGCGAATGACGAGATTGTGCCGGTCCGAACGATAGAAGCCCAGCACATACATGATGGTCTGGCCTCTGGTGGAATAGATGACCTGGCGAATGCGCAACAAAGGTTCGCGGCGGGGAATGGAGAGGATCTCGGCGATTCTTGGGTCGGCCGCGGTAGCGTCGATCTCTTCGTCGGCATAGCCGAGTTCGATCTTGTAGTTGCGCTCGAGAATTCCGAAAAGAGATTCCCGGCCGATGGGAGCGTCCAAGAGCCCTGAGAATTCAGCAGCATTGAGGTAGCAGGTTTCCAGCGCAAAAGGCTCGCCGGCAGCATGACGCAAGCGCTCGAGTTTGATGACGTTGCTGGTGGGGGGAAGGGACAGCCGCGCGGCTGCTTCATTTTCATTGTCCAGCACTTTCGCGAAGAGCACCTTTGAGCTGGCGGTGAGGCTGCGGCTGGACATCTGCTCGGTGTAGCTCATCAATTTATTAAAGTGAATCTTTGGGGCGGCGACAAAAGTTCCAATGCCCCGGCGGCGCTCGACGATCCCTTCGCGCTCGAGAGAAGCAAGAGCGTGGCGTGCCGTCATAAGGCTGACCTGGTGAATCTTGGCCAAGTCACGTTCCGAGGCGACGGCGTCGCCGGGGCGCAATTGTCCGGCATCGATGCGCTTGCGGATGGCGCTCTGAATTCTCTGGTAAGCGGGCAAGCCGTTGGGGTTCTTCGTTGCCATTCTCTCTCTCCCGAATTGGCCCGGGATCTCTTCGTGAGCGCCTGGGGGAAGCTAAGTTCATGACAAGAACGATATTCCATTCTGTTCTTAGGTCAAGAGCCGAAAGCGCGGAGGGTTCACTCCCCGAACCATGGTGTTATAGAGCGGGAGCCCACAGGTGCTATAGTTCTCGTTTCTCACGCCTATATAAAGCATAAACAAGCGCGTTGGCAAGCTAAAAGGAGTGCTATATAGCCATGGACAATTCGGCCCTATAGCTGGCCGGCGCGCCGCGCGTCTTCCGGGGCGGGTTGCTTCTATGCCAGATCGCGCTTCTTCCGTGTCGAACTCCAGACATGCAGGGAAAATCAAGAAATGAAGAACGCCGGCAGCAGACTGGAGCACGGGGACTAAGAACAAATGGCCGCAAACAATTCAGGCCATGAGTTACCACAATATAGCTGGCGGGGTGGCTCGCGAAATGATCGATTTCATCCGGCCAAGGAAACCCTAAGTGTAGTCTTCCGTTCAAAATGGGCATCATCGACAAGCGCGGCGCCGTCGTATTCGAAGGCAAAGTGAGCAAGGACAATAAAGCGCGCCCTTTGGATTGCTGCGCAGGGTCCGGTACTCTCATTTCCCTGCGACTGCATTGCTCAGGAGACCGTTGGTTAGTTACACGCACATTCCTCATCGAGCGCGCGACTCCGACTAATAGCAACAACTGATGGGCATCGAGTTGCGGAGCGCGTTTCCGCGGAGCATGTCTCGACATGGTTGGGAAACTCTGCGGCAGATGACACTCGTTATTGCAAGCCTGACACACAAGTTGGGATACCAGAGGCGGACTAGCGACACTGCGAATCTGGAGGCTATTCGTCTTGCTGCGCAAACACTTCCCGCGCAAGATGAAACGCCGAGTTCGCAGCAGGCACGCCGCAATAAATAGCCGTTTGCAAGAGAACCTCGCGGATTTCTTCGCGGGTCACCCCGTTGTTTAACGCCGCGCGCAGATGCATGCGGAGCTCGTCAGGCCGATTCAGCGCCACCGTCATTGCCAAGGTGAGCATACTGCGCGTCTGCCGGGGAAGACCGGGACGACTCCAGATTTCTCCCCAGGCGTAGCGCGTGAGCAGATCCTGAAACGCTTCGTCGAATTCATCACGATTCTTCAGCGATGCATCTACGTGCGCATCCCCCAGCACGGCCCGCCGCACTTTCATTCCTTGCTCATAGCGCTGGCGGTCATCCATCGCAGGCCTCCTCAGGAGTGCAGAAACGCGGCAACTTCAATGTTGAATCGCTCTTGATCTTCGATATTGGAGAGGTGCGCGGCGTTAAGTTCAACGTATCGCGCTCCCGGAATCTGATCTGCAAGAAAGCGACCATCTGCAGGCGGCGTAGCTGGGTCGTGCGCTCCCGCGATCACCAACGTTTGTATGCGAATCCCGCTCAATTGTTCACGGCAATCGAAATCGCGAACGGCGGCGCAACACGCCACATACCCCTCCGGGTTTGCTTCCACGAGCATTTTCAGAGTACGGGATACTGTTGCGGGCGCCTTCTGGCGGAAAACGGGCGAGAACCAGCGCTCGATCACAGCGGAGGCGACCGATTTCATGCCGTTCCTTCGAACCGCTTCGATACGGGCATTCCAAGTCTCTAAAGTTCCAATCCTTGCGCCCGTGTTACAGAGTATGAGCCTATTGAGGCGTTCGGGTGCGTTGACTCCCAGCCACATGCCAATCATTCCGCCCATGGATAGCCCGCAAAAATGCACGCGTTCCAGGTCCAATGCATCCAGCAACGCAATGACATCTCCCCCGTGCTGTTCGATCGAGTAGGGGCCCGGCGTGACCGACGATTGCCCGTGCCCCCTCGTGTCGTAGCGCAGCACCCGGAGCTCCTTTCGAAGCTCGGGAACTTGCGGGTCCCACATGGAATAATTCGTGCCAAGCGAATTCGAGAACACCAGCGCGGGTGCCCCATTCTGACCTTCCAACGCGTAATGAATTCCGCTTTCTCCCAACTTAACGATGGGCATACGGATTATCCTGGCCCCGCAGGAATTTTGCCCTGGCTCGCGGCAACTACTCGGTAGACATATTCTTCCGCTGCTCCCAGATAATTGCGGGGATCGAACAAGCGATCCAGATCACCCGTCGAAAGCTGCGCTGCGATCTTCGGATCGGCGCTCAGAATCGTCCGCAACTCGCGCTTCTCCTTATGCGCTCTCGTGCATGCCGCCCCGACGATTTCGTGAGCTTGAGCCCTGCCGATTCTCTCACCAAGCGCCATACTGACCGCTTCGGCGAAAATCAACCCTTGCGTCAGATCGAGATTTGTCCGCATGCGTTGAACATCGACTTCCAGGTTCGGCACTATCGTGGCCAGGTGATGGATGGCACCGGCCGTCAATCGGACGATGTCCGGCAAGGTCTCCCACTCGGCGTGCCAACCGCCTAGCCCGCGTTCGTCCTCCTGCATCATGGCCGTCAGCAAACTACTAACGAGTCCGGGAACGCGTATCGCGGCCTGCAGCATCACCGCGGAACTCAGCGGGTTGCGCTTGTGGGGCATGCTTGAAGAGCCGCCGCGGCCCCCGCCGGAGGGCTCAAAGATTTCTGCAACTTCGGTTTGCATGTGCAAAGAAATATCGCGCGCAATCTTTCCCACTGTTCCGGCGCACAAGCTCAGTGTGACACCGACTTCCGCGATGCGATCCCGGTGGCTGTGCCAAGGGAGATCGGGCAATCCGAGCCCGAGTTCCGCGGCCAGTAGACTTGCAACATCTGGACCGCGGTTTCCGAGCGCGGCCAGTGTTCCCACGGCGCCGCCGAACTGCACCACCATGCAGCGCTTCTTTGTCTCGGTCAGCCGCGCGCGATGCCGAACAATGGCGTCCAGCCAGCCAGCGATCTTGACCCCCAGTGTCGTCGGCAATGCATGTTGCATCCAGGTGCGGCCGGTGATGAGCGTTGACCGATGTTTCTGCGCCAGTGCGCCCAGTGGCAGCGCCAGGCTGTCCAAATCGCGCGCGATCAGGTCCAACGCCTGGCGCAACTGGCGG
>Ga0137394_10003116_pt1 | contig 12411 bp, 8 predicted proteins | sample czobulk116metaG_FD_108278 | JGI IMG/M metagenome (GOLD analysis project Ga0137394, IMG submission 108278) | Vadose zone soil microbial communities from Angelo Coast Range Reserve, California, USA - czobulk1.16 metaG | ecosystem: Environmental > Terrestrial > Soil > Vadose zone | place: USA... | reverse complement strand
CTTGATGATGTCGTTGTCGATCAAGTCGTGCTTCTGGACCTTCTCGTCGTTCACGAAGGTGCCGTTGGAGCTGTCCAGATCGGCGATCTGGAACTCCCCGCCTTCATACCGCACGGTGGCGTGTTTGCGGGAGATCTTCTTGTCGGTGAGCACGATGTCGCAGTCCGCCGCCGTTCCCAGCACGTTCTTGCCCACCCGAAGCCGGAAGTCCTCGCCCTTGTGCTGCCCGTTGAGCGCCACCATCCAGCCGCACACCTCGCGGCTCTTGTCCTGCGAGCCGCGGCCCTTCTCGCCGCCGATCTCCTGGACGTTCAGCATCGCCGTGCCCTGCCCCATCCCCGGCATCGGCATGGCGGGGACGGCGCCCATCGCCTGCTGCATCTCCAGGCAGTAGGGGCACGAGTCCCAGCTGGGGTGCATCACGTGCCCGTTGGGACAGACCTTGCCCTCCGTCTTGTTCTTCTTCAAGAACGGCAGGACCCGATCGAGCAGCGCCATGAACACGGAGGTCTCTCCTTCAGGCCGGCTGGTAGAACCAGAGCTGGAACATGTTGATGTCGCGCTCCGCCGAGATGGCCTTGGCCGACATCTCCAAGGAGTCGTTGGTCACGAAGGTCCCCGGCACCAGGAAGTAGTGGTTGCGCCAGCGGTGCTTGCGGTCGGCCTCGGTCACCTTCCACTGGCCCACCTTCTTGCCGTCGACGCTGATGTCGCAGATCTGCTCGCCGAGGATGGCGTCGAACCGCTTGATCACGATCAGGTCCTTGCCCGGCTTGAGGTTCGAGACCTGCCACTTGGCCTCGCCGCCGATGTACGCCACGCCGGAGTCGGAGACCGTCTCCTTGTCGGGGTACGTGAACGTCTGGCGGCTCTTCCACATGTCCTTCTGGCCCTCGATCCGGAACTTGTGCGCCTTCTCGGAATCGTCGTTGACCAGCTGGAGGTGGTCGACGCGCACGAAGTTGGACCCGTCGATGTTGAGCTCCTCGGGGAACTCCTTGGAGCGCAGCACGATATCCTTCCAGGAGGTCTGCTCGCCCTTGACCTCCTTCTTGGCGGAGGGGGCCAGCTTCTCCTTCACCACCGGAGTCAGCGCCTGGTTCGACGCGCTGAGGAAGCGGGCGATGCCCATGCAGCGGTCGGCGTCGCGCGGCCGGTCCCGCACCACCTTGCTGAGCGCCTCCAGCGACTTCTTGTAATCGGCGAACCCCTTGCGGGCGGCGATCTGCGGGAAGTCCTTCTCGATCGCCTCGATCATCTCGCGCTCGAGCTCCACCACGCCGGTGAGCACGTCGGCCAGGTTGAAGGGGCCCACCGCGTTGGCGCTGTTCAGCATCTCCGCCGAGAGCACCGCGTTGCGCAGCGGGTTGGCCGGAGCGACGCCCATCTTGCAGAGGAGCTGGGTGAGCGCGGCCTTCTCGGAGAGCCCGTTCGCGACCTCGACGCGGAGCTGCGGCGAGGCGTGGCTGCCCGCGATGCCCGCCACCGGGACGTAGCGCAGGTCGATCTCGCCCGGCCCGGGGACGCGCGGGTCGATGGCGTCGCGGATCTCGCGCACGCCCTCCTCCAGCCGCACCCGCCCGAGCTCGATGGCCTCTACGCCGTCCGGCTCGCGGGCCATCACCTCGACCTTCACCTTCTCCTCGATGCGCCGATGGCCCTTGAAGCGCGGGTTCTCCTTGTAGGCGATGAAGTCGGTGGGCTCCTCGTAGTACTTCATGGCCACGTAGACGGTCTGCGGCAGCTTGAGCTTGTCCGCCTCGATCACCTTGACCGCGGGATCGCGCAGGACCAGCTCGTTGCCGCGGCCGTCGACGCCGTAGCCGGGCGCCACCTCGAAAGACAGGTCGCCGCGCCCGCGCGCCTGGACCTTGAGGCCGCCGCCTTCCACCGGGACCACCCCGGGCGTGTGCAGCACGCGGTTGTGCAGGCGCCGCTTCTCGAGGTGGTAGCCCTCCGCCGCGTTCCAGTCTTCGTCGGTGGTGAAGAAGCCCTCGAAGAAGTTGATCCGTTTGAAGTTGGCCTGCTCCGCCATTGCGTCCTCCAACCTTGCGGCCCTTCAAGGAGACTTCCGAAGGGCGGGTGATGTCAAACCGTTCGTTTCAGGGCTGCTTTCTGCCCAGCCCAAGCCTCTGCAGCTCTTCGTCCTGGGTGGCCGGCACGTCCTCTGCCCCCCCGATGCGCGCGTCCACCCCAATCCGTCCGGTCTTGCCCACGTGCAGGAACGGAACCGCCTCGTAGGTGGGCTCCGTCTCCTGGAACACCAGCGCGTAGTTCGCGTGGGCCGGCTTCTCGGTCTCGACCAGGGCCTGCACCGTGCGCAGCCGCTCGCGCGAGATCGCGCCCTTCTCGTCGGGCAGCTCGACCGTGAAGCACTGGCTGACGAACACCGGCGGCGAGAGCACCGTGTCCTTGCCGATGGTGCTGGACCTGCCGATCACCAGCCCCGGATAGGGCCACTCGCCCTCGTGGATCTCGGCCTTCACGTCGGCGAACAGCCGCAGCGCCAGCTTGAGCCCTTCGGCGGTGCCCCGCTTGCGGTACAGCTCGGGGGTCCGCCGGACGATCTCGCGGCGCTTCTCCTCGTCCCAGCCTTCCAGGAGCGGCATCGCCAGCCAGGAGGCGAGCCAGGGCAGCCACCTGGCGTTGGTGACGCGCGAATCGAACAGCTCGTGGACGAACTCGAGGTGCTCCTCGACGCCCGAGGTCAGGTGGGCGGAGATGAGCAGGAACCGCTGGAGGAAGTCGGCGTTCTCCTCGTCGGAGTCCTGGTAGATGCCGGGCAGGTAGTTGATCCAGGGCCGGGTGGCGATCTCCACCCGGATCACCCGCGACTCGGGAACCTCGTCCCCCGCCTCCGGGTACTGGCGCACCACCGTGAGCGCCTTCTCCTGGGAGTCGACCAGCTTGAACTCGACCTTCGCCTGCGCGCGCCGGCGCGCGAGCCGCCGTGCCTGGCCGAGCGGAAGCCCGACCAGGTGGGGGGTGAGAGCGGGCATCTCGATGGGGAGCTCGGCCATGGCGATTACCCGCGGTCGTAGATCTCGACGGAGATGAGCTGCGGCAGCTCGTCGTCTGCGAGCTTGAGCATCTCCACCCGCAGCCGGCGACTCTCGTCGATGATGGTGAGGTCGGTGATGCGGTCCACGCCCTCGACGCCTTCCACCACCGGATAGAGATCGGCCTTGCCCACCGCGCGGCCGAAGGGCCAGCCGTCCGCCTTGGGCCCGCCGTGCAGCGGGTTGACCAGCCGCTTCACCTTCTCCTTTACGTCGGCCTTGACGCGGTCGGCGGTGGCGCCCGGCTTGAGCGAGATGGTGAGCTCCAGCGAGAGCGGAACCAGCCGCGGCTTGCCCACGTTCACGCGGGCGGTGATCAGGCGGCGCTGGTCGATGTAGGCGGCCACGCGATCGATCAGGTCGCGCGAAGGCACCGCGCGGGCATCGCCGTTCTCGCGCTCGGCCTTGGGCACCAGCAAGAGCGAGATGCTGCCGTCGGAGGACTGCACGCACTTGGCGCGGGCCACCCGGCGCGATGCCGCCAGCGCCAGCGACTCGTAGTCCTCGGCGGTGATGGCGCGGTCGCGGTTCTTGATCGCGTAGGTGCCGCGGCGCTTCGCCTCCTCGATGGTCTCCGCGTCGGCGCCGCCCCGGGCGGCGAAGGGATTGGTCACGCCGCCGACGAACGCGATGCTCTGCTTGAGGACCGTGAGCGTGTTCGCGCCCACGTTCCCGGCCGCGCCTCCGCCGATCCGGTACTGGCACTTGATCGAGTCGCGGCCGGCGGGCGGCACCCAGCCCTTGCGCCCGTCGCCGAACGAGACCTCCGCCTGGATGGGATCGCAGAGGTAGTGGCGCGAGCCGGGCAGGCTGTCGAAGAGGTTCTCCACCTCGTGCCAGCGCACCCAGGTGCCGGCGCCGTCCTCGTCGGGCCGGACGGCGTCCGGCCCTTCCTCCAGCTCGATCGCCTTCCGGTCCGCGGCGGTGGGCGCGTCCGGCTCCAGCACCCAGAGCTGCGTCCCCGAGAGGATCGGCGCGTTGGCCATCTTGAAGCTCTGGTCGATGGACCCGTCGCTCGAGCCGAGCACCTCCTCCACCGTGACGCCGTTGAGCGCGTCCACCGCGTTGAGCAGCGCCGCCATCAGGACCGGCGGCAGATCGTAGCTGCCCGACTCCAGCCGCGCGCGCAGCCAGAAGCCCTCGGTGTCGAAGACGCTCCGCTTCTCGTGGTTCCGCGGCGGACTAAAAGAGACGTAGCCCGAGCGGGTGAAGCCATAGGTGCGGTCCTGCGGCAACAGGTCGGCCCACCGGCCGCCGTCCCAAGCCTCCCAGACCACGCGCGGGCCCTTCTGGATGCCCTCGCCCTCCGCCTCGCCGGGAGCGGCCCCGCCGAGCTGCTCCCCCTTGCCGCCCTCGCCCGAGTCGTCGAGCTCGAAATAGAGGCTGATGTTGCGCTGGGGGAACTTGCCGTCGAAGCCGAGATAGAACGCCGGGGTCTCGTCCTGGTCGGGCAGGAAGGGCTGGAAGTACACGTAGGGCGTGTTCAGGTCGTCGGTGTGGTCGCGGTACTGGAAGTCGTTGAAGCTCACGCAGCGGGCCACCGGCTTGGGCTCGCGCACGTACTTGAAGACCAGCGACTTGAGGCAGGGCGGCCGCAGGGGCCGGTCCTCCTTGAACACCCAGTTGGCGCCGATCAGCTCGTAGCTGCCGGGAGCGCCGTAGTTGCCGGCGTTGATCCGGGCGCGGATCCAGAAGCTCCGCTGTCCGCCCACCTCGTTCTCCACCATGTCGGTGGGCCGATCGAAGCTCACCGCCCCGTTCCGGGTGAAGGCGGCGGTGGAGTCGAGGAAGTTGAGCTGGCCCTGCGCGCCGGAGACGCCCATCGGCGAGGTCCTGCCCAGCTCGCCCCACTTGCGGCCGTTCCAGTACTCCCACTGCACGACCAGGTCCGGGCTGCCCTCCGGCGTGGGCACCACCGACGGCTCGACGAGCTGCGCCTCGATGCGGATGCGCGCCTCCGGCGCGGAGAACAGCTCCTTGTGGCCGAGGTAGAGCGCGCAATCGAACTTCGGCTCCTCGCCGAAGGGATGGAAGCTCTTGCCCTGGTCGACCGGCAGGAAGATGTAGTTGCCGATGTTGACGAAGGCGGTCTCCGGCGCCATGCCTTCGCCGAGGATCTCGACGCGCAGCGAGACGCTGTCGAGCTGCACCGCGGCGGGGTCCTTCAGCGGCTCGGCCAGCTTGCCGCGGATCCAGTAGGTCTCGACGCCGTTGATCTCCTGCTTCTCGATCCCCGGATGGCTGCCGAAGCTCAGCCTGCGGCTGTCGCTCTCGGCGCGGTTCACGGTCATGTCGCGCCAGCGCTTGCCGTCGAAGTACTGCCACTCGGTGACGGTGGGCACCCGCGGCCCGGACGAGCCCGGCATCGCCTCGAAGAAGAGGTCGACCGCCGCCTCCTCGTTGAAGGCGTTCAGGCGGTCGTCGCCCAGGTAGAGGAAGCGCTCCACCTCCTGCACGCCCGCGAACAGCGGCTCGTGCGCCCCCCCGGAGGCGAGCGCTTCGGTGTGATCGGCCACCGTGGCCCGGTGGCTGCTGACGGCGCGCACCACGTGCAGCGGCAAGAGGGTGATGTCGCGCAGCGTCTCGAACGTGACCGGGTCGCCGCCGGCCGCTTGCAGCGTGGCGACCTGCGTTCCCTTCCGCACCGTCAGCTCGCCCTCCGCGCCTTCGCTGGGAGAGAGCTCGAGCACCGCGCGGGCGGGCTCGGGCGGCTTCAGCCGCACGCCGATCAGGTCGAGGAAGGTGAGGAAGTTCTTCTCCGGCACCTTGTTGAGCCGGTAAAGGACCATCTCGGTCATCCAGGCATAGAGCTCGAGGAGGGTGACTCCCGGATCCGACGAGTTGTGGTTGGTCCACTCCGGGCAGTAGCGCGGGATGAGGCGCACGGCCTCGTCCACGATCTGCTTCCACGAGCGGTCGTCGAGATTCGGAACCGGCAGTGACATGGTGAAGCTCCAACTCCCAAAGAAGCGTGGCTCAGCTGCCCGTCAGGTAGAACGGGAACACCAGGTTGTGGATGCTGTTGGTGGCCCGGATCTCGTACCGGACGTCCACCAGGATGCGCTCGGCGCTGTCCGGGTCGGGCAAGGCTTCGACCTCGATGTTGCGGATGCGCGGCTCGTACTTCGCCAGCGCCTCCTCCACGTGGTGCGCGACCAGCGTCTGCGTGGAGGTGTTGTTGGGCGCGAAGACGAAGTCGTGGATGCGGCAGCCCCAGTCGGGCCGCATCTGCCGCTCGCCCAGGGCGGTGCCGATGATGATGCGCACCGACTCCTCGATATTGGGCTCGTAGCGGCTGAGCTGGATGCCGCCGTTGGGACCGACGGAGAAGGGGAACCTGAAGCCGATTCCGAGGAAGTTGCTCATGCGATTCTTCGCGCCGCGCTCAGGCGGACGCGATCCCCACTTCCACCTCGCGCTTGCAGGCGGGGCAGCTCACCACCGTGCGGCCCTGCCGCTCTTCGACAAGGAGGCCGTCGGGAGAGTTGCACTCGGGGCAGACCAGGCCGCTGGTCCGGCCCGCGGTCACCGCCTCGATGATCTCGTACCAGACGGATTCGAGTGCCAAAAGCCGCTCTTCGGCGTGCTCATCCATTTCAGCCACGGCCCCCCGTCGCTCGACGCACCGGAGCATCTCCAGCTTGACGCTGCAGGATCACTGGTCATGCTTTCGGGAAGCCGACCCATACCTCGCAAACCGGGCTTCGATCAAGACCCCAGCCGCAAGCGGCCCAAGGCCGCGCAGCGGCTGCGCTGGTAGGGTTGGATCACTTCGGTCTGTATTGCAGCCGTACGCTCATCGTTTCGCCGCCGCCGGGACGCTTCACTTCCACGACCGTCATTGCCTTGTCGATTCGCGCCTCTGCGGCGGACCTCCCGTTGACCGTCGCGACCGTCCGGGCCGGGGCGCGGACCTTGACCGTCATCGTTCCGCCCGAGACCGCGTAGGCCAGCGTAACGCGAAGCGCCGAGTCCTCGCCGACCTCGATGGTCCCGCCGTCGGCCGTGACCGGCAGGGTGAAGGCGCCGACCTGGCGGGGCAATTCGGTGCCGCCGAAGACCACCGGGACGTTGGGGCCGGGATTCAAGGTCAGGATCCCGAGCACGCGGCCGGAGCCGATCTGGCGCTGCGCGCCTTCCCCGCCGGATTTCTTCTCCTGCGACGGCTCCGGCACGGGGGTGGCCTGCGCCTGCGGGACGTTCGCGGCCTTCCGCCGCGAGCTCGAGCTGCTTCCGGACTCGTCGGCGAAGAAGAGGAACAGCAGGCCGACGATCAGGGCCACCGCGGCGAGCGTGCCCACGCCGAGGGCGATCCACATCGCCCGGCTGCTCCTCGCCTGCGTGAGCTCGGCGCTCTTGTCGCTGCGCGTCCGCGTCCGCACCACCGCGTGCTGCGCCTGCTCCATCTTCGCCTGCGCCTCGCGCTGCGCCGCCTCCGACTCCTCCGGAGTCATGATGTTGGTGGAGGCCTGCCTCTTCGGCGGCAAAGGCGCCTTCTTCGGGGCGGGACGCTGCGCAGGGGCGGCGTTGAGGATGGCGGTCCCTCCGGCCGCCTCGTACTCCTCGGTGCTCACCGGTACGGGGCCCTCGCGGCGCGGCATCGGCTTGCGCGGCGGCGGCGGAAGCGCCTGCCCGGGCTTCAGCATCGCCGTCCCGCCCGGCACGTCGTCGGCCCTCCGGCCCGGAGGGCCGCCGTCCATGTCCACCAGCGTGTCGCCGACCTCGCCGGGCGGAATGGAGACGGGTGCTTGCGGCCTGGCGGCCGGACGCGGCGCGGGCGGAGCATTCCGGGCGCGCGCGCCCGGACCCGAGAGCATTTGCGTGCCGCCCGACTCGACGCCCGACAGATCGGGCATGGTGGCGATGGGCGCAGTGTTGGACGCCGGTTGCGGCTGCGCCGCTTTGGGCGGCGTCCGCCGGGCCGCCTCGGGCGTGACCTTCCTGCGATCGCTGTCGAGGAGCAGCTTCTGCTCCTCCTCGAACTGGGTACGGAACAGCCGCGCCATGAACTGGGCCAGCCGCTCCGGGGGCCGGGGCAGCACCATCCGGCGCAGATCGTCCTGCATCTCCCCCGCGTCGGAATAGCGGCGGTCGCGGTCCTTGGCGAGCGCGCTGGAGATGATCGGATCGAATGGCGCGTAGGCGGGGTCGTACTCGGAGGGCGGCGGCGGCTCGTACCGCTGCACCGCTTCCAGCGTGAGCACGATGTTGCTCTTGTGGTAGGGATTGATGCCGGTGAGCATCTCGTACAGCGAGATCCCGATGGAGAAGATGTCGGAGCGCTTGTCCAGCTTCTTCGCCAGCGACTGCTCCGGGCTCATGTAGACGAACTTGCCCTTGATCATGCCCGCTTCGGTCTTGACCGTGCTCAGCTCCGACTTTGCGATCCCGAAGTCGATGATCTTCACGTCGCCCGTGTACGCGATCAGGACGTTCTGCGGATTGAGGTCCCGGTGGACGAGGTTCAGCGACCGGCCCCCCATGTCCGTGAGGTTGTGCGCGTAGGACGCGCCGTCGCAGATCTGCTCGGCGATGGTGCGGCAGAGCTCGGGGGGAATCTTCTCCTTGCGCTTCAGCGCAGCGTCGACCACGTCGCGCAGGGTCTTTCCCTGCACGTATTCCATGGCGATGAAGTAAGCGCCGTCGTGCTCGCCGAGCTCGAAGACCTGCACGATGTTTCGGTGGTTCATCTGGGCGGCGAGCCGGGCCTCGCCGAGGAAGGCCTCGATGAACTCCTTGCTCTCGGTCAGGTGGGGCAGGATCTTCTTGACCACCAGGACTTTCTGGAAGCCCGCGGGGCCTTGCTGCTTGGCGACGAAGATCTCGCCCATTCCTCCAGCGGCGAGCTTCTTCATCAGGAAATACTTCCCGAAGTAGCTCCCGACCTCGTTGAATGCGGCCGCCTGGGGCATTTGAAATCACTCCAATAAAGTCGCGGGAGCGTAGCTTGCGCTTCCGAGACGGGTCAAGACGAGGGTTCGTCGCGTTGACGCAACCCGCCAGGGTTGGCTAACGTCAACGCGCCCCAGCTCGTCTCGACAAGGAAGCGGTTCCCCATGGCATCGCTGCGCATTCTCAACGGGTCCCTGGAAAACCAGGTCATCGACCTGACACCCGACCCGATGACCATCGGGCGGGCCTCCGCGTGCAACATCCGCATCGCCGACCAGGGCGTCTCGTCCAAGCACGCCAAGATCTGGTGCGAGGACGGCCAGTATTTCCTGATGGATCTGGGCTCCACCAACGGCACCTTCGTCAACGACCGGGACGTCGATCGCGAGAAGCTCAACGACGGCGACCTGATCACCTTCGGGATGACCAAGGCGTCGTTCGTGGGCGAGCAGCCGCAGCCGCGGGTCAATCCGAACCGGGCGCCGCAGCGGGGGGCCGTGGCGCAGCAGCGGGCCGCTCCCGCGCCGCAGCCGCGCGCGGCCGTCGCGCCCGCGGTGGCGCCGGAAGGCATCGTCACCGACGAGCCCCGCCGGGCCGCGCCGATGCGGCCCGAGGTGAAGACGCAGGACGAGGTGGAGCTCGCCACGCTGCGCGGGAAGGTCTCGTTCTTCGAGGAGGAGAACCGCAAGCTCAAGGCGCAGATCAAGCAGGTCCAGGAGCAGGTCGCGCAGGAAGCCGCGGCGTCCGCCCGCGCCGACGCGGAGAAGATCCGGAACCTGCTCAAGCAGCGCGAGGAGGAGCTGAAGAAGCTGCAGAAGGAGCTGGACGAGAAGGAGACGTACTACTCGCCGGCCGAGCTGGAGCGCGAGCGCAAGCGGATGGAGCAGGCCATCGAGGCCGAGCGCCGCCGCGACATGGAGACGCTGCAGCGGCAGATCAAGGACCTGGAGCACCGGGTGGCGATCCGCGGCGCCGAGAGCGACACGGTGGCGCGGCAGCTGAAGGAGAAGGACGACCTGATCAAGATGCTCTCGGACCGCGAGGACGAGGTGCAGAAGGAGATCAAGTCGCGGGACGAGAAGGTGGCGAAGTCGCTGGAGGACCTGAACGCCGCGCGCGAGCAGCTCAACGCGGCGACCGGCAAGGAAAAGGAGCTGAACGACAAGCTCAAGCAGAAGAACACCCAGCTCGCGCAGCTCGGCAAGGAGCGCGGCGAGCTGGTGCAGGAGCTGGCCAAGGCCCGGCAGATCATCGCCAAGGTCGGCGGCGCGGAGGAGGCGGCAGCGGCGGTGGAGGAGCAGTTCCGCGCCACGCAGGCGACGCAGGACAAGATCTCGCAGCTCGAGGCGGAGGTGGCCAAGGCCCGGGATGCCGCCAGCGTGATCGGGGGCAAGCTCGACACCGCCGAGGCCACCGCCAAGGACCTCCGCAAGCAGCTCGCGGACGCCGAGGCCCAGGCCTCGGAGGCCGTTGACGCGCGGCTCAAGGTGGAGGGGCAGCTCTCCGAGTTCTTGCGCAATGCCGGCGACCGCGACCAGCACGAGAAGCAGCTCGCCATGCTCAAGGCCGACCGGGACACCCGCACCGCGGAGGCCCAGGCCGCGGCCGAGCGCCGCGACGCCGCCGAGCAGCAGCTGGCGAAGATCCGCGGCACCTACGACGAAATCGTTCACGAGCGCGACGAGCTGAAGGAGCAGGTCGAGGCGCTGGAGTCGGAGCTCAGGGTCTCCGCCACCGGCAACCAGCTGAGCGGCGATTGGGAAGCCCGCTACAAGAGCACGCTGGAGGAGCTCAACGATCTGAAAAAGGCGGTCTCGCGGATGCGGATCGAGCTGCAGCAGGCGAAGGAGACGGCGGCGCGGAACGGCGGCAACGGCGCCGGGAGGGTCGACGAGGGCCTGTTACACCTCATGACCGCGCGCGCGGACCTGCACGAGAACCTGGTGGCGCAGATGCTCGAGGGCGTGAACAACTCGGTCTCGCTGCTCCGGCGCAACTCCGAGCTGCTCAAGGGATACGTGGAGGACTGCGGGCTGCTCGCCAACGCGGTGCGGAAGATCGACTACACGCGGCTGGAGCGCGAGCAGCAGCAGATGCTGGTCGAGCTGGTGGACCAGACCCAGCCCGACGTGATCGTGAAGAACATGCAGGGCATCGGCGAGGAGAACGCCGAGAGCATCGTGAAGGCGAAGAAGCTGATCCTCGACTACTCGGACGCCTTCAAGCGCGAGGACGCGGTGATCGACGTGGAGGCGGCGCTGGCCAAGGCGCAAGGCTTGTTCCATGCCACCGACCCGAACGCGGACGTCCCGGTGAAGATCGAGGCGGTGCTGCCGGCGGTCGACGCGCCCAAGGAGGAGGCGGTGCTCTTCTGCTTCGCACTCTTGCGCGAGGCGAAGCTGCTCTCGCCGGAAGAGGGCGGGCCGGCGACGGTGACGGTGAACACCGACGGGCTCACCGTGACGTTCGCGGTGGGGCCGGTGGACCCCAAGGCCAAGGAGCGCTACCGCGACCCACCCGACGCGCAGTCGCGCCTGGTGCGCGGATTCGCGCACCAGCGCTGCAGCGGCAAGGTCGAGTTCAAGGAAGAGGATGGCAAGCGCGTGCTGCTGGTGACGTTGAAGGCGAAGATCTGAGGCATGCTCCTCGTCGCCCTGCTGCTGGCCGCCGCCCCCGCCAATACGGTCAAGATCCAGGAGAGCGGCTCGGCCCGCGTCGGCGGCCCGGCGCCCTCGTTCGGCGGCTGGGACCTGACGGGCCAGCGGGCGCTGACGCTGGACGGGCTGCGGCGGACGCCGTATCTCGCGCCTTTGCTAATGACCTTCGGCGGCTCATCGTGCAAGCCCTGCGCGGAGAGCCTGCCGCGCCTGAAGGCCTTCGCCCGCAAGCACCCGGAGGTCCGGCTGGTGTACGTCGCCGTGGAGGCAGAAGCGGAGAAGGCTCAGCAGTTCGCGACCAGGACGGGGATGACGGACGTGCCCTCGGTGCTGGACAAGCTGGAGCTGATCGCGAAGTCGTACGGCGTGGCGGGAGATCAGAAGGCGCAGCTGCCGCGGACGTTCCTGATCGACGGGGGCGGCAGGGTACTGGCGATCTACGCGGCCGAGTCGGACGATCTGGAGCGCGTGCTCACCGCCGACGTGGATGCGGTAAGGCCAGCGTCGAGGCCGGCGTCGGACGGGAAGTAGCCCCGCCGATCACTGCCTGCGCAGCCGCTTGCGGAAAGCCGCCACCTTCGCGCGGTTGCCGCAGGACTCCATGCTGCACCAGCGCCTCGGGTCGCTCCGCGATCGGGACATGAGCAGTGCGCCGCAGCCCGGTAGCTTGCACCGGGTCAGCCGCTCCGCGTCGCTGGACAACCGCTCGATGGCGTCCTCGGCGATCCGGGCCAGCGAGAACCGGAGCGGGGAGCGGGCCACGAACTCCCTCTTTCCCCGCGCGTCCAGGCGCGCGGCGCCTT
>Ga0137394_10003115_pt1 | contig 12413 bp, 12 predicted proteins | sample czobulk116metaG_FD_108278 | JGI IMG/M metagenome (GOLD analysis project Ga0137394, IMG submission 108278) | Vadose zone soil microbial communities from Angelo Coast Range Reserve, California, USA - czobulk1.16 metaG | ecosystem: Environmental > Terrestrial > Soil > Vadose zone | place: USA... | reverse complement strand
TCGATGCGCGCGTTCAGCATCTCCTGCTGCATCAGATAACCGGCGAGTGTTCCCGCAGCGCAGAGGCCGACTAATGCCACGCCGAGCAAGATCGCGTGTTTGGAGCCGATCTTCATATTGTTCAGTTTCACGGCAATGTCTCCGGAGGTGCGCCGGGCCGGCAAGCGAGAGCCAAAGGTATAGGGAGACCCCTTACGATTTATTGACAAAATATTCAAGATCTGTCCACATAGTGGACATACTACATAAAATACTGGAATATCGTGGACACCTTTCTAAAAGTGGTCCATTGGGTTTCCATGATGCCGGCCTTATCGCGCAACCCGACCTTCATTCCGTCCCCATCCGCAGAAACGGTGCTTGCAGAAAGCGCCGGCGACGCAGCTTTCGCCACGACCCTTGCAAAGGGGCTGGTGGTGCTCGAGGCCTTCGCGGCCGGGGCAACCACGCTCGGCAACATGGAGCTTTCGGCACGTACCGGGATTCCCAGGCCGACGGTTGCGAGATTGACGCATACACTCGCAGAACTCGGTTACCTGCGTTACGACCAGGACCTGGCCAAATACCGTCTTGGCGCCCGGGCGTTGCGCATGGCCCACCCGCTACTTGCCGGCATGCAATTTCGCCAAGTCGCGCGACCGCTGATGCAGGAACTCGCGGAGAGCGTGCGTGGCACTGTCTCGATCGGCCTGCTCGACGGAACGGCGATGATTTATGTCGAGACGGCGAGATCGGGAGACGTCGGACCGCACGTCCCCGACATCGGCATGCCAATTCCTGTCGTCAGTACGGCGATGGGGCGCGCCTCGGCTGCGATATTGCCTGCCGCCGAGTCTGCGCTCCTGGAAGAGCGAATGAAGACGGACAATGCGGATTTGTGGTCTGCCTATCGCGACAAGTACCGTGCCGGGATTCGGCAATGCGCGGATCTTGGATTCTGCACCTGCTATGGCGAGTACATGGCGTCCATTCACGCGGTCGCCGCTCCGCTGTTTCACGCGCGAAACTTGAAGCAATCCTTTGCCATCAATTGCGGCATCCCTGCCTTTCGACTGCAGCCCGGGCAGATCGAATCCGAAATCGGCCCGCGCATCAGGGCCCTTGCCGTCAGCATCCGCTCGCTCGTCAACGAAGCCGAGCCGACGATTGAGCCTCGCGAACACAAGAAAAAGACCACGAAATGATCTTCGAGCCGGCCGCGTTCACGAAAGGCAAACGCTACCTGTCGTTCGCGGCGAGGGCAGACATCGTTTCGGAAGGAGAATGAGATGGGTGGGCCGCTTGAGGGATTGAAGGTTCTCGACATCGCGACAATCATCGCCGCGCCGCTGGCCGCGACTCTGTTGGCTGACTATGGCGCCGAAGTCCTCAAGATCGAGATGCCGGGGCAGGGCGATGGGATCAGGTCCTTTCCGCCCTTCAAGGATGGCAAGCCCTTGTGGTGGAAGGCGGCGAACCGCAACAAGAAATTCGCGACGCTCGACCTTCGCACGCCGGAAGGGCTTGCGCTGTTCAAGCAGATGCTTCCGCGTTTCGATGTGTTGATCGAGAACTTCCGTCCGGGAACTCTCGATCGTTGGGGACTCTCGAAGGAAATCTTGTGGTCGATCCAGCCGCGCCTGGTGATTTTGCGCGCGACGGCCTTCGGACAGGACGGGCCCTATAGCAGCAGACCCGGTTTCGCCAGGATTTTCGAAGCGATGGGTGGGCTGACCTACATTACGGCGAGGCCGACGGAGAACCCACGCATCCCGGATACCCGATCGGGGATTCGATCGGTGGCCTGTTCGGCGCCGTTGGCGTGCTCGCGGCCCTGTGGAAGAGAGCGCGAGACCCGGATGCTCCTGGTGAGGAGATCGATCTCGCGCTGACCGAGGCGGTCTTCCGGCTGCTCGACGTTCTTCCTATCGAATTTGACCAGCTTGGGTTCGTCCGTGGTCGCATCGGCAACGCCAATGGCTATTCCGCGCCTGCGGCCGTTTTTCGGACCAAGGACGATCGCTGGGTCACGCTGGCTGGCTCGACCAACGCGCTTTACGCGGCGAATTGTCGTGCGATCGGAAGGCCCGACCTGATCGAGGACGTGCGCTTCTCAAGTAACGATCTGCGCGTGAAGCACGCACGAGAACTCAACGAAATCTTCTCGGCGTGGTGTGCCGAACATACCCTCGACGAGGTGCTCGCGGAATTCGCCGCGGCGCAGGGGACGATCGCGCCGATCTATTCGATCGACCAGATCGCAGGAGATCCACAGGCGAAGGCGCGTGAAATGATCACTCGCGTTCCCGATCGGGATTTCGGCTCGGTGGCCATGGCGAATGTCGTTCCGCGCTTCACCGTGGATCCCGCGCAATTGCGCAACTCCGCCGGTGACGTCGGGCAGGACAATCGCGAGGTCTATCAGGGTTGGCTCGGCCTTTCGGAGGAACAGATCGAACGGCTCACCCGCAAGAACGTGATCTGATGGCCGAGCGGTCCTGCTGCTCGCAGCGACAGCGGCTTCACCGACTTAAGCTGTCAGTCCCATCCGGACGGCGGGTGATTCAGCCAGCGGCGGCGCCAGTGCTCCGCAATCGAACAGGCTGTTGTCGGAAAGCTGGCGACGTTGTTGCTTGAGCTTGCTCATATAGGCGGTCCCCAGCCCAAGCAGTATCACTGCCAGCAACAGGCCTATCACGAAAATCAGCATGGTTCGCGAACTGAACTTGTGCATCACATCAGCCTGGTGGCCATTTAATTCTGGCAGTGGCCTATTTTGAACGGTCCCGCTTTCGAAGCAGAGTTCGTGTAAGAAGCGACAATCCGAGGACGATGGTCAACGATCCAAAGATGGCGACGAAAAAGGAATCTCGATTCAGTCCCTGTTGGCCCGTCATGGACACAACCGCCAGGCCGAGGATCGCCAGCGCTGCAGATATGGCAATTGCCCATTTAGCTTGTCCATGTCACCCCCTTTGTTTTCCCGTATTTCTCGGGACTAAGAAGCAACGGCAGAATCGGGCGCTATTCGCCTTTAATTGCTGCGCCGCGGCAGCGGGTTTTAAGGTATTTCTCTGAGCGCATTGAATAGATTTAATAGCGAACGTATTGTCTTCCAGGGATAATGACCATGATCAGAATTGCTGCACTTAGAGCGATACTAGGGGTGGGCCTAGCAATCGGCGCTTTTATACAGGGCGTTTCCGCTGTTCAACGGGACCACAATGAGCTCGGCAACGCCAATGCGCCGACGGTTGAGATGAACGAACCACGCAAAGTTAGCGCGACCTCGGACGATCATGCAGCCACGAATAAGAAGGCTAGCCCGAACCGGGGCCAAACAATACACCACCGGCGACGGCCACACAGCAATGCCATGCCGCGAGGGATGAGTGACCGGCAAATGCAATTGCGTCAGGAACGAGAAAAATCTCGCTGATCGGGTGGAATAATTCCGCGCGGTTGGATTGTTTTCCCTGGGCAATCATCCGCAAGCATGCAGCAGAAGAGGAAGGCTCCAGCCCGGGCGATAGCTTCAGAGAAAGTTCACGCCACCTTGTCATTAGGGTAATTACCTACTCTGACTAGGGTGATCATCTGATATTGTCTGGTGCGGCAGAAGTGCACGGTTGGTAGAGGGAAGCGACGGCTGCGAGGCAATCGAACGAAGCGATATGAGCGGCGTGTTTCAGGCAAGCTGACGCGGCGGTGGCAGAATCGACAAGGGTAGGCAGGCAAAGATCGCGATTGGATCGTCCATGAGTGAACTTGATTTGTCACCACGTCAGAGCGCTGACGACCATAGCCTCGGCAAGGCCAGCTTCTTTCGTCGGCAGCTTCCCTTCCTCGCCATACTGACGCTGGCAATTGCGGGCGTGGCCTACACCAACATTTCGCATCAATCTCTCGTTGGCTATTGGGAGTTCTTGGCGATTGCGATGGGCGTTGTCTGCGTTGTCACGGAATGGACCGAACTTGACGAAAAGCAGGCCCGCTTTCGGTTGATGTGGACGCAAGCGCTCCACTGGGTGGCCGTTCTGGTTGCGATGAATATCATGCTGCTGTCAGGTGTTCAGCAGCTTTTGCCTGCGCCGGCGACCAGTCTCGTCCTTCTCATATTGCTGGCGCTTGGCACTTTTCTCGCCGGACTCAGTCTTCAGTCGCTTCCAATCTGCTTTCTCGGTCTCGCTTTGGCGCTGGCGGTGCCGGCGATCTCGTGGGTCAAGCAATCCGCACTCTTTTTGATTTTGGCTGCAGTGTTTCTGATCGGCCTGGGCATGACCTTCTGGCCACGTCGGAGAGACGCGCATCCTGCGAGGTCTGAGCGTCGGACAAGTGAAGCACCCCACGATGATGGGCTTTAGGGAGGACACAGCGCATGTCTGATTACGATCGCAATGCAGCCGTCTCCGGCACCATCGCCGGCGGTGCCGCCGCAGTAGACGCGGGTCTGCGCGCCTACATGCTCCGCATATACAATTACATGGCCGCCGGCGTTGGCCTGACCGGCGTTGTCGCGTTTTTAACCTATCAGTTCACCGGTCCTGCACTGCTTCAGAGTCCGCTGATGTGGGTGTTCATGCTGGCGCCCCTGGCGCTGGTGTTCTTTATCAGCTCCCGTATCAACACGCTGTCGGCGGAAGCTGCGCGACGATTGTTTTTCATCTATGCGGCCTCGGTCGGATTGTCGCTTTCGACCATCTTCCACGTCTACACCGGCTCCTCGATCACGCGTGTGTTCTTCATCTCGGCCGCGACCTTCGGAGCGCTCAGCATCTGGGGCTATACCACCCGGCGCGACCTGTCGGGATTCGGCACGTTCCTGTTCATGGGCGTGATCGGCATTGTGATCGCGAGCCTGGTCAACCTCTTCCTGAGGTCGAGCGGCCTCGACTGGATCATTTCCATCATCGGCGTCGGCGTTTTCGCCGGTCTCACGGCCTACGATACCCAGCGAATCAAGGGGATGTACGACCGCAGCGATGACGCCACGTCCACGGGACGCAAGGCTGTGATGGGCGCGCTGTCGCTCTACCTCAACTTCATCAATCTGTTCATGATGATGCTGCGCCTGGCAGGAAACCGCCGTTAAAGCAGGATCGTTTTGGAGGCGTCCATTTGCGGAAAAGGGACATCCGCGGATTGAATGCCGGCGTTTGCCGGCAGAATTGTCGAGGTGATGATGTCGTTGCGGATATTTGGGTCTTTGGCCGCGCTCGCCGTCGTTGTGGCCGCTGGATTTTATTTCTGGACGGCGGGCGATGGGGCGGAATGTGACCAAGCCTGCATCGTGGAATCCGGGGAGGAGCCTTAAATCGATGGCACTTCCAAGCCTCGATAATCCCTGCAGGGGTAAGCTACGATGGACATCAAGACAATACTCAGCGTCCCGATTGTTGGCGCGTTTTGCGCTTCACGTGCACTCATATGCTCCTCTGCCACGGCTTACGGTATCAGGTGGTTACCGAAACACTCGAAGAGGCGGGAATTCTCAACGAATAGAAATACATTTAATTCTGACTTATTTGTCACTGGACACCCGCGCCGTCCGCATTATTGGAAGGCGATGCGATACTTTTTCCATATCTTTGACGGTCCGAAAGTTTTCCCCGATGAGGACGGAAACAAACTTTCGAGCCCTGAACTTGCGATACGTCAGGCCGAGGTCCTTGCTGTCGAATTGAGCAAGGGTGGCGAGTTCTGTCGGTCGAATTTGGTGTTCGTGCTGGATGAGAATGGCAACAGCATTTTCGGATGCCGGGCCGCATGACAGTGGCCGCCTGGAAGGCCTAGGTAGTGTGGACACTAGAGCCTTTTCCGTTCTCTCCTCCGGTCTGCGCTCATGATTAGCTGGCGAGAGCTCAGGGTAAGACCTGATGGCGATGAGGGTTTATTCCGCTAGGTTTTAGCACCCGCAACAATTCATGAGGGTGTGATGGAAACCGCTCCTTTGACGAGCCCTCCTTCGGCAAGCTCTGGCCGCGAGGCCGTTCTGGTCGATCTTGCCCTGCAGGGCGGCGGTTCGCACGGCGCCTTTACGTGGGGCGTGCTCGATCGGCTCCTCGAGGAATCATGGCTGCGGATCGATGGTATCTCGGGCACCTCCGCGGGTGCGATGAATGCCGTGGTGCTGGTCGATGGCTATGAAAAGGACGGGCCTGAGGGAGCGCGGGCGGCGCTTGAAGAATTCTGGCGGCGCGTCTCGCATTCCGCCCGGTTCAGTCCGATCCGGCGGAGTCCCATGGATATTCTCCTGGGCCGCTGGACCTTGGACAACTCGCCATTCTTCGTGGTTTTCGACATGGCAGCGCGCCTGTTCTCGCCTTACGATCTGAACCCGCGAGGCGCTAATCCGTTACGCGATATATTGGCCGACTGCGTTGACTTTGAACGGGCGGCGAAATCCAAAATCCGTTTGTTCGTGACCGCAACCAACGTACGCACCGGCCGCGGCCGCGTATTCCGAAACGATGAGCTCACGCCGGACGTGCTGCTGGCGTCCGCCTGCCTGCCGACACTGTTTCAGGCCATAGAGATCGACGGCGAGCCTTTTTGGGACGGCGGCTATTCGGGCAATCCGACCATCACCCCATTGGTGCGGGAGTGCGCATCGCACGATACGTTGCTCATTGCGGTCAATCCGGTCGAACGCGAAGGCACGCCACGTTCAGCGCGTGAAATCCTCGATCGTTTGAACGAGGTTTCCTTCAACGCCACGCTGCTGAAAGAGTTGCGCATGATTGCGCTGTTGCGCCAGGTCGCTGACGTCGGCACCGGCGAGGGCGCTCAATGGGCGGGCATGCGCATTCATCTCATATCTAGTACAACCCTCGACAAGCTTGGCGCTTCTTCCAAGTTCAATGCGGAATGGGACTTTCTGACCATGCTGAAGGCCGAGGGCCGTCGTAGCGCGGAATCCTTCCTGACGGCGCATGGCGCGAATATCGGCAAACAATCCACCCTCAATCTGGACGTCCTCCTGGAACAGGTCTGATGTCATGGGCCTTCTAGGCATTCTCCTTGCGCTGGGGTTGCTTGTCTGGCTGGCTTATCGCGGATGGAGCGTGCTGCTGCTGGCTCCCGCGGCGGCACTTATCGCTGCTGCCGTTTCTCGGGAGCCGTTGCTCGCCCATTGGACACAAACCTTCATGGGCAGCGCCGCGCAGTTCCTCGCGCAATTCTTCCCGCTGTTCCTGCTCGGCGCGCTGTTCGGCAAACTCATGGACGACAGCGGTTCGGTCGAAGCCATCGCGCGCTTCATGACCGAGCGGCTGGGTGCGCGCCGCGCGATACTGGCGGTGGTGCTCGCGGGTGCATTGGTGACGTATGGCGGCGTCAGCCTGTTCGTTGCCTTCTTTGTTTTGGCGCCGATGGCGCAGGCACTCTTTCAGGCCGCCGATATTCCGCGGCGGCTGATGCCGGCGGCGATCGCGCTCGGCACCTCGACGTTCACGATGACGGCATTTCCGGGCACGCCCGCCATTCAGAACGCGATTCCGATGCCATTTTTCGGCACCACGCCGTTTGCCGCGCCTGGCCTCGGCATTATCGCCTCGGCCATCATGCTGGGATTTGGATTGTGGTGGCTGGCCCGTTCCGAAGCCCGCGCTCGGCGGGCAGGTGAGGGCTATGGCGGTGGTACTGATATCGCCCCGCGCGCGGTTGCCGATAATCAGATCATTCGGGAGCGGGCGACGACCGCACGTGAATTCGATCCCGCGGAGATCGGCCACGGCCGACATGGCGACAGTGCAGTGCCGATTGGCATTGCCGTGCTGCCGCTGGTTGTTGTCGTGAGCGTCAATCTCCTGATGTCGCTCGTCATTCTGCCGCGGCTGGACTTTTCGTTCCTGGCGGAGGCGCGCTGGGGCGCCACCTCTCTGGCGGCCGTTGCAGGGGTCTGGTCGGTGGCGGTGGCGCTTGCGACCGCGATCCTTACGCTTGTCCTTGTCAATCGTCAGCGGCTGCCGGCGTTGCGCGAGAGCATGGATGCCGGCGCCAACGCCTCTGTCTTGCCGGCGTTCAGTGTCGCGAGCCTGGTAGGCTTCGGCGCGGTCGTCGCGATGCTGCCCGCATTTGCGGCGGTGCGCGATTGGGTGCTTTCAATCGGAGGCGGCCCGCTGGTCTCGCTGGCGATGGCAACCAACGTGCTCGCCGCCCTGACCGGTTCGGCGTCGGGTGGCATGACGATTGCGCTCGATGCGCTTGGCGAGACCTACATGCGCATCGCCGCGGAGCAAGGCATCGATCCCGCGTTGATGCACCGGGTCGCCGCAATCGGTTCCGGTACCCTTGACAGCCTGCCGCACAATGGTGCGGTCGTGACGCTGCTCGCCGTCTGTGGCTCGACGCATCGCGAAAGTTATCTCGATATCGTCATGGTCGGGATTATCAGCGCTCTCATCGCCCTCGTGGCGGTTATTGCCTTGGGCTCGACGTTTGGCTCGTTCTAAAATGAGGCGAGCGCAGGTGACAAAGAGATATGTCTGCGGACCGTTCTCAATCGCTCCGGGCGGCCGTCCACAGCATCGTCGCAGCTAGAGAGTTTCGATCATGCGAGCGAAAATATTCAGATCTGTAAAAATTGCGGGGGGACTGCTCGGCATCGCCCTGCTGACGTTTTTCGCCGTCCGCATCTACGATACGCAGAAGGGATTGCCACTCGAGCCATGGCACACCTACGTTCCGCATGAACTGCATACGGAAAAGCTCGATGCTGCCAATTGGGCGCAATATCTGGCGGCTGAGGCCACGATCTTCGACGATGTCCAGCGCGAGGTTTCCCAAAAACTCGATGCGGCCGATCGCGTGCCGGCCAATCGGTATTTTGTCGGCAGTCCAGTCTATCCGGCGCACTTTGCGCAGGACTTCAATCGTTCATTCGTGCTCGAGCCGAAGGGAAAGCCGGTCGGTGCTGTCGTGCTTCTGCATGGCCTGACGGATTCCCCCTACAGTCAGCGTCATATCGCACGGTTCTATCGCGATCACGGGTTCGTCGCTATCGTACCGAGGATGCCGGCGCATGGCACGGTTCCGGCCGCGCTGACCGACGTCGAGTGGGAAGACTGGATGGCGGCGACGCGGCTTGCGGTACGCGAAGCGCGCGCGCGTACCGAGCCGTCCGCGCCGTTACATCTGGTAGGCTTCTCCAATGGCGGTGCACTGGCCTTGATGTATGCGCTTGATTCCCTCGGTGACGAAAAATTGTCTCGACCGGATCGCCTTGTCTTGATTTCGCCGATGGTCGGCATCACACGCTTCGCACGCTTTGCCGGTCTGGCGGGCTTGCCGGCGATTTTACCTGCCTTCGCCAAGGCAGCGTGGCTCGGCATCGTACCCGAGTTCAATCCGTTCAAGTACAATTCGTTTCCCGTCAACGGCGCGCGTCAGTCCTATCGTCTGACTCAGGCTTTGCAGCAGCGGATCGCGCGCTATGCTCGTGAAGGCAAACTCGGACAGTTGCCGCCGATCCTCACTTTTCAGTCGCTGATCGATTTCACGGTGAGCACACGGGCTATTGTATCCGCGCTTTACGCCCATCTTCCCGCAAATGGCAGCGAGCTGGTGCTGTTCGATGTTAACCGCACGGCCAGGTTCGGTCCTTTGCTCCGCGCCAGTGCCGACACCGCACTCGCGCGTATCGTACCGAGCGGCCCGCGAAATTATCGCCTCACCATCATTACCAACGCCGATGACGAAAGCGACCATGTGATCGAGCGTGTTACCGAGGCCGACAGTGGCGTCGAGAAGTCGCGCCCCCTCGGGTTGTCGTATCCGCCGGGATTCTACTCGCTGTCGCACGTCGCGTTGCCGTTTCCGGTCAGCGACTCTTTGTACGGGGCCGAGCCGGACCCGTCCGAGAATTTCGGAGAAAATCTCGGCACTCTGGCGCCGCGAGGCGAGCGCAATGTCCTGATCGCCAGCCTCGACTCTTTGATGCGGGCATCGTCGAACCCGTTCTTCCCGTATATGACCGACCGGATCGGCGAGGGCATTCCCGCCGCAGCAAGCGGCGCACGGCCCGTTCAATAGAGCATGATCCGGAAAAGTGGATACCTGTTTTCCCTCGCGACAAGCGCGAAGCGTTTGCGCGGAGATCATGCTCAAACAAAAAGATAGAGCGGGATGACGATTCGAAGAAAAGTCATCCCGCTCTAGGTCTCAAAACGCTCCGAATAGCTTGCCAGTCACAATGACGAACACCAATGCGACCAGCGGTCCCACAAGTCCCACCATCATGATCTCGCGGTAGCTGCCACGTTGGGTGGCGCCGCAAATCGCCAGCAGGGTTACGACCGCGCCGTTGTGCGGTAACATGGCGAGCGCGCCGCAACTGATGGCGGCGACGCGGTGCATCAGCGCTGGATCAATGCCGGCGGCCGCGGCCAGATGCGCGTAGGTCTCGCCCAGCGCGTTCAGCGCGATGATCAACCCGCCCGACGCAGACCCTGTGATGCCGCCCATCACATTGGCGGCGACGGCAATCGACACCAAGGGTCCGCCGGGAACGGCCAGAAATCCATCCCGGACCACGGCAAAGGCGGGCAGCGCTGCGACCACGGCGCCGAACCCTACCAGGCTGGCCGTGTTGAGGCCGGGCAGCACGGACGAGTTGGCGCCGGCATCGAGGGTCTTGCGCAACTGCGGCAAACGCCTGCGATGGATCAGCACCAGGACCAGCGAGGCAAGCGCTAGCGCCGTCACCACGGACCAGACGCCGCTCACGGCGGCGAGCGTGGTTTCGCCGAACCGCGGCTCGGCGAGGAATCCGGTGTCTGCCCGCGGCAGCACGAAAAGGCTCATGATGAGGTTGACCGCGAGCACGATCAGGATGGGCGCCACCGCCAGCGCGAAGGGCGGCAACTCGTCGCTTCGATGGCCGTGCGGTAGTTCGGCAGGGTCGAAGTTGTCGGCATTGGTGGCGCGCGCGCGTACGAACTGCTCATCGGCAATTGTAGCGGTTTCGGAGCTATAGCCTTCGCCGGCGTGGCGGGCGCGGGATTCGATCACGCGCAGCCACCAGAGGCCGAAACCCAGGATGATGGCCGAGGCCAGCACGCTAAGAACCGGCGCCGCAAACAGCGTCGTGCCGAAATACGCCATCGGGATAGCATTCTGGATGGCGGGGGTGCCCGGCAAGGCCGTCATCGTGAAGGTAAAGGCGCCAAGCGCGATGGCGGCGGGGATCAGCCGATGCGGGACCTCCGCCTGCCGGAACAACGCGTCCGCCACCGGGAATACGGCAAAGGCAACGACGAACAGGCTGACGCCGCCATAGGTAAGCGCGGCACAGGCGAGGACCACCGCCATAACTGCACGCGCCTTTCCCAGCCGCTCGGTGATGCCGCGGGCGATGGAAAGCGCCGAGCCGCTGTCATCCATCAGCTTGCCAAATACGCCTCCGAGCAGGAACAGCGGGAAGAAATTGGCGATGAAGCGCCCCGTGGCCTGCATGAAAGTGATGGTCCATTTGGCGAGCAGCGGCTCTCCGGAGAACGCCGCGGCTACGATCGCTGCCAGCGGCGCTGCCAGCAGCAGAGTGAAGCCTCGAAAGGCGAGGAAGATGAGCAGGGCGAGGGCGATCAGGATGCCGAGCAGTTCAACGATGTGTGCACGCATGACACGCCTCTCAGGAGGGTGGGGGATCGGTGAACCACGGCAACAGAGCGTAAGTCGGTGCGTGCAGTGGCTGCAGGCATAGGGGCAACCGTCAGAGACCGCCTATCCGGCCACGCGCGAGAGCGCGAACAGGAATGACATCAAGATCACAACAGCTCCGGTCGCGAAGACCAGTCGGTCGGCGAACAAGCGGCGCATTTGATATCTCCCTAAACGAAGCTGTAGCGCTCGGAATGGTATTTCGACATCGGCACGTTCATCTCACCGAGAGCCGCTTCGATCGCATCCATCATCACGTTCGGACCGCAGATGAAGTACTCATGATCGGCATAGGGCGGCGGCAGGTGACGTTTGAACATCTCCGCGTTGATGAAGCCCTGCTCGCCGGTCCAGCCCGCCGGAGGATTCGCGAGCACGTGAACGACCGTCAGGTTGAGCCGCGCTTTCAGAGCCTCGAGCTCGTCGCGGAAGGTGATCGATTCCCAGTCCTTGCTGCCGTAGAGCAGAATGACCGGCCGCGTATCGCCTTGGTCGGCGAGCGTGCGGATCATGCTCATCATTGGCGTCACACCGACGCCGCCCGCGATCAACACGTGCATGTCCGCCGGGTTGCCGATCGTGAACGCGCCGTAGGGCCCGTCGATGTAGACGCGCTGTCCCACCGGGACCTTGTAAATCTCGCTCGTAAAGTCGCCCAGGTTCCTGATCGACATCTCGACGCGTCCATCCGCGGCCGCAGCGCTGGACGAGAATGAAAACGGGTGTCCGGTGATCTTGAAGGGGCTTCCCCACAATGTCAGCCATCCGAATTGGCC
>Ga0137394_10003114_pt1 | contig 12413 bp, 6 predicted proteins | sample czobulk116metaG_FD_108278 | JGI IMG/M metagenome (GOLD analysis project Ga0137394, IMG submission 108278) | Vadose zone soil microbial communities from Angelo Coast Range Reserve, California, USA - czobulk1.16 metaG | ecosystem: Environmental > Terrestrial > Soil > Vadose zone | place: USA... | reverse complement strand
CGGAGCAGGCGCGGTCACAAGCAAATGCGTTGGAGGAATCTGTGCGCGCCGATCGGGCCGCGATCGAGAATGTCCGCGCCATTCTTGTGGTCGACCAGCACGCGCTCGGAGGCGCAAAGCTGCAGTTGAGCTATTGCACGATCTACTCTCCAATTGACGGCCGTACCGGCGCTGTGATGGTAAAACCCGGGAATCTCGTCAAGCCTGTCGATGTGCCTATCGTCGTCATCAATCAGACGAATCCGATCTATGTCAACTTTACCGTCCCACAGCAATACTGGCCGGATATCAAGAAGAATACAAACGGGGGTGCGCTCCATGTCGCAGCCGCAGTGGCGCAGGATCTGGCACATCCAAAGCAAGGTAATGTAATTTTCGTCGACAATGCGGTGGATGCCACTACCGGGACTCTCCATATCAAGGCGTCATTCGAAAACTCGGATAATCAGTTCCTGCCGGGCATGTTCGTCAATGCGGTGCTGAGGCTCTCCGAACAACCCAATGCAAAGGTGGTTCCGACTCAGGCGCTGACAGAAGGCCAGAATGGGGCGTTCGTGTATGTCGTGAAATCAGACAATACCGTTGAGCTCCGGCCGGTCGTATCCAGCCGCACTCACGAAGGTTCTGCGGCTATCGATAGCGGACTGGAGATCGGCGAGGTGGTCGTTACCGACGGACAGGCGCGATTAACTCCCAAGTCCAAGGTCCAGATCAAAAACAGTGTTGGCGAATCAGAAGGTGGCGCGAGTCGCTGACGCGAGGACAAGCTCATGAGCATTCCTGAATTATTTATTCGACGGCCCGTTGCAACCACATTAGTAATGGTCGGAATTTTGGTCTTCGGTCTCGTGAGTTATCGAGCGCTGCCGGTGAGCGACCTGCCGAATGTCGATTATCCCACCATTCAGGTCCAGGCAAGCCTGCCGGGCGCAAACCCGGATACGATGGGGGCTGCGGTCGCCTTGCCGCTCGAAAAGCAGTTTTCGACCATCGCGGGTCTGGATTCGATGGTGTCGCAAAATACACTCGGCAACACTCGCATTACGCTGCAATTCAATCTGAAACGCAGTCTTGATGGCGCAGCTCAGGACGTGCAAAGTGCGATCTCACAGGCGAGCCGGGTATTGCCGCAGAACATGCCGGCACCGCCATCGATCAGGAAGGTCAATCCTGCCGATCAGCCTGTCCTCGTGCTCGCGCTGTCCTCGGCAACGCTTCCCATATCGACAGTCGACGAATATGCCGAATCCTTAATTGCGCAAAGTATATCGACCGTTCAGGGTGTCGCCCAGGTACAGGTATATGGGTCGGCAAAATTCGCTGTCCATGTTCAATTGGATCCGCACGAGCTAGCGACGCGACAGATCGGTATCGATGAAGTCAGCACTGCACTCAATGAGGGGAATGTCAATATCCCAGCGGGCGTGCTCTGGGGACCTCAGCGGACAGTAACTCTGCAGGCGACGGGACAGCTTTACAAGGCCGCCGATTACGCGAAGCTGATCGTGGCTTATCGCAACGGTTCGCCCGTAAGGCTCGCCGATCTCGGGCGTGTCGTCGATGGCATTGAAAATCCTTACAACGGTGCCTGGTATTACGATGCGAACTCACCTAAAGGCGTGCCTGCCATCACCCTTGCGATTTATAGACAGCCCGGCACCAATGTCGTCGAGGTGGTGGATGGGGTCAAAGCGATGCTGCCAACCCTGCAAGCACAGCTCCCGCCGGCCGTGTCAACGTATATTCGCTCCGATCGCTCCTTCACCATTCGCAATTCCGTCGACGACATCAAGTTTACGCTCGAACTTGCGCTCTTTCTGGTGATCCTGGTTATTTTTCTTTTTCTACGCAATTTGTCTGCGACCGTGATTCCGAGCCTGGCCCTGCCTCTTTCATTGGTGGGTACCTTTGCCGTGATGTATCTGTGCGGCTATTCACTGGACAACCTTTCCTTGATGGCATTGACACTTTCAGTCGGCTTCGTCGTCGACGATGCAATTGTCATGCTGGAAAATATTGTCCGGCACATAGAAACCGGGAGAACGGTATTCCAGGCCGCCATGGTTGGTGCGAATGAAATTGGTTTCACCATCCTCTCAATGACGTTGTCGCTCGCGGCGGTCTTTATTCCAGTGCTGCTGATGGGGGGCGTCCTCGGCCGGCTGCTCAATGAATTTGCCGTCACGATCATATCCACGATTTTAGTGTCGGGCCTTGTGTCCTTGACACTGACGCCAATGCTTTGCAGCCGCTTCATAAAGTCACACCGCAATGAGCGCCACGGGCCGTTATTCAACTCCGTCGAGAAGGCCTGGGACGGGCTCGCATACATTTACGATCGCTGCTTAAAAGTCGTGCTCCGGCATCAGCCGGCAACCATGCTTGTTTCATTGCTCTTGGTGGTGGGAACCATCTATCTTTACGACATCATTCCCAAAGGCTTCCTGCCGAGCGAAGATCTCGAACAATTCAACGCCACCACCGAAGCGGCAGAAGGCATCTCATATGACGCGATGGTGCAACATCAAGGACAACTGGCTGAAATCGTCCTTCGAGATCCTGCGGTTGCCTACGTGATGTCTCAACTCGGCGGAGATTACCGGAGCATCAATCAAGGGCAATTGAACGTAGGGCTGAAGCCGCGCGCCCAACGTCCGCACGTAGAGCAAGTGATGCAATCACTGCGGCCAAAACTAGCGGCCGTGCCTGGGATCTCGGTGTATATGCGCAACGAGCCGCCGATTCGAATCGGCGGCCTGCAAAGTAAAGCCCTCTTCCAGTTCACGATGCAAGGTGCGGATACGCAGAACCTGTTCCGCTCAGCGGTGGATTTCGAGGCAAAGATGCGGGCACTGCCGCCATTGGCGGACGTCAGCAGCGATCTTCAGATTCGCAATCCTCAAATCAATGTGCTGATAGAGCGCGACAGCGCGTCAGCCGTCGGGATTACTGCCAGCGAGATTGAGAATGCTCTTTATTCCGCTTATGGCTTGCGGCAGGTCTCAACGATTCTTGCGCCAAACAACCAGTATCGCGTGATCCTCGAGCTCAAGCCGGAGTATCAGCGCGATGCGAACGCGATATCCATGTTGTATATCCGTTCTAAGACAAGTGACCAGCTCGTTCCGATCAGCGCCATCGCAAAACTATCAAACACCGTAGGCCCTCTGTCAGTGAACCACCTGGGCCAACTTCCAGCTGTCACCTTCTCCTTTAACCTGAAACCTGGTTATTCAATCGGGGACGCCGTAAATCAGATCACTGATTTAGCGCGGAGTTCTCTGCCGACGACAATCACGACGACATTCCAGGGTAATGCCCAGGCCTTTCAAGCCTCCCTCTCGGGATTGGGCATGTTGATTCTCATGTCTATTTTGGTGATTTACCTGGTGTTGGGCATTCTGTATGAGAGCTTCGTGCACCCCATCACGATTCTTTCAGGGCTGCCTTCCGCTGGTTTCGGCGCTCTTTTGTCTCTCTACCTGTTTCATATGGCCGCGGTGAAGGGATGGATTTCACCGTTGCTCGATATGAATCTCGACATTTATGGTTTCGTCGGCGTCATCATGCTGATCGGTCTCGTCAAGAAGAACGCGATTATGATGATCGACTTTGCGCTCGAAGCACAGCGAAACGAAGGCAAAACTGCGGCTGAGGCGATTTATCAAGGATGCCTGGTGCGATTCCGGCCGATCATGATGACCACGATGTCTGCATTGATGGGTACGTTACCGATCGCGCTGGGTCTCGGCGCCGGAGCCGAGTCCAGGCGCGCCCTCGGCGTTTCTGTGGTTGGCGGGCTTTTCTTCTCCCAGATCGTGACGCTTTTTCTGACCCCGGTGGTTTACATCTATTTGGACAATGCACGTCTTTGGAGCAAGCGATTACTCGCCCGAAAGCACGTATCCGGATTCGATGTGGTGCCATCTCCTGCAGATTCCATTTCGGGTATGGGTGACGATTAATTCGGTAATTCCTATGCTTTCAACGCGGATACGGCAGAAAGACGGGATCTTTTACTTTGTTTCTTTCAAGGCTCGCGACATTCTCAACCGCGTTAAGTTCACCAGCCGTTTTTATTTCGAAGGCGAGACGATCGAAGCTGAAGCCGATGAGGACGACCCGATCGCAAAGTTCATCGGATCCGTGGAGAGGACCGAGAAGGCTTTTCAGCGGATGCTGAGCCGCCGTAAGGTTCGCGATATCGTGAATTTCTACGAGTCCGCCGAGACGCAACCCGCCATTCCCGGAACCATTCTCCTTTTTTCCGAAGACGTGTTGAAATTCCGTCCTCTGGGCCAGTACCAGTCCGTCGGCGATTTGGAAGATCCGAAGTCAGGATTTCTCATCATCGATGGACAGCACCGGCTTGCCGGCCTCCATTTCTACGGCGTGCACAACGCCAGCATGTTGGATCAAATTGAAGTGCCCTGTATCATTTTCGACGGAAAAACCGGTGACTTCGCGGCAGAGATGTTCGTCATCATCAATTCGACCCAGACTCGCATCAATAAATCCCACCTGGTGGATTTGCTGGATCGCATCAGCCGCTACGATGACGAAACACGTCTTGCCGCTCAGCTGGTGCACAAGCTTTACGAAGAAGCTTCCTCGCCTCTGCGATACAAGATCAACCGGCTGGGCGGCCGCAGCCGGCAAGAGAAATGGATACTGCAGGCCGAATTATTCAACGAGATCAAAAAGCTGATTGTTCAAAACGACAAACTCTTCATGAAGGATTTTCGGGGAAAGCCCGACCGCCCCTTCGAATTGATTGCCGATTATCTCAAAGCGGTTCGCACCGTGATGGAACGTGTCTGGGGTAGTAATGACCGGTACAAGTTCACCAGCAGCGTCACATTGAAGGCGCTGATTCGTGTTCTCGGGGATCTCATTGTGCGCGAAGACCTGATTGAAAAATGGCGCGAGAACCCTTCGCCTCGCATCTTCGAAAGACTAATCTCGTCACGGGCCAATCTCAAAGACGAGTTCCGTAACGAAGGCTTCTACGAACGCTTTCCCGCCAAAGGCCAGATCGAACGCGTGCGAGTCATCGAACAGCGCCTGCTGCGGGAAATGGAATAGGTTTTCCGATGGAGACAAAAGGAAAACCACCCCGGCTGCGTCGGCTTCGGTGGCTTCGCGAAATTTTTTTGATGACGCAGCCACCCCTCCTTTCTTTGAGGCTGCGCGCTATCGCGCTTGCGCTCCGCGGCGGTGATGCAAGCAGGGGAATATAACGCCTGATTTCACCTGGACACCAGATTAGACCACTACCGGACATCCCAACATTTGACATATTCAGAACAGATACTTCAGACCGAACTGCATGACCCGGCCTGGCCCGGCGCTTTGAATCCGGCCGAACTGAGGACTATTAAAGCTTCCACTGGGAATAAGGAAGTTCGCGTGATTCAGAATATTGGTTCCTTCCGCGCGAAATTCGACGGTCTGCGCTTCCTTGACTTTGAACAGACGCGATAAGCCCGCGTTCACTGTCCAACTGTGCGGACCGTATGCCGTTCCCGGCCCGAGATTCCCCAAGGTACCCAGGGCTGGTGCTCCGTATGCCGCTGGATTGAGCCAGAGGCAGCTGAAACCGCTGCTCCTGGTCAGGTCATTCGTGCATTTGCTTCCATAGATATCCGGCGACACCTGATCGGCATACTGCGTCAGCGCGTTCTTGCCATTCAACGCGCGATCGGTACCGCTGAATACCGTAAACGCCTGGCCGGAAGTCACGTTCAAAATGCCGGACAATCGCCAGTTACTGCTCAACGCATTGATCCAGGTGTTGGGAAATCTGGGCATGCTGACGATAGCGGTCGCATTTACCAGGTGCCGGATGTCGGCAACCTGAGACGACGGCATTGCTGAAGTCGGACCCGTGCAATTACCGCGATCACCGTTGCGCGTGGGGGTCAGGTAGACGCCGTTCCCGGCTGAGCTTTGCAGCAGCGTGCCGCTGCCGATCGCGGTTCCGATGCAGTGGGCGAAGGTATAGTTAGCGGTCACGGAGAAGCCCTTGCTGAGCCGCTTTTGTGTGTTCAGAAGGAGCGCATTGTAGCTTCTCGTGCCGCCGTCGTCCCATTTACCGATGTTGGCGTATTTGCTGCCTTCCACTGGGCTGACCAGCGTAGTGCTGCGGCGATTATTCGTATTTCCAGTCGTGGAGCAAACCGCGTTCGGCGTCGTCGTCAAGTTGTAGCCTTGAGCGAAACATTGACCGCTCGCGTTGGCATTGCCGGGGAAATAGATCGCCGGATTAAGTTCGCTGGAGCCGTACAAGTGCACCATCTCATTTCCGATGTAACTCGCTCCCACGAGCCAGTCGTTTCCAAGCTGTCTCTGGATTCCCAGGTTCCACTGCTGGACATAAGGCGGTTTCGTGTTGTGCTCGAAGGTCGTAAAAACGCCTGCAGCCGGATACGGTGCATTTCTGCTTGGCGCGAATGGGAACGGATTGCCTCCCGGTTCGAACTTGAATGGATCATCGAAGCCTCCGCCGGGATTGGTCAATTGAACCTTTCCACCCCATGGCGGGCCCTGAGGCGTTGCCAAATTCAATTCGGCCGCCTCCATGTCGTAGAAGATGCCGTAACCGGCGCGAACCACCATCTTCCCATCCTTCATTGGATCCCAGACTAATCCGATTCGGGGCGCCAGTTGTTGCCATCGCTTGTTGATCGCAGTCGTGCCATTCGTGCCGAACTGAGGGTCACCGGGATAAAAAACGCCCGGAGGGGCATTCACGTACTGCGTCGTCTTTACACCTTGTTTGAAAAGATCGAACTGGAATGTGTCTGCTTGTTTGAGCCGGTCAAATTGCTGCGGGAAGAATGGCTCCCAACGCAGGCCGTAGTTCACTGTCAGGCTGGGCTTCAATTTCCAGCTATCCTGTGCGTACATCCCGATGTAGTTATCGGTCACCCACAATGTGTAAGGAAGACCCTGGACGTAGCTCTGAAGCCTGCCAAGCAGGAAGTCGGACAGGCTGTTTATGGTAAAGATGCCACCGCTGAACGTGTTGTGATGACTGTTCGATTGATAACCCACCCAGCTTGCGCCGAACGACAACTGGTGGTTTCCGCTGACTACGCTGATATCGTCGGAGACCTGATGGGTTGTCCAGGCCCAGTGAAGGTAGCTTTGTCCCGCCCCACCCAGGCTGAATCCTCCGGTCAAAGCTATGGTCATGTAGTCCAGGGGGTAGTCCCAGGTGTTTACGCCAAGATCCGACGCCGCAAAAAACGACGCTGGTTTCTTGAGGTCGGTCGTTCGATTCCAGTTCGCCCGGAACGAATTGACTATTTTGGAACCGATCAAATACGTATCCCCGAAAACCAGGGAATTGACCTTCAGGTTGGCGCCCCGTTGAACCGTACTGAGAAGATTGTGCGAGATGTCATACGCGGCGGGCTGATCGAAGAAAGCGCCCACGTAGCGCCCGAATATCGAATGTGTAGCGCTCAGGTTGTAGTCGACCTTGCTGACGAACTGGCTCTCGTTGGCCTTGTTGGGATTGCCAAATTCAACGCGGCCGCATTGGTCTTGAGGAATCGGCAGCCGTTTGCTGAGGTTGACGGCGGCCGGACTCAATAGCGAGGTGTCGACTCTGTTGTTTACAAAAGGCGCGGGCAAGGTCGTGGCGCCCGTCGTCCGGCATGCTGCCGATGCAAAGGCCGTGAAATCTCCCTGCAGCATTGCCGGTGTGGGGACGAAGGTAATCTGACCCACGGGGTCCTGGCGCGTGATGGTTCCTTGATAACCGCCGAAGAAGAACAACTTATTCTGCCTGATCGGTCCGCCGATGGTTCCACCAAATTGATTACGCTTCAGGAAATCCGGCTTTGACGCAAAGAACGAGCGGCCATTAAATTTGTAATTTCGAACAAATTCAAACAGAGAGCCATGAAAATCGTTGGTCCCCGATTTGGTCACGGCGTTGAGCGCGGCGCCGGAGTGAAAACCATATTGGGCGGGCAAGGAACTTGTCTCGACCTTGAACTCCTGCAGAGCGTCGGGGAACGGCAGGGGCAATGCAGTGTTCGAGGCAACATCGTTATGCATCGCGCCATCCAGCGTAACGGTGTTTCCGCCGTTCACACTTCCTGCAATTGAAAACGTCGGAGTGCCGGGATATGCGGCGCGGCTTCCTGTCGTTGCTTGTCCCGTCGCTACAGCCGCGCCGGAAAGTGTGACGAGGTCATATACCTGCCGGCCAACCAGCGGCAGTTCCAAAATCCGCGCGTTCTCGGTAACCAGGCCGATTCCAGTCGAGCGCGTCTCCACCATCGTGGCGTTCGCTTGAACTTCAATGGTTTCGGCGACCTGACCTACCTGCAGAACGATGTTGATTGCGGGGTTGCTATTGACCTGCAGCACAATTCCGCTCTGCACGAATGACCGGAATCCGGAGAGAGCCGCTTCCAGGCGATACGGACCAACAGGCAGGGTCGGCAAAACGTACAACCCGGTCTCGTTACTGACAGTGTTTCTGCTGACACCAGTTTCGGTCTGAGTCGCGGTGATTTCGACGCCTGGCAAGACCGCGCCGCTTTGATCTGTGACCGTGCCGCTGATTTGAGCCGTGGCACCTTGCGCTAGGGCAGCCGCACGGCCGGCCACCAATATGAACAATGCACAGAGAAGCGTATTCGTTATGCGTTTCATTTTTTCCTCCACAGCAGCACCTAACTAAGAAGTTGTGGGATTCTATCAAGGAAATGGGAGGGGATCGAGCCTCGCCAACGACATACGACTAACTTGGACAGCATGCCGTACTAAGTCTTTTCTGCGCCTTTTATCTTTCCTTCTGTGCTTCTTGTGGTCTGCTCCCGGACTGATTTCGTTTTTGCACGGTGTGACGAGCGTCGAAGGCCATATAAGCGATGAAGACGAAGCGGAGAAGCTGGAAGAAATCGCGCAGGGAACGTGGCGCTACGTTTAGCAGTGTCGAAATCACACCGAAAATCAGGACGTGAATGGCGGCCTTCTTGTATTCCCCGTTGTAGAGCGCGCCCACTCCCGGGATCAACCCGAGCATGAAAGCGCGTTTTGCACTCTTGCCGCCGACGTCAACCGTCTGCTCCGTTGATTGGATTTCCACGTTTTGCGGCGGCCGAATCGGGTGAACGTCGATTGGTGTACTTCGGGAAGAAAGATCGCGCCTCAGCCGCTCCAAATCGGCGCGCACGTCGGACGCGTGTTGGTATCGAAATCGCCGTTCCTTCTCCAGCGCCTTGCCGATGCTGCTTTCCAGAGCGGCCGGCACGGCCGGATTCAATCGCGCAACGGGTGACGGCTGGCCATTGAGGATCGAGCCGAAAACGACCGCCGCGCTCGGACCGGCGAAGGCTTGCACACCTGTGGTCATTTCGTACAGCAACACACCGAGGGAAAAAAGATCCGTCCGTGCATCGACTTCTTCGGCTCGCGCCTGCTCCGGCGACATATATGCGACCGTTCCCAGCATTGTTCCCGGGGACGTCAGATCCTTTCCTGCGGTGGTCGATACATCCATGGGGAGGGAATTGAGCGGCGATAGCTTGGCGAGGCCGAAATCCAGGATCTTGGCCTGACCGTGCCGGGTAATAAACACATTGGCCGGCTTGATATCGCGATGAATGATTCCCTTTTCGTGCGCCGCCTGGAGCGCGCTCGCAATCTGAGAGCCGATATCGAGGATCTCATCGAGAGGGAGCGGCTGGCCATGAATCCGCTCCTTCAAGGTCTGGCCCTCCAGATACTCCATCACGATGAACGGCCTGCCGTTGTGTTCGCCGATATCGTAAATCGTGCAGATCTGCGGATGATTGAGTGACGAAGCTGCCCTGGCTTCAATGCGGAATCGCTCGAGCGCCTGCGAGTCCTTCGTCCATTCTTCAGGCAGGAACTTGATCGCAACCGGCCGGCCAAGCCGCACATCTTCGGCTTTGTACACTACTCCCATCCCGCCGGATCCCAACTCCTGAACAATTCGATAGTGGTAAATCGTCTGTCCGATCATAAATTCCGAACCGGAATACTAAATCATCAATGGGATCAAAATTATAATTCCCGCGGCGCACAAGGCGATGGCCCAGAGCAAATCAAGATTGATCCAGCCGCGGCGCAGGAAGGCGAGGCCAACACGTTCATAGATGACGACCGCGATGAGGCCCGACACCGCAAGCATCGCGAGGGTATGGACGGCAACCACGAGAGAAGCTCCGATCGCATCCGCCCCGACAGGCAGACTGTTCCCGTGCATATGCGCGGCATGGAGATTGTCTGAGGTCATTCCGACCAGCACGGGCAGGAGCATCAGCCCCGCGCCATGGCTCGTGGCCATCAGAAACGACCATATTGTGAGATCCGTGAAGCCGACCTGCATCCCGGTAACCCGTGACTTGTGCCGGCCGGACAGACGATAGAGGCCGAATGCGATCAGGCTCACGGCTGCTATCCAGCGTAGCGCGTCCAAATCAGCAACTCGACCGGCGAGCATAAGAAGGGCAACCACGCCGGCAACCGAAATCGCGTGACCTGCGGCAATCGGCACGAGAGACCACAGGACCTTGACACGGCTTCTATGCTGCAGCCCCAGTGCGACAGAGAACAGCCAGCCCATCGCCGGGTTGAGGCCATGGAAAGCCCCCAGGCCTGCCAGGGCGAGCCAGGGCCAGACGTCCGTCATGTTTCTCATCCACTTTTACGGATAGCAAAATGCATCCGACGATGAATCGCCGCCTTCAAGCCGGATTTGGTGCGGCCGATACCCTTCGTCGAAGGGAAGGAAGAACTCCGGATCCAGCTTGAGGCCGCCGTTCGGGCCGGCGTCTGCCTTGGCCATCCAGCCGGAAATACCTTCCGGGTAAAATTGAGGGTCCACCGCTCCGTAAAGCGAGTTCGTGAAATAGACTCGCCGGCCGTCGCGGCTGACCTCGACCATCTGCGGCCCGCCGTTGACCGGACCCGAGGCTGGATGCGGCGACCGTTTGACGATGCCTCCAATGCGCACCGAACCGGTGAGCTTCGGATTATCGGGATCGGACACGTCATACTGGCGCATCTCCCCCGTGCCCCAGCAGGATGCATATAAGAACTTATCGTCCAGCGATAAGTTGATGTCCGTCAAAAGCGGCGGCACCGCCTTGAAGCTCTTGAGCAGAGGGGGAAGCTGGTCGGGCTCGGCCGGCTCAGCCGGAATCTCAATGATCTTCTTGGCCGCCCATGCGCCATTTGGCCTGTGCCACAGCCATATCGAGGACGACAGATCCTTCAAGCTGATGACGACACCTGCGAAGCCATACGCTTTGGTTGGGTTGCGCGCCTGCCGCAGTTCAAATACGAGCTGGTATTCCGGCCCGAGATCGATTTGCTGCAGGTGCTTTCGCCGCCTCAGGTCCCAGGCGTGCAGACGCCGGCCGTATTTGCCTCCGAGCAACAGCTCGGGCACGAGGCCGTCCTCAAACATGTTCGGCGTGCCCCACTCGCTCGTGATCTGGACATCGTGGCCAAGGTGCCAGGCGAAGTCGTAGGCGAAAAACTGCGGTCCCCGGTCCACTTCCCAGCGGCCGAGAACATCGTAGCTATCGTGGTCCAGCAGGAAGACGCCGCCCGGACCGTCTCCATTCGGAGCTCCAAGCGCATTCAGATAGATTCCTTCCGGGCCGCAATGCACAGTGTGAGGCCGGGAATAACCGGCACGATTGAAAACCTCTTCAGGTTCGATGACTTTCACGATCTTTGGAGCCCTCGGATCCGGCTTGGTGTCAAGCACGTGAATGCGTGACGAGCGCAGGCCCGGGACGATGAGGTAACGCCGCTCGACGTGGGGATGCGGTGCGTATGGGCACAGCGCCGAGCTACACGCGTTCCAGCCGAAATGGTGCAGTTCGTCGCCGGTCTTCGGCATGTCAACCCGGCCGATGAGCCTGGCATAGGAAGAGGACTTCGGGTCCAGGTCGACGACGCCAAGTGCGTCGGGCTTATTCCGAGACACGTTCAGGATGGCCACGTAGCCGAGCTTCTCCGCCGGAGCCTGCATGGCCATACGCGGCGAAGGATAGAAGGTGGGATCGGGTGTCCATGTCGCCATGGGTTTTCCTCCTTATTAGATGACGTCAGCAAACCCTAACGGGTGCGTCCCGCGCAAGCACGGATGTCACGAGCCGGCGGATCGAGATGCCTCGAGCCGCCGGCTCGAACTCAAGGAAGCTATTGCGGCAGAGCAAAGACGTACATGGCGTTGCCGGCGCTGGACGTGTCCGCCTCGGGAGTCAGGCCTACGCCGAGAGCAGCGATCGGGCCGCCGCCGGCCGCGATGGCGATGTATTGGCGGCCGTTGATCGAATACGTCACGGCAGCACCGACGACCGGTGAGGGCAGCCGCGTCTGCCACAAGACCTGGCCTCTGTCGGCATCCAGCG
>Ga0137394_10003112_pt1 | contig 12413 bp, 13 predicted proteins | sample czobulk116metaG_FD_108278 | JGI IMG/M metagenome (GOLD analysis project Ga0137394, IMG submission 108278) | Vadose zone soil microbial communities from Angelo Coast Range Reserve, California, USA - czobulk1.16 metaG | ecosystem: Environmental > Terrestrial > Soil > Vadose zone | place: USA... | reverse complement strand
TGCAGGTCACCCGCATTGTGATTGGACGCCTGATCGAACTGTTCCAGCAAAACCGTTTCGCTGGCGGGATCGGCGATATCGGGGTTACTGTCGGAAATCAGCATCCGGGAAAGCCGATCGTGAGGCGCGTTTGCGCCGAGCGCTGAGGTCGTGGTCACGGTATAATAAATGAAGAACTGCCGATTCGTCGCGTAACCGTGATGGAACGGCAGCCCGAGCAAGCCCTCCTCTCCGCCGGGGCGAATCCGCGACGCGATGTCCAGGAACACCGAGCGATTGGGCGCCGCAAGATTGGTAATGACGGCGATGCGCCCGGCTTGCTCGACTACAAAGAGCCGATTGGTTTCGCCGGGTGGAGTGACGATCGCTAGCGGATCGGTGAACGTAAGATTTCCAAAGGCATTCGTCAGCTTGTAGCCGAATGAGGGCAGTTCCGCCGGCATGCGTAGCGTTGGTGGAGGATTTGGGTCGGGAACGCTCGCGCTCAAGGCCATGCCCAATACGATATCCGAGCTGGTGGGGGCTTGCTGGTGGACTTCGACCGCGAGCACATTCGTGCCGGTGACCAGGTTGGTTTCCACTATCGGGCCGGACAATGTAAAGACATCGAAAGCTGTCGCTTCGTGAGACGTCGCGAGCGTGCTGTAACTAATCACGGCCGGCGGGGCTGGCAGGTAGAGCCGGTTAAGTTCTTTGCCGTTGAGGTAGTAGACGGCGCCATCGTCCACGATGTTTGAAAACGTGAGCGATACGCCCAGCGGAGAGTAGGGGAAGTTAAAGCTCGTGCGGAAGTAATAGGTCAATCGGTCGATCGTTAAAACGGTGTTCGTGCGGCTGGTCACAAACACGTTGTTGGACTCCCACGCCAACACTCCGCGCCCGGCAGGCAAAGCTGCATCGTTGAACGACGGCGCAGTCCAGTTAATGCCGTCGTAGGAGGTCGTTTGATTATATCGCCAGGTGTTCGTCAGGCCGAAGACAACCAGGTCAATGTTCTGCCCCGAGGAATTTATGGCGGACCCAGCGAGCCTGAGAGCGAGCAATGTAATGGTGAGCGGGAGTGAGATCCGTTTACAGCACATACTTCTTCTGATTTACGACGCAATGATCGGTCGCCTGGGCGGCGAGCCGACGCGCGACTCTGGCGCAAGGCAGGAGTTTTGAACAGAGGAAAGCGTGTTCAGGCTAATGCGCCGGTGCAACTGCTGCCACTGCCGGCGGTGCAAGCGAGCCTCTTCTTCAGCGCTGAAATACTTTTATCGAAAACTCCCGCTCCGCGTCGTCGAGTGACATTTTCTTTCGAGATGCACCACATTGGGCCGATAGTTGCTGTGGCCATCTCCCTCAGCAGAGCGGCGCAGCAAATCATAGGCGCGCGAGGTTTGGAGTCCCGGCTCACGATTAGACCCGGGCCGCGTGGAGATTGACACGGTTCCGCCGGCTAACCCCAGAGGCTCTGGTCCGGGACCAACGCCCACCCCGGAGAGAATTAGGGAGCAGCGCCAGACCTTCGCAAGCTCAAGTCGGACCAAAGTCTGCCGATATTGATTGCAGAAACCATGAAACCCTGGAAATACGCTCTTTGCATAGCCACTGTTCTGTCCTGTTCAGCTAACCACATTTTGGGTGCTGGCTTAACTATCTCGCCGTCCGTCGTCACAAATGATGGTTTTGGCCAAATCACACTCGCCATCAGCGGTCTTTCCGTCGGCCAGACCGTCATCGTCGACAAATACATTGATTATAACGGCAACGGCGTCATCGATCCCGCTTCAGAGTCGCTGGTTCAGTCCTTCTCAGTATCCGACGGTCGCCTCCCCTTTATTGGAGGGGTTCGAAACTCCAGCGTCCCGGGCGATGACGATGGCCTGACCAATGGCCAAATCCAGGTGAATCTGGCCTTTCCGGGACCCAATTCGACCTTGGACCGAATCGCCGCGCAATACTTGTTTCGCCTTTCAGATCCGTTGGGAATTTTCAGTCCAGTGACCAATTCCATGACTGTCGTACAGAAGACCTATGCCCAAGGGGTGACAGGAAGGGTCTTTGACCTTGCCGGGCAACCGATCGGCAACGGCCCAGTCGTCTATATACCGCCAAGTCAAAGCGGAGGCGGTGGAACTGTTTCGGACGCCGATGGGAATTTTACACTTTATGTTCCTGCCGGTGATTACTTTGTCATGCCAGTTAAGCCTGGCTTTATCGTCGATCAAAACATGGCGCCGCTGACGGTGGTTTCGAACACCTTCGTGACGAAAAACTGCACCAACATTAGCGGGTCCCGAACCCTGGCTGGGCGATTGAGCGACAGCGCGTCGGGTACTGGATTGGCTGGCCTGTTTGTGCAAGGTGAAACGATGAACGGTCTGTTTGCCCTGGCATTTACCGATACCAGCGGCACCTACACTCTCCCTGCTACTCCCGAGCCTTGGCGAGTAAAAGTCGGTTCCGATTCCGGCCTCTCCCTCCTCGGTTATGTTCTCTTGGGCGGGAAAATATCTGTAGACGCGACCTCGGGAAGTGTTTCGAATGTTAACTTCCAATTCCCCAAAGCCACCGCGCTCATTTATGGAACCGTGCGCGACAATCTCTCCAATGCAATCCCAGGGCTGCACATCACCGCGCAAGATGGCAGCTTCTCCTACGAGGCGTCCGCGCTCACCGATGTTTCCGGACGCTATTCCCTGGGGGTATTCGCAGGAAATTGGTTTGCACGGCCCCAGAATTCTGATGCCTCAGCGCTTGGGTTGATCGGTGATGGTATTTCCGTCACTGTGACAAATGGGCAGGCTGCCCAGGAGGATATCAGCGTTCAGCGCGTCACGGCCCATTTGCGCGGGCGAATTGTGGATAATAGCGGCTCTCCGGTTTCCGACCTCGAACTCAATGCGGGGCGGGTGACAGGACCTTATCAAAGCACCACCGTCCTTTATCAGCGCACTGCAAGCGATGGCACGTTTGACCTCGGCGTATTCGGCGGGGATTGGTTCATCAATCTCGAGTGCAGTAGCGCAACCGATCGCGGACTCGTCGGACCCAGCCTTAATTTAACTGTGGTCGATGGAGTGGACCAGAATGGCCTCGTTCTGGTGGCTCGGCGCGCGACTAATCTAATCATGATTACGATCCAGGACAATAATGCTTCCGCGGTGAGCGCTGCTGCCTATGCAAACCAGACGATAAACGGAACCAATTACAATGCTTGCTCATCCTTCGACAATCAGGGGCACCAGATAATCGCGGTCTGCCCCGGCACCTGGCAGGTGGGGCTTTCGGGCGACTTTTCTGCGCGGAATTATGACAATCCGCGCACCCAAACGGTGAGCGTGCCCGGCTCAGGCTTGAATCTCTCCTTCACTCTCTATCCGGTGGGACAAAGTCCGGCGGTTTTGTTCTTCTCCTCGTTCGTCAACGGGCACTTTCAGTTGACGTTGGACGGAGTGCCCGACGCCAAATATCGCATCGAATATACCACAAACCTCGTTTCCTGGATCCCACTTCGCACGAACACCGCCTTCGGAGGGACCTTCCAATTCGAAGATGCAGGCAGCAGCTCATCAGGAGCGCGATTCTATCGGACCCTACGCGTTCCCTAGCCCATTCACCTCTACGAGGCGATAAGTTTTCGCGCTCCCTTTTTTAGGTTGACGCCTATGTCCGGGAGGCTTATCCCGTACTGGGCCGGTTTGCTTTCAAAGGGGTTCATCGCCAAGGGGAGAGACGAATTGGTAAATGATAATTCGTAAATGGTAAATTATCATTTCCAAAAAAATGGACACCGCAGCGAATCATTCCTAGTCTTCTCGTATGTCCCATCGGCTTCGACAGACCTCGGCGCTGCTGAAGGTCGGTATCTCTTTCTGGGCGACGCCGGTCGAGTTGGAGGCAGGAGAAACGAAACAGTCTGCGATCAGTCTTCCGGCGCACCAGCCAAACCTGATTCGAAACGGCGACTTCAAATTACGGTGGGCTCAGCAGGCTCGACCTGATTGCTGGTATCCGAGCGGCGGAGCCTGGGAAGGGGAAATCATTCCTTGAAGATTGGACAACGTTATCGGCTTTCGGTGGCTATTCAGATTATTGGCTGGTGCGCCTGAACGCCAATGGCGCCATTCTTTGGGACCAAACCTATGGAGGACAATCGTCGGAGAATTTTTTCGGTATCGACCGAACATCTGACGAGGGAATTTTCATGAGCGGAATATCCTATTCAGGTGTCAGTGGGAATAAAACGATTCCCTCGTGGGGTCTCTGGGCCTTGAAGCTCGGACCCGAAACGCCCGGTGATTGCGATGGCGACGGCGTTCCTGACGAACAGGATATCTGTGCGGGGACGACTGGCGGCTCGATCGTCAACAGCAACGGTTGCAGCATTGCCCAACTCTGTCCTTGCGATGGTGGATGGAGGGATCATGACGAATACAATGATTGCGTGGTGCGAACATCAAGCGACTTTCTGAACGCGGGGCGGATCACTGAGGAACAACGGACCAACATCCTGATGGAAGCCGCCACTGCTCCTTGTCCATTTCCTCCTGTGATCGCTTTTGGCCTGACCAACTTCCCGATCCACCAGGCAAACCTCTCTTTTGACAGCCCGTTCGGGAACCCCCTGTTCGTTGGTAATCTCGGCTATGATGGAGCAGATGGTCTGTCTATGCGATTGGGCGAAGCCGACGGCGGCCTGTTCATCTACCCGCACGCGCCGGTTCAAGATAACTTTGATGTAGCCTGGTTCATGCTTGGCAGAGCCTACGGAAGCCTCGACGGCGTGACTAATTCGCTTCTCTCAACCATGCGGGCGACCAAGCCGTATTACGAAAGCTATCCAGTGGAAGTGGATTTCTCCTCGCTCGGTGCCACCAGCCTGACGTTCCAGGTCTACGCCCACAACGTCCTGGTTGCTGAAGCCACGAACGCGGGCGCGACTGGGAGTTTGACGATTAATTCAGCAACTTATCTTGCTCCAAGGGCCAATCCCCTCTGGCGTTCGCCGGACGGCTCGATCGGCGCCGTGATTGACTTCGACCTCAGTGAAGAACCGTACCGTTTCAGCATCACGGGCCCGTTTGACGACATTAGCGGCGAGGTTCAGGGCGATCATATTTTTATCCGCGCGAATAATCCGGCCAGGATCGTCGATTTTGTCTCCAGAGTGGATGTTTTCGAAGGAGGGGGCCTGTTTGATTTTTCTGTTCTCAATTTGGGGCCATGGCCCTGGCGAAATTGGATGGAGCCTTGCAATTGAACGCTGATTTTTCCGCGCTTTATGCTCCACCCGAAGGCACGAACTCAGGGCCGGCCGGCGGAGTACTGATTAAGGTTTATAACAACGGCACTTTCGCAGGTTCACTCACCAATTCTGGAAGCGATACCACTTTGGTGTTCAGCGCCAGCAATTCCGTTCCCGCCGTGGTAGCCAGCGGCGCCACCATTCCCGACTCAACAGAGCCTCCCTTTCTTGCGTTTACGCTCAACGAACATGCAACGTTGAGCGATGGCGCCAATGAGTTGCAGGGAAATTATTTTCGGCTCAGCCCGGTCGATCCACAGCGACGACCGAGCAGCATCTCTGCCTTGAGTTTGGGCGTCATCAATTTCCCTTCCTTCACCATTATCGGCGAGAACTCCCAAATAACAGAACCTTCACTGGCCATCGCTCGTTCGGACAACACCGTCACGCTTTCCTGGCCAAACCAAAATCAGCCATTCATTCTCCAATCAAACCCCTCGCTCGGGGCCGCTTTCGAGAACGTCACGACGGACATTAGCTTTGTGGACAATCGAAACACCGTGACTCTCCCCATAGACTCATCCTCCAATCGCTTCTTCCGGCTAATCCTTTCGCCTGATTAGAGCATTGCAATTGGCTGCCCAATTGCGTACGTGAGCGTTCGGTATGCTGCGCCTGGAAGATCTGGCCCAATTAGTCGAAGCGAATCGAGAGGCGATTGGCGCCAGGGTTGCCGAGTTCTCGATCGGACAGACACGATTCGACTTCAACTCTCACCCCTTCCTTATGGGCGTGATCAATCTTTCGGCCGAATCGTGGTATCGCGAAAGTGTTTGTCTGTCGGCCAGCCGCGCGATTGAACGGGGAATGATTCTGCAGGCGCAGGGCGCGCATATTGTCGATATCGGCGCAGAATCTACGCTCGCACAGGCTGCGCGAATCGATGCGGCCAGGCAGGATTCGCAACTTGTCCCGGTCGTGAAAGGGCTGCGCGAACGGAACATTCTTGTCTCGGTGGAAACCTATCATCCGTCGGTCACGCGGGCCTGCCTTGAGGCTGGCGCCAATGTAATCAATCTGACTGGGTCGGCGGGTTCGGATGAGATCTATCGACTCTCTGCCGGTCATGGCGCTGCGGTCATCATATGCTACGTGCAAGGCCCGAATGTGCGCGAGGTAAAGGAATTCGATTTTGGCGCTGATCCGATTGGGCTGATGTACGATTATTTCGGCCGCCAAATCGATCTGGCACGCAAATGCGGTGTGGAGAAAATTCTCATAGACCCCGGCCTGGGCTTTTACTACCGCAATCTCCAGGACAGCGCCGTCCGGGTGCGCCATCAGATGCGGGTTTTCCTCAACACTTTCCGGCTCCGCACATTGAGCTATCCTGTGTGCCACGCCTTACCGCATGCCTTCGAATTCTTCGGTGAGGAAGTGCGTTCGGCGGAGCCATTCTTCGCAATGCTCGCGGCGCTGGGGAGAACAGACTTGTTCCGAACCCACGAAGTAGCAAAGACGCGTGCGGTGCTGGAAACCTTGGGCGTATATTAATCACCGTGAACAGAGGAACACGCCTTCTTCCTGCGACTTCGTGATCCACTGCTGCTGGATCGAGAAGCCATATCGCGAGAGCAGTTCACGCATGATCGACGGAGTATAGCGGTAGGAAAAAAAGAGCCGAATGCGTTCGCCGCGCTTGAAGCAAAAGCGCTCTCGTCCCACGGCCAACACACGATCGCGCCGGAATTTGTAGTGAGCGGCCAGCCGAAGATAAGAGTCTCCTTCGATGCGCCACGATAATTGTCCATCTGAATGCTTCACTCCAAGATCGATCAAGAACGTCATCAGCCAATCACGTGTGAGTTTATTGTCATAAAGCGGCTTAACGCGCTCGACACCGCGACGATAATCCTGCCCCGGCGCAAGGTTGGCACTGAACAGCAGGATATCCTTCGGCCGAACCAGCTCGGCAAGGACTGGCATGATCTGGTCCGGTTCGAAATTGGGGATCATTCCGAAAAACGTAAAAACGCGTGCTGCTCCAGAAGGAATCTGTGGCTCGATGAACCGGAGCAAGTCTGTCGCGAGTTGCAAATCAGCCACAATGGGCGTTAGGCGTTCGACGATTTCCGACGTGGCGGTGGCAGTCACGAGCGCCATGGGTGTGCTGACATCAATGGGAGTATAGCCAAGAGATCGACCGGCCCGCCGCAATTGCCGGAGGAGTTGCGCGTCCTTTTGCCCGCCGCCCGCGCCTAAGCCAATTACATGGACCGACTCGCCGGCGCATTTCACTGCGGCAGTTGTAAAACTTGAATCATAGATCGCTTCGCAATCCGGGTCGGTCCGCGCGGGTGAGCAGGCCTCGTGCAACGCCAGCCATTTCTGCGTCTGTTTATAGCTGTCGTAATGAAACTTGTGATTGATCGCGCGCTGGCGAAGGGAACGAAGCAGTTCGTCCTGGACGGCCTCGGGATACTGCGAGGGATGGATTACGATGTGGAGGCGATCAAACATTCAGCGCGAAAATAGATGACGAATGACGAAATCCCAATGAAGAAGAATGACTAAAAGAATGACGAAGCCCTAAACACGAATGCTTGCGGGGCCCGTTGGTTTGTCATTCGGATTTAGGCATTCCTTTCGTCATTGGTGCTTCGTCATTCGTCATTCATTATCTCAAAAACCGGCGGAACCGAGACGCGGTGCGACGATCCGAGCGATACTTTTAGTGCACCCGCCTCTGCGGGCTGCGTTGACTTCGCTGGAGCGTCAGTTCATATTGCCCCAATGAATTTTGACATATCACACATCCTGGATAAATGGGAGTACCATCCAGGCCAGGTGGTGGTAAGGAAATTCATGGGAAAGGATGGCCAGGAAAAAATTCAACTTCGCGTCGACCTCGGGCTGCTGCAAATGAACGCGGAAGGAAGGCCCGATGGCAAGCGCCCTTGCGGGGCGCCTTCTCTCTACGAACATCACCTGAACAAGCTCAGCCAACATAAAGCCAAACACGACGGCAACGATAACGATTTCACGCTCGCGCCGGAGGAGATTTCCAAAATTCAACTCGAAGCTTTGCAGTACCATCACCGCTACATTTGCCTGCTTCAGTTGGAAGACTACCAGGGTGTGGTGCGGGATACCGAGCGCAACCTGAACGTCTTCGATTTTGTGGAAGAGTATGCCGAATCCGATGAGATGATTTGGTCGCTGCAACAATTTCGCCCCCAGGTCCTGATGGTGCAAACGCGGGCCAAAGCGACCTTGCGCCTGGGTAAAGAGGATTTCAAAGGCGCCATCATCGAGATTGAGAAGGGGATCGAAAAGATTCGCGAGTTCTACCAGAAATATTCGCGCTCGGATTTGCTCGAACAAAGCGCCGAGATACAATCATTGCAACACTGGCTCGAAGATGTCACGACCAAGCGCCCGCTGAGCAAGCGGGAAAAGCTCGAAATCGATCTAAGCGAAGCGGTGCGACGCGAAGACTACGAACGGGCCGCGCAGGTGCGCGATCAGTTGCGCAACTTGAAACCCTCGGAATAATCCCATGAACCTGCAGGACCGGATCCAGGGAGAGCTCAAAGCCGCCATGCTGGCCAAAGACGCCGAAAGACTATCCACGCTCCGTCTGCTCAAATCGGCTCTCGGTTATGTTCAGATCGAGAAAAAGACCGAGCAACTCTCTGATGGCGAAGTTGTGGCGGTGATCCAAAAAGAGGCGAAGAAGCGTCGCGATTCGATCGAGCAGTATCGAAGCGGAGGTCGTCCGGAACTGGCGGACAAGGAAGCACGCGAGCTTGTGGTTCTGGAAACCTTCCTGCCCCAGGCTTTGCCTGCGGAGGAATTAGAGAAGCTGGTTCGTGCGGCCATTCAGGAACTTGGCGCCAGCAGCAAGAAAGACATGGGCCCCGTGGTCAAGGCGGTCCAGGCCAAAGCAGCGGGGCGGGCCGATGGCAAAACGATTAGCACCCTGGTTGGCAAGCTGTTGCCGTAAATTTGGGCTTCCTGAAGATCCGCCAGGTTTTGGACTGCAGCAGTCCTCTGGCGCTTTTCCTTCGGCCTTCCACAAATCTGCAAACTGGCTCTACGGTGCGACTGCAATTCCAAAGCGCCAGAGGACTGGCGCATTCCAAAAGCTTCGCTGCCTAAGACGTCAATGAATCCAGATAGCTCTGTAACAAAATTGCCGCTGCGGTCTTGTCCACTTTCTGCTTCCGGTCCGACCGGCGGACATCGGCTTGAATGAGAAATCGGTTCGCCTGCGCAGAGGTTAACCGCTCATCCCAGGTTTTGATCGGCGTGACAATTGCGTCGCGGAGCACAGCCGCGAACTCCTGCACCTTGAGCGCTGCCGGTCCATAGCTCCCGTCCATATTCCGAGGCATGCCCACCAGCACCAACTCGACTTCTTTTTCCCGAATAATTTCTTTGAGACGTTCGAGGAATTTCGCGAATGGCTCGGCCGGAATGAACTCCAGCGGTGTGGCGATCATCTTGAGTTCATCGCTCAAGGCGATCCCCATTCGCTTTGAGCCGTGATCGAGGCAGAGAATTCTCATGAGGTCTCAGTGATAAAACTTGCGCTAAATCGCTTTTAAAACTTTAGACGCCGCGGCGAGTGTGCAGTCAATATCCTCGGCGGTATGAGCGGTCGAGATGAAACCGGCTTCAAATTGAGAGGGCGCAAGGTAAATGCCCTGCTCGAGCATGCCGTGGAAAAATCGAGCGAAGCGAGCGCGATCACTCTTCATCGCGTCGGCGACGTTGTGGACCGGTTGGTCGGTGAAATAGCCGCAAAACATCGAGCCGATCCGCTGGAACTGAACGGCAGCACCCGCCCTGGCCGCCGCCTCTTTCATCCCACCCTCAAGCCGCGCGCCAAGTTGCTCCAGTTGCTGGTAGAGGTTATTGCGGGAGAGTTCCTCGAGCGCGGCTATCCCGGCTGCCATGGCCAAAGGATTACCGCTGAGCGTGCCTGCCTGGTAAACCGGCCCGAGCGGCGCGAGCAGATCCATGATGTCGGCCCGTCCGCCAAACGCGCCCACCGGCAGTCCGCCGCCAATAATTTTTCCAAAGCAGCTCAGGTCCGGAGAGATTCCGAACCGTTCCTGGGCGCCGCCAAGTGCCAGACGAAACCCGGTCATGACTTCGTCGAAGATCAATAGGGCGCCGTTCGCGTGAGTAATCTGGCGAAGGAATTCAAGGTAACCCGGTTTGGGCAAATAAAGGCCGGCATTTCCAGGCACCGGTTCCAGGATGATTCCGGCGATTTGTCCCGGATTGGCCGCAAACGCTGCCTTCACCGCATCCACATCATTGAAAGGGAGGACCACCGTGTGTTGCGTGAAGGAGGCGGGAACGCCTGCGCTATCCGGATGGCCAAAGGTCAACGCGCCGGAACCGGCCTTCACCAGCAACGAATCGGCGTGACCATGATAGCAGCCGTCGAACTTAATGATCTTATCCCGCTTGGTGAACCCGCGTGCCAGCCGAATAGCTGACATCGTGGCTTCGGTGCCAGAGTTGCACATGCGAATTTTTTGCACCGACGGAACGGCCGAGCGGATCGTGCGGGCCATGGTTACTTCGAGCGGATTGGGAATGCCAAAGCTGGTTCCATGCTCGGCCGCTTGTTTGATCGCGCTGACAATCGCCGGATGAGCGTGGCCGAGAATAGCAGGGCCCCAGGTGCAAACGTAATCGATGTACTCGTTGCCATCGACATCATAAACGCGGGAGCCCCTGGCGCGGTTGACGAAGAACGGTTCACCGCCTACCCCGCGAAATGCGCGCACCGGCGAGTTCACGCCGCCTGGAATAAACTCCAGCGCCTGCGCGAAGAGTTCCTGCGAGCGCTTTGTTTGAATACCGGTCATCTGAATTGAGGCGCCTTCCTGTTTGGTTTCACTGTTGTTGCTTGCGAAAAAAAGTATCCCGAAGCGTGCCACGCTCGCTGCGGATCAAAGTTCCCACGCCGATATTGTTCTTCTTGAACCATCCCTGCGGCGTTTCCAGCACATACTGAATCTTGTCCGAAGTGGCTTCGACTGGAACTTCATTGAGCGGTTGCAGGTCGTGGACTTCCAAAATCGTCCCTTCGGGGTCGATATAGGCTGCGGAGAGCGGCACTACTGTGTTGCGCATATAGAACGAGGTGCGGTGTGGGCGGCCAAAGACGAACAACATCCCTTCGTTCGTATCCATCTGCTTACGATACATCATGCCTGTCGATGTTTCGGTCGGGGTAAGGGCCAGTTCCGTCACCATTTCCTGTGCGCCGATCCAGAGCTTGAGGGTCCGCAGCCGCGGTTGGGCGTGATCGAGATAAGGCTGGCTTGATTTGGCCACGGTGTTGGTCGGCAAACCGGCGAGATCGTTTTTAGCACAGCTCGCCATCAGCAACAACAAAGCCGAGCCGGAAATACGCCTGAACACAGTCATTGCCTAACTTAATCTCAGAGAAAAATGGTTGTCCAATTTAACTGATGAAAGAATACGAAACTAAAAGGCTTCCCGTTCTTGCCGCCAGGCCTCCGGAATTCCGTGCAAGCCGCAGGCAAGCGCGACAATCCCGCCCACAATTGCGGCGTTCGTGTCGCAATCACCCCCTGCCGTAATCGTTTTAGTGATAGCCTCAATCGTCTTCATCGGGCCGTCGCTTGAATTTGCTGATAGATGGCGAGCGCTTTTCGGTATTCGGCGAGGGCTTCGGGCGGGAGCAGTTCGGAGCTGCGGGCGATTTCATTTTGGACGCGCTGAACGAGAAAATCGGCTTCCTGCTTGCGGGGGCGGAGTGGAGCCCCAGGAAGGTCGAAGTAAGTCGGAGCCGTATGCGCGAAGCGAATACGGCCGTCGGCGTGCTTTTCCAAACAACGGACCGCTATCCAACTCGAGCCGGTGATTGTTACTTCCCGCCGAAACTCTGTTTCAAAAGCTCCGTCGTGATTTATCCGGCCGAACGGGAGAACTCGATGGGACACCTCGCCGTTAACGATGATTTCGATGGAGGTAATGGCTTGTTCGCTAAAAACGGTTCCTTTGATTTGAACCACACGCGCTTTCCCATTCTTCAGTTGGAAGCGATGGCCTGGATGTTCACGGTCGAGTTGCGCCAGAAGCATCGGTCCCGTAGTGACGAAGCTGCGACCTCCGTTGAGCCCGCTGACCC
>Ga0137394_10003111_pt1 | contig 12415 bp, 19 predicted proteins | sample czobulk116metaG_FD_108278 | JGI IMG/M metagenome (GOLD analysis project Ga0137394, IMG submission 108278) | Vadose zone soil microbial communities from Angelo Coast Range Reserve, California, USA - czobulk1.16 metaG | ecosystem: Environmental > Terrestrial > Soil > Vadose zone | place: USA... | reverse complement strand
CTCCATTAGAACCGTCAATCGTCAAACAAAAAGACATGCTCAAATTGCTAGGAGAGTGGACGACCTCCCTTCTTCGGCATCTGGAAGCCTCCAGTCTCTCCTTATCTCCGAGGAGGAAATTCAACATGAACTTGAAGCTCTCGAAGTCGATTTCCTGGACTTCTTCGATTTATCTGCTCCCTCCCAATTTCCGGCAGACCATGCAAAGCGTAGCCAGATGCACCCTTCCGCCACTCCTAGCCCACCCATGACTTCCGCTTTTTGTCACCCCCGCTCTTCAGTCAATTCCTCATCGTGGCTCCCTACGTCAAGGACCAGTGAATTGGGTCCTGGACAACAGTCGCCATTTAGGAGTGCTAAGAGAGCCCGACTCGGAACAACCCTCAATACATCCCACGGCGTAGATGGCGATTCATTATCCCGAAGCACCCCGAACAGCGAGAATTTACCTGTACGCCTGGGAGTGCAACAGGCCAAACCTTTCACTCCAAGACGAGCTCAGACAATCCTTCCCAAGGTTCTCAAATTGGCTTCTCAGGTTTCTCGGCCAGCCAATTCGCCTATTCTCTCACCCCAGAGCCGTAAATGGGAGTCTGTGAGCCCGACGTCCCTAGAAATCCTGGAGAAGGTGGCCAGCGATTCCGAGAGTTTACTCCGACTTACAACAGATGGGTCTGTGTCAGCAGGAAATCTCGAAGGCCTCGTCTCCCGTATCGTCACTGGCAATGCAGACACATGCAAAGACGGTCGCTTTAGGGACGCTTTTTTGACAGTTTATCAACATTTCGCGACAAGCGAACGCCTTTTCGAGATTCTGAAAAGACGGTTTGTGTCGACGAAGCTCGTTCCAGCCCACATACGCTCCCGGTTTAAGTGAGTGAACGACGCACTCCCGCACAACGAGTCCTGACGATCGATCTCTCAGCATCTTACTCTTCATTGAGAATTGGCTCAAGAAAGGGTTTGAGGACGAAGAGCTCAAGTGTTCAGCGAGGGTCAAAGAATTTGCCCTTTCCATCAGGGACTTTGATATTGTGGAAGCGAAGGCCCAAGAAATTGCTAGTCTGATCGACAGCCCTGACTATGTGCGTCGTAATAGACCATCTATTAATGTGGCAACTGACCGTGCCTTTTAGGTCCGCCTGCGCCAACCAGGGAGCTGTGCACGCTTACGACGCGAACCTGCTGAAAGGCCTCAAGGGATGACGCCACTTGACCTCGCAACTTCGCTAACTGTTGTGGAAGGAGACCGGTTCAAGTCTATAATTCATTGGGATTATGTGAACTTCATCCGAGGGCGATCAAATGCACGGCGGATCGAAGTGTTCAACGCCATTCACGCCTTGATCACGGTATGGGTAAAGAGAACTATATTGCAGTGAGGATCCTATCCATTTCTCAAAAGCCAATGATGCTAAGCTCAACCCCCTGGCATTATGATAGTTCTGATGACCTGTGCGAACGAATGAAGGCGTACGAGGAATGGATTCATACGGCGAAGGTGAATCAGTGATATTTTCCGGTATTACGATAACTGACCCCAGCACCGTACAAGGCATGCCGGAACATGAATAATTTTTCATCAGCTTCGGCAATTGTGATCGCTCTCAAGTCGCCAACCATCACTGCTCTAGCCCTGACATGCGAGAGCAAGGCCAAACCGATCCTACACGAATTAGCGAGAGAACTCATGCCTCGAGATGGCGTGTATAAAGCTACACTACGGCAAGCGACGACGAACGACCTCATCCCTTGGCTCGGTAATGTCTGCCCCCCCAACGTTTGTCTCACTGCCGTCTTACTCCGATGCCTGCAGACCCCTTCCTTTGTTCCCTCAATTCCACCTTTGTCCGCGGCAATCCCATCGTTGAAGTAGACGGGCATCCTCTGATAGACTTCAAGCAATGCATCAGGCTGGCAGAGCAGATCAATTCTCTTGTTCAGTACACCCCGCCTCGTGTCCAGAGCGCAACACGACCGGAAGTGTTGGCGTATGTGGAATACAGCCTAATGTCTTGCGTCGGCAACGATGTCCTGCGTAATGTCGAGGCTCGCAGCGCCCAACTTGTTGGTGAAGAGCTGTCTTCGCACGACCACCAGATGCGATCACTCCTCACCGCACTTACAAGAGTTAGGTATGAACAAACCGCTGTACAGGAGCCGAGAGGTTTCGACCGCAAGCACCAGATAAAGGTAAGATTGTAACGAAAGGGTTTTAGACGCTTCCACTGACTCTCATACGCCGACATAGGGACTTTCGGGAACAGGGGGATGATGCAATCACATCTGTGATTTTCTTCGAGCGCCGCGTCCTCGACAGGAAGCGCATATGGGAGGACCTGGGCAAGATCAGAGCAAAGATAAATCAGGCTGGGCCGCGACAAATCATACCGTAGTACTAGTACTAGCCTACTTAGTCCTTGGTGATAGAAAAAAGGGTCTAGACCACAAAGCGCGCGACAAGTGAACGGGAGTGAGGGGGAAGCAGCATCTATTCGAGGAGAGAAATATGACGTGGAGATAGGCAGTAAGAAATGGAGATCGCAGCGCAGCAGGTTGTTCGGTGGGGAAGTGAATAAGGCAGGAGGGGATGGAGAGCACGCGTAAGGGCATGTCAGTGCACTCGCGGTTCCGGGCCTGAGGAAAAGGGGGTGCCGCTGCCATGCTAGTGGCAGGCCCGTTCCAGGCCTAGGCGCCTAGCGCCCCTGCGTACCTTACAGGCTATTGAACCAGCTATCATGATGTCCGAATCAGATATTGACTACAGTCAACTCTGTCTTGTCCCATACCTGCCTAGAAGGTCCCATGGCCGAATGCCAGTGACATGGCCAGAGAAGCTCACAAAGAGCGAGCAGCTCCTCCGCTCCTCCGCCAGCTAGATGGGGTCCTCTCCCACCGCGCGTACCGCGAAACCTTACAGGCCTTGCAAGTCATCAAGTAACCAAGTTTACGGTGTCACAGTGTGCGGTCTCCTTCAGTTCCCTTCGTCTCTTTCGTCATAGCAGTACCCATCTGCCAGGCTGCCCACGGCCGCGCCTTGTGGAGTTGTGGTTCTGGGTCATTCCGTCGACTTTCCGCCTTCCGGTGCCGATAAAGGGCGGATGTGCCTTAGCCTAGTACTCTTAGAGTACGACGATGCTTGTATCTGTTTGATTACTTGCCCCTAACAATAAAAAACTTGTTGTATATGTCAAAATGCAGTGCCCATCAGACCCAACTAGAGTAAGCGATAGAGGCTGTCGTGAGAAACCAATAGTGTCTACTGTCGGTACGGACACATATAACACCGGGACACTCTGTCTCTCTCTCTGCTCACTTTCCTTCTCCCCCAGGGCCATCGTATGAGTCCACAGAATATCGTGCCTGTGACCGGATTTACTGAAGTAAGCGGCAGCGGCCTTCTGATTGGTTCGATTTATCGTTGTCGCTGCCCAGAAATCTATTGACATGATAAATTCGCAGCCAACTCGCTTATACGCACAGCTAAAAATGTGAAGATATATCGCGTCAGTGCCTGACATCTCACTTTCATCCATGTTGATTCAACGCTTGGCAGTCGCAATGCGAACACCTCAGTAGACAATGTTTAGACCTTGCTGCGGCTCTTCGTGACCACTCGCCCGGACTCGCCGGAACGGGCGCCGCGCAGCAAGCCGTAGATGAAGTGGAACGGTGAAACGCTGACCGTCGTCCTCGCACGTACGAAGGCTAATCAACGTGATTTTCTTTCTAGCGTGTTGATTCGCATCCACGACAGGGTGCACAAATGGGAGGAACTGGGAAAGATGAGGTCGCTCGTAAAGCAGACGGAAATCAAGCTGGGCTTGGACGAATCATACCGGGAGCTACGCACATGTTCGATGCGATTCAATGTACGTCATCCTTTCCTCTTTTCTCTCTAGCCACTACGGTGGCGGCTGGACTGAGACCAATCACTCTGCGATATTCACATGCCTTGTAGATCGCTCTGCATTTGGATGCGAACCATCGGAGCAGAGAGCTCGAAGAGATTCGCAAGCGTGATCACGACGAACTCATCGAGATGGTGACTAGGGCTCTTCACGACAAGAGCCTCCTCAAAATAGCGTTGGCGGGTAGCACCCCGGAAGATGCGCACAACGTTGTGGAGGTCATAGAGCAGGCGCGTTCATGACGGTCATCACCTGCCATCACCCTCGATCTCACATCACACATAGGAGTTGAAGGAGGCGGACGTGGGAGAGACGGAGGAGAGACAGCTCCAAGAAGATTTTGGGGAGTTGCGTAGATGGATCGAGGGATTGCCGCCTATGGTTGATCGTCCGTGTTGTGTTTCTTTCTCGTGTTGGGCTGTCTACTTAACTGTCCTCCGTCCAGTCAGCGGGAAAGTAGTCCGAACAAGCAACAATGCAATTGCGTCCGGCGGTTCGCAGGATATTTACACTGGTGAATGGACTGGAAAAGAGGTATGGCGGTGCCAGGAATCCTCGTGGTCTTTCACTAAATTCTGTCTGCTAGGTTGCACTTGCTTATCCACGGAACCAGAGCCGTGCGGCGCAGGAGGTGAGATGAGATGTTCGATAATCACTCCATGGCGACGGTCTTTTGACCCTCCCCGCTACCTCAGCGCTTCCGGAGACAAGTCGAAATATGGAGGGCGCTCCGACACCCAAATATTCTGCCACTGCTCGGTATAGCTTATATTGAGGACTTTATGTATTCGGTATGTCTGCTCCACGCCACCCCGGGTTGATTAACGCGTTTCTGTTCAGGTCAGCCCTTACATGGAGTTCGGCCACGTTAAACATTACCTCAAGGTCTGCTCAGAAGCAAACCGGGTCCTTCTATCAAATGAGATAGCCTCTGGTGAGCCTTCTAACACATACATGCGTCGCGGCGAGTCAACAATGCATCAGCTGCAGAATACCTGCATATGAACAGGATCATCCACGGGGATTTACAAGGGGTGAGTCGTTCGTAAATCACCTTTCAAGAGAGTCTTACAGCCATTGGCAGTCAAACGTCTTGATTTCAGGGGATGGTCACGCTTGTCTTGGTGATTTCGGCTCCGCCCGTGTCGAGGAGGTACAAGCGCAATCCAGACCTTTTTCGCTGTACTTCGCTGATCGTCGGTGTTAGTCTCCCGTCATAGATGGTATTACTAATGGCTCACTACGATGGCTTGCCCCCGAGCTCGTGGCTGATAGCAATTATGTTCTGACTACCAGGGCCACAGACGTGTGGTCCTTCGGGATGCTCTGCATTGAGATATTTACTGACAATGTACCGTTCAGTCACATCTCAAATGAAGCCTTCATCCCCCTTGCCATCCGCGATGGGCCACTACCCACGCGTCCAGATAACAGCATTACCACGAGAGGACTGAGTGATGCGATGTGGAGCCTCATGTACCAGTGCTGGCTACGTGATCCTGAATCTCGTCCCTCGATGTCAGAAATACGTGAAGCCATTCAGGACATGCAACCGTCGCGTACTTGTACGTAATATGTTCAATTATGGCTGGTCATTCTTAACGCCTCGAAAGTCTCTCGAATAAGTAGGTCTTCGCCTTCAATCACTTCATCAGGAACTCCGCGCCACACCTCCCCTCCTAATACGGCCGGTATTCCGGGCGGTAGTCGGCTCTCCACCCTCTCCTTGTCAAGGCCGCCTGGAATTACCGGCTTGACCCCTCCTACCGCCCCTGTGCCATTGTCTAAGCCCTTAGCATGTGATGAGGTTGATTTGGTACATGCTGAGAGAGGAACCCCCGCTTCCTTCCCATCGCGCAAGACTCCGATCTTGAACATTCCTTTGAGCTCTTCCCCTCCCTCGCAAGCGGGTTTGGGTGCGGTCCCTCGATCCGCGCCGGGAAGACCGATACCATCTCCAACAAGGCCGTCGCCTTTATCCGCTAGCTTTCAGGGTCCACTCCCATCTACCTCGCTCGAATCCCGGACGAGCATGTCCCCATCGATTGATCGTCCCGATTGGTCATTGAGGACTCCCCTGCTTTTTCCAGATTCATCAATGGCTTCTCGTCCCGACTTATCTCTGCTCCTGCAGCCGGTTAACATCAACTCGTCACCGAGGTCACCCAGCGTTGACGGGCTCAGGCGAATCGGGTCTGCCTCTACTGGATCGGTCCATAGTTTCGACAATGGCCCATCAATGAATAGCCCAGGCACGTTACTGAATGCTGCCGTTCGAGATGCAGAACCCCTACTCCGCAGAACCGCGGACGGTACCGTGGAAGCCGGGACATTGGAAGGTTTAGTGGACCGTGTGATCAAGGACACGCATAATCGTGCCAAGGACGACGAGGTTAGGAGGGTGTTCCTCTTTACTTACCGCCTTTTCACCACAGGCGAGGACTTGTTCGGGAGGCTTAAGAGACGCTTCGACGAAACGGGAGACGTACGGGCTTCCGTTCCCTCTGCCTCCATTCGGTACTCGTGAGTACGTGCAGTCTAACGTGAGTATATTCCCTGACGCATCGAACAAGCACTCTATTATTTCTGCGGACATGGCTCCGCTTCCAAGGTGAACCCATGGGACGTGAATTGCTCTCATCCATCAGGGAGTTTGCAAGGTCGATCGGCGGTTCAGATACTATGGGAGAAGTAGCGCAAGAAATTGCGGACCTCGCCAGCGAGAAGGTTTGCGCCTCTGATCATAATTCTTTGACTTGCGTAGTTTGACTACGTGCTAGATGAACGTCGTTATCGTATTTCCCACTTCGCCCACACGATCGCACTATAGCACAAAACCGCCGCCCTCTCCGGAGAAGATCAAGGCAGGAGATATCGCGATCTCACTTTCAGTGATCGAGGGGGATTGTTACAATAAGATCACCCAAGCCGATTACATAGCTCACCTCCGGGGAACGTCCATCTCGGACCACATTGAATCCGCCACCCAAATCAACAACCGCATCGTCAACTGGGTCAAGATGAATATCTTGAGGTCAGGAAGTGTTTGCGCTGGTGTATACCCGTGTGAAAGTCGTGTTGAAACGCCTGTTCTTAGCTCCGAAGATGTGAACAAACGCTCGGCCAACTTCAGGCGCTTTGTCCTGACAGCAGATGTGCCTATCGATCCCCCCCTCCTAATGATAAATATATATTCATATACCCTTTCAGGAATGCAGAAAACTTCAGAATTTCTCATCCATGTCCGCGATCGTCGTCGCGCTGCAGTCGGTCCCGCAGCTAATCCTGACGCGCGAGAGCAAGCTCACGAAGAGCGAGAAACAGCTCTTGCGCCAACTGGAAGGGGTCCTCTCTCTGGAAGGCGACCACCGCGCGTACCGCGAAGCCCTACAAAGCATCAAGTCCCCAATCGCCATCCCATGGTTGGGTACGCGCTCTCCCCTCTACTCCGTCTCCACAAAATCCTTAACTAATCTCTCTGCTCCCCTTTGACAGCCGTCCACCTCCGCAGCCTTCAAAACCTCCACGACCGTAGCAGCGCAACGACGATCGACGACCAGCGCCCACTGATCAACTTCTCCCGCTGCACGCGGCTTCTCGAGCGCATCGACGAAGTACGGCGCTTTCGCGCGCCGCGCGATACGGACCTACTACCCTCACCAACATCAGAAAAAAAGCGCCTACTCGGCGGTGTGTCGGCATCGGCCGCTGCCGCTGCTGCCGCGACGGCGGCGCTCGCGTATGTCAGGAGGGAGCTTGACGATGCGCCGAGCGTCATTTCGCGAGAGTATTTCGAGACGCGCGTGACGGCGCTCGCGGAGGTCGAGCGCCAAATGCGCGACAGTCGCGAGCTCGAGTTGCGCTCGCTTGGATTTCAAGTTGATACGACCCCGCGGCATCGCACGTCTCATTCGGGCTCGCTCGCCGCTTCGGTGCGCTCGCCTGAGACAAGGGCGTCGCTGGATTCCCGTTTCGGAAGGATATGAACCGATCGGGCGCTCTCTTTTGACGTCTCGTTATGCTTCTCCCACCCTCTTCGTATCTTCATTAATTTATTTGTCTGAAGCTGTAGGATCACCATCCGTGCACTGATACCACTCGAGTTGGACGTTCTGTTGTCCTCCGTATTGCTTTGTATCTTCATATATGTTTACATCTAATATTATACAACGTGCACCTTTACGAATTGTCAAGACAAACTTATTGTAAGAAGTCGCGATCTCGCACATTCACTGGCAAGTTTCGTAAGTGGGCGAGCGGCGAGCACCTGTATCTCAACCCTAACTCCGTCATCCTCCTAACTCTGGCATCGAAAAAAAAAACACCGCCTTCCACGTCTTCCCTTGTGTCACATTCGATGCGTTTCACCTGTCATCTTCGTGTATGAGGACTTGAAATGGTCTCTATCGCAACTGTTCATAAGATTTTCTGTGTTTGTGGTGAGTGCCGATGCGTGTATAACAGATCTAGAGTGGCAAGTGCCATCTTTCGAATGAAATGACATGGACACGTATCCATGGCACACACCTCTGATTGTCCTACCACAGTGCCAGTCGAGTTGCTGAATTCGCCGTGGTGCAAATGACGACCCAGGTTGTTTTTAAAAATTCCGGTCATGATCATAACCTCAGTCGGTAAGTACGAGCACACATACTTATTTCAAGTTCACACTGCTCAGAGAAACCACCTGCGCTGCCTGCGCGCGATGACTTTTCAGCCTCGGGGTGTGTTATTAGACATTTCACTTGATTTCTGCGACTCGTTATGGAATCCGTGCGCTACGGTCGATACTGGACAATGACTCGGACCGCAGCGCGCCGTCTTTAAACGCCGATATTCGTGAAGAGAGGCACATTCGAACATGTGAGACGTAGGGCAAGAAAGAAAAAAATGTACAGCACGAGGAGTAGGCGGTGTGCTCGGAGAGTCAGGCTAGGCCAAGGCCAGCTAAGACAGGTAGTCATATTCTTACAAATTTCAGGTACTCCCGGGCCCATCGAAGCGATAACGGAGAAAGAAGATCCCCGACGGGGATGCGGCCTCAGAGGAAATCAACCACTTCAAGTACGATCACCACCTTGTATCGACCAGCGGAACCTTGTTACATACGAACCATATCAACCCGTGAATCTGGATGGTGCACGTAACGACTGGCAAGTCGTCGAAAATTCTCCGCCGCTGGTTGGTCGAGAGCGCCGAGGGCCCCGTGAGCAGATGGCGGACCAGGAAACCGGGCTTGGGCAGTAGTAGAGCCTAGTACAGCGCCCTGAGGAACATAACCAACAGACTCATTTCCTCGGTTCTCCTGCGGGCCGGGTGAGACCCCCCCCGTTGAGAACATCCACAGGGACGATAAGTTGGGCACATACGGGAAAAATGTCTTGCGCGTGTTCGCGGCCACCTTGAGCGATTTCTACGCTGCCAGCAGGATATGCGCATGGACCGGCAAGATTCTGGAGTAATTGCGAGAAGGTTATCGTTAATAGGAAGGTTGATGTTACGCATCGTGATTACGGATATGATGACTCACTCCAGGCGGTCCTCGGTAGTCCGCCATATCATCATTCGCTGCGTTGACGTGGTGCGGGTTTCCGAGTCGCGGCGCACCCGGGCCTTGCATTGCACCTTGGCCGACGGCGAGAGGTGCATCCCCCCCCATTGGCCTTCGAGTTGGCTCATAAATGTTACAGGCGGGAACTAAAGAACATTGTGCGTAGCACACGGATGAGCGATTACTAGAAAGATGGAGGAAGTAACGACGTTTGAAGGCTGACCGTCGCGTTGCGCAATGCATCATGCGGCGGAGCGGAACGGGCGGGAAACGAGCTCCATGGTAGGCGATTGGTTTGTTGCGATTCTATATCAGCCATGTGACGGTGACGGTTTGCAGTTTCGATAGGGAGTGATAGGGCTCCTCGATGAAGGGAGGAGGACGTTAGCATTTCAACCATAAGGGTGAGCAGCTTTTTATCTTTTTTTGAACCTACCACTGGCACTACCCCCAAGATGCAGGGTCTCAGGTTGAGGCGGGAACGAGAACGCGGCGAACGAGCGTGCCGAGAATTTCTACAAAAAACAACTGAACACGGTATGATGCGTGCCTGGCTGTTTGATGCGGACTTGCACTCCAGATTGCTGCTAGTTAAGGTTATGATGTTTCACTGATGTTCACGCTGTCGTCGTGCTTTCTGCTGTTGCCTAGTTATTCATGCGGCTAGGTCCAACCTCAATTAGAAATGCGATAATATGGAGCACATGTACGGAACCCACGCGTCCTTCACCCTTTGCTTTGCATTTTCTCACATATGCATATGTATACATTGGTATCAATGAAAACATCCGGATTTTCCCACTAAAGAATATACCATACTAGCGCAGCAAAAAGCATACCATCCCATTATCATACACAAAATGACCATATCCGTATGTCCCCATCGTCGCTTCCAGAGACAATTTTGTCTTCGCCAAGGTTGAGGCAGGTGACGGCGCCGGTATGACCGACGAGCGTCGACACGCACCGGCTTTCGTCGAGGCTCCAAACCTATACACGGAAGCAAACGAGATTGTCAGATTCGAAGTGACGTTTTGTGAACAGGATCGAGGTTTCTCACCTTGATAGTCCGGTCATGGCTCGCGCTGACAATTCTCATCTTGTTACAAGAAATCGCCCAGATACCATCAAGATGCCCGAAGAGCGTACGCGCGACCTTGCCCGAGTCGATGTCCCACAGTTTGACCGTGTTGTCGAGGCTGCCCGAAACGAGCAGCTGCTGATGCCTCTTCACCTCGCGCGTCAATTCCTCGCAACGGCGGCCTTTCGGAACGTCCTCTGTGGTGCCACAGTGGTCGAGGGAGAGCAACTTCAAGCTCTGCACCTGGCCCCTGTGGCCAGAAAACTGGCGCACGCATGTGCGGAGCCTCAGGTCCCAGAGACGCACCGTGCAATCGTCGGATGCGGAAAACAACATTTTTCCTGGTGAGACGGCCTCATCAGGTGGAACGGAGGTTGGGGCTGAGGCCAAGTCCCAAAGTAAGACAGAGTTAACCCAATCTCGGTGGCCGCGCAAGGTGAAACACTCGCGCGTACGGAAGTTCCAAACCTTGACGGTCGTGTCAACGCTGCCGCTGGCGAGGAGCGTGCTGTCAAAGTTGAGGCAGACCACACCCTCTGTGTGGCCGTCGAGCGTGCTGATACATTCCCCTGTGCGCCAGTTCCAAATGCGAAGCGTGTGGTCCATGCTGGCAGTGACAAGCTTAACCTCATCGAACTGCAGAGCACGCAACGCCCGGGTGTGACCCTTGAGACAACGAATCTCTTTACCAGTCTCAAGATTCCATATCCGAGCCGTGCGGTCAAAGGACCCCGTGATGAGGACGGGAAATGGGAGATGAGGAAGCGTCTCGCTGAATTGCAGGCACATGATGCTATTGGTATGCCCCTTCAAAGTCCGAACAGAGCACCGACCCCGTCGCCAATTACGCTCAATTTTTAAGCGCTCGGAATAGACATCCTTCCACGGACGGGCGAGTGCCCCTTCGACCGTGAGGGGGAGGGAGAGTGGTGAGGGAGAATTTGGCGGCGGTGTGGAGCCGATACGTGCAGCGGTCGGGATGGGTGCGGGCAGTGGCGAGAAGGTTGGGTGGACAGAAGGCGTCGCGGAAGGAGAAGGCTCGGAGTGGTGACGTTTTGGGCTGGAGGTCGGGTCCGGGTCCTCTTGCTCGCGTTTGCCATTGGAGGACGTGGTGGCGCCGGCCAGGGGCGAAGGAGATGACGATGACGATACGGGGATAACCAGACGCCTGCGTTGCAGGATGGGCAATCCCCAGCCGCATTTTTCGCATTTGGTGCCAATGTGCTGTTCGCAAATCTCGCGCCATAAGAGGTTATCGTCTGCCAGGGCCTTCCAATGACGCGAGACTTGCGCGGCTCGACACAATGATGTGGCGTCTAGATAGGCTAAGACCTTTAGGGAAACCTCACGTGGGAAGACGGTAAAGGGGTCGATCCGGATAAGATGGCTGAGCGCGTCAGTGAGGAGCGAAAGTTGAGAGAAGCAGGACATCGTTAGGATGCCCCGAAGAATGAGCTCCCGGCGAGAGTGCGGGGATGACGAAAAGCTTGCCCAGATTGCATTGATGGATTCTCTTTCTCCGAGCGGAAGGTCGTCGAGGGCCTAGGATACAATAAAAAGACGCATATATTGAGCACATTGAAAGTGGCGTCCGAGACACGTGATAAGATAAAGGGAGGAAAATCGTTGTGGAAGGGAAGAGAAAGGAGAACGATTAGGACGCACCTGCTGGAGCTTGAGATTTGTTCCCTCGTCAGCGATCCTTTGGTGTCGAATGCATAGCTTGCGGGGAGCGGGTTGAGAGAGGGCAGATGGGGATACGTCGGGGATGGGATGTGATGATGGAGAAGGGGGGCGAGAGGACCAGTGATCCTCTGAGACTGCTAGAGAGGGCGAAGAGGGACGAGCTCGTGGTAGGGTGTCGCAAGAATG
>Ga0137394_10003110_pt1 | contig 12416 bp, 11 predicted proteins | sample czobulk116metaG_FD_108278 | JGI IMG/M metagenome (GOLD analysis project Ga0137394, IMG submission 108278) | Vadose zone soil microbial communities from Angelo Coast Range Reserve, California, USA - czobulk1.16 metaG | ecosystem: Environmental > Terrestrial > Soil > Vadose zone | place: USA... | reverse complement strand
GCCGGCGCGCTTCGAGCGCGTGCTGGAGGTCGCTGCTGGAGAAATGCCAGCGCTCGGGCTGCATGTCTGCGGTCGTCGTCTGCACGATGCCGACCTCGACCAGCCGCACCACCCAGGCCGCGTCGGCGCCGCAGGCGCGAGCCAGTTCGCTCAGTGCGAGCGGTTGCGCGGCGCTGATGGCGGTGGCGGTTGTGACGGTGATATTTACCATGCTCAGACTCCCAAACGCGGGCGTGGGTTGAACGATGCCGTGGCCCGCGCCAGTTGCTCATAGGCCCTGCGGGCGTCGTCGCCGTCGGCGGGCGGCAGCGCGATCTCGAGCAGCAAATAAAGGTCGCCGGGCGTCATGCCCGCGAAACCTCGTCCCTTGAGCCGCAACTTGAGGCCGCCGTGGGCGTTGCGCGGCACGGTCACGTCGACCACGCCACCGGTCGGTGTCGGCACCTGCACCTGCGCACCCAGCGCGGCTTCGCTCGGCGTGACGGGCAGCGTCATGTAGAGGTCGCGTCCTTCCACGCGGTAGAGCTTGGGCGGCGCGATCCGCACTTCGAGGAACATGTCGCCGGCCGGCTCGCCCCCATGGCCCGGCATGCCCTGACCTGCGAGGCGGATGAAGTGTCCCGGGTGCACGCCGGGCGGGATCTTCACGCTGAGCGTGCGGTTCTCCCACTGCGGATGGCCTTGCGCGTCGAGCTTCAGCGCGCGCAGCGTGATCTCGCGCTCGGCGCCGTTGAGCGCGTCTTCGAGTGCGATCTCGATGGCCGCATGGTGGTCCTCGCCGCGTGCGCGGTAGTTCTGCCGCGCGGCGCTGCGGCGCTCGGCCGCGCCGAACAGCGAGGAGTAGAAGTCACTGAAATCTGCGTGGTCAGCCGGTCCCTGGCGAGGGCCGCGATGGAACTCGAAACCCGTGTCCCAGTCAGGTGGCGGGTTGAAGTCGCCTTCCGGATGCCCGCCTCTTGCGACACGCTCGGCCAATGCGTCGTAGGCCGCGCGCTTTTCCTTGTCGCGCAGCACGTCGTTGGCTTCGTTGATCTCGCGCATGCGCCTCTCGGCGTCGGGCTCCGTGCTGACGTCTGGGTGGTACTTGCGGGCAAGTTTTCGGTAGGCCTTGCGCACCTCGTCGTCCGACGCGGTGCGCTCGATGCCCAGGGCGCTGTAATAGTCTTTGAATTCCATGTGTGTGGCAACCCTCCACCATCGCTGTGATCGCCTTCACCGACCGTCTGAACCGCGCGCACCTATCCAAGTTCCTCACCTCGGCGGTTCCACGATAGGTTACCGCCTCGGGAAGCCATACGATCCGTCGCTTTCTACGCTGGTACTGGTCAATTCTTTTGCAACATCTTCGGAGCTGTACCGTCCCCAGTTCGCCGATCCGACACTCTCCCGCACTGCCAACCTCCTGGCCATCGAACCATACGGGCACGGTGCGACGCGAACGCGCTCCGAGCAGTTCACCTATTGGGATTCGGCCGTCGTCGTTACGAGAGTGCCAGTTTCGCTTTGCTCCACCGAGCTTACGGCGACTATCTTTTGAACATCGGGCATCGCACTTTCCGGAGGAGGCAACTGTGGGGGCAAGTAAACACAGATCTTCACTGCTGTCGCTCTCAAGTTCGATTCCGGCCGCCTTCACCAAACGCAGGCTTTCCCGCGTTATCAGAGCGAGCGCGGGCATGCAGTCACTCACCGAAGTCAAGCGGTAGTCCGACATAGTTCTCTGCGATCGTGCGCGCGCCCGATTCGGAGTTGAGCAGATAGTCGAGCTCAGCGTGCTGGAACTTGGCGACGATCGCTGCGTCGTCTGGAAACCGGTGCATCAGCGTGGTAAACCACCAGGAGAAACGCTCGGCCTTCCAGATGCGGCGCAAGCAACGACTTGAATAGGCGTCGATTCCCGCCTCCGTCCTGTCGCGGTAGTACTCGACGATGGCCGACGACAGGTACTTTACGTCGGAAGCGGCAAGATTAAGGCCCTTGGCACCGGTTGGCGGCACGATATGGCCGGCGTCACCCGCGAGGAACATCCGCCCGAAACGCATGGGCTCGGTCACGAAGCTGCGCAACGGGGCGATACTCTTTTCGAGCGACGGCCCGGTCACCAGTCGATCGCGGCCCTCATCATCCAGGCGCAGACGCAACTCCTGCCAGAACGCATCGTCGGTCCACTCCTCGATCTTGTCCGTCAGAGGCACCTGCAGATAGTAGCGACTGCGCGTGCGGCTGCGCTGCGAGCACAGGCTGAAACCGCGCGGGCTGTTGATGTAAATGAGTTCGTCGGAAACGGGTCGCGTATCGGAGAGCATGCCCAACCAACCGAAGGGATAAACCTTTTCGTACTCTGTGATTGCGCTGCGCGGCGCGCTCGCGCGGCACACGCCGTGGAAGCCATCACAACCGGCAATGAAATCGCAGGCAATCTCGAAGCTCTGGCCGTCTTTCTCGTACTTCACCTTGGGCTTGCTCGTGTTGTAGTCGTGAACCGAAGCGTTGCGCGCCTCGTAGACCGTCGGCAGGCCCGCCGCCTGGCGTGCGTCCATCAGGTCGCGAGTGAGCTCGGTCTGGCCGTAGACCATCACGTTCTTGCCGCCGGTGAGGCGGTTCATGTCGATCCGGTGGCGCTCGCCTCCGAACAGCAACTCGAACCCGCCGTGCACGATGCCCTCTTCGTGCATTCGTCTGCCGACGCCGGCTTCGTCCAGCAGGTCAATCGAAACCTGCTCGAGAATTCCGGCGCGGATGCGACCGAGAACATAGTCACCGGTCTGGCGCTCGAGAACGACGTTGTCGATGCCGGCCCTGTGCAGCAACTGGCCGAGCAGCAGCCCCGACGGGCCGGCGCCAACGATGGCGACCTGAGTTCGCGCGGGTGTTGTCATATGCGTCTCCATCGAGCCGGCGCCGGCCGCTCACATCTTGCAAAGCGGCGATGGCGGCGGCGTGAGCGTTGCCGGGAACGCTTGCTCGATGACCGGGCGCAACTGACCGTCGACGACCTTCACGCGGGCCGCGTAGCTGGGCAGCACGAGTTGGTTGTCCTGTGCGCGCATCGTGACCTGCCCGTAGATGGTGTCGAACGTCGCGCCGCGCAGCGCCTTGGCGACGTCGCCGGGCTTTGGGCTGCCCGCCTTCTTCACACCTTCGAACATCACGAGCATGCCGTTGTAAGCCTGCCCCTCGTTGTCGGTCGGCAGGCGGTTGAACTTGGCCTTCCAGGCAGCGACAAAGGCTTTGTTGCGCGGCGTGTCGATGTCCGGCGTGTAGGCAGTGTTGCCGATCGTGCCGTCGAGCGCCTTGTCGGTCGCACCAACGATGAAGTTCTGGATCAGCGCGTGGCCGATCAGCTTCGTTTTCGGAGTCAGGCCGAACTCCTGCGCCTGTTTGACGAACGCGATCGCGTCGCGGCCGACTTCGGCCACCCAGACCGCCTCGACGTTGGCAGCCTTCAACTGCGCGATGTAGGGCGAGAAATCCTTCGTGCCGACCGCGGCGTAAAGCGTAAGCGCGACCGTCTTGCCTTGTCCCTTGATGGTTTTCTCGAAGGACTCGCCGGAGTCGCGGCCCCACACGTAGTCGGCCGCCAGCACTGCGAAGGTTTTTTCCTTGAAGCCCTTGGCCCACTCACCGATCATCGCCAGGTCCATCGCGTCCGAATGGTTGGTGCGGAAGCTGCGCGGCTTGCAGGTGTCGCCGGTGATCTTGTCGGATTTGCTCGCCACGGTGAAGTAAGCAGCGTCCCAACGATCGAGGTTCTGTGCAATCGCGAGCGAGATCGACGACGCGATCGCGCCGATCAGCAGGTTGTGGCCGTCGCGTGCCAGCTTCTCGGCCACGCGACGCCCGGCTTCGGGCGTGCTCTCGTCGTCGGCGACCTGCACCTTGACCTCGCGGCCGTCAATGCCGCCCTTGGCGTTGGCCTCGTCGATCGCGAACTGAACGGCGCGGATCACCTCTTCGCCCTGCTGGGCAAACGTGCCGGACTTGGAACTCACCAGGCCGACCATGACCGGATCCTTCTTCTGCGCAAAAACGCTGATTGGGACCAGCGCACTTAGGGCGAGGCCAGCGACCGAACGTCGCAGTGTTTTCGAATTCAACATGCTTTCATCTCCAGAATCATTGACAGACAACCCGGTCCGGCCGGGCTCCGGAAGCGACACTGCCGCGCACGGTGGTGTCGAGTAGGTTCAAACCATGACGTGCGCGTGTAGTTCGTCGAGGCTTTCGTCGTCCACGGTGCCCTCGGCCACGACCGAGCCCTTGGCCATCGCGAGATAGCGGTGCGTCACGCGCATCACCAGGCTCATGTTCTGCTCGATCAACAGCAGCGCGGTTCCCTGGTCGGCGACCTTGTTGAAGATCTGCGCGAGCTGATCAACGATCACCGGCGCGAGTCCCTCGGTGGGTTCGTCAAGCAGGATCAGCGAAGGGTTGGCCATCAGAGCACGCCCCACCGCCAGCATCTGCTGCTGGCCCCCCGACAGCGCAGTGCCGGGGGTATGCGCGCGCTCTTGCAGGATGGGGAACAGTTCGTAGATCTTTGGCACCGTCCACGGCCCTTTGCGCCGCACGGCAGCGCCGAGCAGCAGGTTCTCCTCCACCGTCAGGTTCGCGACGATGCGGCGCCCCTGCGGCACCACCACCACCCCGTGGTTGGGTGCGATGTAGGCGCGCGGCCGTGCCAGCTGGTACGCGCCGATGCGGATCGAACCACCGCGCAACGAAGCCAGGCCGAGGATGGTGTTGACCACCGTCGTCTTGCCAACGCCGTTGCGACCGATCAGCGCGACCTTTTCACCGGCACTCACCTTCAAACTCAGATCGTGCAGGATGTGCGCGGAGCCGTAGAAGGCGTTGACCTTTTCGAGTTCGAGCAAAGCGCTCATGCGGTACTCCCCAAATAGGCTTCGCGCACGCGCGGATCAGCGCGCACGGCGGCGGGGTCGCCGCTGGCGATGACCCGGCCGAGTTCGAACACGGTGATTACGTCGGAGATGCCGAACACAACGTCCATGTCGTGCTCGACCAGCAGCACCGATACGTTGCGCCGTCCCGCCAGTGCCTTGAGGTGATGAGCCAAGTCATGCGATTCCTTCACCGACAGTCCGGCCATCGGTTCGTCGAGCAGCAGCACCGAGGGACTGCCCACCAGCGCCAACGCCAGGTCGAGACGGCGTTGTTCGCCGTAACCCAGGTCGGCCGCGATCACGTCGCCCATCCGATCCAGTGTCAGTTCGCGCAGCACGTCCTCGGCATCGGCACCCGGGTCGGACACGCCCATCTTGTACGCGGCGAGCTCGACCTGCTTGCACACCGGCATCTGCGCGAAGATGCTGGTGCGCTGGAAGCTGCGCGACAGTCCACGCTGGCGGCGCTCGGTGGGGCCAAGCGCGGTGACGTCTTCACCCTGCAGCAAAACCTTGCCGCGAGTCAGCCGCCGGCGGCCCGTGATGGCATCGATCACGGTGGACTTGCCCGCGCCATTGGGTCCGATCAGCCCGCGGATCTGGCCACGCTCGAGGGTCATGTCGACACCGTCGACGGCCTTGACGCCGCCGTAGTGGATCGCCACGTCCTGGGCCTGCAATACATAGTCACTCATGGTGGCTCCGATCAGTAAGCGGCAGTGGGGCGGTGCCCGCACCGGACTTGGCGGCCGCGCGGCCGGAGGCGAGGCGCAACAACGCGCCAGAGATGCCGTGTGGTGCGAACACGATCACCACAATCAGGCCGATGCCGAAGATCGCCATCCAGTGGTTCGCGTAGTCGCCGAGTACGTCCTTGACCAGGAAGTACACGATCGCGCCGAGCGCCGGCCCCCACAACGCGCGGGTTCCACCAACGACGACCATCATCAGCGCCACGCCGGAGACGCTCCAGTGCAGGGTCTCGGGCGACACGAAGCCGGTGTTGAGGGACGCCAGAACGCCGCCGACGGCCGTGACTGCGGCCGACAATGCGAATATCAGCGCCCGCGGAACCAACGTCCTGATGCCGATGAAGCGGGCGCGCTCCTCGTTGTCGCGCACCGCCTCGGTAACGGCGCCGAAGCGACTGCGCAACAGCAGTGCCAGCGCCAGCAGGATGAGCACCAGTGCCGACCAGCACAGGGCGAACATCGGCCCCGGCTTGAGCAACGCGGAAACCTCGGCGCCGAAGAGCGTCGACGGCCAGTCGATATTCATGCCATCGGCGCCCCCTGTCAGGCCGCGCGAGCGCGAGGCGGTAAGGAAGAACATCTGCCCGACCGCGAGGGTCAGCATGCCGAAGGCAATTCCGGGCACGCGCACCACCACCAGGCCAAGCAGGAAGGCGCAAAACGCGATGCCAAGCACGGCGATCAGCATCGCGGCCTCTGCCGGCATCGCTTTGGTCTGCAGCAGGATGCCGACCACGTAACCCGCGGTGCCGAAGAACGTCGCATGGCCGAAGCTCACCATGCCGTTCTGTCGCAGCAGCACGCCAAGACCGGTTGCAAAGATCGCGTAGATCGTGGCTTGGGTCAGCAGCGACAACACGGTGCTCGAGCCGACCGAAGCGGCGAACACACCGCCGGCTGCAAGCGCGATCGCAGCGGGAACAAGAAGTCTGGTGATCGACATGACTCGGTCCTCTTCAGGTGCGGCTGCCGGCAAGACCGGCGGGTTTCCACAACAGCACCGCCACCATCAACGCGAATGGCAGCACTGCCGCCGCGTCCGGCAGGTACACGGCACCGAGTGTCTGCATCATTCCGAGAAGGACGGCGGCGATGAAGGCACCAGCCAGGCTGCCAAGGCCGCCGATCACCACGACGACGAACGAATCGATCAGAACGTCGCTGCTCATCGACGGCGACAAGGCGAGGAAGGGTGCGGCCACGACACCCGCAAGTCCTGCCAGGGCAGTGCCCAAGCCCACGACACCGGCCGACAACAGATCGGTATTGACCCCTTGCATCGCAGTCGTTGTGGGGTCGGTGCTGGCGGCGCGCACGAAAAGACCGATGTTCGAGTAACGCAGCCAGAGGCTCAGGCCGAGAGCCACCGCAGCGCCGACCACGATGACCGCGATGCGATAGGCCGGCACGGCCGTGCCGAAAAGCTCGATCGAGGTATTGAGCAGCGCCGGCGCCTGCAGCGAAAGGTTGCCCTTGCCCCAGACCGTTTGGACAACGTCCTCGATGACCAGCAGCAATCCGAATGTGACTAGCACAACGGTCAGCGGTTCGCGATCCTGCAGGAGCCGGAAACCGAAACGATCGAGCAGGACCCCGAGCAAGGCCATGATGGCAGGCGCGGCGATCAGCGCGACCCAGAAGTTGGTTTGGGTGGCGATCGTGTAGCCGAGATAGGCGCCCAGCATGTATAGCGAGCCATGCGCGAAGTTAACGACGCGGCGCAGGCCGTAGATGAGCGCCAGCCCGGAGCACATCACGATCAGCAGTGCGCCGTAGACCAGGCCGTTGAACACGTGGATGAACATTGTGTGTCTCCTCTTGTGTATGCGTGCTGCTTGCGCGGCTTGGGCCGCGTCGAATGTGGCAGGCAGCGCCCCGCTCAGCGGTCACTCAGACTCGGCAACCTGGTCGCTCGGATCAACCGGGTCTCCTGCGATTCGATCAGATGTTCCGAAGCCGCCAGGTAGGCCGGGAAGTCGGGGTGTGTATCGCGTGCACGGCAACGTTGCTCGTAATCGGCAAGGCTCTCGTACCCCCACAAGTGGACGAACTGATTCTGTGGACCGACCAGGCTGGTCCAGAAGCCGAGCGGGTGACCCAACGTCTGCAGCAGGATCGGCATCGCGAGGCGGTCGAAGACATCAATGAACTCGCCCATCTTGCGCGGTCGGATCGTGTAGATGCGGTGGTCGACCAGGGGCTTCTCGAGGTAGCTCATGCCTTCACTCCCGCCTTGTCCGCGATGTAGTTGGCCGTGACAAAACCGTGGGTCATGTTCGGCCCATGGGTGATGCCAGCGCCGGGATAGTTGCCGCCCATGATGCTTTCGCGATCGTTACCGACCGCGTACAGGCCCGCGATGACCGAGCCATCGCGCCTGAGCACTTCGCCGACGACGCTGGTCTTGATGCCGTCGAACGTGCCGAGGTCACCCATCACCAGCTTGACCGCGAAAAATGGACCGGTTTGCACCGGCGCGACACAAGGGTTGGGTTTGTTCTCGGGGTCGGCCAGGTACCGATTGAACGAAGTGCTGCCGCGACCGAAGGCGGGGTCCTCGCCACGGACTGCGCCGACGTTGTACTCGCGAACGGTCTTTTCCAATCCGGCGGGTTCGATGCCGGCGTTCTTCGCAAGTTCAGCTAGTGTGTCGCCCTTGATCAGATAACCATTGCGTAACAACCCTCCGATTGGCATCGGTGCGGGCTTGACGAAACCGAGGCCGTACTTGGCCAGCGTCGGCTTGTCGCAGACGAGCCACATCGCGGTTTCCGTTTGGTTCGCGCAGGCGCGGATCATCGCGGCACCGACGTCGTGGTACGAGTTCGATTCGTTGGTGAAGCGCCGTCCGTTCTTCAGCACGCCGATGACACCGGGCTTGTAGCGGTCCAGCAGGTGGGGGAACACGCCGACCTCGCCATTGGCATAGGGCACGCGCGAGACCGGCATCCAGGCGGAGGCGTCCTTGAAGCGGATGTCGACGGCCGCGCCCACCGCTTCGGCCATGTTGACGCCGTCGCCGGTGTTGCTGACTGGGGTGGGCGACAGGTGCTCGCCGCCGCGCGCGACGTGCGGGTACGCCTTGGCGAGGCGCTTGATGTCGTGCGGGAAACCACCGCAGGCCAGCACCACGCCATGACGCGCGATGAAGCGGCGCTCGCCACCATCACCATCTGCACGCGCGCCGATCGCCTTGCCGCTTTCGATGAGAATCTCTTTCGCAGGCAAGTTCGTGAGGATCGGGATGCCGAGGTCCAGCGCCGACTTGGCGAGGCGTGCGGCGAGCGCATTGCCGCTCGTGACGTTGATGCCGCGGCGGTACAGCAGCAGTTCTTTCACGTGCGTGGCGAGGCGCCTCGCCACGTACAGGAAAGAAGTTAGCGACTTGGTGGCGCGAAAGAAATGCTTGAGGTCGGCATTCGACGAGTTGAACATCATCCCGATGAACGTGATCGTCTTCAGTGGCGGCTTCAGGCGGGCCATGTCCTTGCCCAGGCCGCGAATGTCGTAGGGTGCCGCAAGTATCGAACGGCCGATGTCGACGCCGCCGGGCACGTTGGGGTGGTAGTCGGGGTAGAGCGTCGGAACGAACTTCATCTCCGTCTCACGCTCGAAGAACTCAACCATGCGCGGGCCGTTGTCGATGAATGACTCGACAGCGGCTGCGTCGTAGTACGCGCCGGTCTCCTTCATCATGTAGGTGCGCACGGTCTCGAGCGTGTCGGCCGGGTTCTGCTTGCGACCATGCGGGTTCAGCGGAATCCACAGCACGCCGCCTGAGAGCGCCGTGGTGCCGCCGAACACGGGTTCCTTTTCCAGCACCACCACGTTCAGGCCGCGCTTGCGCGCAGTGATCGCGGTGGCCAGCCCGGCAGCGCCGGAGCCGATGACGATCAGGTCACAGTCGAAGTTCTCGGACACGTTGGTTCTCCAGGCGGATTCCGGTCGGATGGCTCAGGCTTGAGCCGTCTGGTTGAAGCCGGGGCGCGGCACCATGTCCATCAACATGCAGCCCAGGCCGCCGTCGACCACGATCTCGGCGCCGTTGATGTACGACGCGCGATCGCTGGCGAGAAAGATGGCCGGGTTGGCGATGTCGACCGGCTCGCCCACGCGGCGGCTGGCCGTCACCGCGGCGCGCTTGGCTTCGAAGCCAGGTTCCTCATAGAACTTGGCAGAGAGCGCGGTGCGGATCATTCCTGGGCAGATCGCGTTGCTTCGCACGCCTTGCGGGCCCCACTCGGCCGCCATCTGTTTCGAAAGAAGCAGCACGCCAGCCTTGCTCGGGCTGTAAGAGCCGCTGCGGGTCTGCGGGTGCAGCGCTGCCACCGAGGCCACATGCACGATGCTGCCGTACCGGTGCTCGAGCATGTCGCGGCCGAATTCGCGCGAACACAGCAGGTAACCGGTGAGGTTGACTGCGATGACAACATTCCATTCGGCGAGTGACACGGATTCGAGGCTCCCGGCGCGCAGCATCCCGGCGTTGTTGATCAGCGCGGCGCACGGTCCCAGTTCGTAGCGCACGCGCTCTGCAGCTGCCTTGACGGCGGCTTCGTCGGCGATGTCGCACTCGATGGCCAACGCAGACGAGCCCTGCTCGCGAAGCGCTGCGGCAACTCGCCCAACTGCTTCGGCATTGCGGTCAAGCAGTGCCACCTGGGCGCCGACCGCCGCCAGGCCTTGCGCGACGGCCGCGCCGATCCCGCTGCCGGCACCGGTGATCACGCAGACCCGATCGTTGAGGCCGAGCCAGTGCCCGGACAAATCGCGAGCATCGCGCAATGCGACGTCCGCGTTGCGTCCGTCGGCGGCTTCGGTACTCGCGCTCATGCGCTTGTCTCCTGCAATCTTGAGTGAGGAATGATCGGCGTGACCGCACCCTGCTTCAATCGACAAACTCGGCCAACAGCCGGACAATTCGTGCATCGCCATCCGGAGCTCGACGCTATGAAGTCGGTTCCGAACTTCGCGCTGTACGGCACCGCAGCGCAACCCTCGTGGTTGGATCTGGTTCACTTCGAACGCATTCCGGATCGATCGAGCCTGTTCGACTGGGAGATCGAGCCGCACTTCCACGACGCGCTGATCCAAGTGCTCTATCCGGTGCGCGGCGGCGGCGAAACCTTCATCGACGACAGGAAGTGGGTACTGCGGCCGCCCTGCCTGATCATCGCGCCGGCACGCTCGGTGCACGGCTTCCGTTTCTCGTCGGACATCGACGGTCCCGTCGTAACAGCGGCGCAGCGGCCGCTGGAATCGCTGGCATCAGTGGCCGCGCCCGAATTGCTCACCTACATCCGCATGCCCACCGTGCTGAACGTCGATCCTGCGAGCCGCCACGCCGAGGCGTTGATGCCGCTGTTCGATGCCATCGAACGCGAGGCTCTCACCCATTCGCAAGGCCAGGTCGGCGCGGGAATGTCGCTGCTGGTCGCGCTTTTCGTGCAGATTGCGCGTATCAGCCAGAGCACACACGCGACGGACGAGGTGGCGCGTTCGCGCAAGGCGGCGCAGATCGAGCGCTTTCGTGCACTGCTGGATGAACGCTGCCGCAAGCGCGTGCCCGTCGACAGTTATGCGAGCGAACTCGGCGTTACCGCAGGGCAGCTGACGCGGCTGTGCCGTGAGGTGATGGGCATGTCCACGCTCGATGCGATCAATGCACGGGTCGTGCATGAGGCGCAGCGCGAGCTGGTGTACTCCACGCTGAGCATCAAACAAGTCGCGGCCGAGCTCGGGTTCGAGGACGAGGCGTACTTCGGCCGATTTTTCAAGAAACAAACTGGCCTGCGGCCGACTCAGTTTCGCGACATGGCGCGGCGCAAGCTGGCGACGACCCGACCTTCGCGCAGGTCCGCTTTGTCTGGGCGCGCCCAAGCCCGTACGCGCCACGCCGGCCCTGCGACGCGTTGAGCAAGCGCGCTGCCCTCAGTGGTTCGCACCTTGCGATTCCAGCACGCTCTCCGGCGCGGCGAGTGCGAGCCAGCCGCCGTCAACGGCGAGTGTCGTGCCGGTGATGAAGCTCGCGCGATCTGAAGCGAGGAACGCGACCGCCTCGGCAATCTCTTCAGGCGCCGCAAAGCGGCCCATCGGCGTGCGCGCTTCGATCGCCGCGGCGTTCAACGTGCCGCGGCGCTCCAGTTCAACCACGAGTTGAGTTCGTACGTAGCCTGGCGCCACCGCATTGACACGAACGCCACCGCGCGCCCATTCGCAAGCCATCGCTCGCGTCATGGCCAGGATTCCCGCCTTGGCTGCGCCATAGGCGTTGCGTCCCGGAATGCCGCCGAGCGCCGCAATCGAGCCGAGGTTGACGATCGCGCCGCTGCGCTGCGCGAGCATCACCTTTGCCACCGCGCGGCTCATCAGATAGGTACCGCGCAAGTGCACGGCCAGCACGCGGTCGAACGCGTCGACGTCCTGCTCGACGGTCGGCGCGGACTGATCGCCGATGCCAGCGTTGTTGATCAGCACGTCGATACGGCCAAATTGTTCGATGACCACGTCAAGCGCCTGCTTCACGTCGTCTGCCGAGGTAACGTCGGCGCGCAGAGCAAGGTGCGCGCCACCAAGTTCCGTGGCACGCTCGCGTGCCGCGTCCAAGCGCATGTCGAGCAACGCGACGTGGGCGACGTCTTCCGCAAGCCGACGCGCCGTGGCCCAGCCGATGCCGTCCGCCGCCCCGGTCACGACCGCCACGCGTTGCGCGGAATGTTTTCTGACCGTGGGGCGTTCGCCCTGTGTGCTGATGCTC
>Ga0137394_10003109_pt1 | contig 12416 bp, 10 predicted proteins | sample czobulk116metaG_FD_108278 | JGI IMG/M metagenome (GOLD analysis project Ga0137394, IMG submission 108278) | Vadose zone soil microbial communities from Angelo Coast Range Reserve, California, USA - czobulk1.16 metaG | ecosystem: Environmental > Terrestrial > Soil > Vadose zone | place: USA... | reverse complement strand
CTCAGCTCGTGACCCCGGAACGCGTCGCTCAGCGCCTGGCCGAGCTGCTGCGCCACCTGCCTGGGGTCCTTGCCCTTCGACTTCGGCGCCTTCTCGGCGAGCTTCGACGGCGTCAGGTTGCGCATCCCCGGACCCGTCGCGATCCCGAAGGTCCCGCCGGGCAGCGGGGTCCTCCACCCCGGGGACGATCCGGTCCAGTTCGGCGGCACGGACATCGTCTCCTTTTCGCCGAGCGGTGAGTCCAGCAGCGGCGCCGTCTACCTCGTCGGTTCGCACGATTCGCTCCGAGCTGTGGTCGTCTACGGGAGATCCGGTCGAATCCGCATCTGGTCGTACCTCCCAGATATGCATTTGTGGCGGCAGTGAGATTGCATATTGTCAATTCCAGAAGCGGCTGGTAGCCGTAGCGGAGGCACGATATGGACTCAGAGAACCGGAAGGCAACTGACAGTGGAAGCTCACCTGCGGGCTCCAAAGACCTGCGGGTCTGGGAGAAGTCATTCGAGCTGGCGGTTTCCATCTTCAAGATCGCCGACAAGATCCCGCAGGGGATGGGGATGAGCCTCAACGCCCAGATGAGGGTCGCGGCGCTCTCCATCCCGTCGTACATCGCTCGCGGGCAGTCCCGGGCGTCGGGGAAGGAGTTCCTTCGCGGCCTCTACCTCGCGCAGGGAGCGCTCTCCGAGCTGGAGACCCACATGTTTCTCTGCTCGGAGCTCGGCTACGCCACCGATCTCGAAATGCGCCGGATCGACGTGCAGATCCGCGAGATCCGCCGGATGTCCTCGATGATCATCAGCCGGCTCCGCGCGACGAGCGGCGGCGCTTCGCTCCAGGCTCTATCGGAAGAGATAGCCAGGGCTATCCCGGCCGGCAATGTCGCCGCCGCGGGGGAGTGTGGTCCGGGCCGAAGGTGAGGGAGGTGATACGGAAAGGGCAAGGATGGCACGCCGGCGCCGTGGCACTGTCGTTGCTGTTCCACGAGTCGGCTGCGGAGGGAGCCGGGAACGTCATCAGATCGACAACCGGCCGTGGCGGGAGGTAACGATGCGCGGTTCCGCTCTGATGGTGACGGTGCTCATGATGGCGACGGTCACGATGCTCGGCCTCGGTTTTCTCATCATGGCCGACACCGAGTTGATGATCGCCTCCTCCGACCGCGACAACGAGCAGCTCGTTCACACGGCGGAGTCGGGCCTCCGGATGGTCAAGGCGTGGTTCGATCAGCCCGTGACGGGCAACCCTTCCGTTTCGTCACAGGTCCTCCACAAGTTTCTCGCGACCTACGACATGAGGAATCCCGCGCTCGTCGATCGGACGAAGCGGTTCTTCGATCACGATGGCGATGCGAACACTCCGATGGTTCTCGCCGATGGATCCGCGACGCGCCCCTACTACAGGCAGGGGAGGACTCTCTGGACCCCCTCGATGTACATCGATCTCTTCTTCAAGCCCTATCGGGGCGACGCCACAACCGAGTTTCGAGGAACCGAGAGCGGACCGGACATCCTGCTGGCCGACAAGCCGGGTCTCGTGGACTTCATCGACAAGCTCAACCAGGCTCTCTTCACGGACCAGGGCCGCTCCGGCCGGATCACCGAAATCGCCATCTACGCTCCGCCCTCGATTCCGGTGGGGAGCGTGTCGAAGCGTGCGGGGATCTGCACGATCAAGATCACGGTCGGCAAGTTCCGCGGCATGGGGCTGATCGGCATCGTTCCCGTCGTGACCGCGACATCCGTCAAGGTTGGCGAACGGACGATCAAGGCGGTCCTGAACGAAGTGCCGGGGACGCTCGCGAACGGCCCTCTCGAGTCGTGCGGAACGCTCTCGGTGACGGGGGCGCTGAAGGCTCACTGGGGAAAGGTGATCGCTTCGGGGAACATCACCCTCGCCGCGGCTCTCGATTCCAAGGTCCCGAGCGCCTTTCCCTACAAGACCTTCTCGCGCCGGATCAGCGGCAGCACCGCGGGCACGGACTTCGCGGTCTGGTCGGCGAGCGCCGACAACTCCGTCGAGGACCCCTGGCTCAAGGTGCTGACCGCGGGCGACCGCATAGGCAGCGGGTCGAGCGTCGATCAGCCCTTCCCCTACGCCCAGGCGACGGCGATCGACAACGATCATTCCAACCTCTTCCAGCACGAGGCCGGCGTCGCCTGCGCGGCGTTCAAGTACGACGTGATGAAGAGCGCCGCGGCATCCGGCGACGAGACCGCGAGGTACTTCTCCTACGATTCGGGCACCGGTCTCTTTCGCGAATGGGGGATCGGCGCGGGGAAGAGCATTTACGACTGGACCCACAATCAGGAGGGGCTCTTCTTCTTCGACACGAAGGATGGAGAGCAGCCGAACGGTCATGGCCCCGGCGACGCGCTCACCAACCTGACGCCCCCGGTGATAATTGAAAACGTCGACTGGAACTTCTCCGGCTTGCTCTACCTGAACGCCGAGTCGATCAGGATCAACAACGTCGTGGGGGCCAACCGCGTCATGATGGCCCCGGGCGAGCCGTTCGATGACGTGAACGGCAACGGCAAGTGGGACGCCGGCGAGACCTTCGCAAACCTGCTCTATCCGACGACCGTCGTCACCGGGGCGCCGGGAAGCACCACAGACAAGAGCAGCACCGGCTCGCAGTCCGGAAGCGCCACGAGCCCCGATCTGGAGTTCTACACGTACACCACGACCGTCGGACGGGACAAGCAGGGGATCCCGATCACGGGTCAGGTCAATCTCTTCGGCGTCCTCTTCAATGCCGGAAACATCATCGCGGAAGGGACCGCGCGCCACTACGGCAGCCTGATCGCCGGAACGGCCGTCGTCCAGAACACCGCCGCCGCAGACTCGCCCGACATCTTCTTCGATGAAAGGTTGAACACCAGCGAGTGGCCGCCCGCGGAGATCGCCTTCCCGAGGACTCACCTCACCCGGTGGGTCGCCGGCTCCTGAGCGCTGCCGCTGCCAGCGCCGCGGTGGCCGCGAGGGCCGCGGCGCTCAGAGCGTCCCCCCAGAAGCGTGCCGGGGTTCTCACGTAGGTCGCCACCGCCACGTGCTCTCCCGCCGGCACCTCGAGAGTGAGGATGGGTCGCCTTCCGGGAGGCGGGCCCGCCGAGGCGGGCCGGCCGTCGAGCTCCCAGCTCCAGCCCGGAAAGCGATAGACGTTCAGGCGAAGGAGCGAAGGGAGAGAAGCTCGAACTCTCATCCGGTAGCGCGACGGACTCTCCTCGAGCATCTCGATGTCGGCGCCTCCGCGCTCGATCTCCGCCTTCGGTTTCGCGAGGTCTTCCTTCGGCGGGTACGGGTAGCCGCCCGGAGGGAGATGATCGAACCAGTGCAGCGTCTCGGCGCGCACGAAGGCCCGCGTGAAAACCGTGGGCGACGCCCCTGCGTCCTTCTCGCCGCGGTCGCGCATGTCCGTGTGATCGCCGCCGAATCCAATCCTTTCGAAGGGGATCCGCTGCCGGAATCCGAACATCTCCGCGCTTGCGACCAGCGTCACGACGAACAGGATGCCGGCGATCCAGATCGGCGCGCCCGCAGCGCGTGAGTCGAGCGAACCGTTCCCTTCCCGCCCGGTCCGGCCGCCCCACGCCGCGGCGCCGCAGAGGAAGGACAAGCCGATCGCCGGGAGGATCAGGAATCGCCAGGGGAACTGCACGCAGCGCAGCGGCGGCACCAGCGCCCAGAGCGGTGACGAGATCGGCAGCGCCATGAAGATTCCGGCCGCCGAGATCAGGGCGGCGAAGATGATCCCGGCCGCGCGCCGTCGCTCGGCCCGCAGGCCGGGCCACCGCCAGAGGGCGATCGCGCCTCCCGCGATCTGGAGAAGACCGAGCCGGAACGAGATCCCGTCGCCGGTCCCTTCCCGGCTCAGGCCGAACCCCCATGGCGAGTGAAGGAGCTGCGCGAGCGCCGCGAAGTGCTTCCTGTAGTCGAAGTAGGCGCTCGCGTAGATCTCGGCGTCGACGGCCCCCCTCTCCGCCACCAGAGGCACGAGGAAGAATGCGGCGATGCCGAAGCCGAGCACCGACGCTGCCGCGGCGCCGGGAAGGAATCGTCGATCGACATCACGCCGCCACAATGAGAGGAGAACGCAGCCGGCCAGCAGGGGAGGGACGAGCATGACCGTGATCGTGTGCGCGAGGCAGAGGGCTCCGACCGCCGCGCCGGCCGCGGCGATCGTCGGCGCGCCGACTCTCGAGGCGAGACGGTGGAAGGCGAGAAGGGTGAGCGGCAGAAAGAGGAAGACGGTCAGCTCCGAGAATGCCGTCCGCACGTAGAGATCGAGCATGTGGTAGGGCGCGTACGAGAGCGCGATCGCGGCGATGAGCCCCGAGGTCTCCCCGAAGAGCGCCCGCACCCAGCGATACATCGCCAGGGAGGTCCCCAGCGTCACGCCGACGATCGTCGCTTTCAGGCTGGCCGCCAGCGGGAGCCCCGCGAACAGGAAGAGCTGCGCGAGGAGATAGAAGAGCGGGGCGTAGAATTGCGGGTGCGGCGAGCCGTAACCCGCGGCGACGTCCGGGTACCATCGCACGGGGAACTGGCCGGCGTGGATCATCACGTCCTGCTCGAACAGACGGATCAGGTGCATGTTGTCGTGGCCGAAGAACCAGTCGGTGGTCAGGAAGGGGATCGCGAGAGGGACGGCGAACAGGACCGCGAGAAGGTCGCCGCGATGCCGGTTCCACGCCGACGGCTCGGAGGGGGAGGCGCCGTCGCGGGCGGTGCCGCGCCCGCCGGGGGACCGATCGGCCTGACGCGGGAGGTCTCTCCGTCGCTTCATGGGCGCGGCGATTCTAGCGCGGGAGGAGTCAACGTGCGGGCGCCGTCCCGGCGTCGAGACGACGCGTGGAAGAGGCCGTAGCCAGGATGATACGATAGGCCACTGCCCTCCCTCGAAGGAGTCGCCTCCTCCCATGGAACACGCCAGCGGCTGGTTCTTCCTCGCCACCGGATGCCTCTACACGGTGGCGATGCTCCTGTCGGTGTGGGTCCTCGCCTCCCGCCGCCGGGAGGTCGTCGCGTGGATCCCGCGCCTCGCCGCCGTCGGGCTCGTCCTCCATTTCATCGCGCTCGTGGCGCTGACGATCGAGGAGGGGGGCGTGCCGAATCTTGCGCTGAAGGACATCCTTCTGCTCGTCACCTTCGCGGCGATCTCCGTCTACCTCCTGGCGCATTTCAAGTTTCGCCTCGAGGTGATGGGGATCATCATTCTTCCGCTCGTCGTCGCGCTCATGGGGGTGACGGCTCTCATCCCCGATGAGCCGTCGCGCGTGACGGCCGGATGGCAGATGTCGCTCCGCGCGGTGCACATCGTCCCCGCCGTCCTCGGCGTCGGCTTTCTCTTCCTCACCTTCGGCACGAGCATCATCTATCTGATCCAGGAGAAGGGGCTCAAGACCCACCGTCCGTCGAGGCTCTTCCAGTCACTTCCCAGCCTCGAGCGCTGCGACCGGATAAGCTACCTCTCCCTCGGATGGGGATTCGCTTTTCTCACGCTGGTCGTCTTCACGGGAGCGCTGACGAACCGGTACGCGCACGGGGACTTCTCGTGGATCGCCCGCGAGAAGTGGGCGTTGCTGGCCTGGGTGCTCTTCGCCGTCGTGATCTACGACCGCGTCTTCGCCGGTCGATGGCGCGGGAGACTGTCGGCGTACCTTTCGATCATCGGTTTCGTCGCGATCATCCTGAGAATGATCGGAGTCGGGGCGTGATCTACCTGCTGGGCGTGAACCACAGGAGCGCCCCCCTCGAGGTGCGCGAGGGGCTGCACTTCCAGCGCGAGGAGCTCGAGAAGTCGCTTCCACGGCTGGTGGCGGACCCGTCCGTCTCGGAGGCGATCATCCTCTCCACCTGCAACAGGACCGAGGTGGTCGCCGCTGCCTCCGAGCAGGAGGCGGCCGCGGATTCGATCCAGAGGTTCATCGCCGAACGACGCCCGGCGCAGGTCGAGGCTCTCGGCAGACACGCCTACCGGATGATCGAGCTCGAAGCGGCGCGACATCTCTTCCGGGTCGCCTCCAGCCTCGACTCGATGATCGTGGGCGAACCGCAGATTCTCGGCCAGGTCAAGGAGGCCTACGCGGCGGCCGTCTCCGCCGGGACGGTCGGCCCGGCCCTCTCGGCCCTGATGCAGCGCGCCTTCGCGTGCGCCAAGCGCGTGCGCACAGACACCGCCATCGCGAGGAACCCGGTGTCGATCGCCTTCGCCGCCGCCGAGCTCGCGGGGAAGATATTCGCGTCGCTCGAAGGGCGCACGATCATGATCCTGGGCGCGGGTGAGATGAGCGAGCTGGCCGCCCGCCACCTGATGAAGCAGGGGGTGAAGGGGATCTTCGTCGCCAACCGCACCTACCACAAGGCCGTGGAGCTGGCGAGAGAGTTCAAGGGGACGGCGATCAATTTCGATCGGTACCTGGAGTACCTGCCGAAGGCCGACATCGTCATCTCCTCGACGGCGGCGCCCCACTACGTGATCAAGGCCGAGGATGGCCCCGCGATCATGAAGGCTCGCAGGCACCGGCCGCTCTTCATCGTCGACATCGCCATGCCGCGCGACGTCGATCCGGGCCTGAACGATTTCGACAACCTCTACCTGTACAACATCGACGATTTGCAGACGGTGGTGGATGGCGGGCTCGCCGAGCGGATGCGTGAAGCCGAGGTGGCGGAGCGGATGGTCGAGGAAGAGGTCCGGGGGTACGCGGCGTGGCTGCGCTCTCTCGAGGTCAAGCCGACGATCGTCGACCTGAGACGCAAGTTCCAGGAGGTCGCGGAGGCCGAGATCAAGCGGCAGCGAGCCCGTCTTGGAGGTCTCGATCAGAAGCAGGAGCAGACGATCGGCGAGATCGTGTCGGCCGTCGTCAACAAGCTCCTTCATCACCCGACGATCGAGTTGAAGCGGGCGCCCGAGAGTCACGACGGCGCCGATCTCCCCAGGGTGGCCCGCATCCTCTTCGATCTGGGCGCGGCGAGGCCGGATCTCGACGGCCGCGAAGATCGCCAGGATTCCTCAGTCGCGGCCCCGCCGGCGCCCGAGACGGCCCCTTCCGTGGAGTCCGAAGCACGCAACGCCGGCCCGGAATCGCCCTCCGCGCGCTCCGGCCGGCCGCCGAACGAGCGCGCCTGAAGGAATCTCCCGCATGTCTGATTCGCACGCGTCCGACCGCCCCCTCGTCCTCGGAAGCCGAGGCAGCCCGCTAGCCATCAGGCAGACCGGCATGGTCCGGGACGAGATCGCGGCGCGCAACCCCGGGCTCACCGTCGAGATCCAGATCATCAAGACGACGGGAGATCGGCGGCAGGAGTGGGCGCACGCAGGGCAGGCCGGCGACGGCAAGGGGATCTTCGTCAAGGAGATCGACGATGCCTTGGTCGAGGGCCGGGTCGATGCCGCCGTCCACTCGCTCAAGGATCTGCCCACCGAGATTGCGCCGGGGCTGCTGATCGCGGCGATCCCGCTCCGGGAGGATCCGAGGGATGTCGTCGCGTCGCCCGCAGGTCTCTCGTTCGAGGCGCTGCCTTCGGGATCTCGAGTGGGAACCGGAAGCCCACGACGCGTCTCGCAGCTCAGGCACGCGCGCCGCGATCTGATCTTCGTCGCGATCCGCGGAAACGTCGAAACGCGCCTGAGGAAGATGCGTCAGGGGGATCTCGACGCGGTCGTTCTCGCAGCCGCGGGGCTGAAACGTCTCGGCCTGATGGATCGGACCTGCTCGCTTCTCCCCGTGAAGCTCTGCCTCCCGGCCGTGGGGCAGGGAGCGCTCGCGATCGAGGCCCGCGATGAGGAAGGGTGGGTCCGGACGGCGCTCGCCCACCTCCACGATCCGCCGACGGCTGCCTGCGTCACCGCCGAGCGCGCCTTCCTGAGGGCGTTGGGTGGCGGCTGCCAGCTTCCCATCGCCGCGCTCGCCACACTCGAAGGGGAGACAGTGACGCTCCGCGGCGTTGTGTGCGATCCCGAAGGTGAGGTGGTGATACGCGTGGAGGCGTCGAGGCGGGTCGGGGAGGCCGCGGCGTTGGGGGCGGAGGCGGCGTCTCGAGCGATCGACGCGGGTGCCGCGGAGCTCCTGGCCTCCGTGGAGAAACCCGCCGGTGAGTGAGTCGCCCCTCTCGGGGATCACCGTTCTCGTCACGCGCGCGGTGGAGCAGGCCGCGGTGCTGGAGGCCCCTCTCGCCGCTCTGGGCGCCCGCGTGATACTGACCCCGTCGATCCGATTCGAGGAGCCCGACGACTGGACTCCGGCCGACGCGGCGCTCCGTCGCGCCGCGTCTTATGACTGGGCGATCTTCACGAGCGCCAACGGTGTCGAGGCGGTCTCACGGCGCCTGGAGGCGATCGCCCTTTCCTGGGAGGCGTTTCGCGGCGTCCGCCTCGTGGCGATCGGCCCCGCGACCGCCGGCGCGCTCGCGGAGCACGCCCTCCCCGTCGAAGCCGTCCCGGAGAGGTATCGGGCGGAGGGGATACTCTCCTCCCTTTCGAGCGAGCCGATCTCCGGACACCGGATCCTGCTGGCACGCGCCGCGAAGGCGCGCGACGTGCTTCCCGAGGAGCTGAAACGCAAGGGCGCCCGGCTCGACGACGTCGTGGTCTACCGCACGAAGGGGTGCGCGCCCTCGGCCCAGGCGATGGAAACACTCGCGCGGTTCGCCTCGGCGAAGGTGGTGGTGACTTTCACTTCCTCCTCGACCGTCACGAGCTTTCTCGACCGCCTGCCGCCGGAGGCGATCGACGGCCTGCGGAAGTGCACCCTGGCGGCTATCGGCCCCGTCACCTCGGAAGAACTCGTGCGCCGCGGCTTCCCACCCCGTATAATTCCCGGGCACTCCACCGTCCCCGCGCTCGTCGAAGCGATCCGATCGCACTTCGCGAGCTGAGTGCCGCCCCAGGTGCCGGTCGGGTCGCCCTGACGGAAACCGACAGGAGGGTCTCATGAGAAGGACGCTGGTACTTGCCGTGGTCGGCGTCGCGGTGCTCGCAGCGGGGAGCCTCTTCCCAGCCGCCCGAGGCGCGGCAGAGATCCAGAAGGCAGCGCAGCCCCTGATCTCCCCGACGACCGAGGACGACGACGTCGTCGAGGTCGACCCGAATGCGCCCGACCTCCGGGTGGTCGTCGCCGCCCCGCGCGCGGCGATCACGGGTGGGCTGGGATCGGTCCTGACGCGCGCGCGCGTCGGACGGACGATCAACGCGATCACCGGCGACACCGTTCGTTTCGTCGCGGGAATGAAGGAGGCGGTCTGGTACAGCGGCGCCGGACGCGTCGAGAGCGGGCTCCGGATCGTGGGACTGGACCCGAACGGACAGCCTCTCCCTCTCGGCAGCGACCAGCTCGTCATCAACGGTCGGGCGCCGAAGATTGATTTCGGGCGGACCCGGGTGGACGTGAGCTTTCTGAGCCTTGGTGCGTTCCCGCTTGAGGCCGTGGTGAGCGTTTCGGCGCTCCCGCGAAACGGATCCGGGGTGAACCGGACCAACCGCGTGCCCTACATCGTTCACGTCTGGAACGCGGGTGACCTCGGCGAGATCACCGGCACCGTGACGGACTCCTCGGACGCTTCACCGCTCGAGGGCTTCCGTGTGGTGGCCCTCGACGCCGGCCTCGGCACCCTCGAGGCGGTCGCCTACACCCACTGCGACGGCGTCTACAATCTGAGGCGGCTCCCCCCGGCGTCCTACCTGGTCGCCGTGAGAGGGGCGCGTGGCTTCGCCTCAGAGTTCTTCGACGACGCGCCGGATCCCAACAGCGCCATGGCTGTCGCCGTCTCCGCTGGAGCGCCGACGAGCGGGATCGACTTCGAGTTGACGAGATAGCCCGTTTCTTGATCGACTTCCGGACCTGTGGTACGGTTTGCGAGTCACACGCATGGCCGCGCGAATCGCCCGCTGCGCGGCCCTCTGGTTCAAAAAACTAAAGTCGCCCAAGCTCCGAGGTAAAGGCCGAAGCGCCCTTGAACGGCGCGCGCAGCGCGTGCCGGCCGGCACGATCCCTCCCTGGAGGCTCCCCTGGATCCATCCGCCGCTCCTCCGCGAAAGACTCCTCTGAACGCGACGCACCGCGCGCTCGGCGCGAAGATGGTCGATTTCGCCGGCTGGGACATGCCTGTGCAGTACCGGGGTGTCGTCGAGGAGCACCTCGCCGTCCGCACGCACGCCGGTCTCTTCGATGTCAGCCACATGGGTGAGGTCGAGATCAGAGGACCCAAGGCGCTCGAGGCCGTCCAGCGTCTCACGTGCAACGACGCCTCCCGCCTCGCTCCCGGCCAGGCCCAGTACACCGCCTTCACGACCGAGCGCGGCGCGTTCGTCGACGACGTCATCGTTTACTGCATGTCGGCCGGGCGATACTTCATCTGCGTCAACGCCGCCAACACGGCCAAGGACTTCGCCTGGGTGCGGTCGCATCTCGTCGCGGGCGCCGAGGCCGTCGATCGAAGCGCCGAGTTCGCGCAGATCGCTCTTCAGGGGCCCGAGGCGTTCGCGATCCTGAGAGGGATCGCCGAGGCGGAGATCGAGAATCTGAAGCCGTTCACTTTCGTCGAGGCGCCGGTGGCCGGAATACCCTCGTTGATCGCGCGGACCGGATACACCGGGGAGGACGGATTCGAGATGTACTGTCCCTCTTCGAAGGCGGCCGAGCTGTGGGACACGCTGCTGGGGGTGGGCGCCCCGTTCGGGCTGACCCCGTGCGGACTCGCCGCGCGCGACACCCTGCGCCTGGAGGCGTGCCTGATGCTCTACGGCAACGACATCGACGAGACGACCACCGTCCTCGAGGCGGGGCTGAACTTCATCCTGAAGCTCGACAAGGGGGATTTCATCGGGCGGGAGACGCTGGCCAGGCAGAAGGAGACGGGAACACCGAGGAGGCTCGTGGCTTTCGAGATGGTCGAGCGGGGGATCGCCCGGCACGGCTACCCCGTCGCGCTCGACGGCAAGGAGGCGGGCCACGTCACCAGCGGCACCTTCGTTCCCTTCCTGAAGAAGAACGTCGGGATGACCTATCTGCCATCTCCGGCGGCGCGGGAGGGACAGGAATTCGACGTGATGATCCGGGGGAAGTCCACGCGCGCGCGCGTGGTCCGCTCCCCTCACTACAAGAGGCAGGCCAGGGCCACGGGAGGACGCGCCTGATGTATCCGGACAATCTGCGCTACACGAAAGAGCACGAGTGGGTCTCCGTGAAGGAGACGACGGGGACGATCGGCGTCACGCATTTCGCGCAGAAGGAGCTGGGCGACGTCGTCTTCGTGGAACTCCCCGAAGTCGGCAGGAAGATCAAGTCGGGGGACGAGTTCGGGACGATCGAATCGGTCAAGGCCGTTTCCGAAGTCTACGCTCCCGTTTCGGGAGAGGTGCTCGAGGTCAACAAGTCGCTCGTGGATCACCCGGAGATCGTCAACGAAGATCCTTACGGCCGCGGGTGGATCCTGAAGGTCCGCCTCGACTCTCCGGGCGAGGTCGCTTCCCTGATGGACGCCGCGGCCTACCAGACATTCATCGCCGGCCAGGGACACTGAGGAGTCTCGTCGATGCGCTTCTTCCCGCAGGGCGATGCCGATCTGCGCGCGATGCTCGACGCCGTCGGCGCCGGCTCGCCATCGGATCTCTTCCGCACCATCCCCGACAAGCTCCGGCAGAAGGGGCTGCTCGACATCCCGCCCGAAGCGAGTGAGATCGAGCTGCGGCGGGAATTCGGCGCGTGGGCGCGCCGGAACGCCTCCGCCTCGACACACGCCTTCTTCCTTGGAGGGGGCGCGTACAATCACGACATCCCGGCAGCGGTGCCGCAGCTCCTCAACCGCTCCGAGTTCTACACCTCCTACACGCCGTACCAGCCCGAGATCAGCCAGGGGACGCTCCAGGTGATCTTCGAGTTTCAGAGCCTCGTCTGTCTGCTGACCGGGCTCGATGTCTCGAACGCGTCGCTCTACGACGGCGCATCGGCGATGGCCGAGGCGGTCATGATGGCGCATCGCGTCGCGCGCCGGCCTCGCATCGTCATCTCGGCGGCGGTTCACCCCCACTACCTGAAGGCGGTCCGGACGTACACGAAGAACCTCGCGCTCGAGATCGTCGTCGTTCCTTTCGGCTCCGACGGGCGGACCGACATGGCCGCCCTGGCGCGAGCGATCGAGAAGGACGCCGCCGCCATCGTCGTCCAGAGCCCGAACTTTCTCGGCTGCGTCGAGGACGTGGCAGCGCTCTCCGCCGCCGCGAGGTCGAAAGAGGCGCTCACCGTGTGCGTCGTCACCGAGCCCGTAAGCCTGGGTCTCCTGCGCGGCCCGGGCGCTCTCGGCGCCGACATCGTGGTCGGGGAGGGGCAGTCGTTCGGCGTGCCGCTCTCCTTCGGCGGCCCGTACCTCGGATTCATCGCCGCGCGTGAAGGCCTGACGCGCCAGCTCCCGGGACG
>Ga0137394_10003107_pt1 | contig 12418 bp, 6 predicted proteins | sample czobulk116metaG_FD_108278 | JGI IMG/M metagenome (GOLD analysis project Ga0137394, IMG submission 108278) | Vadose zone soil microbial communities from Angelo Coast Range Reserve, California, USA - czobulk1.16 metaG | ecosystem: Environmental > Terrestrial > Soil > Vadose zone | place: USA... | reverse complement strand
TACGACATCAAGGAGATCGTCCGCCTCGTCGTCGACGAGGGCTACTTCCTCGAGGTTCATGAGGAGTACGCGCCGAACATCGTCGTCGGCTTCGCGCGCCTCGACGGGCATCCCGTAGGCATCGTGGCGAATCAGCCCGCCGTCCTCGCGGGTGCGCTCGATATCGACTCGTCGGTGAAGGGGGCGCGCTTCGTGCGGTTCTGCGACGCCTTCAACATTCCGCTCATCGTCTTAGAAGACGTCCCGGGATTCCTCCCCGGCGTCACGCAGGAGCACGGAGGAATCATCAGGCACGGCGCGAAGCTCCTCTACGCCTTCGCGGAAGCGACCGTCCCGAAGCTCACGGTCATCACCAGGAAGTCGTACGGCGGCGCGTACTGCGTCATGTCCTCGAAGCACATCAGGACCGACGTGAATTTCGCGTACCCCACCGCGGAGATCGCCGTCATGGGACCCGAGGGCGCGGTCGAGATCCTGTACAAGAAGGAGCTGGCGGCGGCCAAGGACCAGAAGGCGGTGCGGGCGTCCAGGGTCGCGGAGTTCCGCGACGCGTTCGCGAACCCCTGGGTCGCGGCCCAGAGGGGCTACGTCGACGAAGTGATCCAGCCGAGAGATACGCGGCCGAAGCTGATCTCCGCACTCTCCCTTCTCGCGACGAAGGTCGATCGCAATCCGCCGCGCAAGCACGGGAACATCCCCCTCTAGGGCTCGCGCGATGGCGCCACCGTTCCGCAAGATTCTGATCGCGAATCGCGGGGAGATCGCCGTGCGCGTGGCGCGCGCCTGCCGCGAGATGGGAATCGCCGCGGCGGCGGTCTTCTCCGAGGCGGATCGGGACAGCCTTCACGTCCGGTACGCCGATGAGGCGTACCCGATTGGCCCGGCCGCCCCCGCGGAGAGCTACCTCAGCATCGAGCGCGTCATGGATGCGGCGCGACGCGCCGGAGCGGAGGCGATTCATCCGGGTTACGGCTTTCTCTCCGAGAATCCTCGCTTCGCCGAGGCGTGTGAGAACGCCGGAGTGATCTTCATCGGCCCTCCCGCCGCCGCGATGAGGCTGATGGGAAACAAGGTCGAAGCGCGACGCCAGATGAAGGCGGCCGGCGTGCCGATCACGCCGGGGAGCGATGGGCCGGTCGCGAGCGCCGGCGACGTCGAGAAGGCCGCGTCGGCGCTGGGGTATCCAATCCTGATCAAGGCCGCCGCCGGAGGGGGAGGCCGCGGGATGCGCGTCGTTCGTGCGCGCAAGGAGATCGACTCCGCCCTCGCCGCCTGCCGCTCCGAGGCCGGCTCCGCGTTCGGCGATCCCAGCGTCTACGTCGAGCGCTACTGGGACAGGGTGCGCCACATCGAAGTGCAGGTCCTCGCCGACGCGTGCGGGCACACGGTCCACCTCGGGGAGCGCGAGTGCTCGATCCAGCGCCGGCATCAGAAGCTGATAGAGGAATCGCCATCGCCGCTGCTGGATGAAGCCGCGCGCGAGAGGCTCGGAGCGGCTGCGGTCCGGGCGTGCGAGGCGATCGGCTACCGGTCAGCCGGAACGGTCGAGTTTCTCGCCGACGCGCAGGGAGGCTTCTGGTTCATGGAAGTCAACGCACGCCTGCAAGTCGAGCATCCGGTGACGGAGATGGTGACTGGAATCGATCTGGTGAGAGCTCAGATCCGAATCGCGGCGGGGGAGGATCCAGGCCTTCGACAGGAAGGTATCCGGATGCGTGGTGCCGCCATCGAATGCCGGCTCTGCTCCGAGGATCCGGACAACGACTTTCTCCCGTCGCCGGGGCGAATCGACCGGCTCCGCGTGCCCGGCGGCCCCGGGGTGCGGGACGACTCCGGAGTCTACGAAGGGTACGTCATGCCCCCGTACTACGATTCTCTCTTCTCAAAACTGATCGTGTGGGGCGCGGATCGTCGGGAGGCGATCGAGCGAATGCGGCGCTGCCTCGACGAGTACGTCGTCGAGGGGATACCGACGACGCTTCCGTTCCACCGCAGGGTCATCGACGACCCGCGCTTCGTTTCGGGGGACCTCCACACGCGCTTCATCGAGGAAATGAAGGGTGGCGCACCCGCGCCGGAGCCGTCCGGGCCGATGGAAGATCTCGCCGCGATCGCCGTGGCTCTCGACAGAAGCGCCGCCGTCGCGCCGCCGCGGCCCCCGGCGGAGGGGTGGAAGCACGCCGGCCGGCGACGTCAGCTCGAAAAGCGGACTTGACGGACCGATGGCCGTGGAACAGTCGACGACCAGGACCCGCGTAAGGATCGGCGATCGACTGCACGAAGTCGCTCTCGAGCGGCGTGGATCGCGCGTGGTGGCGCACGTCGACGGCCGTGAGCACAGGCTCAGCGTGCACGAGTCGCAGCGCGGGGTCTACTCGCTCCTGCCCCTGGACGGAGGGGGTCGAAGCGTTGAAGTGCGCGTCGCGGCGCCGGTCCAGCCCGGTGGCGACTATCGAGTCGGCGTCCGCAGCCGGACCATCGTAGCGGGAATCGAGATGCCCGGGCGCGCACAGCAGCGCGGCGAGCGCGGCGAGACCGGAGCAGGACGGGTTCTGAAGGCGGTGATGCCGGGAAGAATCGTCCGGGTCCTGGTGAGCGCGGGCGACAAGGTGAGAAGGGGCCAGGGTATCGTCGTGATCGAGGCGATGAAGATGGAGAACGAGCTTTCCGCCCCGAGGGAAGGAACCGTGGTGCGCGTCCTGGCCTCCGCGGGAGATCGTGTGGAGGCGGGCGCGGAGCTGGCGGTCATCGAGTGAGATCAACCGCTGCGCGGGGAAGATGCGAGGTAACGAGGTCCAGAAACGACTCGGGGCGTCCTCTCGGACGCCCCGGGACACCATGAATCGGAAATGAATGAAGCCGGTGATCGGCGACTACCTGTTGACCACCGTGTCGAGCTCCTTGCCGGCCTTGAACCGGACCAGCTTCTTCGCCTTGATCTGAATCGAGGCGCCCGTCTGCGGGTTGCGGCCGATGCGCGCCTTCCTCTTCGAGGCGTAGAAGGTGCCGAACCCGACCAGGGTCACTCGCTGTCCCTTCTTCACCGACTTGGTGACGCCGTCGATGAACGAAGCGACCGCCGCCGAGGCCTGTCCCTTCGTGATCTCCGCGTCCCCCGCGATCTTCTTGATGAGGTCCGCCTTGTTCATGCTGTCACCCCCTTCAGTAACGTAAGGTGTCAGAAGACTCTGTGGGCGAGAAGACTCGCCCGAAGCGGCGTCGGTTATACCAGAGGTGCCCGGGGGAGTCAAGAATGCGATCGCAGAAAAGGCCAACCAGCGTGAGATTCCGATGAGAGAGCGGGGGACGAGGGTCATCATTTCGCTGGCCCTGGCTGCGCTCGTCGTCCCTGGCGCCGAACGCGCCGTGGTCTTTCCCGGGGCAGCGGGGGAGGAGACGCCGGCGCGCCCGCAGGGACTCGCCCCCGAGCATGTCGAGGCCAACCTCGTGCTCGTTGATGTCCTCGTGCGGGATCGGAACGGCAAGAGCGTCCCGGCTCTCGGAAAGGAAGACTTCAGCCTTCTCATCGATCGCCTTCCCGCGCCGATCGCCTCCTTCGAGAGAAACTGCGGTGAGCCTTCGCCGCCTCCCGGCTCCGGGCGGGAAACCCCGCCCGCCGGGAAGTCGGAGGAGCCGGCCGCCGCCGCCCCGCCAGGGCACGTCGTACTCGTCTTCGACATCAACCATCTGACGCGCCCGGGCAGGGACCGTTCCCTCGATGCGGCGGTCCGGTATCTCAAGGAGAATCCGACGGCCCGCGAGCGCGTGATGCTCATCGCGATCAAGGGGAGGCCGGTGCTTCTCGAATCGTTCACGTCGGATCACGAGCGGCTCGCCGCCAGGCTGGATGAGGTGAAGGCCGACAACGAGATGATCGATCTCGCGGTCGTCGAGGAGCGGCTCAACATGTCGGACGTCCTCTCACGCGAGTGCGGCGGCAGTGGGCTGTGCCAATCACGGCTCAACCTCGCGCTGCCGTACGCTCTGGCGGAGGAGTTGCGCGCGCGCCGGAGCATCGACGCGCTCAAGAGCCTGATGCCGGCGCTCGCCCCGATAAGGGGTCGCAAGGCTGTCGTCTATTTCTCCGAGACGCTTCGCGATGAGCCCGGCCTGGAGTACCTGATACTCGCCAACTCCACGTCGCGCGCCGAGCACATCGACGTCAGGAGGGAGCTTGATGACTTGCAGAAGGAAGCCAACAGCGCGGGGGTCGCCTTCTACCCCGTCTTCGCGGCGGGTCTGGGCGAGGGAGGCGGGTTGAGCGCCAACGATGCATCGATCGGCCGGATCGGCAGCCGGGATACGATCCCCCTCGTCAGGGCCACGCAGGCAGGAGAGGATGGAGCGCTTGGTTTCGCGTCGACGCTCGCGCTCGAAACCGGAGGCGAGGCGCTCAAGAGATCGAATGACCTCGGGAAGATCTTCTCGGCGGTGAGCGCGGATCTCTCCTGCTACTACGTGATCGGGTACGCGAACCCCGGGCCCGGCGATGGCAAGCGTCACAGCATCATCGTGAGGGCGGCCGCGAAAGAATACGAGGTGCGTCACCGCCCCTACTATGAGGATCTGTCGGAGGGGGTGCGACTCGAAAACAAGTTTCGGTCGGTGCTGATGGCGCCGGCGTACTTTCGTGACATCCCGGCAACGGTTGACGCTTTCGCCCTCGCGCCGGAAGGAAAGCGATTGCCCTTCCTGCTCAAGGTGGAGTTCCCGCTGGACGAGGTCACGCTCGTCGGTGAGGGGGAGGGGAGGCGCGCGGGAGAGGTCGAGGTCCGGGGGACCGTGTGGACCGGACCTAAAGAGTCCTGCGCATTCAGGAAACGGTTCCCCATCACGCTCGAGAGCGGGGAGACGACGGCGGGACGCAACGTGATCTACGAAACCGGGTGCGAACTGCCGGCCGGCAGCCACGATCTCACCGTGGCGGTCCTCGATGGGCCAAGCGGGGAGATCGGGGGCGCGGAAGTCTCCCTTCCCGTGAAGGAGAAAGCCGCCGGGATCGTGGGTGATGTACTTCTCTGGACATCGAGCGGCGGGGATCTGCTCATCGCCACAGACGCGACGGGCGTCGGAATCCGCGATTCGGGGACCGGTCACGGCTTCGTTCCTCGGCGCGAGCGACGCTTCAGCTCCCGCGAGTCGGCGCTTCTCTACGCGATCATATGCCGGGGATCCGGAGAGACGACCGGCCCGGCGGCGGGCGCCTCCGCACGGGCGCGGGGTGCGGGCGCGAAGATCGAAGTGCTGCGCAGCGTCCGCGCCGGCGAGATCGAAGTCGCAGGATTTCCTCCGGCGACTTTCGGTGCAGGGGAAGCCCGTGGCGCTGGTGGCTCTGGCTCCGGGACCAGCGACTGCGAGGGGATCATTTCCTCCATTCCGGCGGGCCGTCTCTCGCCGGGGGGATACGCTTTCGAGCTGAAGGTGACGGGTATCACTCCCGAACCCGTCGTGCGGAGAGCGGAATTCGCAGTGGAAGGAGAAGCGAAGCCGCGCAACCGTAACGTGCCGCAGGCGCCGTAACGCTCGCCTGTACGCATGCGGACGCGTGACCGCGCACGATTCCCGTCCTCTCAGCGCTCTCTCCTCAAGCGGGACAACGACTTCCGCTAGTCCAACGACAACCGGTTCTTCCGGCACGGATCCTGCCCTTGAGGCGCCGTCCGACGGAGTGCGTTTCGGATCACGACGCTCCCTTCCATCACGCCGTGAACCTCAAGCGCCGACCGTCAGAGGCTCGCCGGCGCGCCCGCTGGCGCGGGCCTCTCCATTCGCGAAGGGCGCTCATCACGCAGGAGGTTCGAGATGTCGAGGGTTCTCAGGCGGAAGACGATTGAGACTGTGGCGCTCGTGCTGGCGGTCGTGGCGACCAGCGCAGTTTTCAATTCCAGCGCCACGACGGCGCAGAATCGGATCACGGATCGCAATCCATGGTCCCACGTCCTCTCGAGCGAAGACGGCTCCGTGCGTGCCGCGTTCGGATCCGCGGGTCGCGGCGTGCCGCTGTTCCTGACCGTCGCAACGACGGTGCAGGAAAAGCGGATCGTCGCGACGACGACGTACGTTCGCGGCAAGCAGACGCTGAGGATCGAGCGGGTCTACGATCAGGCGCGAGGTCTCGACGTGACATACTCCACTCGGTCGGAGATGGTCAGGCTTCTCGTCAGGCAGGATCCCTCGAGCTCGGAGACGGTGGTGGAGTACGTCTTCCCCGACGGTGACGTCCGGTCGGTCTGGCTGAGCCCCGATCGAAAGACGGTCAGCGGCGACATCGAGAGCATCCAGAACGATCTGCTCGCAAGGTGCCATTTCATTCCCCTGCTGCGCGAGTTCTCGCGGCATCGCGCGGCGCTCCGCGGCCCGATATCTGTCGCGGGGGACAGATACATGATGCGAGTTCCGTCTCAGCCCTGCCTGGATGAATGCTCGTATGATTGCAGGTATCAGTGCGCTTTCGAGTGCGCTATCGGCCCGTTCAGCTGCGGCATCTGCAACTTTGCCTGCGCGGCCGGGTGCGCCATCGGCTGCTCCTCCGGGGGCTGATGGGATCCGGCGATCGCGTGAATCGGAAGGAAGCTGATGAACGATGATTCGCTTCCGGAGTTGAAAGTGGGCTCACCTGCCGGAGCCCCTTCGCTCTCCTGGTGGGAGAGAACGGGTCGGCTGACAGTCGGACTCTGGATCGGACTCCCGGGGCTCTCCCTCTTCATTGGCGACGCGTGGAGGTTTCCGGGTGCCGGCACGGGGCCGCGCGCCGGTCTCGCGTCGATGATCGTCCTCGGTCTGCTGCAGATGATCGTCGGGCTCCTGGCACTGAGGGGGCGATTCGGGATCGCCGGCGCCTGGGTGATCATCTCGCTGGCCTTCTCGATCTACACGATCTTGGCTCCGTGGATGGCCGCGAATGGCGCGTCGGCACCGAGCAGTTGGGTCCAGGGGATCGGGATCCTGTTTCTCGTGGCGGCGTTGGTCTGGTGCGTGAGCCGGCGCCGGGCGAGATCCGGCCAATCGCTGGCGCTGCAGAAAACGGCCGCCGGGGTTCTCGCCGGAACCTTTGTTCTCTATCTGCCGCAGCTTGCGAGGAGCACGGGTGAGGGAATCGGAATCCTTCTTTCGCCCGCGATCGTCGCCGATCGAGTCCTGGTCGATCAGCGCCTGCCGGGCGCCAGCGTTCGAGGGCTCGATGGCGTCACGATGAGGCTTGACGAGCCCGGCGTCGTCTACGTCGTCAACTTCTGGGCAACCTGGTGCGGCCCGTGCCGGAGGGAGCTGCCGCACCTTCTCGAGCTGAGCCGGGAGTGGGCGAGCGAGACCTCGGTTCGCTTCGTCGCGGTGAACACGGAGAGCCTGGACAGGAGCGCGATCGAAGCTTTCCTTGATCAGGCGAAGCTCACCGGTCTCCCGATCTATACGGATTCCGAGGATCTGGAAAAGAGGCTTGGATACGGATCGATCCCGTTGACGATGCTCCTTCAGAACGGAAGAGTGCTCTCGCTCCACACCGGGTATTCACCGGATCTCATGCCGGCGTTGTCCGAGGAGATCAAGGCCGCTCGCGCAGGAAGAGCGGGTCCCGATCGTCTGTAAGGCCAGCCGCTTGTGGTCAAGAGGCGCGCGTCACCGCCGAGGCGGGTGGTCAGGTCCTCTCGACCGGAGTCTCCCGGCCCGCGGAGTACTCGATGCCGAGCTTCCTCATGCGGCGGTAGAGCGTCATCCGGCTGCAGCCGAGGATGCTGGCAGCCAGCGACTTGTCGCCTTCGGCCCGGCCGAGTGCATCGAGTATCCGGACTCGCTCCTCGAGCTGCCTCACCTTGTTAAGTTCATCTTCGGTGAGCCACCCCTCGGGTGAAGCGGAGGCGCCCCGCGCATCGGCGGCCTCCCTTCCCGGCTCCGCCGCGGGCGACGGAGTATCGGTGGTTGGAGAGCCGCTTCCATCTTCACCCGGCGCTCCTTCATGAAGCAGCCCTCTGATTTCCTCGAACGAGCCTCCGCGGATCGACTCGGGCAGAAAATCCCGCCGGACGGCGCCGTCGCGCGAGAGGATCAGCGCCGCCTCGATTGCGTTCTTCAGCTCGCGAACATTTCCAGGCCAGGGATGCGAGGAAAGCGCCTTCAGAGCGGAGTCGCCGACCCCACGGTACGCGATCTTTTCCTTCTCGCAGAACGCGTGCGCGAACTGCTCCGCGAGGGCCGGGATATCCTCGGCGCGCTCCCGGAGAGGCGGCATCGTGACGGTGACGACGTTCAGACGGTAGAAGAGATCTTCTCTGAACCTTCCGGCGCGGATCGTCTCCTCGAGATCGGCGTTCGTCGCCGCGATGATCCTGACGTCGACCTTGCGCGGGGTCGTGTCACCGACGCGCCGAAGCTCGCCGGCCTGGAGAACGCGCAGCAGCTTGGACTGGAAGAGCGTCGAGGTGTTCGTGATCTCGTCGAGGAAGAGCGTGCCGCCATCGGCCTCCTCGAAGAGGCCCCGCTTGTCGGCGTCGGCGCCGGTGAAAGCCCCCTTGCGATACCCGAAGAGCTCGCTCTCGACGAGGGCATCGGGAAGCGCGCCACAGTCGACGGCCACGAACGGCGACATCTTTCTGCGCCCCGAGAAGTGGATGGCGCGGGCCGCCAGCTCCTTCCCCGTGCCTGACTCGCCCGTCACGAGCACGTTGCAGTCGGAAGCGATGACAGCCTCGAGGACGCGGTAGGCCTTTCGCATCGCGTGCGAGTCGCCGATGATGGCATCGAGTCGATAGGTCTGGCAGAGGACCTTCTGCCTGAGGAGAGCCTCCTCGCGCCGCCTCTCCTGGTCCCACGCGGCCCGGATGCTGCCATTCATCCGCGCGGCCATCGCTCGGGCGGCGCGCAGATCGTCCTCGCGGAGGAGACGCCCGCCCGCGCGGCTGTCGAGGTAGAGCGCCCCCATCACCTTCGTCCCCACACGGAGCGGAAGGCAGATGATGGAGACGATGTGGAAGAGACCGACGCTGTGCCTGTCACGGAAGCGCTCGTCGCGGGCCGTGTCGATGACGAGAATCTCCTCGCCCTGCGCCGCCCGGTCGATAACGCTCCGGCAGTAGGATCGGGCGTCCTCGATCGACTCGGATTCGAGGCCCCGCGCGACGACGATCTCGGACGTCCCGTCCGGAGCGATGAGAAAGACCATCCCGCGATCGGAGCCGACCGATCGATGAGACTCCTCGAGGAGCATCGCGAGTGTCGAGCGCAAGTCTCGCGGCGCAGACGAATCGTCGGTCGGTGGTGGTGTGGCCCGGGAGGGTCTCGCGGCTGAAGCGGACTCCTGGAGTTTCGGGGAGAGCGCCGCCTCCCGCGCGGGGTCCGCGGGAAGGGATCGCCTCGCCTCCTCCTGGGAAATCGATCGGCCACCGGTCTCGTCGATGGACGACGATAGGGTGGAGTCGAGAATCGCGCTGTCGGCGGCGGAGTGCTGAGCCGCGCGCTGCGCGGTTTCATGACGCTGGAGCACCGCTTCGCGCCAGGGAACGGCGAGAAAACACTGACGGTCCTCCGCTTCGGGGAGCGTCCTCGCCATCGCATTGAGCAGCTCGGCCGCTTCGGCCGCCAACTGATTCGCGAGCGACCCGTCGCCCCGCCTTTCGTACAGCGCCATCAGCTCGGCCCTGCTCCGGGCTCGGACGAGCGCGAGGCCGATCTCATCCGCGATGGTGCGCGCCTCTATGATCGCGCACTCGGCCTCGACAACTTTCTCCGCGGCGCGGAGCGCCATGCCACGATAGAGGAGTGCGCGAGCCCTGTCCGGTCGCATCCCGCATTCCTCGGCAAGCTTCGCCGCGCGTTCCGACCGCGCGAGGCTCGTCTCGATCTGCCCCTCGGCGAGATAGACGAGCGCCCCGGCGAGATCGGCGCGAATCATCGTCTGGCGGGAGCCGACCCCGCTGGCCAGTTCGTAGGCGCGATCGGCCAGCGAGATTGGATCGTCGCCGCAGGCAGTCACCGGCGCCGCGCTCGAATGATTCGGTTGGACAGCCTCAGCCGAGTCGCCCGGCGGGGAGCAAGCGGAGTTCCCTTCGATCAACACGTCCGGTCGACGGGTCGTGGGATCGACGCGGCTGATTCCGTTCCGCCCGCCGGGACCGACCTTGGGACTGAGGCAGCTCACACGTGACAAGATCAGCGACTCGGCGACGCCGGCGACGCCGGTGGACCAGATCACGTTGTCACCCACCTGCATGCCCCCGTTGGCCGCCTCCCGAAATGTCGCCGACGCCTCATTCCACCGTCCAAGGCAGAGCTCGAAGTCTCCCATTGCACACTTTGTCAGAGCATGGGAACCCTTCGCCCCCATCTTCTCACTCAACGCCAGAGCTCGATCGAGGTTGGCGCGGGACTCACCGAGCGCGCCTGTCTCGAGTTCCACGAGGCCGAGACTGTAAAAGACGTACTGCACCGTATCGGTTCGCTCAGCGCGCTGGGAAGCAAGCAGCCCATCTTGAAATCGAGTGCGGCTATCAGTGTAGGCACCGCGCAATCGGGCTACTTCGCCGGAGTTGATGGATGCAGTGATTGCTAGGTGAAGCATGCCCTTTTCTGTGATTGAGGTTCGACTTCGTTGGAAGAAACCCTCCGCGATGTCGAGAAGCCCACGCTCGAGGTATACCCACCCGATGTTGACGAGCGCCATCGTCTCTCCGAAAACATCGAGGGAGCCTTCACAGGCACTGAGCCATGCCTCAAACTCCCGCAGGGCGTCGTCGTATCTCCGAAGCGACGTTTCGGCCATCCCAGCCAAGTTTGACGCATGGCCTAACAGTGCGCAGGAAGCCGTTGCTCGCGCTAGGGGCATGGCCTGAGATGCGAGATCCAGCGCCAGCATGTAGTTCCCACTCTTGTACGCCGTGAGCGAGAGAACGAGAAGTGTCTCCGCCTCACGTGCCGGCGAGTCAAGTGAGCGATAAACGGGGAGGGCGCGTTCAGCGTACGCTCTCGCTTCTTCGAGGTTACCGCGATCCGAGTGAATTTTTCCGAGATGTGTGAGAGCGAGGGCTTCTCGAAGTGAGTCACCTCGTCTTCTCGCCGCCAAGAGAATCTCAAGATAGGAAGTCTCGGCTCGAGCAGGGTCTCCAGCCATGCGAAGCAAAGAGGCGAGTTTCTCGAGTACCTCGTACCGAAGATCCATCCGATCAGTCGTGATGAGATTCAAGCTGCTGTGATACCAAGAAATCGCTTGGTGAGTCGCGCCCCGTTGCTCAGCGAGAGTCGCAGCCGCCAGAGCGTACTTTGGGCCTTTCACTGGGTCGGCGGCGTGGAGGAAATGAAAGGCTAACGCTGCCGCCGATTCGGGATTTGAGCCCCCTTCCCGTCGTTCTAGTGAGACACCGACTGAGCGATGAAGAGCTGCCCTCTGATGCGCAGGGAGTGACTCGTAGACGCACTGCCGAAGGAGATCATGGAAGAATCTGAAGAGCTCGCCGCCCGCTGTCGACTCCCTGGAAAGAAGCCCCTTACCCACCAACGATTCCAGGAGATATCGCACTTCCACGAATGGAAGGCCGGATGCTTCGTGGAGAAAGGCGGCGCTGCACGGAATTCCGAAAGCACTCAGCCAAGCTAAGACGTCGAATTCAACGCCCTCGATCTGCGCCAACCGACGCCTAACTTGATCTTGGAGCGAAACTCCAGGTGCGGAATTCGCGGCGGCGGTGAGATCGATTTGCCACCGAAATGGCCCGCCCTGAATCGCTTCGGTCTCGATCAGTCCTCGGAGCCACTCCACCAGGAAGAGAGGGTTTCCTCCGGATAACTTCTGCGCCACGCGGGACACGGAGCCGACATCGCGGTGGGGTCCGAGAAAGGATCGGACCAATTCCTCTGTCTGATGCAGAGTCAATCTAGAGAGGTGAACATTCCGAACGGAATGAGTGGTGAATTGGCTCTCGAGCAGACCCGCCAGGCGAGCCGCGAGAAGGCCCTCAGTCCGGAACGTAGCGACGATGTAGAATTGTGAGGTCGGGGCTCTCGTCACGAGTCTGAGAAAAACCTCGAAGGTCTCGTCGTCAGCGTTGTGAAGATCTTCGACGACGAGGAGCCTGCCTTTGAGCGCGGGCGCTCGGGCAATCTCGTCGGCTATGGCTTCGAGGCGTTCAAAACGACGAAATGTTGACATCGCTGACGAAGGTGAGTGATCGAAGTCCGCGTCCCTCGGCAGCACATGGGTATCATCGACGAATGTCGGTCCGATGAGGCATTGAAATGGGTGGAATGGGGATGCTCTTTCCGGTGGGCAGACTCCGCGAACGACAGGGACTCCTTGAATCTTTAGAAGTTCCTCAATCTCCGTGACAAGGCGGGATTTTCCGATCCCTGCTTCGCCATGAACAAGAAATACACTGGGTGCGAATCGCGAAACGACGCCGGCGGTCGAACCACTCGGCGCGCACGCCGCAAGAAT
>Ga0137394_10003106_pt1 | contig 12421 bp, 10 predicted proteins | sample czobulk116metaG_FD_108278 | JGI IMG/M metagenome (GOLD analysis project Ga0137394, IMG submission 108278) | Vadose zone soil microbial communities from Angelo Coast Range Reserve, California, USA - czobulk1.16 metaG | ecosystem: Environmental > Terrestrial > Soil > Vadose zone | place: USA... | reverse complement strand
TGAGGCTCGCGACGGCCGCCTGCCTCTGCTCCAGCGCGGAGGGCCTCTCGAATGCCCTGATGGAGGCCATGGCGGCGCGGCTGCCGGTGGTCGCCACCCGCGTCGGCGGGAACCCCGAGCTGATCCGCGACGGCGAGAACGGCTTTCTGGTTCCCTACGGCGATGCCGCGGCGTTCGCGGACAAGCTCGGCGCGCTGCTCTCCGCGCCGGACCGGGCGCGCGAGATGGGAGCGCACGGCCGGAGGCGAGTGGAGGCCGAGCTGTCGCTGGACCGGATGGCCGAAGGCCACGGCGCGCTGTACCGGCGCGCCCTGGGCAGCGCCCCGCTGCTGCGCGAGCAGCAGCTTCGGGCGGCCTGAGCCGGATGCTCGCCGAGGCCTTCGCACTCTACCGCAGGCACTTCGGAGCGCTGGTGCTCACCTGCGCGCTCGCGCTGGTGCCCGCGAATCTGCTGGCCGCGGGCGCGGTCCTGTTCGGGATCGCCTCGCTCGGCTCGGCCGGAGTGGCGGAAGCGCAGACCACGCATGCGGAGCAGGTGCAGAAGAAGCAGCGCGACCTGCAAGAAAAGCCGCCCACCTCGGACGCGGATCGCGATGCCCGCGTCCAGCAGATCGGCCGCGAGGCGCTCGAAGGCCGCTCGGCCTTCGACGTGCGGACCTACTTCCGCAACCTGATCCCGATCGCGTACGCCACTGCGATCATCGCCGCCATCCTCCTGGCCGGGCTGTTCCTGGCCCACGCCGCGCTGGTGCCGCTGGTGCTGCACCTCGAACGAGGCAAGAGGACAGGCCCGGCGCACGCCTGGGCGGTCGTGGCCTCGCGCCTCGGGGCGCTGCTGTGGACGGGGATGCTCGCGGCGGCATTGGTCGCGCTGGGCGCGTTGTTCTTCATCGTCCCCGGCGTCGTGCTCGCCGCCGGGTTCTCGCTGGCCGCGCCCATCGTAGTCGTGGAACGCATCTCGGGGCGGGCGGCGCTGGAGAGATCCTGGGCCCTGTTGCGCTGCCACTGGGGCGAAACCCTTTTGCTCTGGATCCTGATCCTCGCCTTCACCGTGCTCGCATCGGCCGCGTCCGCGCGGGCGCCGGCCGGCCCCTGGCGGCCGATCATCTCCACGGTCCTCCGGATGGTGCTGTACCCGCTGCCGCTGACGGGCCTGGTGCTGCTCTACTGCCGCTCGCTCAATACATCCGCCGGATCTCGGCTCCGGGATAGTAGTGCGCGAGAATCTCCCGATAGTCCGCCCCCCTGATCGCCCGGCCTCTCGCCCCCCACTGGCAGAGCCCCACTCCGTGCCCGCTGCCCCGGCCGTGGAAGACGGCGGTCCCGTCTTCGCTGCTCGCCTCGAACTGAAGGGACGGCAGCCGGGTGTAGCCGAGGAGCTGCCGCAGCTCGACCGCCGGCAAGGGCCGCGCCCCCGCCGCCGTCGCCAGCTCCAGCATCTCGGCCCTGCCGCTGGCGGTCCGCGACTGCACCGACACGCCGCGGACCTCCGCCTCCATCCGATGCGCCTTGCGCAGCGCGCGCGTGATCTCCGCCAGCGGGATCCGCACCGTCCATTCCCGCGCGTCCTCGTCCTCTTCCCCGCCCCGGATGTACGGCGTGGCCCCGGGCGGCAGCCGGAACGCGGCCTCCGCGCTCTCGCTCTTGCCGCCACAGGACGCGCTGAAGTAAGCGGCGATCGGCGCAGCGCCCCAGGTGAGCACCTCGCCGGCCGTGGCTCGCGCGGCTTCCAGCGCGGAAGCCGGGGGGTGCGCCGCGTTCCGGTAGACCTGGTCGATCACGGACGCGCCCAGGTGTGCGCGCGCGCCGGGCCCTTGGGAGATCTTCTGCACCACAGCGAACGTCCGCGCCGCGACGGCTTGCGCCCGCAAGGCCTCGCGCGGCCAGCCCGGCGGGACTTCGCTCGCCACGACCGCGGCCACGTACTGCTCGAGGTCCACGGCGTTCACGGCCACCAGCACGCCGTGATCGGCGAAGACGCGCAGGCGGCCGGGCAGCTCGCGGCCGTCGAGCCGAAGCGGTCCCTCGAACTCGACCGACTCGGCCTCCTTGCCGCTGACGGAGAGACCGGCCCCGCGCACCGACACGGCGTGCATGCGGCCGCCGGCCTCGATGCGCGCGGCCCGCCGTCCGCGGGCAACCTCGATGCGGATCTCCTCGGCGCGCGCGGCGCAGCAGATCAGGAGCACGACCATGGCGGCACGCACGGACTGCAGGGTGCCGCATCGGCTCGGCGCGGGCAAAAAAGCCGCTTGGCTTCGAAGTCTGCCGCGCCACCTCGAGGACGGTCGTATCCACCGAGACGGTGACGGGATTCCTGGTCATGATCCCTGAGACGCGCATGCGACCTCCTTGAAGACCCTGAATGTGGGTTCCGAACCCACCTGAAGCCAGTCCGTCGCAGAGGCGCTACAATCGGGCGGTTGTGCTCTCGCGCATCCGCCGGTCGCTCGCTCTCAAGCTGATCCTCGCGTCCGCCATTCCCTCGGCGGTGGTGCTGCTGGTCGGGCTGCTCGCTTTGGTGATGCACAGCCACCGGCTGGCGCTCAAGGACGCCGCGCTGGCGCTCCAGGAGCTGCGCACCGGGGCCATCCTCGGCACCTTGCTGGCCCTCACGTTCGCCGGCATGACCATCGCGCTCGCCGCGCGCCACTTCCTGATCAAGCCGATCCAGCACCTCTCCCGCGTGATGGCCCGGGCCGAGCTGGGAGAGTTCCTGGTCCGGGCGCGGGTGCAGAGCGACGACGAGCTGGGCCGCCTCTCGCGGAGCTTCAACACCATGCTCTCGCGGATCACGGACATGGCGGTGGCGGACATCGAGGCGAAGGAGTCTCTCGCCAAGCTCACCCACGACCTCTCGCTGCAGGAGGAGCTGAAGTCGGTCAACACGCGACTCGAGGCCCACGTCCGCGAGATGGAGCTGTTGCTCGACGTCTCGAAGTCGGTCTCGGGCACGCTGGATCTCCCCGAGCAGCTCGAGCTGCTCGGTCACCAGGTCTGCGAGCGGTTCGGGATCAGCGAGTTCTCGGTGATGCTGTCGGACGAGGCCTCGCACCAGCTCGTGATCGAGGCCGTCGCCGGCAGCGCACCCAGGAACGCGCGGGGGATGCGCTTCCACCTGGGCGAAGGGATTTCCGGCGAGGCGGCCTCGCGCGGCGAGACCCTCTACGTGCCGGACGTGTCGCAAGAGCCGCGGTACCTCCACTACAAGGGACAGACGCGCAGCATCGGCTCGTTCCTCTCCGTTCCGCTGCGCGCCAAGGGCCGGCTGCTGGGCGTGATGAACTTCAACCGGCCGCGACTGGACTCGTTCAAGCCGCAGGAGATCCGCATGGCGGAGGCCATCGCCGCGCTGGCCGCCCTGGCCATCGCCAACGCGCGCCTCTACCAGCGGACGCTGGAGCTGTCGTTCACCGACCCGCTCACCGGAGTCCCCAATCGGCGCCAGCTCTTCCTGCGGCTGGAGAACGAGCTCTCCCGCTCTCTCCGATTCGCGGAACCGGTCTCGCTCCTGATGATCGATCTGGATCTCTTCAAGCGGATCAACGACGCGCACGGCCATACCGTGGGCGACGGAGTGTTGCGCGGGGTCGCGGTCGCGCTCCGGCGGAACGTGCGCAAGATCGACATCGTCGCCCGCTACGGCGGCGAGGAGTTCTGCGTGGTCCTGCCCCGCGTGGGCAAGCCGGAGGCGTTGGATGTGGGGGAAAAGCTCCGCCGCATCGTCGCCGGGACCTCGATGCCCGGACCGGAGGGGCACGAACCCCTCTCGGTGACCATCTCGGTGGGAGTGGCGACCATCGGCGTGGACGCCGAGGACGTCGCCGGCCTGATCGAAAAGGCGGACGGCGCTTTGTACGAAGCCAAACGCCTCGGCCGCGACCGCGTCGTGCAGGCGATCCCGCTCCATCGGGCCACGGCCTGATGTCGCCTGGCGGTCCGATCCGGACCGCCGGTTCTTGCCGCACCGGCATGCGATGTGCACCGTCGCTCAGGCGGGGCAGCCGGCTTCCCGGCGGCTGCGGGGTTGCGTGGGACGGGGTCTGGGGGAGGAAGCCCGAATGTTTCTGGCAGCTTTGCTTGTCTGTGCAACGATGGCCACGGCGTCGCTGGCGCATTCCTCGAGCGATCGGGGCGTGCAGTCCATGCTCGACGAGGAATCGCCCGACGTCTTCCTGGCAAAGGCGACTTTGCAACAATACCTGTCGCGCGTGGTCCGCAAGGACTGGGACGGCGCACGGCGTCTGACGCACCCGAGGACGCTGGGCGTCATTGCCCACCTCAAGAAGCGGACAGGTGTGGAGCGGCACAACCTGGCTCCCTGGGCCAATGCCGGTGTCCAGCTCAAGACGTTCAAGTTCGTCGCCACCCGGCAGGTGTCGCCCGGAGTCGTGCTGGTCCAGGTCGGCGAGGACACCTACCGGACCGAGGAGCAGGGCATGTCGGTGGACGACCCGGCGGTCTACCTGCTCTTCAAGTCGCGGGGAGGCTTCCTGCTCGCCGACAAGAAGGCTGGCGTCGAGCTGGCCGAGGTGAGCGATCACTCGGTGCGGATCGGGTATCCGGGGTATCTCGACCAGCAGGTGCAAGCGCAGGCGCGCCGGGAACCGGCGCTCTTCGACGGTCGCCACAGATAACCATGCTCGTGGACGTCACCTGAGCTCTGCGCCCGCGATATACGCGACGTGATCTTTCGCCTTCGCGATGTCCGCCTCGTACTTCAGGATGACGGAGAGGGTGTCCGAGACGAGCTGGGCATCCAGCGTCGCCGCGTTGAGCAGCGTGAGCGCGCGCACCCAGTCCAGCGTCTCGCTGATCGACGGCGCCTTCTTGAGGTCCAGCTTCCGCACGGCCTGCACCGCCGCCACCACCTTGCGCGCGAGCTGCTCGGAAACGCCGGGCACGCGAGAGCGGACGATCTCCAGCTCCCGCTGCGCGGTGGGAAAGTCGATGTAGAGATGCAGGCACCGGCGCTTCAAGGCGTCGGAGAGCTCGCGGGCGGCGTTCGAGGTGAGGACCACGCGCGGGGAATGGATGGCGCGGATCGTGCCAAGCTCGGGAACGGTGACCGCGTTGTCCGCAAGGACCTCGAGCAGGAAAGCCTCGAACTCCGGGTCCGCCTTGTCGATCTCGTCGACGAGCAGCAGGGCCGGGTCCTTGGAGCGGATGGCCGCGAGGACCGGCCGGGGCAAGAGGAACCGCTCGCTGAAGAACAGGTCCTCGGAGCCCGCGATCCGTTCTGCGGCCTCGGCCAGCGTGCCCGCGTCGGCGATGGTCTCGGCGATCTTGTCCTTGAGCAGCTGGGTATAGAGCAGCTGCTTGGCATACTCCCACTCGTAGAGCGCCTTGGACTCGTCGAGGCCCTCGTAGCACTGCAGGCGGAGGAGCGTGCGCCCCGTAGCGTGCGCGAGGGCCCGCGCCAGCTCCGTCTTGCCGACCCCGGCCGGCCCTTCCACCAGGATGGGCTTCTCCAGCCGGTCGGCCAGAAAGGCGCTCGAGGCGATCTCCGGCGAGGGCAGGTAGCCGGCTGCCCGCAGGCGGTCCGCGGCGTCCTGGACGCTCTGGAGGGCTTGGGCCACGGCGGGTTGTGTAACACGCCGCGCACCGCGCAGGGAGTTTCGCACTGGCACCGTACATGCACTGATGCTTTGACGTGAATCGGAAACTCGCACTGATCGTCGTAGCCATCATTCTTCCCGGAGGACTCATTGCACTGTTTGGCGCCATGTTGTTCAAGGCGCTGACACAGACCGAGCGCGGACGCAGGGTCGTCGACCTGGCGAAGCGGCGCGTGCCGGCCCTGCAGTCCTTCGGAGCGTCGATGATGGGTGAGCAAGCGGCGTAGGGCAATCCGCTTCTCTGGGCAAAGTTTTCCTAGGTTTCCTCGCTCTGGGCGCCCACCTCGATCCGGATCGCCAGCGGATCCCCTTCCATCTTGCGCACCGCCGCAAAGCAGCCCTCGCCAGTGCGCGTGAACTGCAGGGTCAGGCGGGTGTCTCCGACGCGCAGCCGCTCCAGCGTCAGGCGCTGGATCGCGTCCGGGAGCACGGGATTGACGATCTTGATCGCCTTGCGCGGGGCGTCCGGATACAGGCCCAGGCAGGCCCGGAGCATGAGGAACAGCGCGCCCGAGGCCCACGCCTGCGGCGAGCACGAGACCGGGTAGCTGACCACCAGGTCGCCCTCGCCGCGGCCCATCCCGCAGAACAGCTCCGGCAGCCGATAGTGTCGGAATTGACGACAGGCGTCGTACTCGCCCGACAACACCTGGGCAGCCAGCTTCTGCATTCCATAGTTCGAGAAGCCCATGGCGATCAGCGAGTTGTCGTGAGGCCAGACGGTGCCGTTGTGGTAGCTGAGCGGATTGTACGGCCCCTGCCCCCGCGCCAGGGTGCGGATGCCGAACCCGGAGAAGCTGTCCGGCGACATCAGCGTGCGGGCGACGCGCCGGGCGCGCTGGTCTGGGATCACCCGCGAGAAGAGCAGGTGCCCGGCATTGGAGGTGATGCTCTGGACCTGGCGCTTCGCGCCGTCGAGCGCCAGGGCGTACGTACCCGATTTCTCCATCCAGAACGCTTCCTCCAGACGGCGGGAGAGCATCTGCGCGGCAGAGGTGCAGCGGATGGCGTCCTCGCGGCGCCCGATCTGGCGGTAGAGACGGGCCATCCGGCGCCGCGCGTCGATGCAATAGCCCTGGACCTCGACCAGGGCGATGGGCGGGTCGGCCGGCGTGCCGTCGAGGTGCGGAACGCCGTCCCAGGAGTCCTTCCAGCCCTGGTTCCGCAGGCCCCGTTCGGACTTGCGCTGGTACTCGACGAATCCATCCCCGTCCTTGTCGCCGTATTGCTCGATCCAGCGCAGCGCGGACTCGGCCGCGGGAAGGAGCTGCTCGCCCGTGACGCGATCGTTGGTCCAGCGTAGATATTCTGTGTAGAGGATAATGAAAAGAGGCGTGGAGTCGACGCTGCCGTAGTAGGGCGTGTGCGGCACGTCCCCGGTGCGGGCGAGCTCGCCGCGCCGGATCTCGTGCATGATCTTTCCCGGCTCCTCCTCCCGGAAGTCGTCCACCCTGCGGCCCTGGTGCGCGGCCAGGAAGAGCAGCGCCTCGCGCGCCACCTCCGGATTCACCAGCAGCGCCTGGAATCCGGTGATCAGCGCGTCGCGCCCGAAGGGGCTCGCGTACCACGGGACGCCGGCGGAGATGATGCGGCGTCCGTCCCAGTAGACGCTGAGGGCTTTCAGGTCCGCGGTCGACTGGGCGGTCGCGAAGTCGAACGCCTCCTCGTCGGTGTCCACCTTCGAGCAGACCTCGGCCCAATGCCGGTAGTCGGCGCGCGCGCGGGACGTCCGCTCCTCGAACCGGCGGGGCGCAGGCGGCTGCGTGGCGGGGTGCGAGCCGGGATACAGCCAGCCGCCCTCCGGCTCTTCGGCCAGGATCGGCGGAGCCTTGAAACCCGGCTGGCGCGCCGCATCCGCCGCTTCGCGCACCGAGGTGCCCGAGCGGACGGCGTAGAGCGAGGGGATCGCGTGCAACTCCAGCGAGGCGCTCTCATTGGGGCCGAGGTGGAAGTGGAAGCGCGCGCGACCGCCGTCGATCTGGTCGGGCGCCCGGGTGGGAAAGAGCACCTCGGCCCGGTAGAGGACGCCGTCGCGGCCCTGGTAGCAGCAGACGACCCGGCGATCGTCGACGAGGGGGCGAAAGTAGGTTCCCCGCATCGGCCGCTTCGCCCCGCGCACCTCGAACTGGTCGGCGAAGTCCGAGGCGAACTCGTACTCGACCCAGTAGTCGATGTCGCGCACCAGGTAGTTGGTGAGCGTCAGCCGCTCCGCGAATTGGTCGTCGATCACCTGCTCCCGGCGCAGGTGCAGGAAGTTCACCGGGTCCTGGAACACGCCGCCGAAGTGCGTGCTGGTCACGGTGAGGTCGACCTGGGAGGTGTACTCGGCGCGCGTCTGCGTCGAGAGCACCACCGGAGGGCCGCCGGCGACAGTCAGCCGCAGCTTGCTGAGGAACCGCGTGTCCTCGAAATAGGCGCCCTGGTCGCGGGCTCCCGCGGGCCAGATGTCGCCGAGCCGCCCCGCGACCGCGAAGAGATTGCCGCGCTTGAGCACCAGCTTGTCCGTGCCGGTCGACTCCGGCAGCGAGGCCAGGTCCTCGTACCCGAGAAGCTCCTGCGCGGGAGCGGTAATCAGGGAGCGGCCAGAAGGCACGTCACGCCTCCGCGGCGGCGTCCGGCTTTTCTTCTTCCTCCTCCGCCACGAACTGCTGCACCTGCGCCGCCCGGTAGAGCGCCAGGTACTCGTCGGCCATCCGGTCCGCCGACCATCGCTCCATCGCCTGCTGCCGGATCCGCTTCCGGTCGAAGAGCTTGTCCGCGATCCGGGCGGCGGCCACCATCTCGGTAGCGTCGTCGCAGACGACCCCCGTGATGCCGTCGTCCACCACTTCGGGAACCGCGCCCCGGGAAGTCCCGAGGACCGGAACGCCGCTCAGCATGGCCTCGATCATCACCAGCCCGAACGGCTCTTCCCACTCGATGGGAAAGAGCAGCGCCCGGGCCCTCGCGATCAGCGCCACCTTGCGGCTGCCTCCGACCGGACCCACCTCGAGCACCCCGTGCTGCTCGATCAGCGGCTTCACGTCGTACTCGAAGTATTCGTGCTGGTGGGGCGCGCCCGCCATCACCAGCGGCAGCCCGGCCCGGACGGCCACCTCGATGGCCTGGCGGACCCCCTTGACCCGGTCGTAGCGGCCGAGGAACAGCAGATAGCCCTGCTCCGCCATCGGAGCGAACCGCCTCGGATCGAGACCGTGGTGCACCACGGCGGCCACCGGCGCCGGCTCCCGCCGGGCCTGCGACCGGCTGATCGCGACCAGCTTCACCTGCGGCGCCCGCCGGTAGAGGTCGGTGAGCTCGGCGTCGAAGTCGTGGTGCAGCGTGCAGATCACCGGATAGGGCGAGAGCCGCGCCATCTCCACCGCGCAGGGGGAGTGGACGTGGATCACGTCGAACCCGCGCGGGTCCCGCGCCGCATCGCGCAGCGACCAGGTGGCGTGCACGCGCTCGATGTCGCGGTCCGGCGGCCACTGCGCCGCGGGGAAATACGACCGGATCTCGATCCCGGGCAGATCCGAATCGCCCGTCGCATAGACCACCACGTCGATCCCGCGCGCCGCCAGCGCCTTGGCCAGCTCGCCGACCACCAACTCGGTCCCTCCGTACCCTCGGGGAGGAACGGACACGAAGGGTGTGGATACGAGCGCGACCCTCAGGGTCATCCCTCCTCCGACGAGAAAAGAACGAGGGAAGGATGTGCACTGCGTTACGGACGGGCAGAGAGGGCGTGGGCTCGCGCGCCCGTCTGACGGGCGGGCGCCTCCTTGCGCCCTACGGAGCGGCGGGCTGGAGCTCGCTCTCCTCCTCCAGCGCCGCCGCAATCTGCTCCGCCCGCTGCTTCGCGTCGGCCGCCGGAGGCGGCGCGCAGCAGAGCGGCTCGACGGCCTCCGCGAAGCGGACGAATCCGCGCACTTCCTTGAGCAGCCGCTCGAAGGGCGCGTGGTCGCGGAGGAACCCGCGCTCGTCGAAGGCGGTGTTGCCATGGGGCAGCGCGAACATGTCGGGGAAGACGATCGCGCCGCAGCCCTCGAGCGGGATGCGGGTCTGCCAGAGCCCGCGGACGCCGCCCACCGCCGAAGGCGCGGTTGACATTAGATACACGGCGCGGCCCCGCCAGGGCATCGGGCGCGCGCGGGAGACCCAGTCGATGGCGTTCTTGAGCGGGCCGGGGATGGAGTAGTTGTACTCGGGGACGGCGATCATCAGCCCGGCGGCGCGCTCGATGCGCTCCTTCAGCTTTCGCGCGCCGTCCGGCAAGCCGTGCGCGGCATCCTCATCGCCGTCGTAGAGCGGCATCTCGAATTCGCGGAAGCGGGCAAGGTCGACGTCTGCCCCTTCCTGGGCGGCGAGACGAGCCGCGAGCGACACGAGCTTGTGGTTCAGCGATGCGGAGCGGAGGGAGGCGGCGAAGGCGAGGAGGCGCATGAGCCGAGGCTACCGCCGCCGCGGGCGGGTTGCACTGCGCGACGGGAGTTGGCGTTGGCTGCCCCCTGGGGACTGCGGCGCCAGCGATCTCTCCGATGCACCCGGCGGTCTCGGGGCGGCGATGTCCGCTCAATCAAGATGAATCGGCGGACAAGCCGCGACCGAACTCTCCCAGCCTCGAGCGCACCCGCCAGGAAATGTCAGACCCCTCCCGTACGCTGCCAGCATGAACGCAATCCAGCAGGATCTCCCTTTACCCCAATGGGGAGGCGCCCGCCGTGGTGCCGGTCGCAAGCGGAAGTCGCCGCGCAAGAACGTGCCCCACGTCCCGCGAGAGAAATTCCGCCGCGCCACCCTCCACGTCACCTTGCGGTTGCGCCGCGAGGTCTGGAACCTCCGCACGCATCGCTGCTTCCGGGCGCTCAAGCGCGCCTTCGCACGGGGATGCGAGCGGTTCGGCTACCGCCTCGTGGAGTTCTCGGTGCAGGGCCACCACCTGCACCTCATCGTCGAGGCGCCGGACGCGGTCGCACTCGGGCGGGCCATGAAGGGCCTCGAGGTCCGCATGGCACGGGCGCTCAACAACCTGATGGGCCGCCGCGGACCGGTGTTCGCGGACCGGTACCACGCGCACATCCTGAAGTCGCCGCGCGAGGCGTTCCAGGCGATCCGCTACGTGCTGGAGAACTGGGCAATCCACGCGGCGCGCGCAGGGGAGCCACCGCCCTCCGGCGTCGATCCGTTCTGCTCGTCCGCGTGGCGGGAGCATGGACCGCCTCTCGTCGCGCAGGCGGAATGGTGGATGCTTCGGGTGGGTGTGCCACGAACGGCGAGTCGAGACAGGGGATACTCCGCATGAGCTCCTGATCGACCGCTTCCTCTCGCTAGAGGAACTCGAGGTCGTCTATCTACCTTGACGCCATCGCGCTAAGGGTTCGCACCGCCGGCAAAGTGGTGAGCTCGCCAGTGCTCGTCGCGGTGGCGGTCCTGGCGGACGGCCAGAAGCAGCTCCTGTCGCTCGAGATGTGCGGCAGCGATGTGAAATTCCTCTGCGATCAGGTCAGCAACAGGCTGAAGCCCAGTCTGCGACACTACGCCGGCCGATACACCCTGTAATCAATCTCCGGAAACAGATTGTCCCGCCCCTCCACGCTGGACAACCACGACTCGTCCACTCCGTTCGCCTTCAGCTGGTCATACAGCCGCGAGAACCGCAGCAGGTGCTCCCGCGTCCTCCGGACGGCGTAGTCCACCATCGTCCCCGTCTTGATGATGAACGCCCAGTCCGACGACTGCGCCAGCAAGAGCTCCCGCGCCGCCTGGTTCAGCGCCCTTCGCGTCACCCCGCTCGCGTCCTGGTGCATCCGCGCCAGCTCGATCATCCGCTCCGACGCCTTGTGCAGGTAGCGGTAGATCCAGTCGTTCCCTTCGTCCAGCCAGACCTCCGCGTACCCTCCCGCGCCCCACGAGGACATCGGGAGCTGCGCGAGCTGCTGCTCCGGATGCTCCGCGAGGTAGTCGATCGGCGACTGGAGCTTCAGCACGTCCTGGTCGCGCACCGCCTTGCGGATGAGGTAATCCAGGAAGATGGGCCCCTCGTACCACCAGTGCCCGTACAGCTCGGCGTCGTAGGGCGCGATCACGATGGGCGGCGGGCCGTCGCGGAACGCCCCCTGCAGGAACTCGATCTGCTTGGTCCGGTTGAACAGGAAATTCCCGGCGTGCATCTCGGCCCGCGCGCGCGCTGCGGCGGGATCGTACGGCTCCTTCTCGCCGAGCGGGACGTTGCCGGTGATCCGGTAGTACTTGATCCCGGTGTTCTTCCGATCCCCGGTGGCCTGGATGTAGGGCCGGACGTACTCGTAGTCGAGGTCCCATCCGATGTCCCGGTAGAACTCCCGGTAGACCTGATCTCCCGGGTACCCGTGCTCGGCGCTCCAGACCTGCATCGAGCTCTCCGGGTCCCGCGCGAAGGCCGCCACGCCGCTCGGCGTGTACACCGGCGCGTACACGCCGCGGCGCGGGCGTGGGACGGCGTTGGCCAGCGCGTGCGAGTCCACGAAGAAGAAGCGGATGTTCTCCGCCGCGAGGTACCGGTCGATCCCCGGCGCGTAGCCGCACTCCGGCAGCCAGATGCCGCGGGGGTCGCGCCCGAAGTGCATGCGGTAGTGCATGCAGGCCACCTGGATCTGCGCCCGGATCGCCTCCTGGTGGACCATCAACGGCAAGAAGCCGTGGGTCGCGCCACAGGTAACGATCTCCAGCGCTCCCGCATCCTGGAGCCGCTTGAACGCGGCGATCAGGTCCCGGCGGTACCGGTCGTGGAACAGCCGCCTCAGGTGGTAGAGGTGCTCGCGGTAGTGCCAGGCGAGCGGGCC
>Ga0137394_10003105_pt1 | contig 12423 bp, 6 predicted proteins | sample czobulk116metaG_FD_108278 | JGI IMG/M metagenome (GOLD analysis project Ga0137394, IMG submission 108278) | Vadose zone soil microbial communities from Angelo Coast Range Reserve, California, USA - czobulk1.16 metaG | ecosystem: Environmental > Terrestrial > Soil > Vadose zone | place: USA... | reverse complement strand
TGATGTTGGCCACAATTGAAAAAGCATTGAGTGCCCGTCCCGCTGATGCACCTGAAGTCGCGATACTGCGATACAGTAGGGCATGCTACATGGCGATGCTAAAGCGAGACAACGCGGAGATCTTGCAGGATCTGAAGGCGGCTCTCGCAGCAAAGCCAGAACTGATAGAGAGGGCGCATATTGATCCTGATCTCGAATCAATACGCAGTCTCTCTGAATTCACGGAGTTATTGGGAAGACCTGCTTGACATCAGGGCCAAACAGGCCTAGGGTTATGTTGGTTGGAAGGAGTAATCATGAAATTACGTGACACAATTGGCGGCGGCCCGATAATGGCCTAATCCCTACACGCAAGGATAGCGTCCCGACTCCAGCTCTAATCGGTCCTTTCCCCATTGAACCTACCCCACTGAACCTAAACTTACAGCGCTTTCAGCACCACGAGTTGACTAGGGTTTAGCGCTCGGAGCGTAATCTTCGAGCAGCTTTTGCGCCCTCAGCCCCGGGCTGATTACGGCGAGTCTCTGGCTCCAATCGTAACCGCTAAAAACGCCGACCACCTCGCCCTTTTCGTTGTAAACCGGACTGCCGGAAAAGCCGTCGCGCGCGCTAATCTTTACTGACCAGTAGTCGACGCCCTTCAGGCTATAGGCGCCAAAGAATGTGCCGTGGCTGACGACCTTGTCGCCGTGCGGCCGGGCAATCAGCATTAGCCTTTCATCCTTGTTGAGATTCAATTGGAAGGAAGGCGCGTTTGTTTGCCTCGGCGTACCGCAAACTTCCAGCAGGGCCAGATCCGCATTGACGTCGACCCCCAGCACTTTCGCCTGGCAGCCGTTGGTGTACACGCGGGCTTCGAGAGCGTCGGTGCGTGAAAAACCAAGGGCCAGTTTCTTGGATTCATCCAGGTCGCCGGACACCACATGATAGGCCGTCATGACCAGGTGATTTCCCACCAGGAAACCGGTGGCGTATCCATTGGGGCCCCAGTTGAGAAATGAAATCACGCGTTGCAAGGCGTTCGGATTCTTCTTGGTGAACTCAAGTTCCAGAGAGATGGTATTGCGTTCGTGCTGCCTGACCAGTTCTGAGGAGTTCTTTCCCGAACCCTGGACCGCGAGCAAACTGAGGGTTAGCGCAACGAACACTAAACTGCAAAGCTGTCTTTTCATCTGAGCCTCCTTGAAGAGAAAACGAAGGGGTCACCAAGAGAAAAACGAAGCGATCACAATTCGCACGACCACGTTGGCCGGGCGTCGTCAAAGAACTGTTTCGGAATGGAACTCCTGCACGTTTCAATCGCAACAGGTTCCGGGGCAGAGTAACTTGTCGCTGAATCGGACGCGTCCGCGATCTGGAGCCGCACCTGTCATTAGGCGCTGGCTGCGGAGGCTGACGCCTACAGGATGGCCCACTTCTATCATATAAAGGCCAACTTTGGAAGAGGGTTACGACAAAGGTGACAGAAATGTGAACTGCGCGGGGGGCCAACGGTTGGAGGACAGCCGCCAGGAAGTTTACCGGGTAGAATGCCCCACGCCAGGTAATAGCTTTGTCTCGCTAACGGCGTTGCGGGGTACCGACTTTAGTCGGGTTTTCGAGCGAGAAAGCCCAACTGAAGTTGGTACTCTAACACCTCTAAATTAAGATATTATTGCCGTCAGCTTTTTCTTGACCGTTTCGCTCACGGTGCGGCCATCGGGATTCTTGCCGGCCAGGAAGACCATCGTGGCCTTCATCACGGCGCCCATCTCCTTCATCGAAGTGGCGCCGGTTTCCGCTATCGCCGCCGCGACGGCTTGTTCAATCTCTTCGGGCGAGGCGGCTTGAGGGAGGTAACCTTCGATGACCATGATCTCGGCGGTCTCCTTCTCCACTAGCTCCTGGCGACCGGCTTTCCGGTATTGCTCGACCGAATCGCGCCGCTGCTTCACCTGCGAGCGCAAGAGCTTTGACAATTCCTCGTCGTCCAGGGCGCTGCCCTTTTCGATTTCGCGATAACTAATTGCTGATTTCAACATGCGCAGCGTCGAGGTGCGCGCGGCGTCTTTGGCTTTCATCGCGGCGGTCATGTCGCCGATGATTTGATCTTTCAGACTCATCTTTTCTCTCGCTTCAAAGGAATCTCTGAGAGCGACACTCTAGCGCATCTCGACGAACTTCGCTAAGATGCCAACCGTCAATACCCGAAACTTCGCCTCTGCAAGGCGCCGGTTTTCCTAACAGTCAGCCAGATCAGTCGCACACGCGATGCTTGCCCCAAACACCATCCTGCAAGATCGATATCGCATCGTTCGCTTGTTAGGGAAAGGCGGAATGGGAGCCGTTTACGAAGCGATTGATCAGCGGGTGAGTTGCGTCGTGGCGCTGAAAGAATATCTGGTTGGTCCTGATAGCGAGGCCCGCATGGCTTTTCAGCGTGAAGCAGCGTTGCTCGCCAACCTGCGACACTCGTCTTTGCCCAAGGTGATGGATTATTTCGACGAACCGCAGGGTGATTTCCTGGTGATGGAGTACATACCCGGTGACGACCTGGCTGAGTTGCTGGCTTTGCGAGATGCTCCGTTCCCGCAAGAACAGGTGGTTCTTTGGGCAATCGAACTGCTAAAACTACTCGAGTATTTGCACACCCGCGAGCCGCCAATTGTTCATCGCGATATCAAACCCGCAAACCTGAAAGTGACCAAACAGGGCGAAGTCTTCCTGCTGGATTTTGGCCTGGCGAAAGGCGCTGCGGGACAGATGGCCACGATTGAATCCAGCAAAAGCGTAGCTGGCTACACCCCGCTTTACGCTCCCCTCGAACAGATTCTCGGTCGTGGCACCGATCCACGCAGCGATCTCTACTCCTTGGCGGCAACCCTTTACCACCTCATGACGGGACAAGCTCCAGCGAGTGCGCCGGCCCGCTTCGACGCCGTCGAGAATGATCGGCCTGACCCTTTGAGACCAGCGAACCAACTCAACTGGCAGGTAGCCTCAGACATCGCCGCGTTGGTTCAGAACGCGATGGCGCTGAGCCGCAAAGATCGGCCCGCGTCCGCCACCGAGATGCTCCTCGCCATGGAGCAGGCAGTGCCAGCGGCCGTTGACCGAGACAGGGCGCGTAAGGCGGAAAGGGCCTTGAGAGAAACTCTGCCTCCAGTCCCGGAACATGATCCGGCGAAGCCACTTGTCACTGACAAAGATGTTCAGTTCACCGTTTTTACGCCGCAGAAGATCAAGCCCGAAAAGATTTATCCGGTGCTTGCCTTTGCGCATCTGTCTAAGCGCCGCGCCGACGCCGCTGCAGACGAACCCGATCCGATCGAAGAGATGAAGGACCAGGCTGCCCGCATCCTGGGTAAACAGCGGGACGACTATCGCGATGCGAAGGACCCGAGCCGGCAACCCGTTCCGCGCGGAGGTGAAATCACTTTTGTGCCGGTCGTTCAGGGTGTCACGTTCAGCCCGCCCAGCCGCAGTTTCACGTGGCGGAAGACTGTCCATCGCGAAGAATTTGATATATCGGCGACCCGTGATCTTGACGGCCAAACTCTCAATGGCAGGATGACGGTCTTTCGGGGCAGCGTAATTATCGCAGAGGTTGAGCTTTCGATATCGATCGATAGCCGTGCTGTGCCGGCGGCGGAAAGAATTTCGCCGGAGACACCACAGAGTGGCCGGCGAGTGCGGCAAGTCTTCGCGTCCTACTCGCATCGGGATGAACAGGTCGTGGCTGAGTTGGCCCATGTCGCGCCAATCTTCGGCTCGCGGTTCCTGATGGATCGGACGCATCTGGAGCCGGGTGAAGATCGACGCGAAGGATTGCAGCGGTTGATTCGCGGCGCCGACGTCTTTCAACTTTTCTGGTCGACGAATTCAATGCGATCGCCCGACATCGCAATTGAGCTTAATTACGCGATCTCTCTGGGCCGACCGGGTTTCATCTTGCCGACCTATTGGGAAGAGCCGGTGCCTCGGAGTCCGGCGGAAGGTTTACCGCCACCGGAGATCGAACGCCTGCACTTCTATCGGATTTACCCGGGAGCGATTTCGCACGCGACGTTTGGCGGCGTCGCCGAAACTCAAGCCGCGATGAAACATACGGAGCCTGCACAGGATCCGCCGGTGGTTACCGGGTCGTTGGAAATGCCACCTGATGTCACGCCGACGGGAGTGCTTCCGCCGCTTGGGGAGGAAATTCAGCTTGACGGCCCCTTGATGGCTCCGGCCGCAGGAGATTTTCCTTCGCCGACTGAGACAATGCGGACGCCCAGCCCCCCGATGGTTCCATACCCTACGGCCGACGATCGGATGATTGTTGGGTCGGCTATGGCGACCTCTCCGCGAGCGCTTTCCACCCCACCACCGTCTTATGCGCCGGCGGCCCATGCGCCACGAAGGAAGGTGCTGTTCCCAATTCTCGGGGTCGCGGCGATGTTGTTGTTCGCGGCAATTGTGGCTCCCGTATGGTTCTTGATGAAGCAAGCGCCAGAGAGCAGAAGTGCGTCGGTAAATCCCGATGCCGTACCAGTCAAAAACAGCAACACCAGCGTTAGTTCCAATGTGTCTTCATCGAATCGGCCGGGTCTTCCTAACGCAGCGGGGATTGCGTTCGTATACATTCCCGCCGGCAGATTCATGATGGGATCCGAGAAGGGCGCGGATGACGAGAAACCAGTGCACAGCGTGACGATCAGCGAAGGGTTCTACATGGGGAAGTACGAAGTGACGCAGGCGCAGTGGCAGACGGTGATGAGCAGCAATCCATCAAACTTCAAAGGTGATAATCTGCCGGTTGAAACGGTCTCTTGGGACGACGCTATCGCTTTCATCGCGCGGCTGAACGCGCAGAATGATGGGTTCACCTACAGGCTGCCAACTGAAGCTGAATGGGAATATGCGTGTCGTGCCGGAACAACCGGAGACTATGCCGGCGATCTGGATGCGATGGCATGGTACGGCAACAACTCGGGGCGAGGGCGGTTGGATGCCGCTGAGATACTTCGGACGGACTCGGTGAACTACGGCAAGCGAATTACGGAGAACGGTGGCCAAACGCGTGCCGTTGGCACCAAGTTACCGAATTCTTTTGGCTTGTTCGATATGCATGGTAACGTTTACGAGTGGTGCCAGGACTGGTACCACGATAGCTACAATGGCGCACCGACTGATGGCAGCGCATGGTTGAGTGGTGGCGAGCAGAAGGACCGCGTGCTGCGCGGCGCGTCGTGGCTCGACTATGCCACTTTCTTGCGTTCGGCGTTTCACATGGGGTACCCCCCGGACGGCCGCTGGAGCCTCCTCGGATTTCGGGTTGTGGCAGTTGTGCGGACTCAGTAGCCTTTACGCTTTCGTTCTCTGGGTCGATGCGTCACATAGCACGGAAGACTCCCCGATCTTTTAGCCCCGCCAGGGGCGAGATATTTATGGCACCGAACGCTCTTTACAACTCCAAACCAGCTCCGTCAGGAGCGGAACGTAATGGAGCCGTTGACACATTTCGCTCCTAACGGAGCTGATATTGATCTGGGGCAGCGGGTGCTATAAATATCTCGCTCCTACGGAGCGAAAGCGGGCCGAAGGCCTTCCGCACATCAAGCGGCAGAGCCGCAGTCGGGTAGGCACATTAACGCCCCCTACGAAGCCAACAATTTTGCCTTGCCATTAGACCGAGACAGGTATTCCCGCAGATAACGCCCGGTGTGAGACTCTTTCGACTTCATGATCTCTTCCGGGGTTCCGGTCGCCACGACATACCCGCCTGCGTCTCCACCTTCCGGTCCCAGGTCGATAATGTAGTCCGCCGTCTTGATCACGTCGAGGTTGTGTTCGATCACCAAGAGCGATCCGCCCGTGTCAATGAGCGCGCGGAAGGCGGCCAGGAGTTTGTTGATGTCGTCAAAGTGCAAACCGGTGGTTGGTTCGTCGAAGATGTAAAGCGTGCGTGCGCCGGCGCGTTTGGCCAGATGCGCCGCCAGTTTCACTCGCTGGGCCTCGCCGCCTGAAAGCGTCGTCGCCGATTGGCCCAGGCGCAGGTAACCAAGACCCACTTCGTCCATCACTCGCAGCTTGTTAACAATTTTCGTGATGTCGCGGAAGAACGTGATTGCTTCACGGATAGTCATGTTCAGCACGTCATGAATGTTCCTGCCGCGATAACGAACGTCCAGAATCTGTTGCTTGAAGCGCGTGCCTTTGCACTCTTCACAGACCAGCTCAACGTCGGCGAGAAACTGCATCTCGACCGTAACGGTGCCGTCGCCCTGGCAGACTTCGCAGCGGCCGCCGGGCACGTTGAATGAAAAATGCGAAGGATCGAATCCGTGGGCCTGGGCCTCGCGCGTGTTGGCGAATGTTTCGCGAATCGCGTCATAGACCTTAATGTAGGTCACCGGATTCGAACGCGGCGTGCGGCCGATCGGCGATTGGTCGACCAGGATCACTTCGTCAATGTGTTGCCCACCTTCCAGCTTGCGAAAAGCGCCGACGTGGCCCTGCCAATCGCCGCTTTGCTTTTTCAAACCGGCGTAGATGCAATCGTGAATCAGCGTCGATTTTCCTGAGCCGCTGACGCCGGTGACGCAGACCAGCATGTCGAGCGGAATATCGACATTGATATTTTTCAGATTGTGTTCGGCGGCGCCGCGGAGGTGCAGGCGCTTGAGCTGCAAAGGCCGGCGATGCTTGGGCTCTCTGATTTCAGACTCGCCGCGCAGGTAGCGCCCGGTCAGCGATTGCGAATCTCTGATCAATCCCGGAAAGTCACCTTCGTACATCAGCCGCCCGCCGAGTTCGCCCGCGGCCGGTCCGATATCCAGAATGTGATCGGCGGCGCGCATCATGTCCGCGTCGTGCTCAACCACCAGCACCGTATTGCCGATGTCGCGCAGATTGTGCAGCAGCCGAATCAAGCGATCGTTGTCGCGCGGGTGCAAACCAATCGAAGGTTCGTCCAGCACATACAGCGCGCCGACCAGAGACGACCCCAGATTGGTCGCCAACTGGATCCGCTGCGCCTCGCCGCCCGACAAAGTCGAAGCCAGACGATTCAAAGTCAGGTAATCCAATCCGACCTCGACCATGAAGCGGAGTCGCCGCCGCACTTCGAACAAGACCCGGTCGGCGATGGCCGACTGTTCGGGGAGCAGTTCGAGCGTGTCAAAGAAAATAGCCGCGTCCTTGATCGACAAGGCCGATACTTCAGGGAGCGTCTTTCCGCCGACCCGCACGTCGCGCGCTTCCTGCCGCAGTCTTCCGCCTTCACAATCGGGACAGAGCGTGTAGCCGCGATACTTAGACAGAAAGACCCGCACGTGCAACTTGTATTTTTTCGTGTCGAGCCAATCAAAGAACCCGCGCACGCCGCTCCATTCGCCCTTGCCGTTAACGATCGCGTTGCGCTGGGAGCGGGTTAGTTCAGTAAAGGGTACGTTCATCGGGATGCGCTCCGACCTACAGAAGCTGCGCAACTCCGTTTTGGCCCAGTCGTATTGTGGCTTGGTCCAGGGTTCGATTGCGCCTTCACTGAGCGTTAGTCCCGGATTGGGAATTACCAAATCAAGATCGAGGCCGATGGTGTTGCCGAAACCCTGACAGGTCGGACACGCGCCGTAAGGATTGTTGAAACTGAATAGACGCGGTTCGGGGGTCGCGTAAACCGTGCCGTCGTACTTGCATTCGAAGCTTTCGGAAAAGCGCAGCCGAATCGGATCGGCTGCCGCAGTTTCAACCACCGCCTGGCCGTGCCCTTCGCGAAAACAGGTTTCCAGCGAATCAACTAAACGCTGGCGAATATCTTCCCGAGAAGTCAGGCGATCGACCAGGACGTAGACGTTCTCAAAGTCATCTCGGAGGTAATCATCAGGAGACGTAAGATCGATCTGCCGACCTTCGTGGATTAAGCGAGTGAAGCCGCGCTGCATCAGGCTCATCAAATGGGCCGTGATCATTTGCCGGCTGAGCTTGCGCTCTACTTCCTTCGGTTTGCCCTTTTTTGAAGCCTTCGGAGAATTGCCATTAGTGCTGGGGGCCTCGACGTGAAGTCCCGCCTGCGCGGGGAACAGGACAAAAAAGCGCGTGCCCTCGACGAGCTGGTTGAGAACTTCGTCCGCCGCCGACTCTGGTGAATCGCGTTGGACTTCTCGGCCGCACACGCGGCAGATCGTGGTTCCCACGCGGGCGTACAACAGTCGCAGATAATCGTAGATTTCTGTCTGGGTGGCCACGGTCGAGCGTGGATTCCTGGTCGAGTTCTTTTGCCGGATGGCGATGGCTGGAGCAATGCCGCGGACCTCGTCGACGTCGGGCTTATCCATGCGCTCGAGGAATTGGCGGGCGTAAGCCGAAAGCGATTCGACATAGCGTCGCTGGCCTTCGGCATAGATAGTATCGAACGCCAGCGAAGACTTACCCGAGCCGCTCACGCCGGTCACTACAGTCATGAGATTAATAGGGATCGAGAACGAGATGTTCTTAAGATTATTGACGCGAGCGCCCCGTACTTCGATAGCTTCCTGGGTCATGTTTGGTCCCTTGCAAGACCATACAGATGAGAACCCGGCAGTCTCGCAAACCACACATCTTAACTCTAAAGACGCAGCAAAGCGAAGGAGGGAGTGGGTTGTGTGATGAGGGTCAGTGCCGAGAGCGGTAGCGAGCGGGTTACAGTCATGGCGATCGGGACTGTCGCGTGGGTTGAGACCCGGTCGCTTCACCATGACTTGCCGGGCAATTGCTTGGCAACAACCAGGTGATTTTACTCATCTGACTGCCAGGTGTGACCCGACTCAGTTCAGTTGCTATAATCCACGAGTCGTCTGCCTGTTCTCGTTGGTTTCAATAACCGGTTTTGCGTAGGAAAAATACAATGAACTCCTTCTTTAGAAACTGTTGCCGTTTTGTTGGCACTGGTCTCAGCCTGGTGCTTTTCGCGGCCCTGATCCTGTTTACGAGCGGCCGGGTGGCGCCGGCTCAGCAAGCGAGCGCAGATACCAGAAGTCCGGCGGGGGCCTCGACGACCATAACCGCAAGCACTCTGTCGGCGGCCCAGGTTGACGCGATCGTGCGCGCGTTCGCGGCCAAAGAGACCCGGTTTCGGCAGGCGCTGAACAGCTATGCTTTCAAACGCGATGCGCTGGTGCAGACGATTGGAATGGGTGGGCAGGTTACCGGCGAGTATCATCGCGTTTCGTTCTTCACGTTTGACGACCACGGCAACCGCTTTGAAAAAATCAACTTCTTCCCGATGCCGACTCTGACCGAGATCAGTATTACGGCCCAGGACCTGGAAGATCTCGGAGGGGTCAATCCTTTCGCCCTCGAAGCGTCTAAACTGGACGCGTACAGTTTCAAGTATGTCGGAAAAGAGAAGATCGATGAGTTGGATCTTTACGTCTTTGATGTTAGTCCGAAAATCGCGCCGAATCCCAGGAAGATCAAGGACCGATTCTTCCAGGGGCGCATCTGGGTTGATACGCAGGACCTACAGATCGTCAAGGCCCGGGGGAAGGGAGTTCCGGAAGACAAGAACAATAGGTATGCGACCTTTGAGACTTACCGTGAACAGATTGACGGCAAGTATTGGTTTCCGACTTACACCTACTCGGATGACGAGTTAACGTTCGGCAACGGCACGGTTGTGCGCATCCGCCAGCTGGTGAAATACACTGACTTTGTGATTGGGCGTGGCAAAGTCACGATTACTGAAATCGGAGATGCACCGGCCGGATCAGAAAAGCTTGAGACGCCGAAGCCTGAATCAAAACCAGGGGCTTCGCCGCAGCCCCAGAAGCAGCAGCAACCTGAAACCAGCAGCCAGGCCGAAGCGGTGGAACCGACCGAGGGAGGCATACTTAACAGTCAGGCCCTCAACCTGCCGGCGCCGACGTATCCCGCCGAGGCGCGACGAGTTCACGCATTCGGCCAGGTCCAGGTGAAGGTAATTGTGGATGAGACCGGCAAGGTAATCTCGGCTGAAGCTGTGTTTGGTCCGGAGTCTTTGCGGCAGGCTGCCGTTGACGCGGCCAAACGAGCCAGGTTTGCTCCCAGGGTTGTAGACGGGATAACCGTCAAAGTTGTCGGCATACTCACTTACGATTTTAAGGAGTAGTGACAGGTTCTGTGGCACTGGTTCGTTAATATGAGGTCTGTACCGAGAGCGGTAGCGACCGGGTCACTACTCAGCACCATTCGAGCACGGGGACCCGGTCGCTACCGCTCTCGGTACTGACCTCATCTCCAAGGAGTCCTTCAAAGCCGAGTGGCATCACTTTGCGGTCGCGGAGTGAGCTTCTCAACACCCAGCTCTTTCATGATCATTCCCTGGACTTGATCGACAAGTCTTTGCAAATCTTCATCATTTGAAACCCAGGCAGTTTCCACCGGCGGGAACAAGACCATTTCGATCGTTCCCGGCCAGGCTTCGCCCGTCCCCTTGCCCATCAACTGGTCACTGTTCTTGAAAGCAATCGGAACGATCGGTACACCGACCTGGACTGCCATGTGAAACGCGCCCTTTTTGAATGGCAGCATCTCGCCGGGACGAGCGCGGGTGCCTTCGGCGCACACCCCAAAGGAAATTCCTGAGCGGACACGTTCGGTAGCGATTCGAATTGTCTCGACGGCGCGCTCTCGATTCGATCTGTCGATGGCGATGACATTCACAAAGCCCATTCCGTAGCCGAGAATCGGGACCTTTAGAAGCTCCTTCTTGGCGACCAAACCCATGCGCCGTCCCGTGAAGGCGAACAACGGCACGGCGTCCAGATAAGACCAATGATTCGAGATGAAGACGTAAGGCTGTTTTGGATCCAGCAGCTCGAGTCCCTTGACGTCCACCTTCACTCCGCTCAGCCGCAGCCAGGTTCGGCCGCCCCAATCCGCCCACGGATAAACCCAGTCATGCTTGTTTGCTAAACGCGCGACCAGCAATATCGGCGGCGCCAAAATCAGCACCAACGCGCCCGCGACAAACCAGGACCACCAGAACCGCAGCTTGCCGATGATTCCGGGCCCGGGTCTTGTGCTAGACTGCGCCGCGTCGGTTACGGTCCGTCCAATCAACTCTGGAGAAGGAATTTCGGAATGCATCTTCTGAACTCGAACAGAAGTCGTATAGGTCGTATAGGTCCTATAGGCCGAATAGGTCACATCGCGATCTTGTTTGTCGCCCTTGTGTTGACCGCTCAGGCCCAACGCAAACGTGCCGAACCACTCACCAATGCGATCCCCTCACCACGCTCGGTTTTCGGTTTCAATCCCGGTGATGACCGCACGATCGTGGATTGGAAACAGATTACCGATTACTTCGCGCGACTGGACCGGGCCAGCGATCGCGTTTCTGTGCAAACTTTCGGTCGATCAACACTCGGCCGTCCACTGATTGCCGCCTTTATCAGCGCGCCCGAGAATATACGAAGCCTGGAAAAGTACAAAGAGATGCAGGCCCGCCTGGCCGATCCGCGGAAGGTGAGCAGTGACGCTGAACGCGACCGTTTGATCAAGGAAGGCAAGACTGTCGTGGTCATCTCGTGCTCGATTCATTCAACTGAGATTGTCGCGTCACAGATGTCCACCCAGCTCGCTTACAACCTGGCGAGCGCGAATGATGATGACACCCTTTCGATCCTGCACAATACAATTTTGATTCTGATTCCGTCACCCAATCCTGACGGCGTCGACATCGTGGCCAATCATTATCGCAAGACCCTGGGCACCTCAACCGAAGGTCGCGAGCCGCCCGAGCTTTATCATCACTATGCCGGGCATGACGACAATCGCGATTGGTTCATGCTGGATCTGAAAGAGACCAAAGCGGTCACACGTCTGTTGTGGAAAGAATGGTTTCCGGAAATCGTCTACGACATTCATCAGCAGGGTTCGAACGGTTCGCGTTTCTTTGTGCCGCCTTTCTACGATCCGCCTAATCCGCATATCGCGCCGTTGCTGCTGCGCCAGGTGGGATTGATCGGTCAAAAAATGGCCGCCGACGTGACCAGCGCGGGGTTCCGTGGGGTGCTGACGAACGCGCTTTATGACACGTGGTGGCACGGTGGTTTTCGCACCGCGCCGTACTTTCACAACTCGATCGGCATTCTTACCGAAGCCGCCAGCGCGCGCCTTATGTCGCCGAGCAACGTCACGCGCGAGCAGCTCACGCGATCAAACACGCGCGGGATGCGCAGTGCCATGGAAGCAGTGACCAACTTTCCCGAGCCCTGGCCCGGCGGGGCCTGGCATCCGCGCGACATCATGCAGATGGAGATGATTGCCTGTCATTCAGTTTTGTCTCTGGCGGCAAACTATCGGGCGGATTACCTGCGAAATTTTTATGAGCTGGGCAAGGCGAACCTGGCGGCCACTGCGGCCACAACGGACGCCGCGCCCATCGCATACCTAGTTCCCGCCGGTCAGGGCCGTGATGAAAACGTAGCGAAAATG
>Ga0137394_10003103_pt1 | contig 12428 bp, 11 predicted proteins | sample czobulk116metaG_FD_108278 | JGI IMG/M metagenome (GOLD analysis project Ga0137394, IMG submission 108278) | Vadose zone soil microbial communities from Angelo Coast Range Reserve, California, USA - czobulk1.16 metaG | ecosystem: Environmental > Terrestrial > Soil > Vadose zone | place: USA... | reverse complement strand
ATGTCGTGATCGGCGGGAGCTCGTCCTTGATCCCGTTCGTATCCATCAGCTTGAGGCCGGTATTGTTCTCGAAGGCCTGGAGCGAGCAGCCCTCGACCTTGCCGGCGACGATCAGCAGATAGAGCCGGCGCAGCGCATCGCGGGCGTACTGACTCTCCAGATTGTCCTCGGGCCGGAACAGCCCCTGCCCGCCGGTCTGGCGCTGGCCGCGCGTGATCGCGCCCAGCGTGTCGAGACGGCGGGCGATGGTAGAGAGAAAGCGCTTTTCCGCCTTCACGTCTGTCGCAATGGGGCGGAACAGCGGTGGCTGCGCCTGGTTGGTGCGGTTCGTGCGACCAAGCCCCTGGATGGCGGCATCCGCCTTCCATCCGGGTTCGAGCAGGTAATGGACACGCAACCTACGATTCCGAGCCGACAGTTCAGCATGGTACGACCGTCCGGTGCCGCCGGCGTCGCTGAAGATGAGGATGCGCTTGGCGTCATCCCTGAAGGCCGCGGTCTCGGCGAGATTGGCCGAAGCGGCGCGGTTCTCGACCACCAGCCGGTCGCGCTTACGAACGACTCGGCGCGAGCGGCCGGTAATCTCGGCGACCATGTCCGTGCCGAACCGCTGAACGATCTGGTCGAGCGCGCCCGGCACGGGCGGCAGCGAGGCAAGCTTTTCGACGAGACGATCGCGGCGCGCGACGGCTTCACGGCTTTCGACCGGCTGGCCGTCACGATAGACGGGCCGGGAGCAGAGGTTACCCTCGGAATCGGTGAAGAGCTCGTAGAGCTGCACCGGGAAGGAATGGGCGAGGTAGTCGAGCACATACTCGCGCGGGGTAATGTCGACCTGGACGTCGCCCCAGTTCTCGGTCGGAATCTCCGCGAGCCGACGCTCCATGAGGGCCTCACCGGTCGAGACGATCTGGATCACGGCAGCGTGGCCGGCGTCGAGGTCGCGCTCGATCGAGCGGATTAGCGAGGGCGTCTTCATCGAGGTGAGCAGATGGCCGAAGAAGCGCTGCTTGGCGCTCTCGAAGGCGGAACGCGCGGCGGACTTCGCCTGCGCGTTAAGCGTGCCAGTCTCGCCGGTGATGTTCGCCGCCCGCATGGCCGCGTCGAGGTTGTTGTGGATGATGCTGAACGCCCCGGCATAAGCGTCGTAGATGCGGATCTGTTCCGGCGTGAGCTGGTGTTCGACCAATTCGTATTCGACACCCTCGTAGGAGAGCGAACGCGCGGCATAAAGGCCGAGCGCCTTGAGGTCGCGCGCCAGCACCTCCATCGCCGCGACGCCGCCCTCCTCAATCGCCTCGACAAAAGCGGCACGCGTCGCAAACGGGAAATCGTCGCCACCCCACAGGCCGAGGCGCTGGGCATAGGCGAGATTGTGCACCGTCGTGGCGCCGGTTGCCGAAACATACACAACGCGGGCATTCGGCAAGGCATGCTGGAGCCTAAGGCCCGCGCGTCCCTGCTGCGACGCCGCCTGGTCGCCGCGCTCGCCCTTGCCGCCGACCGCGTTCTGCATGGCGTGGCTCTCGTCGAAAACGATCACTCCGTCGAAGTCGGAGCCCAACCATTCGACGATTTGCCGGACGCGCGAAAGCTTCTCACGACGCTCATCGGTACGCAGCGTAGCGTAGGTCGCAAAAAGGACACCTTCCGACAGCACGGATCGACGTGCCCTGGCGAAAGGGAGACAGCGGCGTAACGAGCAGCCGCTCCATCCCGAGCGCGGACCAGTCGCGCTGCGCATCCTCGATCAGCTTGTCTGACTTGCTGATCCAGATCGCGCGCCGGCGACCCTTGAGCCAGTTATCGAGCAGGATACCGGCGACCTGCCGCCCCTTCCCTGAACCAGTGCCATCACCCAAAAACCAGCCCCGGCGAAAGCGGACGGCATTCTCTGCATCGTCGGGTGCGGCCGCCACGACGTCAAACGTCGAATCGACCGTCCAGGAACCAGCGAGAAATGCCGAATGCGCTTCGCCGGCATAGATGATGCTCTCGAGCTGGGCGTCCGAGAGGATGCCGTCCGTTACGACATTGGCTGGCAGATGCGGTCGGTAGGATGGCTTTGGCGGTGCGACGGAGGCCATGGCTGTCGACTGCACGAGCTTGGTCGGATGCGCCTGCGCGCCCGGGATGCGAATCGACTGCAGTGTGTAAGCCTCATAAAGCGCGTCGGTGATCTTGCTGGCATCCGTGGGGATCCAGTCGACTGGCTCGTAGGCGACTTCCGTCGCCACGAGATCGACGGCCGGCGCGACCGCCACTGGCGAACGCTGGCTGACGTAAGCGCGGACCGTTCGAGGCGCTGAGACGCAGGCAATTGCTGGCAATGCTGTCGTCGGGGTGCCCGCGATAGGTCCACGCGGCGACACGTGCTGCATCACCCAACCGAGCAAAGTCGGCAGGTCGGGAGCGATGCCGGGGGACGCCGGGAATGACGCGACGTCGTCAGCCGGCACTCGGTCGATAACGGTCAAGCGGGTGTCAATGTTGGTGCCGTGCTTGGCATAGACGCCGCCGTCAATCGCCGCCGAGAAAACAATGCGGCCCTCTTGCTGCAGCCGGATGAACGATCCCGTCCATGCGGGATTATCGGGCGCGACGTTCGCGCCTGTGATGGTGACGAGCCGTCCGCCCTCGGGAAGACGGGCCAAGGCGGATCCGACGTGCCGTAACGCCGCCTCTCGCATCTGGCGATCGACGTGAACTGCGGCCGAAAACGGTGGGTTCATCAGCACGACGCTCGGCACAATGCCGGCATCGAGGTGGTCGTTGATGTACGCGGCATCAAACCTGGTCGTGGAGACCGCGGGAAAAAGCTGCGCGAGGATGCCGGCGCGGCTCTCGGCAAATTCGTTGAGAATGAGCGAGGCGCCGGCGACTTCAGCGAGGATGGCAAGAAGGCCGGTGCCGGCCGACGGTTCCAGAGCGACGTCGGCGGGGGTGATCGCGGCAGCGACGCTGGCGACGTATGCCAGTCCAATCGGCGTGGAGGACTGCTGAAGGGATTCACTTTCCTCCGACCGCCGTGTCTGTGTCGGAAGGAGGCTCGTAATCCTCAGCAGCATCGGCAGCATGGCGGCCGGCAACACCGCCTTGGCGCGCATGGCAGCACCATAGCGTCGCAGGAACAGGACGGTCGCCGCCTCGCAGGCGTCATGGGCCGTCTTCCAGTTCCAGGCACCGGTCGTATCGGAGGCGGCAAATGCCGCCTCCATGGCATTGCGAAGAACGGCGGCGTCGACACGTCGACTTCGTTCAAGATCGGTCAAAAGCTGTCGCGCAGCCTTGATGACGGCGGAGGCGACAATTGCGGTGGCGCGGATCGGCAGCTGCACGGCGCCGCCGCCGACAAGAGTTTCGGTCATGGCAGGATTTCTCGGGAGAGCTGGGAGGGACCGAACCGCCCGGCACTCTCCTGAAACCGCCGCGGCTCAAACCCTCGCGGCCCGCCTCTCCCTCTCCAGGCTTGCTGGCGCCCGGCGCGATGGCCGGGTGTGAGAGATGAGAGGACGTTGCAAAGAGCTGCGGAGCGGCGTCTGCCGCCCCGCAGAAGTGCGGTCATTCGGCGGCGACGGCCTGTGCCGGCTCGGTCCCGTCAACCTCCGTCGTCTGTCCCTCGTCGCCGGACAGGAATTCCGGCAGTGGCTGTGCGGAGCTATCGGTGAGGTCCGCTGGCGACTGCATCTCGGAGAGCCGCAATGGCTCGGGGAGCCAACGGGTATCCTCGAGCAGACGCTCGGCCTCCTTGGCCATCTCGCTCTTCTTGAGGTGGTCGATGAGCTGCCCCGCCGCGTCGCCCTTGGCCTCACGAACCGCTTCGAGGATCCGGCTCTTGGTGACGCGGCCGAGATAGTTGTCGACCGTCGGTCGCCAGCCAACCTCCGCCATGTCGAGATTGACCGCCCGCGCCAGCCGATCCGCCTGATCGAAGCGACGCTGCAAGCCATGGGCGGTCACACCTGAGCCACCATAGCGATCGACCTTTTCGAACAGCGCGTTGACGCCGAACGAAGCACAATGGGCGAGCAGCGCCAGCCGACTGGCATCTTCAAGCACCACGAGCCAGTCCCACAGCGCCTGCTCATCGGTCGGCATATCGGCCTTCCAGGCCGCGTGCCGATCGGCGATGGACTTTGCGGAATGACTTTCCTTCAGATCCGGCGTCTGACCGGGAAGCTGGACATGGCGCACGCCGGCTTCAAGGCATCCCGGCGTATAGGTCTGGTAGAAGGCGTCCACACAGAGCTTGTGCAGAAACGCTGTCATCGCGACCTGCGGATGGCAAGCGACGGCATCGCGCAGCGCCAACGTGCGATGCGCGGTCAGCTCCATCACGAGCCGGTCGGGCAACGGCCGGATGGCATCATCGTCGTCTTCCTCATCCGGACCAGCTTGCCCTGCCATCCTGATCGTGGCTCGCTGACTGGGTGGCGCACTCTGATCGCCACCATCAACGTCGGGCGTTGCTGCGCCCGCTTCGGGATCAGGCACGGTCGTTGCAACGAATGCGGCCTCGTCCTCCCGACGGACGTAGCCCCGCTCGACCTGCAAGGCGCCCTCGCCATCGATGCTGACGAAGGCACCGGCATGGACGATCTCGGCGGACTTGAAGACGTCCGCCCGATTCTCGAATGCCGCGAGCGCCTCTTCGATCTCGCCAAGGCGGGCATCCACCTCGTTGGGAAGTTCGTCGGCGTCTTCATATTTTGCCTGAAGCGTGTCGTACTCTGCCTGGAGCGTATCGACGCTCGCCTGCTCTTCGGAGGTCAGATTGGCCGGCACGCCTTCGAGCCGACGGAGCCCGTGGTCGTGACCGTAGGGAAAGGTGGCGGCGACCTCGATCCACTTCCAGCCTTCGGCGCCGACGGTCTCTGCTTCCATCCGCAGCTTGTCGGCGACGAGACGTTCGAGCAAAGCGACATCCTCGAGCCAGCCGCCGCCATCCTCTTCGAAGAGATCACGCAACACATTGCCGCCGGCCGCCTCATAGGCAGCGAGGCCGACGAATCGCGCGCGCTTGTCGGAGGCCCGCACGGCGCGCTCGGTCAGAAGGCGCCTGATCTGGTACGGCTCGTCGTAGCCCGACTTGTTGATGCTCTCCCAGACTTGTTCCTGTCGAGCTAAATGCCATCAACTGCTCGAGCGACATGCCGTCGTTGGCGTAGACGTCAAGCAGAGCCTGAGAGACGGTCGCGAGCCGGAGCCGCTGCTTCACCACATTGACGGAGACGAAGAAGATGGCCGCGATATCTTCCTCGGAACGACCTTGCTCGCGCAACGCCTGAAATGCCCGAAACTGGTCGAGGGGATGAAGTGCGACACGATGCACGTTTTCGGCGAGCGAGTCTTCTTCCGCGGTGATCTCGGTGCTATCGCTGACGATGCACGGGACCGGCGCGGTCTTCGCCAGGCGCTTCTGCTTCACCAGAAGCTCAAGTGCACGATAGCGCCTGCCGCCTGCAGGCACCTCGAACATGCCGGTCTCCTGGCCCTCGGCGTCGGAGATTGGTCGGACGTTGAGACTTTGCAGCAGGGACCGCCGCGCGATGTCCTCGGCGAGGTCCTCGATCGAGATGCCGGCCTTGGTGCGGCGGACATTGGATTGAGCCAGCACGAGCTTGTTGAAGGGAATATCGCGCGATGGCGATAGCTTGATCTTCTGAACGGCTTTTGCCATGTCAGTTTCTCCAGAACGGCCGGCCGAAAGCCTCTCTCTCGGCCTCCAAGCCGCTCACGGAGCGAAGCGCCGCCCTCTCGCTCCAAGGGCAGCGCCGACACGGAGAAGTGCCGCACACACGCGGAATTGGTTTCCGCGGCTTCGCGCGAGTCAGGCGGCGTGACCCAAGAGCTTCTTCGCCTTCGCCTCCATGTCCAGGCGAGCATCCTGATACGGCTTGTCGCGCGCGACGGCGGTGATGCCCTGCACGAAATCGAAGATGCTTTCAGGCGGGCTGCCTTCCTCCGCCAGCACCGCGTCGATCACCTTGGCTGTCTCGGCCTTGGAGAAGCCGCGGCGACGCAGAAAGTCGGTGCGATCCTCGTCGGAGCTTGCCACGATCCGCTCGCGGGCGGCCTTGATACCATTGACGAAGGGCAACGGTGAGGAGTTGGCGAAGTTCAGGAGCGCCGGGGCCGCCTCGTGAGCAAAGCGGGACGCTGCGTATTTGGAATGGCGGATGATGATCTCCTCGAAATCTTCCACGCCCCACAGATTGCGATTTTGGCAGACAGCACGGAGATAGAAGCTCGCCATGCCGAGCGTCTTCGCTCCGACTTCCGAATTCCAGCAATAGAAGCCGCGGAAATAGAGGTCGGGCGAGCCGTCCCGGAGGCGGCCGGCCTCGATCGGGTTCAGGTCATCGACCAGGAAAAGGAAAACGTCCCTGTCGGACGCATAAAGGGTCGTCGTGTCCTTTGAAATGTCGACACGCGGATTGTAGATCCCGGTCGACCAGTCGAGCACGCCCGGCACCTTCCAGCGCGTATCGCCTGTGCCATTGCCGGCGATGCGCTGCACGGCCTCAACCAACTCATGGTCAAAGATCCGGCCATAGTCTGGACTGGTTACGGCGCGAAGCTCAACATGGCCATCGTCGGTCTCAAGCGTTTTGATCTGTTCCGCGCGATTGGCGGTCAGGCCATATTGCAGGTTGATGCCTGCAAGTGCCGCGGGGAGCTGCCGCAGGTAAGCCGCCGGAGCGCCAACCTGGCTTGCAAGCTGGCCGAAGCTCCAATGAGTCGGCGCGACCGGTTTGTCCGAGCCGGGCAGCATCAGGGCCAACCGCTCGGGATCGGCGCGGCTTGCCTCGACATGAATGAGCGCGCTTTCGACAACGCGCGTCCGGCTGCGATCCGTGCGATCACGCGCCGCGCGGGCCAGTTCGTTGAGCGACAGGTAGCGCTCATCCGCCGGGCGGGAAAACCACTCGGAGGACACCCGACCGACGCGCTCGCCGCGGCTCACATCCACTCTGTAACCGCCGCTGGCGTCGCGGCGGGCATCAAGAACCTGCATATTCATGGGAGCAATCTCCATGACGGGCGCCGGAAGACTCTCCTCCGGCCCTCAACCCGTCACAGCTAACGCCGCCCCACTCTGCCTCTCCTGCACTGTCGATCGCTGACGACGCGTCTCCGCTTCTGCCGCTGCTTCCGTCAGGGATGGAAGCCCAAAGGGTGAAAACCCGGCGAAGCCGGGGTTTCAGCGTCAGCCGACAGCCCGGTCCCGGAGGGAGACGGCCCTAAGCTCGCATAGCTATGAGCATGCTGGTACCAGACTCATGACAGTTCGACGTCCTCTCGCGTCTTGGTGTGCGCATCATAGATTCTGATTTGGAGCATGGGAAAACGCTTCTTCACCTCTTCCGCGCCTGTCCTGGCGCCATCCCTGGTCGCAAATTCAGCCTTGAGTCGGCCGTCGACTTCGAGCGCATAGCCTGAAGCCGGCAATTCATGGGCAGCAGCAACCATCTCATTCCTTTTGCGCAGCGAGCAGATTGACGACGATTGCTTAACGCGAGTCGCACAAATCGCTGCAGTTTGCTTCGATGTTGGTTTAGCGATTGCGGAGCCTCCGATTCGCCGCACGACAGCGCGTTCAAGGATGTGAATTTGCATCGTCCGAACAGTTGGTCGGGGTGCCGCCCGCCCTGATGCATGCGCGAAACAACCACGGCTCCACCTAGCTACCCGTCCACATGCCACGCCCCGAACGATCGGCATCGCGCTCAGCGGCGGCATACCTCCCCTTCGAATATTGCGGCCAATCCAGCGCAAGACCATTGCGAACAAGCCACTCTCCGAGATCGGCGCCACCGACGGAACAGGTCGCTACAGTGCGCCCATATTGATCTTCGGCGACTGGCGTGCAATTGACCGGCCGCCGCGCGATGAAGGAGTCGAGATCATTTGCTGCCTTCGCGCCACAACGATACAGGTTGCTGTCCGGACCTCGGCATAGTTGGCTGCTCTCAGGGGCGTCGATGCCCCACAGCCGGATGCGAGTCCCATGAACTTGCAGTGTGTCGCCGTCGATGATGCTGGCTTGGCCGACGAAATCATTCGCGCAAGCCCAGCTCGACAGCAACAGGATCGTCAACATGACGGGGATTCGATGCATGCTCATGGCGTTGGTACCTTGGGTCACCGCAGATTGCGCGGGTTGAATTTCGGCCATCTCTCGAGCGGCTTCAGCGACGGCAGGTTCTGAGGCCGCTCCGGATAGTGAAACTCCGTCCCGCGCAGCCAGCGTCCTTCGAACCGGTCCCAGAACAGGATCGCGTCCATCTGCCAGGTGAACTAATAGACCCGCCAGACGCCAACATCCTCAATCACCTCGCCGGTCGCGTTGAAGGGCAGGCTGTTGAGCTTGCACAGCGCGTCGATTTCATCCCAATGCTCGCGAATGTAGCGATCTTCCAGGGCGACGTGATACGGCCGGTCGGCGCGCCAGCGCGGCCCGCCGCCGCGTGCGTAAAATCCTTGCCGTTGCATCAGGAATTCGGGAATGCGGGCGATCGCTTTGCCGATCCGGCGCGCCTCGTCCGAGGACAGCTTGCTCACCCCGAAGCTGTAGCGCTGCGCGTCATCGCGGCAATCGAGCCACGCCAAGGTCACGCCATTGGCGTCCCTGACCACGTAGCACTCGGAATTTTCCCGAACCAGGGTCCAGGGCGGCTTGAAACGGCGGCTTGACTCCATGAGAACAAAATAAGAACAGAACATAGGCGGCCGACGGTCAACCTGGAACAACGCGATGTCCTCGGTCTCTGAGCCGAAAGAACAGGACGATGGGCTGGAGGCTGCGGTGGACCAGGCAATCGCCGCCTGCGGCGGCGACACGCGCGCGGCTATTCGCGCGCTGATCGTCGCGAACAATTTTTGGGAGTCCGAGGTGGCGGAGCTCAAGAAGGCTGTATCGCACGCCTATACGCGCGGACGCTTTCGGACCTACACCGGATAGCGGTGAGGACATAGCGGGATAGCAATGAAACATCAGAATAAGCATTCGTTTATCACCGACGATCAGGCGGAGCACATGGGCGCCGATATGGCGATCCAGTTCATGCTCATGACCTTGTTTCAAATCGTCTCGCAAATGACGGAGGATCCACGGGGTTTTCGTTCGGATATCCACAAGGAACTCACCGGCCTCGTGGCCACATACGCGTTGCCGCCAATGGCGGAGGCCACCGAACGTAAAATTCGAGCCGCCGCCGGCAGGATTCTCGATGGCATCGTGATGCGATCATTCGAGCAGAGCGAGGTGAGGAAGGTATCGTAACGATCACCGTGACGATCGGATCGAGGCGTGGTCGCCCGACTGTCGACTTCGGCAATGACCGACAAAAGTTAAAACTCAAATGTGCAATTTGTATTCGATCACGACCAATCAAGCCGCCATCGCCGCCCTGTTTCGGCGGATGAACCGGTATGTCGGCAATCTCCAGCCAATGCCGGGCGTTTTTCCGGACTGCCGGAGAACCGCTGCCTCGTGCCCGCGAATAGCTTTGCCGAGTATGCACCCGAGACGAATCCACAGACCAAGAAAAAGGATGTCGTGTGGTTCGCCCTCGATGACAGCCGGCCGCTGTTTTGCTTCGCCGGCATCTGGACCGAGTTCAAGGGCGACCGCGGCACAAAGTCGAAACCGATCCCGGGGCCCCACCTGGTTTACGGATTTCTGACCACGTCGCCGAACACCGTGGTCGCCCCGATTCATCCGAAGGCAATGCCAGTGATCTTGACCACCGAGGAAGAGCGCGAGGTGTGGATGCGCGCGCCCTGGGAGGAGGCCAAGGCCCTGCAGCGCCCGCTGCCCGACGACGCGTTGAGGATCGTCATGCGCGGCGTCGACAAGGAAGATAAGGCAGCGGCGTGAGCGCCGCGGCGCCTTCGGAAGTGCCGGCGAAAGTGAAGGCCTCGAACGGGCCGCCTACCTGAATTCATTGCAGTTCCACCGGGAATCATCGAGCGTGGAGTTCGAACAGAGGACGATTCGTGCTTGCGGCGACGGCAGCATCATATCTTGAGACGCTGAATTCGGAGCAGCGCAGAGCAGTCGAGCACGGCGTCACTGACGACGATCACGTGGGAGCTCCCCTCTTGATCATTCGCCGGTGCCGGATCCGGCAAGACGAACACCCTCGCCCATCGTGTCGCGCACCTGATCGCCCGGGGCGCAGACCCCCACCGGATCCTTCTGATGACGTTCTCGCGGCGCGCGGCGTCCGAGATGTCGAGGCGCGTCGAGCGCATCGCGCGCAAGGTACTCGGCGCCGATGCCGGTGTTATGACCGGCGCCTTGAACTGGGCCGGCACCTTCCACGGCATCGGCGCGCGACTGCTTCGCGAGTATGCCGACCAGATCGGATTGAATCCCGCGTTCACGATCCACGACCGCGAGGACTCCGCCGACCTGATGAATCTCGTTCGGCACGAGCGCGGACTCTCGAAGACTGAAAGCCGCTTTCCGGCCAAGGGCACCTGCCTTTCGATCTACTCGCGCTGCGTCAACGCCGAAACCGACCTCGAAGAAGTGGTCGGGATGTTATACCCGTGGTGTTCCGGCTGGGCCGCAGAGCTCAAGGAGCTGTTTGCGGCCTATGTCGAGGCCAAGCAGAAGCACAACGTCCTCGATTATGACGACCTCCTTCCTTACTGGGTGCAGATGATGTCGGAGCCGGCCATCGCCGACGACATCGGCGGCCGCTTCGATCACGTGCTCGTCGACGAATATCAGGATACGAACCGCCTGCAGTCATCAGTCCTGCTCGCGCTGAAACCTGGTGGCCGCGGCCTTACGGTCGTCGGCGACGACGCGCAATCGATCTATTCCTTCCGCGCCGCCACCGTCCGCAACATTCTCGATTTTCCCGATCAATTCAGTCCGAGAGCAGAGATCATCACGCTCGACCGCAACTATCGTTCGACCCAGCCGATCCTTTCCGCGGCAAACGGCGTGATCGATCTCGCCAGGGAGCGCTTCACCAAGAACCTTTGGACGGAGCGCACCTCGTCGGCAAAGCCTCGCCTGGTCGGCGTGCGCGACGAGACCGACCAGGCCCGCTACATCGTAGAGCGGATCCTCGAGACCCGCGAGGAAGGGACCCTCCTTAAGCAACAGGCGGTGCTCTTCCGTGCGTCCTCGCATAGCGGGCCGCTGGAAGTCGAACTCACCCGCCGCAACATCCCATTCGTCAAGTTCGGCGGCCTGAAGTTTCTCGACGCCGCGCACGTCAAGGACGTGCTGGCGCTGTTGCGCTTTGTCGAAAATCCTCGCGATCGCGTCGCCGGCTTCCGCGTGATGCACCTGTTGCCGGGTATCGGTCCCGCTTCCGCGCAGCGCATCCTCGATCATATGGCGGAGGCGACCGATCCGCTCGGCGCACTCTGCGCGCTGCCCTCCCCGCCCCGCGCCGGCGACGCCTGGGCGGATTTCGTCGTCACGGTCGGAAACCTTCGATATTCGGAGTGGCCGTCTGACCTCGAGCGTGCTCGTCTCTGGTATGAGCCGCATCTTGACCGCATCCACGAGGACGCCGAAACCCGACGTGCGGACCTCGTTCAGCTCGAGCAGATAGCCGGCGGATATCCCTCGCGCGAACGCTTCCTCACGGAATTGACGCTCGACCCGCCGGACGCCACATCTGATCAGGCCGGCGTGCCGTTGCTGGACGAAGACTACCTGATCCTATCGACCATTCATTCGGCCAAGGGCCAGGAATGGAAATCGGTCTATGTGTTGAACGTGGTGGACGGCTGCATGCCGTCGGATCTCGGAGCCGGCACCTCAGCCGAACTGGAGGAAGAGCGCCGCCTGCTCTACGTTGCGATGACGCGGGCAAAGGACGACCTCCATTTGGTGGTACCGCAGCGCTTCTTCGCGCACGGTCAGCATTCGCAAGGCGACCGTCACGTCTACGCATCGCGGACCCGGTTCATTCCGGAAAAGCTGCTCAGCTTCTTCCAGCGGACGAGCTGGCCGTTAGCGTTACCCGGCGCCGGTGCAAAAGGTCCGAGCCAAGGTCCGCGTATCGACATCGGCGCTCGCGTGCGCGGGATGTGGCGCTAGATGTCCCTTCCGGATCGAGCGTCCGCTTTTTGCACAGGTCGCCGGAACACGTGGACAAACGTCATGCCAAGGCGATTTCGAATCCCTGACCTGTGTTAACCGTTCGGAACTCCGAACGGAGCGCAAGGATTCGTCTCGGCAGGAGTAGCAAAATGCTGATGACGAAGGAAGGAAGGCGCGCAATCCGAACGCTGCGCGGATGAGCGATCTCCGTGCTGCAGGAGGCTAACGCCATACGAGAATGCGAGACACACGGCTGGATGCAAGACCGCGCCGATCCGCACGCGCGCGAGCGCGCCTTCGAGATCGCCAGCCTGGATCCGCTGGACGGACTCTCTCGGGCCGAAGCGGT
>Ga0137394_10003101_pt1 | contig 12429 bp, 9 predicted proteins | sample czobulk116metaG_FD_108278 | JGI IMG/M metagenome (GOLD analysis project Ga0137394, IMG submission 108278) | Vadose zone soil microbial communities from Angelo Coast Range Reserve, California, USA - czobulk1.16 metaG | ecosystem: Environmental > Terrestrial > Soil > Vadose zone | place: USA... | reverse complement strand
GCGCATTGCCGTCGCCGGCGAGCGCGCAGCCGGCATGCCCTCGTGGGACGCCGAAGTCGCAACCGCACCCGAGGGTCCGGCGTACGACGCCGGCGCGGAGTCTCCCGCCTTTGCGCTTTACACCTCGGGCACCACCGGGCACCCCAAGGGAATCGTGCACGCGCACCGCGCGTTCCAGTTCGTCGGCAATGCCTTCACCGCCATCGGCCTTGCGAGCGGCGATCGAGTCTTCACCACCTCGAAGTTCTTCTTCGCCTACGGACTCGAGCACGGCTTGCTCGCGGCGCTCGCGCACGGCGCGACCGCGGTGGTCCATCCCGGCTGGCCAGACGCCGATGCCGTGATCGAGCTCGTCGCGCGTCACCGGCCGGCGGCGCTCTTCAGCGTGCCGACGGTGTACCGCCGGCTCCTCGCCCAGCCGCCGGGGCGCCTGGCGCCGTTCGCCGCGGTGCGCCGCTTCGTCGCCGCCGGCGAGCGGCTTTCGAGGCAGCTGGTCGAGCAGTGGCGCAGGGCGCTCGGCGGCGAGCTGCTCAATCTCTACGGCATGTCCGAGACGTTCTGCGCCTGCATGATGACGCCGCCCGGCGCCTCGGATGGAATGCGCACCGGCGTGCCGCTCGAAGGCGTGCAGGTCGAGCTGCGCGACTCGAGCGGCCATGCGCCGGCCGCGGGCGAACCGGGCGTCCTCTGGATCAGGCATCCGGCGCAGGCGACCGGCTACGCCAATCTTCCGCGCGAGACCGAAGCGCAGTTCCGCGACGGCTGGTTCTGCAGCCACGATCTCTTCGTGCGCGACGCTCATGGCTACTACGTCCACCAGGGCCGATCCGACGAGCTTCTCAAGATCGCCGGCCAGTGGGTGCAGCCCGGCGAATTGGAGGCGGTCGCGGCGCAGCAGGCTGCGGTCGCGGAGGCCGCGTGCGTGCCGGTGGCCGATGCCGACGGGCTGGAGCGCCTCGCGCTTTTCGTGACCGCGAGCAACGATCCGGCCGCGGCGCAGCGCGCTGCGCAGGAAGCGTGCGAGCGCCTGCTGCCGCGCCACAAGCGTCCGAAGTGGGTGCGCGCGGTGGACGAGCTGCCGCGCACCGCGACCGGCAAAGTGCAGCGCTTCAAGCTGCGCGAAATCCTGGCGCGCGAGCTCTCGGCCAAGGACTAAAATCCCGGGTTCCTTTCTTCGAGGCACTCAATGGCTCACGTCATCCCGCTTTGGACCCCGCCGGCGCTGCCGGTGGCCGGGTCCTCCGACAGCTTTCCCGTGCGGCGCATCTTCTGCGTCGGACGCAACTACGCCGAGCACCAGAAGGAAATGGGCGGCGACGGGCGCGAGCAGCCGTTTTTCTTCCTGAAGAGCGAGTTCGCCCTTATTCCGAGGGGCGGCACGGTCCACTACCCGGCGAAGACCTCGAACTACCACTATGAGACCGAGCTGGTCGTCGCGCTGGCGAAGGGCGCACGCCGCATCGACGCCAAGCGCGCCAACGACTACGTCTACGGATACGCCGTGGGCTTCGACATGACCCGCCGCGACCTGCAGCAGTGGGGCAAGGACCACGGACGCCCGTGGGACTTCGGCAAGAACTTCGACGAGTCTGCGCCCTGCAGCGAGCTCGTGCCAGCCTCCAAGATCGGTCATCCGTCCAAGGGCGCGATCTGGCTCAACGTGAACGGCAAGCAGCGCCAGAAAGCCGACCTTTCGGACATGATCTGGTCGGTTCCCGAGCAGATCGCCTACCTCTCCGAGCACTACACGCTCGAGCCGGGCGACGTGATCTTCACGGGCACGCCTGCCGGCGTCGGCCCGGTGAAGCCCGGCGACGAGCTGCTCGCCGGGATCGACTCGGTCGGCGAACTGAAGGTGAAGATCGCGCCGGCGCTCTAGCCGCAGGCTATCCTTGCTCAAGCTGTACACCTACTTTCGCAGCTCGGCCGCCTTCCGTGTACGGATCGCGCTGAACCTGAAGGGCTTGGCCTACGACCCGGTGCTGGTCCATCTTCCCAAGGGCGAGCACCGCAGGCCGGAATACGCCGCCGTCGATCCGCAGGCGCTTCTGCCCACCGTCGTCGACGGCGAGCGCGCGCTGTCCCAATCGCTCGCCATCATCGAGTATCTCGACGAGACGCGGCCCGAACCGCCACTCCTTCCCGCCGACGCCGCGGGACGCGCGCGAGTGCGCAGCCTTTCGCTGCTGGTCGCATGCGAGATCCACCCTCTGAACAACCTGCGCACGCTGCAGCACCTGAAACGCGCGCTCGGCCAGAACGAAGAACAGATCAACGCCTGGTACCGGCACTGGATCGCCGACGGCTTCGGCAAGCTCGAGGCCGACCTCGGCCGCGGCGGCACCGGCAGATTCTGCCACGGCGACTCGCCGACGATGGCCGACTGTTGCCTGGTGCCGCAGGTGTTCAACGCCAAGCGCTACTCGGCCGACCTCGGCCCTTACCCGACGCTGATGCGCATCTTCGACGCCTGCATGAAGCTCGAGGCATTCGACCGCGCCCAGCCGTCGAAGCAACCCGACGCGGAATGAGCTTCGACTGAGTCTCGAGCTCATCTTTTCGGACGAGCACTGCGCCCAGGCGCTCTCCGACGAGCGCTATCTCGCCGCCATGGCCCGCTTCGAAGGCGCGCTTGCCGCGGCGAGCGCCCGCAACGGGGTGTTCCCTGCTTCACATGCCGAGACGATCAGCAAGGTCTGCGACAGCGCCTCCTTCGATGCGCCGGCCCTGGCGAAGCAGGCGCGGATCGCCGGCGCCTTGGCGATTCCGTTCGTGAAAGTGCTCACCGAAAAGGTCGCGGCGGTGTCGCCCGAGGCGGCGCGTTACGTTCACTTCGGTGCCACCAGCCAGGACGTCATGGATACCGCGGCTGTGCTTTGCATGCGGCAGGCGTGCGAGCGGATCTCCGCTTTGGCCGTGGCCCTGGGAGATGCGAGTGCCATGCTCGCAAACGGGCACCGGGCGACGCCTATGGTTGCGCGTACTCTGCTGCAGCCGGCCGCGCCGGTGCCGTTCGGGTGGAAGGCCGCGATGTGGCTCGCGCCCCTGGCGCGCTCCTATCCGCGCTTTCGCAGCGCCGCGGGCGAAGCCTGCGTGCTGCAGTTCGGCGGCGCCGCGGGGACGCTGTCGGCGTTTCGAGACAAGGCCGGCGAGGTGGCGAAGGGATTGGCCAAGGAGCTCGGGCTCGAAACCGCCGTCACCTGGCACAGCGCCCGCGACGGCTTCGCGCGGCTCGGCGCCGAGACCGCGGTCCTGACCGGGCTCGCGGCAAAAATCGCCCGCGACGTCACCCTGCTCGCCCAGCCCGAGGTCGGCGAGGCGGCCGAGCCGGCGGTCGAGGGGCGGGGCGGCTCGTCGAGCATGCCGCACAAGCGCAATCCGGCCGGATGCCTGCTCGCGCTTGAGGCCGCGACGCGTGTCCCCGGCCTCGCTGCCACGCTGCTCGGCGAGCTCGCACCCGAGCACGAGCGCGGACTCGGGCAGTGGCAGGCGCAGTGGTTCACCCTGCGCGAGCTCGCCTGCGCCGGCGCAAGCGCGCTCGCGGCGATGTCGGAGGTACTGAGAGGTCTCGAGGTCAATCCGAAGGCAATGGCCGCGAACCTGGAGCGCACGAACGGACTCGTGTTCTCCGAAGCCCTGGCGCTGCGCGTGTCGCGCCCGGTCGCGGACCGACTCTGCGAACGGGCGCTGCGCGAGGGACGCCATCTGCTCGAGATCGCGCGCGCCGACGCCGATGTCAAGAAACAGCTCGGGAAAGGGGAGCTCGAAGCGCTGTTCGAGCCGCAAAGCCAGTTCGGCGCGGCGCCCGCTATGATCGAGCGCGTGCTGGCCGACTGGGCTACTGCGCGCGAAACCGCTGTTTGAGCTCTTCCGGAATTACCTCGCCCTTCATCGGCGTGCCCGGCCCGTTGACGTGGCGGCCCCACACCCGGGTCTCCTTCGCTTTGGCGAGCATGGTGCCGTCGCTGCGCACCACGTCGTGCTCGACCACGAAGGACTTGCCGCCGAACCGCGCGATCCGCGAGCGCACCTCGCAGCGGTCGCCGTTCTCCGCGGGAAAGAGGAACTGGCATTCCGCCGACACGAGTGGCATCGCCATGTGCTGCGCACGCATCCACTTCGGGCCGTAGCCGACGGTATCGAACAGCGCCCAGCTCGCGGCATCGATCCAGCGGAAGTAGGTCGGGTAGAAGATGATGCCGGCCGGGTCGCAGTCGCCCCACTGCACCTGGCACGGAAACACGTTGACGATGGACCTGAAATCGTCGCCTTTCATGCTCGGCTGCGGCTCCTCATAAGCGCAGCGGATTATAGGTCAGGCGATTGACGCGGCGCCGCGACAATGGGCAGAATCCCACTCTTGCACCACGCGCCGATTTGATGTTCAGCTTGCGGGCGCGCAACAAATGCCGCTAAAGAGACGTGCCATCGAAGCCCGTTTCTGCACAAGCTGAACGGGCTTTTTTATTTGGAGCCGCATGCTGCTGGAGCAATTGCTGGCGAAGCGAATCGTGCTCCTCGACGGGGCGATGGGCACCATGATCCAGGCCGCGCGCCTCGCCGAGGAGGACTACCGCGGGGCGCGCTTCCAGGCCTGGGAGCGCGAGCTGCGCGGCAACAATGACCTGCTGTCGCTGACCCAGCCGCGCCTGGTGCGCGACATTCACTGGCAGTACCTCGAGGCTGGCGCCGACGTCCTCGAGACCAATACGTTCAACTCGACCTCGATCGCGCTCGCCGACTACGGCATGGAGCGCCTCGCCCGCGAATTCAATACGGCGGCGGCGCACCTCGCCCGGGAGGCGGTGCGGGATTGGCAGGCCCGCCACCCCGGCGATGCGCGCTTCGTCGCCGGCGTTCTCGGCCCGACGAACAAGACCGCCTCGCTCTCGCCGGACGTGAACGACCCGGGGTATCGCGCGGTCAGCTTCGACCAGCTGGTCGCGGCCTATGGCGAGGCGGTGGACGGACTGCTCGAGGGCGGAGTCGACCTGCTGCTGGTCGAAACGATCTTCGATACGCTGAACGCGAAGGCCGCGCTGGTGGCGATCGAAAACGCGTTCGAAGCTCGCGGCAAGCGTCTCCCGGTGCTGATCTCCGGCACGATCACCGACGCGTCCGGACGCACCCTGTCCGGACAGACGGCCGAGGCCTTCTACAACTCGGTGCGTCACGCGCGTCCCCTGGCGGTGGGCCTCAACTGCGCGCTCGGCGCGCACGAGCTGAGGCCGTACGTCGAGGAGCTCGCGCGGATCGCCGAGACGCGCGTCTGCTGCCATCCCAACGCCGGTCTGCCGAACGCGTTCGGCGAGTACGAGGACACGCCCGAATCGATGTCGCGCCAGATCGGCGAATGGGCGCGCGCCGGATGGCTCAACATCGCCGGCGGCTGCTGCGGCACCACGCCCGAGCACATCCGCGCCCTGGCCGAGACGCTGCGCGGGGTGGCGCCGCGCACTCCGGTGGAGCATTCGCGCGCGCTGCGGCTCGCCGGCATGGAGCCCTTCAACATCGACGACCGGTCGCTGTTCGTCAACGTCGGCGAACGGACCAATGTGACCGGGTCCAAGGCGTTCGCGCGCCTGGTGCTGGCGGGCGATTATGCCGCGGCGCTCGCCGTCGCACGCCAGCAGGTGGAGAACGGCGCCCAGGTGATCGACGTCAACATGGACGAGGCGATGCTCGACTCCGAGAAGGCGATGACGACCTTCCTCAACCTGGTCGCCGCCGAGCCCGACATCGCGCGCGTGCCGGTCATGATCGACAGCTCCAAGTGGAGCGTGATCGAAGCCGGGCTGAAGTGCGTGCAGGGCAAGCCGATCGTCAATTCGATCTCGATGAAGGAAGGCGAGGCCGAATTCCTGCGCCAGGCGCGCCTTGCGCTCAAGTACGGCGCGGCGGTGGTGGTGATGGCGTTCGACGAGAAAGGCCAGGCCGACACGCTCGCGCGGCGCACCGAGGTATGCACCCGCGCCTACAAGCTGCTGACCGAAGCGGTGGGGATGCCGCCCGAAGACATCGTGTTCGACCCGAACATCTTCGCCGTGGCCACCGGGTTGGAGGAGCACGCGACCTACGGCCTCGACTACATCGAGGCCGTGCGCTGGATCCGCCGGAACCTGCCGCACGCCAAGGTCTCGGGCGGCGTCTCCAACCTGTCGTTCTCGTTCCGCGGCAACGACCCGGTGCGCGAGGCGATGCACACCGCGTTCCTGTACCACGCGATCCGCGCCGGCATGACGATGGGCATCGTCAATGCCGGGCAGCTCGGCGTCTACGAGAAGCTCGACCCGGCGCTGCGCGAGCTGGTCGAGGACGTGATCTTCAACCGGCGTGCGGATGCGACCGAGCGGCTGGTGGAGCGCGCGGCGAGCTTCAAGGCGGGAGCCAAGGAAGCGGCCGGCGGCGAGGCGTGGCGCTCGGGCAGCGTGGACGAGCGCCTGTCGCATGCGCTCGTCAACGGCATTGCCACGTACGTCGTCGCCGACACCGAAGAGGCACGCCTGAAGTATCCGCGCCCGATCCAGGTGATCGAGGGCCCGCTCATGGACGGCATGAACGTGGTCGGGGACCTCTTCGGCGCCGGCAAGATGTTCCTGCCGCAGGTGGTGAAATCCGCGCGCGTGATGAAGCAGGCGGTCGCACACCTCGTGCCGTTCATCGAGGCGGAGAAGGCGAAGAGCGGCGAGGCGGGGCGCAGCAGGGGCCGCATCGTGATTGCGACGGTGAAAGGCGACGTGCACGACATCGGCAAGAACATCGTCGCGGTGGTCCTGCAGTGCAACAACTACGAGGTCGTGAACCTCGGGGTCATGGTGCCGGCGCAGACGATCCTCGAGACCGCGGCGCGCGAGAAGGCGGATGTGATCGGCCTTTCCGGGCTCATCACGCCCTCGCTCGAGGAAATGAGCCACGTCGCCCGCGAGATGGAGCGCGCCGGGCTGAATCTCCCGCTGCTGATCGGCGGCGCGACGACCTCGCGCGCGCACACCGCGGTCAAGATCGCGCCGAACTACTCGGGGCCGGTGGTGTACGTGCCCGATGCTTCGCGCAGCGTGCCGGTGGTGCAGTCGCTGCTGTCGCAGGCGAGCGCACGCTTCGTTTCGGAAGTGCGCGCCGACTACGAGAAAATCCGCGACCAGCACCGCGACAAGAAGGGACCCGGACCGCTGCTTCCCATCGCAGAGGCGCGCCGCCTCGGCCATGCCATCCGCTGGGAAAGCTACGTCCCTCCCAGGCCGCGCAAATTAGGCGTCACGGTGCTGCGCAACTATCCCCTCGCCGAGCTGGTCGACTGCATCGACTGGTCGCCGTTCTTCCAGGCGTGGGAGCTCTCCGGACCCTACCCGAAGATCCTGCAGGATGCGGTCGTAGGAGAAGCGGCGCGCAAGCTCTTCGGCGAGGCACAGGAAATGCTCGGGCGCATCGTGCGCGAGGGCTGGGTCGTCGCGAACGGCGTATTCGGGCTGTATCCCGCGGCCCGCGTGAACGGGGACGACATCGAGGTCTACCGCGACGAGGCGCGCGCCGAGCGTCTCATGACCTGGCACAACCTGAGGCAGCAGAACCAGAAACCCACCGGACGCGCCAATCTGTGCCTCGCCGATTTCGTCGCGCCGAAGGAGGCGGGCGTCCCAGACTGGATCGGCGCCTTCGCCGTCTGCGCCGGGGGCATCGACGAGCGCGTGGCGGCTTTCGAGGCGGCCAACGACGACTACAACGCGATCATGCTCAAGGTGCTGGCAGACCGCCTCGCCGAGGCGTTCGCCGAGCGGCTGCACGAGCGCGTGCGGCACGAGTTCTGGGGGTATGCACCCGACGAGCGCCTCGCCAATGCGGAGCTCATCGCGGAGGCGTACCGCGGCATCCGACCCGCACCGGGCTATCCGGCGTGCCCGGACCACACTGCAAAGGGGCCGCTCTTTCGGCTGCTCGACGCCGAGCGCAACGCGGACATGCGCCTCACCGAGTCGTTCGCCATGTGGCCGCCGGCGGCGGTCTCGGGCTTCTACCTGTCGCACCCCGAGTCGACCTACTTCGCGGTCGGCAAGGTAGGCCGCGATCAGGTCGAGGACTACGCGCGCCGCAGCGGCCTGCCGTTGTCCGAGGTCGAGAAATGGCTCGCCCCGTATCTCGCCTACGAGGCCGAGACCGTGCCGCTATAATCGGCGCATGGGTAAAGGCGACAAACGCACGCGGCGCGGCAAGATCTATAAGGGCAGCTACGGCAGGAAGCGCCCGCACCGCGCGAAGAAAAGCACCAAGAAACCGGCCTGAAGGTTTTCCTGGCACTCGGCGCGCTCGCCGCCGCGGCTGCGGTCGCGCTGGGCGCGTTCGGCGCTCACGCGCTCAAGGCGCGGCTATCCCCCGACCTGCTCGCGGTATGGCAGACGGCGGTGCAGTACCACGGCTGGCACGCCCTCGGTCTCCTGGCCGTGGGGTTGACCGGGCTGCACCTCGAAGGCAACTGGCTCAAGGCTGCGGGCTGGCTCCTCGTCGTGGGAATCGTTCTCTTCTCTGGCAGCCTCTATGCGCTCGCGCTGGGCGCTCCCCGGGCGCTGGGCATTTTCACACCCGTTGGCGGCGTAGCGTTCATCCTGGGGTGGATCGCCTTCTCAATCGGCGTCATTTACGCCAGAACGCCGGGGTAAGAACGACGAGCAGCGTGAACAGCTCCAGTCGTCCGAGCAGCATGGCGAAGCTGCAGATCCAGGTCTGGGTGTCGGTCAGATTGGCGTAGGTGGTGGCCGGGCCCACCTCGCCCAGCCCCGGCCCGGTGTTGTTGAGCGAGGCCACCGCCGCCGAGAACGCCGACACCACGTCGAGCCCCGACGCGGTAAGCAGCAGCGTCAGCGCGACTACGCACGTCGAGTACATGAAGACATAGGCGAGCACGGCGAACACGGTGGCATTGCTCAACGGGATCTCGGAGAGCTTCACCGGGTTGTAGATCCGTGGATGAATGGTTCGCAGGAGCTCGCGGAAGAGCTGCTTGAAAAGAATCTGCGCGCGGATCATTTTCATCCCGCTGCCGGTCGAGCCCGAGCAGCTGGCGAAGCTGGACAGAAACAGCATCATCAGCGGCGCAAAGATCGGCCACTGGCCGTAGTCGGTGCTCGCGTAGCCGGTGGTGGTAGCGAGCGAAACCACGTTGAACGCCGCGTACCGCAGCGCGGTGCCGAAATCGTCGTAGACGCCGTTGAGGTAGAGGTAGCCCGCGACGAGCAGCACGGAAAGCGCAACCACCAGCAGCATGGCTTTCGCCTCGGGATCCCTTCGGTACGGACCCAGGCTGAGCCGGCGCCAGGCAAGAAAATGGGTGGCGAAATTGATCGCCGCGACCAGCATGAACGCGATCGCCACCGCCTCGATCGCAGGCGAATCCCAGTGGGCGAAGCTCGCATCATGGGTCGAGAAGCCGCCCAGGCCCATGGTGGTGAAACCGTGCATCACGGCGTCGAGCTCGTCCATTCCAGCGACCCAGTAGGCGAAGATGCAGGCGAGCGTGAAGCCGGCATACACGAGCCATAACCCTTTCGCGGTTTCGGCGATGCGCGGCGTGAGCTTGGTGTCCTTCATGGGCGTCGGCGTTTCGGCCTTGAAAAGCTGGCTGCCGCCCACCCCTAGCAGTGGCAGGATCGCGACCGCCAGCACGATCACACCCATGCCGCCAAGCCAGATCATGAGCCCGCGCCAGATGTTGAGCGAAGGGGGCAGCTCGTCGAGACCTTCGAGCACCGTCGCCCCGCTCGCGGTGAGTCCGGAGACGCTCTCGAAATAAGCGTCGGTGAAGGACAGATCCTCGATGCTCAATAGGAGAGGCAGCGTCGCGAACGCGGGGAGCACGGTCCATACCAGCGCCACCAGCAGGAAGCCGTCGCGCACCTGGAGCTCGCGGCGTTCGCGGAAGGTGGCAAGCCACAGGAGAAGCGCGGCGCCGAAGGTCGCGGCGAGCGACCAGCCAAAGGCCTGGCCGGCGCCATCGTCAAGCAGAATAGAGACACCCCATGGGAGCGTCATGCTGGCGGCGAACAGCACCAGCACGCGCGAGAGCAGATTGACGACCGCGACGAAGCGCATCGCCGGCTACATGAAGCGCACGCCGACCTGGAACATGCGCTCCACGCGCGGCAGATTCTTCTTGTCGGTCACGAACACGATGACATGGTCCTCGGCCCGGATCACCGTGTCGTGGTGCGCCATGATCACCTGGCCGCCGCGCACGACCGCCCCGATCGTGGTGCCCGGCGGCAGGTCGATCTCGTCCACGCGCCGGTCGGTGAGCTTGCACGATTCCCGGTCGCCGTGCACCACGGCCTCCAGCGCTTCGGCCGCGCCGCGCCGCAGGCTGTGAACGGCGACCACGTCGCCGCGGCGCACGTGCGCGAGCAGCGTGCCGATGGTCGCCTGCGCCGGCGAGATCGCGATGTCGATCTGCCCCGATTGCAGCAGGTCGACGTAGGACCTGCGGTTGATCAGCGATACCACCCGGCGCGCGCCCATGCGCTTGGCGAGCAGCGAGCTCATGATGTTGTTCTCGTCGTCGTTGGTCACGGCGACGAAGAGGTCCATCTCGCCGATGTTCTCGCTCTCGAGCAGCTCCTCGTCGGTGGTGTCGCCGTGCAGCACGAGCGCTTCGCCCAGGCGCGCCGCGATCAGCTCGCAGCGGCGCTTGTTGTGCTCGATCACCCGGACCGAATAGCGCTCCTCGAGCGCGAGCGCGAGCCGCAGGCCGATGTTGCCGCCGCCGGCAATCATCACCCGCCGCACCGGGCGGTCCATGCGCCGCAGCTCGCGCATGACCTCGCGGATGTGCTCGGCGGCCGCGAGGCAGAACACTTCGTCGCCCGCCGCGATGACCGTGTCGCCGTCGGGCACGATGGAGCCGTCGCCGCGAAAGATGGCGACGATGCGCGCGTCGACGCGCGGGATGTGGCGGCGCAGCTCCTTCAGCGGATTGCCCACCAGGGGTCCGCCGGCGAACGCCCGCACCGCGACCAGGCTGACCTTGCCGCCGGCGAAGTCGAGCACCTGGAGCGCCTCCGGGAACTCGACCAGCTTGACGATATAGTCGGTCAGGACCTGCTCCGGGCAGATCGAGAGGTCGACGTCGAACCCGTCCTCGCCCAGCACGCGCTCGTTCGCGAGGTAGTCGGTGGCGCGCACGCGCGCGATGCGGCGCGGCACGTTGAACATGCGGGCGGCGATGCGGCAGGCGACCAGGTTGGTCTCGTCGGACTGGGTGACCGCGACCAGCAGGTCGGCGTCTTCGATGCCGGCCTCTGCGAGAACCGAGGGATGCGCGCCGCTGCCGACGACCGTGCGCAGGTCGAGCCGCTCCTGCAGCGCGCGCAGTCGCTGCGGCTCGATATCGACGACGGTGATGTCGTTCGCCTCCGAGACCAGGCTCTCGGCGACCGAGCCGCCGACCTGCCCGGCCCCCAGGATCACGATCTTCATTCTTCGCGCCGCCCGACCGGAAGCCCGAGCGCCTTGAGCTTGCGGTAGAGGTGGGTGCGCTCGAGACCCGAGCGCTCCGCGACGCGCGACATGCTGCCGTGCTCGCGGGAAAGCAGATGCTCGAAGTAGACCCGCTCGAAGGCCTCGCGCGCCTCGCGGTAGGGTCGATCGAGCAGCACCTCGGGCAGCGCGCCCGGTACCGCGCGCCCGGCGAGCACGCGTTCGACGTCGTCGAGCTGGATCTCCTCGTCGAGCGAGCTCAGCGCGAGGTCTTTCACCACGCCCTCGAGCTCGGTCAGGTTGCCGGGCCAAACGTGGTGGCGCAGCGCGTTGAGCGCAGCGATCGAGAGCCGCCGCGGGGGACAGGCGCGCGCCTCCACCATCTGCGCGAGCATGAGCGATGCGAGGTCGGGCACGTCCTCGGCGAATTCGCGCAACGCCGGCAGGCGCAGCGTGAGCTCGGAGAGCCGCGCCCCCAGGTCGGAATCGAAGTCGTGCTTCTCCGTCAGGCTCCTCACGTCGAGGGGCGAAAACGACACCAGCCGCACCTTGTGCTTCTCGGCGCGCGTCAGCAGGAACTCGAGGCTGCGCTGCTCGCCGCGCGCCAGCCGCGCGAGGTCGGGGAAAAACAGGATCCCGCCGGTCGCCTTGGCGAGAAGCTCGGAAGGCGGCTCGGCGAGGAGCTCCGCGCCGGACAGGAAGGGCGCGCTCGGCGCGGCAAGGAGCCGCGCGAACAGCTCGGGCCGCATGCCGCGCTCGCCGCGCAGCAGGAGCGGCGCGGCCGCCTGCGCGAGCTGCGCCAGCCGCTTTTTCGCGTCCGCGAGCGCCGGCGAGCGGCCAAGCGCCGAGAGCGCGAGCTGCGGCGCCGCGGCCGCCTCGGGGCTGCGCAGCGCGCGCTTCACGGTGGCAAGGAGCCGCTGCAGCGCCACGGCTTCTCCAGGAAGTCGAGCGCGCCGATGCGCGTTGCCT
>Ga0137394_10003097_pt1 | contig 12436 bp, 4 predicted proteins | sample czobulk116metaG_FD_108278 | JGI IMG/M metagenome (GOLD analysis project Ga0137394, IMG submission 108278) | Vadose zone soil microbial communities from Angelo Coast Range Reserve, California, USA - czobulk1.16 metaG | ecosystem: Environmental > Terrestrial > Soil > Vadose zone | place: USA... | reverse complement strand
CTCCGCTGCCGATGGTCCCGATCCAGAGATCGTAGATCCACTGCCCGGGGAGTCCGCCGCTGATGTCCGTCCACGTCCACGTCCCGCCGGACAGCACGAGCTGGTATACGCGCGCGCCGTTCGTTGCATAGAGCGTGTTGAGCTGGATGGGGTCGGCGACAAGTTTCCCGAAACTGAAGCCGGCCGGCAGCCCGGCGCAAGTCTGCGGAAGCCAAGTTCCGGTGGAGACCTCGAAGAGCGGCGTCGTTACGCCGCCGGACGTGACCGGGGTGAGGAGAAGCACGTACACGCTTCCACTGGGGGCGATGCCAATGGAGCCAATACTCGCGACGCCCGGCTTACCGGTGGCAATCTCGGTCCAGACCGTCGCCGGACCGGCAGTTGTCGCGGTCGTCGTCGTCCAGACTCTTTGGTTGCTGGTTGCGCAGTACAGGACGTTGGCGTTGGCGGGGTGAACTGCAACGAAGGGTATGCCTCCCTGCCCGACAAAGTCCTGACTGATCTGAGTGGCGGCCCCGGCGTCATCGACGCGGACTACCACGTTCCGGTCGTTCTGCACCGCCGCTCCTGCGGGGTGGTTCTTGGTGAAGACGGCACCAAAGGTCGTGGCGGTCGTCGCGGACACCGTGATGCGCTCCTGGTTGGCGCCCGGTTCGATGAGCAGCGATGATCCAACGACAATGTTCGCCATGGACGCAGGCGCTACCGCCTGCGCCGTCGCGTTCGCGGTGACCGCGGCGGATAGCGTGGTGTCCGAGTCATGCACGACGACGCCAGCCAGGCACTTTCCATCGAGGCCGACGGCGAGGCTACTCGCGGCGCCGCGCCGGGCGGCCAAAACCGAACCGCCGGGGAGTGTGGCGAAGACGTACGCCGGGAAGAAATCTCCGTTGTCCATCCACCGGACCATGCGAAACGCCGCCCACCCACCGTAGTCGCCCAGAATCCCCCATACCGCCACGCCGTTGCTTGCGCGCGCGGCGGCGATTGCGCCTGCATCCGCGTCGGCGATGCCGCGCCATCCGAGCACGCTATCACCCGCGGCCACACCCGTGTCCTGGCAACCGATGTAGGAGAGTGCCGCGACTGCAGGGTCACTAGCGTACTGATACACAGCGCTCGATTGCTTCCCGTGGTCGCGGTTTTGCCAAGCGAACGTGTCCGCAGTGGCGTAACTCTCGTTGTAGTCGGCGGGCGCCATGCCGATGGCGACAGTCGGATCGGCGAACTTGCTACTCTTTGCGATCCCACCGTCGTTGCCGACGTAGGTTGCCGGAATCACGCCGGTAGGTGGCGTTTCCGGCGAGAAGACGACGGTGTGCTGGTCGGCATGGAACCATGTCCCGTCGTTCTGCCAAGTCCGTCCAGCGTCGATCGACCGCTGTAAGCCGATCGATCCAGCAACGAGCACGTCATTCATTGCGTTCCCCGGTGAGTTGGGCGCGACGCCGAACGACCAGGCGTAGTAGCCGTACGCCGGTGCTGGGGGCGAGACGGCGGCGACTTGTGTCCACGCCGTCGTGGGCGATGACGTGGTGTAAATCCCTGCGGTGACCTGGTTGCAGTTCGCCCCTGTGGCGTCGCACGAAAGCTTCATATGCCAGGCGTACACTCGGTCGGGCGTGCGGCGGCAGAGGTCGACGAAGACGGCATCGAAGTTCCCGTTCGGCTCCTGCGTAGTTGCCGCAGTGTGGGCGGGGAGACCGGTCCCGGCACCATTGAGGTTCGTCCAGGCTACTGTCGGATCAGTCGTATGAAGGACGCCCTGCTGCCAGATGCCAGCGTAGAAGTGGGCGGTGCCGACGGCTGGCATGTGGGCGACCAAGGACCAGACGTCGCCCGCCTGCACTTGATTCCAGGTCGCACCTCCGTCCGGAGAGCGGAAAACGCCGTTGTTGGTCGCAGCATAAAGGACTGTCGTGGCCAGCGTCGCGGACGTGCGAGGATCGACGATGATTTTCCGCACCGCGCCGTTGATGGGATTGCGCGCGCTCCAAGAGCCGGGGTCGCCGCGGCTGTTGGATACATAGACCCCGCGATCGGAGAACGTGCCCATGTAGATCGTGGTGGGATGGTCGCGGTTGACCGCGATGCACATCGGGTCGAGGCGCGGGTTGGTTTGTTGCAACGAATCCGCGATCGGCACCCACGAGGCGCCGTCGTCGCGTGTACGGAAAGCGGACGTGCCGCCGGAGCTAGGCCGTTCGGTGATGTAGACGGTGTTGGGATCAGTCGGATCGACGGTAATGCTCGAGGTCAAGCCTTGACGGCCAAACTCATTCCGCATCGACAGCCGCTTAAAGTTTCCGTCCTTCGGAGCAAACACGAAGTCGGGTCCAATCGGGAACCAACTCATAGTGATCTCCTTCTCGTCGATTTTAGGAATTACTTGCTTTTCGACTGCGCTATGAGATCCGCTTACGCTGTACGTCCTGACGACGGTTTCGTTCGCGGACGATGAGGTAGACGCGACACCGTAACGAGCACCGCGATGGTGACGAACTAACTAATTGTGACTCGCGCTTGAGAGCTACGACGGCGAAATAGTCACGATACGACCTCCTTAAGGTTCGATCGGATCCGTCGTATCAAGGGTATGAGCCCGTGGGCAGCAGATAACGCAGCGCCCACCATCGGAGGCTCGGGAACTGATGGGAATTCTCAGGCATCGTCCACTTTGGTAGAGAAACGAATCTCCTCATGCGATCACCTGCCGGCCTGCGTCCCCGGCCTTACGCCACGCGCAGCAGCCTCGACCTCCTTCAGATCTCGCTGCGTGTCGACGTCGTCCGGTATCTTCACGGAGGCCTTGCGAATCAGGTCCAACGCTTCGTGAACGCGCCCCAAGCGGAACAGCACGTATCCACGAGTTTCGACGTACGTCGGTTCGTCCGGCTCGAGAAAGAGCGCGCGATCGATCAGCGTGAGGGCGTCTGACAGGTTCACTCCCTGCTTTGCATAGGTATATGCAAGCCCGTTGAGGAAGCTCGCCGAGCCGGGCGCAAGGCGCACCGCCTCCCGTTCTTCGCTGACGGCGTCGGTCCATCGACCTGTGCGACCATAGACAAACCCGAGCACGTGGCGTCCCCAGGCGCGATCCTGCTGAGAAATGTCGGCGGCCAGATACCGATTCAGGACGCCGACGGCTTCGGCGAGTCTCTCCGTTTCGACGTAGGAGTGCGCGCGCATCGACAGATTGACCGGCTGGCGCGAGGCGAGAGTATCCCCCGCCTTGTCGAAGTGGAGAGCGGCCGACTGATAATCCGAAACGTTGTACGACACCACGGCCAACTTGAGATGTCCATCCGGTGGAAACCGCTCGCCGCGGAGCTCGATTTCGTCGATCGCCTTGGACAGATTGTCGAGGAGCCGCGCGATGTCGCCTGACTGCGACGAGACCTTCCGGTTCAGCACGTCCATGATGAATCTGAACGAGCTGCTTCCGCTTTGAACCAGTATCTGCCGCGCGCTGAGGCGCGTTCGGAGTTCTTCGCTTCCGAGCTGCAGCTGCAGCGCGCGCCCGGCCTCGGGATTGTAGGAGCCATCCTTGTTGAAGATCGCGGGACTGCCCATCGCAAACGCGGTCGGCATGAACGCGTCGAGCAGACGTATCACGACGGATTTGGATTCACGCGGCGGCATGGGGTCCATCCACTTGATTTCGGCGATGCTGCCGTCCTGGTTGCTCAACCACAAGGTTCCGACGCGCGCAGGATTGTCGTGATCAGGTTTGTACGAAAGCGAGATGGCGTGCGTGGGCGCGTAGTTGAGCGCAGCGAGATCGAGAACAAATCTCTTTTCGACGGACGATCTCTTTTGAGGCCTGTTCGAGGCGGCGAGGGTGGTTCCCTCGGGCAGGCTGCGGCTCAAGCTTTGGATGTCGGCTGCGGTCGCGGACTCCTGGACAAACCTGAATGCGATCTGCCGCAGGTTTTCTTTCGCCACCAGTACCCAGCGGAAACTGTATTCCCCGGTCCCGGGCCGGATCTCGTCGATGTGATAGAAGTCGAGGTCGCCGGCCCGCTCGGGAGCCAGCTGCTGTCTCGTGACGGGATCGGCATCCGATGACGCGAAGGGCGTCAGAAGGCCTATCACCTCGCCCTTTATGAGCCGTACCGGTTGATACATGTAGGTCGCGTAGAACCAGACGGCACACGACACGAACACGAGTACGTACGTCGTCGCGATGACCGACACATGGACCCGGCGAAAGTAACCCCTGTCGTGTCCCGCGGACGCCTCTCGGAGGTTCTGGTAGGAGCGGCGCTGCAGATAGAAGATGAAAATCACGCTTAGCGCATAGACGCCGTTCGCTGCAATCAGGGTTGTCAGGTTTTGCATCGCTTCCATAGTCGAACTCCTGCTGACCTGTACAACGACGGTGAACAGGCGACCTAACACGGGTCCGTGCCCGTTTGCGCCGGCCGCAAAGTAAGTATTGCACTGTGATCGATCGAGGATCCTACTTTCACGATGCGAGTGACCGCAGCAGCATCGAAGCAGATCGCCCAGCGCTACCCGCGCGTCCGCGAGTCTTGAATGAGCGCGTGTCGACTCTTCGTCGCCAGCGAGGCGCTGCTGCATGAGTACGGCGGCATCTCCCTGGTCTCTCGCGCCACCGTGGTCGCGCGGAGGACGATCGGGGCGGGCATGACCGAGCTTCGCCAGATCGAGGAGGCTGGACGCCCCGTGGGGCAATGCGCGCATGCGAAAGCCCAGCGCCGGCCGCAAGAAGACGACGGCGAAGGACCCCTCCTTGCTGCCGGATCTGCAGGCACTTGTCGACGCGACGACGCGTCGCGATCCCGACTCGCCGCTGTTGTGGACGGCCCGCAGCCAACGCAATCTGGTCCGAGCGACCGGCCGGTGTGTGTGTTTCTCCGTTCCGAGGACAGCCGATTCCGGAGTCAGAGTGCGTGGGTGGATCACTCCGCGAGCCATCCCTTATGGTCTGCGGCGGCTACCTATTACACGCCCACCGGCACGAACCCGTTGGTTCGCAGCTTCCAGGCAGAACACCATCGCCACGCCCGATCAGATCAACTCAAGGGCGATGAACGGGCCTCCGCCTGATCTTCGAGCCACTACTGATTGGTCCCAATTGCTCGCCCGCTGCAACTCGGTGGCGAGGCAAGAAAGATTTGGTGGTCCCCGCACAAGGAAATTGGCGTCAAAGAAACTGTCCCCACGATTCTTTCTCGTGGTCAGTGCCAAGGACCTTCTTGGTCAAGCTGCGCAACCTGACATGCGTTCCTCGAACTTCTTGAAGCAGTTGTTCTTCTGCCGGTTTCGAGAATTCGCTCGGCGGGTATCAACTGGATTGTTGCGCCGTGAGACAGCGCAACCGATCGCAATGTCGGGGACACTCTAGTGCAACGGAACTGTCCCCACGATTGTCCCTGCGACGCGCCAAAACAGCGTCTCCAGAGCCAATGCGAGCCAGGTTGCCCGATCGTCGAAGTGCTTGAAGCAGCTGGATTTGCTAGAAAAAACTGACGATCGCCGAGAGGCTGGACTCCGTTTAGCAAACCATCGCCTTCAGCCACTCGGCCACCTCACCGCGGCGAGAATCCTAAGTATAAACGACATCGCGACTTACGCGAGCTGGATTGTCCCCATTTTGTCCCTGAAATTGTCCCTGTCGGTCTTCAGAACCGGCGCGGAACGACGCCGCGCACCGGCTCGGAGCGCTGATCCGGGAACGCAGCGGTTCTTTTCGCCGACAACGATCCCGGCAAGTGATTAGCGGAGGCCGCTTTGCTCGGATGTGCTGGCGTCCAGTTCTCTGGCCACTCGCGCGGTGAGGACGCGAGGCGAACGCGGACCTCGCGCGCGAATGGGCCATCGGTAGGCACCGGTTCTCTGAACCGTTGCGTTCCGTGCCGAGTTTCGGGCTTTTGAGTTGGGCCGCCACCGTAGCGTCCGCCGAGGCGCTCCGGCCCGGAGGCATTGAGACGGGAGGTGCGAACGCTGAAGGAGCACGCTTGGAAAACGATTTTGGCGAGGCTCACTAAGCAACAGCAAACCACTTCCTATCGCAATCGATGCAAGGATTTAGCCCTTCAGGATCTCTGTTGATGTGACGTCCTAAACGTTCGTATTTCTCGCCGGTTTCAGCCCGACCTTACACAGTTCTTACACAGCTCCATGTCGTGTCGACGCCGTTCCTCCGCAGCTGGTACCGGCTTGTCAGTCTGCTGGCGCGGCAGCGGATCCATCAAGCGGAATGAAGCTGCCTGCAGACTTCGACAACGCGGCATCGAGCGGAGGCTCGGCACGTTCTGTCGGGGTCGCGTAGATCGCGATCCGCGAAGTCAAGGGCGAGGCCGAATCGTTAGCGAATCGGCTTGCACGCTGCCGATCACCGGAAGTCTCTGCGCCGGCTATACTTGGCAAGACCCGCACCCGGATGGCTTGATAGGCCGGATGCGGGCTGAGCGTGCTATCGAACGACGAACTGTTACCGGCTCATTGACACCGGTCTTTCCGTATCAGAACGTCGCCCGCAGGGACAACTGAATTCGCCTCGGCGCTGACTGCACTCCGAAGATCCGGCCGAAGTTCGGGTTCGACAAATCAGTGATCGGACTGCCAATGCCCGAGCGATTCAACGCGTTGATAAAGTCGGCTCTGAACTCTACGTCGCGGCCTCCGGCTGACACGCGTTTCAGCAGCCCCAGGTCCTCCGAATAGTTAGCGGGGCCGCGCACCGGCAGAACAGCCGGCGCCGTTCCGATCCGCGATGGAACGCCCTGCGCCGACAACGGCTGCGTCGCAAAGGCCGCCGGGTTTAGATAAGGCGTTCCCCGAACGAGGTCGAGGGCCGACCCATCGTAAACGATTGGATCCACGCCAGCCACGATGTCGGGGCGGAATGGATAGCCGGCGCGGTTCATCCGACTGTCGAACACGCTGAGCGTTCCGCCGCTTCGATAGTTGTGAATGCCGGTGACGGTCCATCCTCCGATGAGTTGGCCCAGGAGCCCATTCAGGTTAATGCCCTTGCCCGGGCCCATGGGCAACTCGTAGATCCACGTCAGCTTGAAGAAGTGCGGGTAATGCCGGCCTGCTGCGAGCGCCCACTCGTCACCCGAACCGTCCTGCTTCAACACGTTGTCTTCCGTCTTTGACCACGTATACGCCACGAGCAGCGCGGAGCCGGCCTGGAAGTTGCGCTCGAGCGTCGCCTGCAGCGAGTTGTAACGCGTCTTGCCCTTGAAGTTATTTAGAAAGGTGACGCTCGTGAACTGCGGGTAGGGTCTCAGCGCCTGCTGCACCGTACCGGCGAAGCCGATGTACGGCGTTGGGATTCCGAGTTGCGGCTGGCTCGAGAGATTGCTGAACAACAAATCGCCGTACCGCGACACCGCCGCGAATGGAATCCTGTTAATCTCGCTGTCGAAGGGCAACCGGCGGCCCCGCGCACCGATATAGGCACCGGTCATCGAGAAGCTCGCCGGCAGCTTTCGCCGGAGGGTCACGTTGAAACTGTGGTACTGCTCGCGCTTCGCCTCATCTCCCGTGAGAACTGTCACGCCTTGATTGTTCAACTGCGTCGGGTCGTAGTTCGGAAGCGTGTCGGAGAAGCTCGGGTACGGCTCGCTTAAGTACATGACCGGGTCTTGCGGATTCGGCGTGGGGCGTGTGGCCCGGTTTATCACGATGTCGGCGTTGTAGCCCGTCGAGTTGAGGCCGTTGAAGCCCTCGTTGTCGCTATACGCGGTCGCCGGCCGGTTGCTCGAACTGTAGCCCGCGCTTATCGCTATACTCGGGGACACCGCGTAGGCCGCACCGACCCGCGGCTGTATCTGGCCAAAATACGTATCGATGAAAGTCTTGCGACCCTCCCGCGACGCGAAACGTAAGGCACCGAGCCGGTTTCCGGCCGCTGGATTCGGCAGCGTCAGGTCCGCGGTGGTGACGTAGCCATTCTTCTCGTAGAGTCCAGGCAGAATCTCCCAGCGCATTCCAAGATTGAGCGTCAGCTTCGACGAGGCCTTCAAGTCATCCTGCACGTACAACGCGTAGTCCTGCTGATAGTAGTCGGGGTTGACAGCCTGCACGGGACGGCTGGACGTCGCGACGGCTCCTACGAGGAAGCTCGCGTACGCATGCCCGCTCGTTTGGTCGAATCCCGGCAGGTTCGTCTGAGCCGAGTTGAAGTTGTAAGTGGCCGTCCCGTCGGCGTTCTCGTTGTCCACGTAGTAGAAGCGCCCCTCGAAGCCAGTCTTCACGCTGTGCCGGCCCATGATGATCGTGAGATCGTCCTGAACGATGGTGCTGCCCTCATACTGCAAGCCGCGCGAGATCGATCCGAAGTTGCCGAGATTACCGAGGACTGCCGTCCCGCCGAAGGCAAACCGCGGGAACGTCGTGTCCGGCTGATTATGCAGACCGATCTTCGACGGCCAGCCCTGGTTGAAGTACACGCTGCGATTGGCGCTCCCGAAGCGGTTGTAGCCGAACGCGAGCCGATGCACCAGCCGCTCGTTAATCACCCAATTTTCGGATGCCCTGATCATCAAGCTCGGAGTCTTCTGCAGCTGGTACAAGTTCGTCGGTGAGCCGGGAGGCGGACCGTAGCGGCCCCCGACGGAGTTGTTGCGAGTGCGCCACTCGCGATTCACGTAGAACGACGCCTTGTGTCGAGAATTGAGTACCTGGTCGAACTTCACAGCGAACGTCTTCTGATCGAATATCGGGCAGCAGTTGCTGAGAACCGGCTGGTTGTTGAAAAGACGGTCCAACGCCGGAGCGTCCCAGAGCCCCATGTCGATGGTGTTGCGCGCAACCGCGTCCCACATCGCCCGCGGAATCTGATTGTTCGGGAACGGATCGCGGACGACGCGGCCACTCTCCACGCGAGTGGAGCGTGGATCGTAAATCTGGCCGAACCGAACCGGCCGTCCGAGCGCATCCGTCCCGACGACCGTGCCCGAACGGGGGTCGCCGGTGTAAGCCGGGTCAAAAAGGCGTGAGAAGTCGCCGTTCTGGAACTCGCGCGTTGGTAGCGTTCGGAACGACGTCGAGGTCTGCTCTTTCGCGTGCGTTTTCTCGAACGTCACGAAGAAGAAGCTGCGGCCCTTGCCGCTGTACAGTCGCGGCAGCGTGAGGGGTCCGCCGATGGCCACGGCCCAGTTCTGCAGCTCGCGCGCTGGAGGGTTCTGGTTGAGAGCCTTGGCCACGAAAGGCCTCGCATCCATGCGGGAATCCTGCACGTAGATCGCGCCGGATCCGTGGAACTCGTTGGTACCCGACTTGACGACGAAGTTCGCAATCGCCGTCTGCCCTCCTCCGTATTCGGCGCCGAGCGTGCCAGTCTGGAGCTTGAACTCTTCCACGGCCTCGGTCGGCGGCGACATCTCATTGTTGCTGCCGCCCTGAAAATTCCGGCCGAGCGGGATGCCTTCAATCAGGATCTCGTGCGAATAGTTGCGGCCGCCGTTAATCGATCCTTCGAACGTGCTGCCGACGCTGCCGGGGAGGCTCGAGAACACGAACTGCTGGATCTGTCGCTGTCCATCCACTACGGGGATCGGCCACGTCCGGTAATCCTTGTTCGTGATGTAGTGCCCGACCTCCGCTGTGCCGGTCTCGATCGTCGGCGCCATAACCGTCAGCGTTTCGGCGATGACGCCGACGTTGAGCGTGAAGTCGAGCGTCAGCGTCTGAGCTGCATGAAGCGTGACGTCTCTTGCCTCCGCCGGCCGGAACCCCGGCGCCTCCACGCGGATTCGGTACACACCGTTCGGCAGGTAGGGAACGACGTACACGCCGGCATCCGTCGTCGTCGCGTTCGACTCGACATCGGTGTCGATGTTCGTCGCGGTCACCGTTGCGCCGCCGAGCACCGCGCCTGTGGAGTCCGTGACGATGCCGTTGAACTGCGACCGCGCGACTTGCGCCTGTGCGACGCCGCCGAACAGCAGGGTTGCGGCGACGACAAGAGACTGACAGGCCCTAGCGATCATGATTGTCCGCAATTCTCCAGGCATACGCCGCGATTCCGCTCCTATCTGAAGCGCTCCAACAGCATCAAGTCGTGAACGGTCCGGTCCAATTGCGACCACATGACGATCGAGCCGTCCGGAACGGCATAAAAACCTGTAGCGGAAGGAATGACGTAGCCGGGAATTTCGGCAATCGTCGACACGTCGCCTGTTGCAGGATCATGAAATCGGATCACACCAGGTGGGTTGGACGTCGTGACATCGATCCACAGAATCCCCTCATCTACGATCGTCCAGCTGCTGGCCGTCAACGATTTGAATCCAGGAACTCTGACTTCCGCACCGCCGTCCACAGGGACGCTCCACAGCCCTCTGGTGTAGCGCCCCTGAACGTAGTAGAGCGATTTCCCGTCCGTCGTCTCGAACGCCTCGAAGCCACCGTTTTTGGTGACTTGGCGTGGCGCGCCGCCGCTAGCCGGCATCTTCCAGATCTGGTGCGCCGCCGTGCGATCCGATCGGAAGTAGATCCAGCGACCGTCACGCGACCAACTCGGTACAGCCTCGACGGAGTTGTCGTGAGTCAGCCGCACCGGCTGCCCTCCGTCAGCTCGTACCAGATAGATGTCGGCATTCCCGTCGACCCGGGCGTCGAAGGCAATCCGCTGGCTGTCCGGTGACCAATTAGGGGAGCCGACGTACCCCTGACGAAACGATGTGAGCTGCCGGCAGTCGGACGCCTCCGGATAGGCACATACCCACACCTCGAACCACCCTGACCGGTCGGAAACAAACGTCAGCCGCCGACCGTCGGGTGACACGCGCGGGTTTTGCTCGTCACGGATCGAGGCCGCGAAGGTCGGGGACTGCAACGGATTCCATGCGCCGTCGCCGCCGCGACTGAGGAGCCGAATGTTGTAATCCTCGGTAAGGGCCTGGTAAACAAGGCGCGGGGGCGACCCGGAACGAACGCGCGAAACTGCCGGAAATCTCGCGTCGATCATTCCCTCCACGACGGTCGGCTGCGTCGTTCCACTCACCTTGACTCGCCACAGCTGATGGCGGCCATTCCGATTCGAGGAGAAGATCAGCTCCTGACCGTTGGGCATCCACGCGAGCCCGCGTATCTGGCGCTTGTCGAACGTGAGCCGGCGTGGTGTAACAGCGTCGAGCGATTGCACGAAGACGTCGGCGACGTCGTACGTCAGGCGACGCGTGAACGCGAGCATCCGGCCGTCCGGCGCGATCGCCGGCGCTGAGTCTCCATACGTTTTCTCAGCGGCCGGGAACGTCACTTGCCGTTTCGAGCCGCCAGCCGCCGGCACCAGGAAGATGCTGTAGACGTCTTCGCCGGCCGCCCGGTCAATGAATGCGAGTGTCTGCGAATCGGCGCTCCACGCGACCGAGGTGCCCTCTGTATCAATGACCTTCTGCTCCGGTCCCCCGGCCGGCGACATCACGAGAATTTCTCCGGCGGAGCCTTGTCTGCGGATGAAAGCAATCTGGCGGCCGTCTGGCGACCAGGCCGGCGACATATCCCATGCGGGGTGACTGGTGAGGCGGGTCGCCTCCAGATCCCCGACCTTCAGAACATAGATGTCGTAGTTGTCGCTCTGCGGCGGCCGCCACGTGAAGGCGATCTGACCGCCGTCAGGCGAGAAACTCGGATCGTCCTGAACCCCACCGAACGGGTGCAGCGGGACCGGTGCGGGTGTCACGTCGCGGATCGCTTCGGAACGAGACCAGTACCAACCGGCGATCACCGCAACCAGCACCACGGTCAACGCGACGCTCAGGCGGCCGTGTACCCTTGGATCCCTGGCGATTGTCGGGGATTGAACTTGCACTGAAGGTAGCGGCTCCTCGGTTTTCGTGGCGCCTTCCTGTCCTTCCAATTGTCGCGTCACCGGCGCAACGAATCGATAACCTGACTTCCGAACGGTTTCTATGTATCTGGGCTGCGATGGCACGTCGCCCAGCTTCCGTCGCAGCAGAGAGATCGTGACCGTCAGGTTTCCTTCCTCTACATAGGTGTCTTTCCAAACGACGTTCATCAGATGCTCACGGGTCACCAGGTGGCCCGCTTCGCGGACCAGCTCCGTGAGCACTTGGAATTGAGTCGGCTCCAGTGGCACCGCCGTGCCTCCCCGGCGTAGCGACCTTTCCTCGAGGTCGAGGCGGAACGGCCCGAATTCGAACACGTCGTCTTGCGGCCCCATTGTTCCTCCGAGGTCTGTGCGCGAGTTTAACAATTCCTTAAGGTGTTCCAAAGGTTTCCGCGCCTGGTTCCGTGTAACTGGTCGCCGTTCATTCCCGCGAGATTAGCAGGCGAAGGTTCCTTGGCCCTTCGATGAGCCGGTACCGACACTGCTCACTTGAAACGTGGAGGACGGACGATGAAGGCAGCAGTTCCGTTCGCGCTCTGGCCGGCACTGGCGGCAGCTATCGGCTTCGGTGCGTTCGCCAACACGCCCGTCTATGCGCAATCG
>Ga0137394_10003096_pt1 | contig 12440 bp, 13 predicted proteins | sample czobulk116metaG_FD_108278 | JGI IMG/M metagenome (GOLD analysis project Ga0137394, IMG submission 108278) | Vadose zone soil microbial communities from Angelo Coast Range Reserve, California, USA - czobulk1.16 metaG | ecosystem: Environmental > Terrestrial > Soil > Vadose zone | place: USA... | reverse complement strand
CGCCCAATTCTGTCACCGGCGCGCCGGGAACGTACAGCGTAGCCAGCAATGGCCGGGCATCGATCGCCATCGGCGGCTACAGCCTGGTGGCCTACCTGATGAACGTGAATCAAATTTTCCTCTTCGTCTCCGATGTTAATGTTTTGTTCGGGGTCGGCGAACCCCAGACGGCGGAGTCCTTCACCAATACCTCGCTGAAAGGCGCGTACGCCGGCTTTGCGACCAACCCGGTGGGCTTCGGAGTGACGGTTTTCTCGGGCGAGTTTGCGGCGAACGGCGCCAGCCCCACGGGCACTATGACCGGCACCGAAGACATCGGCGCTTCAAACGGGCCGAACCCCGGCGTGGCTTTCAACGCCACCTACTCGATATCCCCATCGCCCACCAATGGCCGGGGAATGATGACGGTCACTTCCGGCACCGGCGGCAACGGCGTCATCTATATGATCTCTCCTTCGAAGTTCGTGGCCGTTTCAATGAACGATCCCAATCCCGCCGTCTTGGACTTCGAGCTATCTTCCATAGCTCCCGCGTCGGACTCTCTTTCGTCGCTTTCGCTGAACCCGACCAGTGTTACGGGCGGGAATTCCTCGACCGGCACAGTGACGCTAAGCGGAGCAGCACCCGCAGGTGGTGCGCAGGTGGGGCTTTCCAGTAACAACGGGACGGCCAGCGTACCTTCGAGCGTGGCGGTTCCCGCCGGAGCCACCAGCGCAACCTTCACGGTCAGCACCAGTGCCGTGGCTGCGTCGACCACGGTCGCTATCTCCGCGGCCTACGGTGGCGTTACTAAAACTGCCTCGCTCACAGTGACGCCTGCCTCTCCCGCCGCGCCCTCGCTCTCCTCGCTGACGCTGAACCCCACGAGCGTTATCGGCGGCGCGCAATCTTCCACGGGCACGGTGACGCTAAGCGGCCCAGCACCCGCAGGTGGTGCGCAAGTGGCGCTTTCTAGTAACAACGGGGCGGCTAGCGTGCCTTCGAGCGTGGCGGTTCCCGCCGGAGCCACCACCGCAACCTTCACGGTCAGCACCAGTCCCGTGACTGCGTCGACCACGGTCGCTATCTCCGCGGCCTATGGCGGCGTGACCAGATCAGCCTCGCTCACGGTGACGCCTGCGCCTCCTCCAGCCCCCACACTCTCCTCGCTGACGCTGAACCCCACGAGCGTTATTGGCGGCGTGCAATCTTCCACGGGCACGGTGACGTTAAGCGGGCCAGCACCCACAGGTGGTGCGCAAGTTGCGCTTTCTAGTAACAACGGGGCGGCTAGCGTACCTTCGAGCGTGGCGGTTCCCGCCGGAGCCACCACCGCAACCTTCACGGTCAACACCAGCGTCGTGACTGCATCGACCACGGTCACCATCTCCACTGCCTATGGTGGTGTAAGCAAATCAGCCACACTCACTGTGACGTCCCCACCACTTCCAACCGTCTCTTCGCTGACACTCAACCCGACGAGTGTAATAGGCGGCGTGAATTCCTCCACTGGCACGGTAACGCTGAGCGGGCCGGCTCCCGCAGGTGGCGCGCAAGTTGTGCTTTCTAGTAACAAGGGTGCGGCTAGCGTACCTTCGAGCGTGTTCGTTCCGGCCGGAGCTACCAGTGCAACGTTTGCGGTGAGTACCTCCGTAGTTCTCGTCTCAACTTCGGTCACGATCTCAGCTTCGTATAACAGCACGACTCAGACAGCACCTCTTTCTGTAACGCTCTAGCATCATGGAAATTTTCACTAAGGTCACGTGTCCAGCTGCCGGACGCTGTATCCGGGCCGTTTCAGCATCGTAAATACGCTCCGTGAGCAGATCCCCAGATCCCCATTGCGGGACCCGGAGCCGAAGCACATGTATGGGTAAGGCGAGTTCCGAGGAAGTGGCGATGGCTGCCGAAATGTTTTGCGCCTTGGTCCCCTTGGCGGAGTCCTTGACCGCATCGTGCGCAAAGCACGTTGAGTCGAACTGCGCGGCATTTCAATGCACAGGCCACATGGAGGGCAGGGCATTAAGTGCGTTCTCTAGACGCAGGAAAACTGAGGAGACAATCCCCAGTGCTCGCAAACTTTTCCTATATCATGAAGCAAGCAGAGGCGAAACCATGCGCATCAATGCTAGAAAACCAATAAATGTTTGCGCTCACGCTGATTGAAAACTAGAACGAGAACTTGGCCGCGAATTGGAACTGCCGCGGGTTGAGCATGGTCCTCGGCGTGCCGAAGAGACCACTCGGAACCGGCGGGCTAGGTATCGGCGCCAGGTTAGGACACGTGGGTCCTGCGGTTCTGGTGTCAAAAGCGAGGGCCTGCGCTTGGGTCTGAAGCGTGGCCGCATCCTTGTAGTTGTTCGGAGTCGCTGTGCCTCCGCATATAACCGCGGCGCCGTACACCGAAGTCACCTCGTCGACGTTCGGGCGGTTGAGCAGGTTGAAGGCGTCAACCATCAGATCAAGTCTCCGTCGCTCCCGAATCAGGAAATAACGAGAGACGCGTAGATCCCATGAGTAGAGATGGTCGCCGTAGTAAGTGTTCCTGCCCAGGTCTCCAACGCGGTCGGTCACGGGATTCGTGTCGCCATTGGAGTCGAATCCTGCGAACATCGAGAAGGGCCGTCCCATCTGCAATGTGACGATGCTGCTCAGCGCGAAGTTGTGGAGGAAACTATCGCTGGGCGCAGTCGCCGTAAAGTTCGTTATGAATCGCTGACGCACGTCCTGGTTCGAATTCGCGCGCTCTAGCGACCGATCATAGAGGTCCTGCGGTGTGCTGACGAATGTGGTAAAGGTTCCGTCATCGAGCGTGTGCGAAAGAGTGTAATTCGCGTCCAAGTTAAAAACTTTTCCAAACCTCACAATCACCTGCAGCGTCACGCCGTTATAAACCGAAGTCCCGGAATTGTCCGTGTAGTAGAGAAGACCGGAATTGTTGTATGCCGGGCCGCCCGTAGTACCCGGAGTGCCAAAATAAGCTTTACCCGTAGGCCAGCCGGCTGGAGGCGCCGGAGGTGGCGTGCAACTTGGGGTGCCAGGAGTCACTCCGGGAACAGTGGTCCCTGCAGGTGCCCCGAAGGGCGGGCAGACGTTCAAGTTTTCGGCGCGTACCAGATGATGAGCCGCGACCCACATATAGCCGGCCCTGACCGTGAGCCCATGTCCGATTTCCCGGTCGATCTCGAGATTGGCCTGTTCGGAATACGAGATTTTGCTGTTGTGTTCCACCATTCCTGCGCCCACTGTACACGAGGGAGGACACAGACCAGTAATGTATTGATCCGGAAATTGCCCCGTGGTGACCAATGTGGCCGCCGCCTGTGAAGGAACCCCCAACGGCCCGGGCGTAAATTGGTTCAGAACCGAGGTCGCGGTGTTCGCGCCCTTTCGAATACCCGGGAGCGTCTCGCCGGGGATGATCACCGGGCGGTCGGGCTGGGTGTTTAACAGAAACGAAAGGTTGTAGCGGTCATCGAAAATCCCAAACCCCGTGCGGATCACGGTTTTGCTATCCGGCGAATAAGCGAAGCCAATCCGAGGCTGGATGCCGCTGTAGTGCGGGTTGATCTGCTTCGAGAGCCCCGATTCAACATCATAGCGAACGCCGTAGTTCATTGTCAGGTTGTGCCGCAGCCGCCACTGATCCTGGGCAAACAGCCCGTAGTAATTGTGGTCCAGCTTCTCGGAAAAGTTCACCGTCTCGGACGGCAGATATGCGTTCTTCCAATCCGTCGGAATCGCGGGCGGGGTTGGAAGCTGGCCAGGATTGAGTCCCGGGCCACCCGGAGCGACAGTGCCGACTGGCGCTCCCCAGAATACGATCGGCACGCCGCTCAATGGATCATTCATCCGGTTGGGGCCCGGTTGGGCGGGGAAGAACGGAGGGTTCGCAACAGGACACGGACCATCGGCCGGTGCCGAGGGAACGTCGGCAGTCGGATTCACAAAGTTCGCAAAATCTACCAGGCAGTTGATCCCCGGCAGTACGATTCGCATCGGAGTAAATCCCGGAACAACAGCGAAATTGTTCACGTGGTTGAAATCGCCGCCGAATTTCTCTACGTGATTGCCTTTGACCCGCGTCAGCGAATCTGACAGTTGGAAGCGACTTTCATAGATCGCTTCGATGACACCGAAGTTGTTTCCGAACAAGAGCGTGTTGGGGATATCGAGGTTTGGCTGGCCGGTGACGCCGGGGAAGTTGTAATGCCGCCGCGCATATTGAACGAGCCCGCTGTTCACCACATCGGGTTTCAGAATGGTCGCCACAGTGCCCACCAGCGATTGATCGCGGAGGTACACGTTGCGTCCGCTGCTGGGTGCGCCGATTCCGCCACCATCCAGCGTGCTGCCCACCAGTTGGTTCAGGTCGCGGCCGTCCTCGATGTTATAGCGGATCGTCAAGTGATTGTCCGCGTTGAGCTGATCATCCACTTTGACAATGCCGTAATCGTTGTCCTTGGTCTTCAGGATGTTGATATTTTCCTGAGCGATTCCTAGGGCCTCCTTCGCCTGATTGATGAGAGCCAGGTTTGTTGTTTGAACGGTTGGCGCGAATGGAGCCTTGTTTGAAAATGCCAGCACTGGCTCCAGGAGCGTCGTGGGGTATGTAGGAGACTCCTCGCGGCGCTGACCCTCGTAGTTCACGAAGAAAAAGATCTTGTCTTTCTTGATCGGGCCGCTTGCCGTTGCGCCAAATTGATTTTGGTGGAGAGCGTCTGATTGCGGCGCGGGCTGCAGGAGGGAGCGGGCGTCGGTAGCATTATTTTGAAAATAGTCGTACAGCGACCCATGAAAGTCATTGCCGCCTGACTTGGTGACGATGTTGACGATCCCGCCGAGTGCGCGCCCGTACTCCGCGCCAAAGCTGCTGTTTACGACGCGAAATTCAGAGATGGCTTCCTGGGGCGGCGAGGAGCGCTGCGAACTGGTTGCGGTATTCATGTTGTCCGCGCCATCCACCGTAACGAGATTGCTCAGGTCGCGCATCCCGCCAAATGAGACACGCGTGACTTCAAATTCCGTGAAGGTTGATTGCAGGCCCGTCCGGCCCGTGGCAATGCCGGGAGTCAGCAGCACGAAGTCGGTAAACAATCGTCCGCTGATGGGGAGGGAGCCGATTTCCTGCGTGCTGATGACCTGGCTGATTTCGGTCTTGGTTGGCTCGATCACGGGGGTTTCGCTAGTAACCACAACTATCTCGCCGTGGGTCGCCACCTTCAGGGTGACATCGATCGTAGCGAACTGGCCGACCGACAGGTCGATGCTTTTGTGAACAGTTGTGACGAAGCCCTTAAAAGCCGTCGTCAGTTCGTAGTGCCCCGGGGGAAGGTTCACCACGGCGTAGTATCCGGAATCGTTTGAGCTGGTCGTATAGGAACGATTCGTGTCCGTGTGACGCAGAGCGACAGTGGCCCCTTTGACGGTGCCGCCGCTTTCGTCCAGCACCGTGCCGTTCAACTGCGCCACGGCGGTGCTCCCCTGCGGATAGGCCGGGCTCGCATACGCCAAGAAACGAGCCACTGACAGCACAACGAGGAGACCAGAACGTACCCTCATCACCCACCCCTTTCAGGGGCCCGGAGGGGGCGTTGAATATGGGCTCGCCGATCAAAGCGGCGAACCAGGAATCGGAACGAAGCGGAATCCGGTATTTCGCGCTCATCTTAGGGGGCGCCAGAAAGCAAGTCAACGAAGACAGACTGCTTAGAAGCCAGCATTCTCGCAGCATTGGAAATTCAGTGATGCGGCATACCTGAAAGGTTCTCAGTGCCATAGGGCCATGTGGATTCAGCCTGCATCTCGACATGCTGGCCGAAATCCTGGTTCTCGGTTACCGAAACACGCAGGTCCTACCCTAATGCGGGAGACCGATCCGTCGCACGAGATCCTGCCAGCGCGGATCGGGCCGCAGGTTGTCAAACATCGGAAACGTCAGCTCGATGATTCGGAAAACCCGTTGTTGATAGGCCTGCTCCAGCAGTTGGAATGTGGAAGTCAGGTCACCGAGTCCGGCGTAAACGACGGCAATATCAAATGGGGAGATGTACTGTTGCTGGGACAACGTCTTCAGTTCCTTGAGGATACTTTCCGCCTTCGCCCGTTCACCTGCCAGTGCATAGGCGCGGCCCAGCAACGCCCGGCAAGGAGGTCCGGCGCCAAGGCTGAATGCCTTATCGAATTTCTCGATCGATTCTGCAAGCCGGCCCTTCTGCTCCAAGGAGAGAGCGAGAAACCACAGAGCATTAGCGTAGTTGGGGTTAATCTCCAGGGCCTTATGGCATTGCGCGATCGCTTCGTCAAACCGCCGGGCGCGATACAGGATCAAACCGAAAAAGCCCATATACACGCAAGAGATCGGATCCAGCTCGAGCGCCAGTTTGTATTCCGCGATTGCCTCGTCGTGCCGCTCCTGAATGGACATGTAGTCGGCCAAATGCACATGCGTCACCGAATCATTCGGGCTCAACTGAAGGGCGCGTAGGCACTCGGCTTCCGCACCGGCCCAATCCCACTCATAAAGGATGTGGACAGCGGCCAATGCATTGTGAGCGGCCGCAACGGTTTCGTCCAATTCCAGAGCCTTCACGGCGCTGGCCTTCGCTTTGGGGAACATCTCACTGGCAGGCCCCATGCCGAAAAGCCCCAGATAGAATTGAGCCTGCGAGAGGTTCGCGTAAGCTTGGGCGTAGCCAGGGTCAAGATTAATTGCCTGGGTGAAATAGGCGGTGCTCTTCGCCAAATCCGCGGGCGTCATCTTGTCCCGGAAGAAGATTCCTTTGAGACAAGCTTCATAAGCCTGCGGATGAACCTTGCGCGCCGGAGCCGAGGGAGGTTGTCCCGGGTCTACCAGCTTATGAATCTGACTTGCAATGTCTTGAGCTATCTCGGCCTGTAATTGCAGGATGTCAAACAGTTCGCGCTCGTATCTTCCGGACCACAAGTGTCTGTCGTCCGGAGCGTAAATCAACTGAGCTGTGATTCGGACTTTCTGGTCTGACCGCGCTACGGAACCTTCGACAATTGCGTCTACCCGCAATTCCTTTGCAATCGCCGGCAAGGACTTGCGCGCACCCTTGTAGGGCATCACCGAAGTCCGCGAGATCACCCGCAGCGAGGCGATGCGGGCGACGGCGCAAATCAATTCCTCCGTCAAGCCGTCGGAGAAGTATTCCTGCGCGGGATCGCCAGACAAGTTTTCGAGCGGTAGCACGGCCAGGGAGTCAATATTCGGGGGATGTTGCGGCCGAACGCGATCGCGCACTGGAGCAATGTTTTCAACTGGAGCAATAAAGCGATATCCGTGCTGGGGCAGGGTCTCGATGAAACACGGTTTCTCGGCGTTGTCCCTCAGAGCTGCGCGTAGTTTGTTAATGGCTTTGTTCAGGCCGCGCTCGAAATCGACGAAGGTGTTCTCCGGCCAGAGCCTTTTGTTGAGTTCTTCCCGCGTCACCACCTCGCCAGGACGTTCCAGTAACAGCACCAGCGCCCGAAACGGCTGTTCCTGCAGATTGACCTTGGAACCTTGCCGGCGCAACTCGCCAGACTGAGTATCAACCTCGAAGAACCCGAATCGGATCAGTTGCGGCGAAGAAACGCTCATTTGGTGGGTCGCAGTATAACACCTGGCATTTCATTTCCTGCGATTTCCTGCCGTACCCTTCTGATTCTAAGATGTTTTTTACCAGGGAACGAATTGGGAACAAAGAGGACACACACCGGCCATTGAAACCCGCGCGGCTGAAACGTATTGTCGGCCCCGACCTAAAAGGAGGTCACCATGCAAAGAAAATCAACTTCGAAAATTTCAATGATCGCGGCTCCCATCATGATCGTTTGTGGTTTACTGGCGTTAGGCGCGCCTGCCAGAGCTCAGTCGCAAGACGACGGACCCTGCTCGAACCGAACCCTGCTGGGCGATTACGGATTCGCCGTCGAAGGCCTGATCCTCCCCGCACCTGGCGTTACCATCCCGGTCCGCGGCGTGCACATGACTCACTTTGACGGCAACGGTAAGCTGACCCAGATTGACTCCATCATTCTCAATGGCGGCCCGATAAGCGACTGGACCACCGTCACTGGCACCTATCACGTTAATGCCAATTGCACCGGAACAATTCTTCTCCTTCCGAGCACCGGGGGGTTTGTAAACCTGCGCATCGTGGTGGTCAGACAAGGCAAGGAAATCCACACTGTGGTTTGGCCTCCGTTTGATGGCCCGAACCGCACTGTCACCAGCGTCGGGATAAAAGCCGAGTAATCGCTGCTGTAATAGACCAGTTGTGACGGCAAGGAAGCAGCCGCGGCGACTTGAATGAAGAAAGCGGAATCCGTGTTCTCAGAGGGCTGTTTGACTGTTCGAAAGGCTGGGGCGTCCTCACCAAAAAGTACGTCCCGGTGTATCCCTTCCGCCTGAAGAGAACCTTCCCGCCGCTTGGACGATAATACGCTTCGGACCGTCATGCGGCTCGACGGAAGTTGCCCTGCCAGGCAAGTCCACGCTGATTGGTGCTCGGTTTTGACAACAGCTCAACGACTTGATGCTCAACCCGTTATGCAAATCTGGCTCGATAGCTTCTCCCTGGTCACCAAGGGCTTGCCGATGAGCGTGCCCGAGTACGGGGCGTTGCTGTCGGATCACGTTCGAGCTTTATCGGAGGCGCGCTTCCACCGAAGAGTATGACGGGAGCAAGGTCCTCTGGCGCGTTCGATAAAGCCGTGAGAACGAAGCCGCCCGTGGTTGCGGCGAAAGCGGGCCTTATGCAAATTCAATTGGGGGAAGGTATGGTGTCGAGATGCGCCGGAGTTGTGCGGCGAAGCGCAGACTGACAACACCGCTCGCCTGGGAGCTGACAGAAGCACAAAACGGTCGGTAATGGACGCATGGAGAAGTGGTAGGAAGAGATTTGTTCAGCAGCAAAACGCAAAAGGATTGAGCGTGGCGAAGCACGCAAGGTTTTCGTGTTGTGGACAGCAGTCTCATGCGGCAGTGGGTACCGGGGTTTTTCTTCCTTCTTTGCTCCTGCGCGCTCTTCTCCATTCGGTACCCTTTTGTGTGTGAACCGGTCGCTCTGCGCAGAGAGGTGTCTCCATTCCCTCCGCGCCGCCTCTAGCCGCCCCCTCTCCAATAGGACTCCCTATTGACGTGCGTGTGGGAATTGAGTATTAAGGACAAGGTGAGCCTAAGGAACTAGTACGCCTGAGCGGCCCATCTGTGACTTTTCGTTTCATTAGGGGTGAGCATAGTACTCTGGGCCCGGTCAGTTGTTCTCCTATGTCGGCGTTCAAAGGCGAGACTCTCTCCGGGAGAATTAGAGTCTTGATGACACCGAGCCCACGGCATAGACTTGTTGCCTACATCAGGTCCGGTGGCGTTGACATCGAGCAAGAGGAAGCTCCAGGAAACCTGGTTGCCGATCCAGCCAAAAAAGATGGAAGAGAGGAAATGAGCTTGGCTACTCCCGCTGTTACCGGCCGTTTTTCCGGCATCGATGCCCGACGAAGCACCCGGTTAGAACGCGCTATCCCCCTAATTATCATGGGCAAAGACAAACTTGGAGAACTCTCCGAGGAGACTACCTCGGCGGTAAGTCTGAATCTCCACGGGTGCCGATTTTCATCACGCCACGATTATCCGGTCGAGACCTGGGTCAACTTGCAGGTGACGGAACCAAACGGCGAGGCCAAATCACCGCCCGTCCGCGCCAAGGTGCGGTCCCTCCGCGTTCCCAAGACCCCGCTTGAGCTCTACCAAGTCGGCGTAGAACTCGAAGCGCCCGGCAACGTGTGGGGAATTCCTGCCCCCCCGAAAGATTGGCGAGACGCCCTCGAAGGAGATGCCTCGAGAATCGAGGCCATCGCCGGGGTGGCTCCTGCACGGGAGCCTGTGGTGATCGGTGCAACGCTCCCGCACACGCATACCGCTGCTGAGCAGAATATGGCCGAGGTTGCCGCATTCGCTGCGCCGCCAGCCGCCGCGGAACCCGCAAAAGATCCCGGATTGGCCAAAGCAGAGCGGATGGTAGTCACAAAGGACCAGCTAGTTAAGGCGCTGCAGGGGCAACTGCAGCTGGCCGCCGAGAAGGCCGTGCAGGGCGCGTTGGCAACGCAGCTCGATGAAGCCGCGAAAAAGGCTCTCTATAAGATCGCCGAGGTTTACAAGGTGGGTCTGCGGCAAGCCCAGGAGTTCACGGGGCAACGCCTGGAAAGCCTGGTAAGTTCCTCTCAAGAAGAAGTTCTCAGCCGGCTGACAGGGCAGCTCGGCGAAGTTCGGAGCCGCTTGGCAGAAGAGCAGAACGAATATCGCAGCCGGACAGAAGAAATTGCTCAGCGACTCGAGGAACTGGTCAGGGAGACTCAACGAAGTTTCAGCGATGCGCAGGCGTACATCGGGAAGGTCGCCCACGAACTGGTACCCCGGTTTCAATCGCTGCACACGCGGCTGGACGAGTACGCTGGCCGTGCCGCTGAGGATTTCGAAGTCTTGGTAACCAGTGCTTCTGCCCGACACCTTGTACAACTGAAGGAAAGCACGCTGAAGGTGACGCAAGAGGCTTCGGCACAACTGGAAGCGCGTTCCGCGGAGGTCGTTTCGCGGCTAAACGGTGAAGCCGGCCCCTTATTCGAGGAACGAATCGAGACGCGGCTCAGTTCTTCGCGCGAACAGATCCTCAGTCGCCTGGAAGAGAGGCTTGGAGAATTGTGGAGAGACTGGGAACAGCAACAGGACATCTATCGCAGCCGGGCTGAGGCGATTGCCGAGCGGTTGGAGAAGCTGGCTTCCGATACGCAAACTGATTTGGCCAATACGCGGGATTTCGTCGAAAAGGCCGCGGGCGAACTCGAAACTCAAATGCGCGTCCGGCTGGACGAGACCGTTGAAGAGCGCCTTAAGAATCTGGTGAATGCTGCGCGGGAAGAAATCCTGAGCCGCCTTGAGGAGCGGCTCAGAGAAGCCCAGAGCCGCTGGGAGGAGGCGTATCACAGCGGGGCAGAAGAGCTTGCGCAGCGACTCCAGAAGCTGGGAGCCGAACCTGAGCCGGACGAGACGCAAGGATTCATCGAAAAAGCTGCCCCCGAATTAGAACCACTGATTCGCACGGGGATGGAAGAAACCGTTGGCCGTGCGCGGGAGGAGTTTGAGACGGCAGCCGCCCGCGTTTCCGACCGGCAATTGGTGCGCCTTATGGAAGCCACGCGAATGGAGACGCGCGAAGCTTCCTCGCAACTCGAGGCGCGAGCGGCGGAAGCGCGCGCAATGATCCAGAGCGCGGCACATGGCATCCTGGACGAGTTCCGGCGGCAGGCGGAAGTGCAAATAGAACTTGCTATCTCCGAGGCAACGCAGCGGACTAAGTCCTCGCTGGCGTCGCTGGAGGCGGAAAACCGGGCTGCCTGCGAAGCGCGTCGCCGGACCCTGGAGCATTAGATCAGGGAATAACCGTCCAGGAAATTGCGGGCCCCAGTAGATTCGACCGAATGAGGCGAGCACCTGAGAGAGCGTCCCTCGTGGCATTCGCTATGAGCACGTATCGGACGACAGCGATGAAAGGAAGCCTTGCTGAACTTAAAGCCGGGCTTCAGGAAATCGCCGAAGGCCAACCGCTTGGGGCAACTGCCCTTTTTGATTGCTTGTTCACTGTGTCCGATACTCTATTTCAAGAAATGAGTGGCCGCCGTGTAGTTCTACCGGACCGCGCGGCCGTCGCGGAATTTGAAATGACATGACGCAACTTACAGCATCGTGACCTAACTACCGGAGAGTGCGCTAAACAAGTGTTCCTTGCAGCACTTCGCGGAGTAGCTCTTGTTTTTGCGTGGTGAGCTTCTTCCCTTGCGCTGTAAGGTAAAACACGTCGATGGCCTTTTGGCCTTCCGTGTCGATCAACGCGACTTCGATGTTGCACCCCAGGCGCGCCAGCGCCGAACCGATCTCGTACAGCAATCCGGGATGGTCCTGCGTAACGATTTCGAGCAGCGTGCTGTGCGCCGATGACGCATCGTCGAAGTTGATGCGCGTTTCGACAGTGACTTTCGGCACCCGCCCGCGGCTGGCGCTCTCGCGGCTTTTCAGGAGCGGCTCCAGTTGCGCCTTTCCGTTCACGACATCTGCGAGGCTCTTGCGGAAGCGTTCCGCTTCGCTGGGGTTCAGTTCCAGGGTACGGTGCAGATCCGCGAAGTGAAAGGTATCCAACACAACGCCGGCCGCATTCGCAAAGGCATCCGCCTTGTTAATGTTCATGCCCCAGCCGGCCAGCACCCCCGATATCGTTGCGAAGAGCGCCGGGCGGTCCGCCGTAAGCAGCGTCAATGAGAATCCATGGCGCGTGGCGAGCAGTTCCGTCTGCACCGGATCCGTGCCCAGCCTCCGGTAGAGCGCAAAGTGCGCCGCAATCTCCGCCGCCGAATGCACCGCGAGATACCGCCGCGGGAATCCTTCGAGGAACCGCTCGATCTCT
>Ga0137394_10003095_pt1 | contig 12444 bp, 10 predicted proteins | sample czobulk116metaG_FD_108278 | JGI IMG/M metagenome (GOLD analysis project Ga0137394, IMG submission 108278) | Vadose zone soil microbial communities from Angelo Coast Range Reserve, California, USA - czobulk1.16 metaG | ecosystem: Environmental > Terrestrial > Soil > Vadose zone | place: USA... | reverse complement strand
GAGATCTCCTTGAGTATGTCGGCGGTGGGGACGAACTCGACCGTCCGCGACGCGACGCTCTTTTTTATCTTGCCGGCCGAAGGCGTTGCGACCGCGAAGTCGGAGACAGCCGCGGCCTTGACGATGATCGTCGCTCGCGGGAGCGACTTCATCACCGCATCGCGCATCTCCGCGGCCGTCGTCACCCTCATCACTTCGACCCCCTCGGGGTCGGGAAGGGTCGTCGGCCCGCTGACGAGGACGACGTCGGCCCCGCGGCGAACCGCGGCCGAAGCAATCGCGTATCCGGTCTTCCCGGAGGAGGGGTTGCTGAGGAACCGCACGGCGTCGATCGCTTCCCGCGTCGGGCCGGCCGTCACGAGGAAGCGCTGCCCGGTGAGACTCCTCCGCGAGCCGAGGATCTCGAGCGCCCGGTCCACGATCGCCTCGGGGGCCGCGAGCCTCCCGACGCCGTAATCCGCTTCCGCCATCTCCCCTTCATCAGGGCCGATGAACAGACACCCCCGCCCGGCAAGCCTGGAAACGTTCTCCTTCACGGCGGGGTGCTCCCACATCTTCGGATTCATCGCGGGAGCGATGAGGATCGGGCAATTGACCGCGAGCGCGAAGGTGGTGAGGAAGTCGTCGGCGACGCCGGCCGCCATCTTCCCGATGATGTTCGCGGTCGCCGGCGCGACGAGAAGAAGGCGGCAGTCGCGGGCGAGGGCGATATGCTGGATATCGGGCTCGGCGTCGTCGAAGAGCGAGAGGAGCACCCTCTGGCCGGAGAGGGCCTGAAGCGTGACCGGCGTGATGAAACTCGACGCACCGCGCGTCATGGCCACGCGGACGGCGCAGCCGCGCCTCCGTAGCCCGCGGATGATCTCGCAGGCCTTGTACGCGGCAATCCCGCCGCTGACGCCGAGGACGACGTTCACTCGGTCGCCGGAACCGCCTCTCCGACGGGCTCGGCCGGTGCCGCCGCCATCAACAGCTCCGCGGCCGCCTTGATCTCGTCCGGGGTCATCTCCTTGACCAGGCCGGCGAGAACCTCTTCCTGCGCCACGGTGGTGTACTTGCGTGACCGCGAGGTCACCCTCTGCTTCGCCCCCTTCTGGAGCTGCAGGCAGCGGAGCGACGCGACGACGACGAACCTGAACTTGCTCTCGAGATCGTCCGGATACTGGATTTGCCTCATGCTTCGTCTTCCTCCCTGGTGTTGCCGCCCGGTGCCATCCGTTGATGCAGCAGTGCTGCGATCTTCTCTTGATCTAGCGGATCTGGAAGCCTCCCGTGGTCTCGAAGCCTGAAACGATCTCCGAGATCTGATCCGAGGCGCGTTCGCGCCTGAGCCTCCGCGCCCGGATGATCGCCTGAAGGTCGCGGAGCGCGCGCTCGAGCGAGTCGTTGACCAGACAGTAGTCGTACCGGCCCCATGCCGCCACCTCTTTCCGGGCGGCGTCCAGCCTCTTCGCCATCTGATCCGGGTCGTCCTGCGCCCTGCCGGAGAGCCGCTCTCGCAGCACCTGGAGCCCGGGAGGCAGTATGAATATGAGGACGGCCTCGGGCCGGAGCCTTCGCACGCTGGCCGCCCCCTGCGTATCCAGGTCGAGGAGAACGTCCTCACCCTTGGCCAGCGCCGGATCCACTTCACCCATCGAGGTGCCGTAACGCTTCGAGTAGACATCGGCCCACTCGAGGAAGTGGCCCTTCGCGATCATCGCATCGAACTGAGTCCGATCCACGAAATGGTAGTCGACCCCCTCCGCTTCGCCGGGACGGGGTCGCCGCGTGGTGTGGGATACGGAGAAGCGGAGCCCCTGGACCTCGGAGAGGAGGCGCCTGATAAGCGTGGTTTTCCCCGCCCCGGATGGGGCCGAAACGACGAAGATGTCTCCCTTGCTCACCAATCTCTGCCCCTCGTTCCCTCTCCGCGGCTACTCGATGTTCTGCGCCTGGGCTACTCGATGTTCTGCGCCTGCTCGCGGACCTTCTCCACCTCGGCCTTGATCGCCAGGGTGTCGCGGCTGATCTCGAGCTCTTCGGTCTTGGAGTTGATCGTGTTCGCCTCGCGGTGCATCTCCTGGAGGAGAAAGTCGAGCTTCTTGCCGATCGCCTCGTTCTGTCGAGTCATGTAGGCCAGCGCCTGCTCGACGTGCCCCTCGAGCCTGACCAGTTCCTCCGTCACGTCGCTGCGGCTGGCGAGAAGAGCCACCTCCTGCGCGAGACGGAGCGGATCGATCTGCATCCCCTCGCGGATCTCCTTCACGCGGGCGGCCAGGCGCTTCGCGTAGCGACCCGGCAGCCCCTTCGCCCGCCGCGCGATGGCGTCGCGGTGGTGGAGAATCAGCTTGAGGCGCTTCACGATGTCGGCCGCGAGCCGCTTCCCTTCGAGTGCGCGCGCTCCCTGCAGCTCGTTGATGGCCGCTTCGAACGCCGTGTCGACCGCCCGCTGCTGCTCGGGGGTCACGGCGCCGTTCGTCGCGCGCAGGGAGACCGCACCGGGAAGGGCGAGGACCGATTCGAGGTTCACGGCGCCGGAAAGCGAATGCCGCTTCGCGATCTCGGAGGCCGCTCTGAGGTACGCGGCGACGAGGGAGTGATCCACCTCAACCGGAGCCACCTCGTCCGCTCCCGAGAGGTTCACGGTCGCGTCGACGCGTCCCCGCGTGATGACGGCGCTCAGTTTCTGGCGGAGCGGATCCTCGAGGGAAGCGAGACGGGGGGGAACCTTCACGCGCACCTCGGCGTGGCGGTGGTTGACGCTGCGGATCTCCACTTCGACCAGGAGTGGGCCGGCTGAGCCCTTCCCCCGGCCGAAGCCGGTCATGCTTCGAATCATCGGTTGATCTTTTCCCGGAAGGTCGAGAATGGTGCCGAGGCGCGCCCGAGATGAACGGGCATTATGAATGGCCGGGCGATCCTTTTCAATCACGCCGCGATGACTCGTCGCTCAGGCGCGGCGGGGGGTGATGATGGCGCGGAACTCGTCGGCGGTCATCCGGGGCACCGCCGCGAGCCCGAGGTTTTCCTCGAGATGCCGGAGACTCTTCATACCGACGAGCGCGGTGGCGAGACCCGGCGCGGAACGGACCCATTGGATCGCCTTCTGCGCGAGGCTGCGGCCGCCCGGGATCTTCTCCGAGAGCTGCGCCGGCATGCGCTGGATGAGATGCCCCTGGAGAATCGAGGCGCTCGCCATCGCGATCAGGCCGTGGTGGGCGGCCGCGGCGAGAGCGGGCACGGGCTCCCCCACGGCGATCTGAGTGGGCTTGAGGAGCGCCTCCGGCATCGCGAGGTTCAGCGGAAGCTGCACCGCCCCGAAGTGATTCGTCTTGGAGCCGACCGCGACGGCGGCCCGCTCGGCGGCGGCGACGATCTCGGCGAGAGGAAGGTGCCCGCGGTCGGCCGGAGCGGCGCGAAGGCCGTCCCACGTCGCGATCCCGTAGATGCCGAGCTTCCCCTCGCGCGCCTTGCGCTCGAGGAGCTCGAAGGCTGACTGGAGCCGCGCCAGGAACTCACCGCGGCTCACCGCCTCGAGCTGCGTCTCGGGATTGTGCACGTAGTAGATGTCGATCGTCTCGAGCCCGAGGTTCGCGCGGCTTGCCTCGAACTGATGATCGAGGTACGCGGGGGTCATGCAGTGACATCCCGCGACGATGTCGGACGGCTTCGCGATCCCGGACTTGAGAAACGTCGTGTCGATCCACACACGTGGATCGGCGGGCGGATTCGAATCGAAGGGGATGAACCCCCCCTTGGTCGCGACCACGAACTCGTCGCGGGAGATCTTCTTCTCGGTGACGAGCGCCGCGATCGCCGCGCCCAGGGAGCGCTCGCTTCGCTGGAACCGATAGTTGATCGCCGTATCGAAGACATTGCAACCGGCGAGAAAGGCGGCCCGGGCGGTCTGATCGTAGGCGAGGTCATCTTCGGAGTCAGCTTCGCCGAGGTAGGTCCCGAGGCCGACGGAGGAGAGCCAGAGCCCCAGCTTATTCTGGAAATGATCGGCGGCGAGCGTCTCAGAGAATCGCCCCCGATAGCGGGCGGTTCCTTCACTTGTCGCGCGGCCTTCGATCATCGAGGGCGCAGCTTACCCTTTCGGCGCCGCACGCGCGAACGCTCCCCGGCCCGCTTGAGTACAATGGCAGCGGACCCGATCGCCGGCGCTTTCGGCGACGGACCGATTCGTTCCGGACTCGGGGAATCGCTGACACGATGGCCGATCGCGGCAACGCACGTCCCCGGTACCGCTTCGGCGGCTTCACGCTCTCCCCTGCGAGACGGGCCCTCACGCGTGACGGCAGGGAGATCCCTCTCATACCGCGCTACTTCGACCTTCTCGTTCTCCTTCTCGAGCGGAGGCACGAGGCGATCGCGCGCGGCGAGATCTTCGACGCCGTCTGGAGCGACGTCGTCGTCTCGGACGGCGCGCTCAGCCAGGCCGTGCGGACCCTTCGACGCGCGCTGGGAGACGATCCGCGGGAGCCGGTCTTCATCCGGACGATCGCCCGCCACGGTTACAGCTTCGTCCATCCCGACGTCGTCGAGGAGAAGGATGAAGCCGGGGCGGCTCCCCGGGCGGGCGGATCCGGGCAGGCTGTCCCCGCTCCGATCGCTCCTGAGACGATGCCGGCTGAGTCGTTCGACCCCTTGGACGCCGCCCTCGCGAGGCTCCTCGCGCCGGCCTCCGGTGCCGCGGAGGAGCGCGACGCGGAGAGGCGTGACGCGGCCGAGAGCCTCCATCAGCTCGGAACGGCGGAGGCGCTCCGCCGGCTCGACTCGAAGCCGGGGCACGAGCGGGCACGCGCACTGCTTCGAGACGCGCGCTGGGATGTCCCGGGCGCGGGAGAGGTGCCGCTCCTCGGTGAGCCGGGAGCGCTGCAGGCCGTCGCCGCCCTCGTGCGCCTTCGCCTCGGTCGCGCCCTGGGGGAGGCCTCGAAGAGATGGGGCGCCGCCGCGGGCGCGGGGGCGACCGCGGGGCTCTTCGCCGGCCTCGCCGGCGGTCTCGTCATGCGCCTCTCCCCCGACACCGTCGTCTCGCCGGGGGTGCCCGTCGCCCTCGCCCTCGCCGGGGCGGCGATAGGAGGACTCGGCGCCGCCGGTGTCGGCGCCGGCCTGGCCGCCGCCGAAGCGCTCGCCCGATCGTTCCGAGGGGCGGCGCTGGTGATCGGCGGTGCGGTGGGAGGCGGCGCCATCGGCTTCATCGCGCATTTTCTCGGACGGCTCGTGCTGCAGGGGATCTTCGGCGGCGATCTCTCCGCGGTCGGAGGCGGGCTCGAGGGGATCATGATCGGCGGGATGGCGGGACTGGGGTATGGACTCTCCACTCCCCGGCCGGGCGGAGGCGGGATGGCGACCCCGCGCGGCCGCGCCCGCCTGAGGACAGCCGTGGTAACGGGGGTGTGCTGCGCCGCTGGGGGGATCCTCGTCAATCTGGCGGGCGGAAACCTGAGCGGGACCAGTCTCGACTTCATGGCGCGATCCTTCAGCGGGTCAGGGGTCGGCCTCACGCCTCTCGCCCACCTCCTCCACGAGGGCGAGGTCGGTCCCGTCACCCGGGCGGTCCTCAGCCTCTACGAAGGGTTCCTCTTCGGTTTCGGCCTCGTTCTCGGGCTGACACGGCGGCCGCGACCGGTCCGCTAGTGCCCGACTTGTGGGTGCTAGTGCCCGACTTGTGGGTACGAGTGCCCGACTTGTGGGTACGGGGGTCGTCATCGTCAACTCACGCAACGCTCACGATCCCCTCATGTCTTGGGAGGCGCGCCGCCGCATCCTATCCCCGTGAACGAGCCGGCCGGTGCCGGACTGTACGCGGAGAGCCCTGGAATGGAGGAACGAATGCGAGAGAGCTCGAGGATCGCGGCATTGACGGGGATTCTGGTTTCACTGACGGCGTGCGGGGCCCGTCCCGCAACGCCGTTGACGATCGCCGCGGCGGACGGCGACCTCAGATCGATCGACGGGCTGCTCGCCTCAGGCGTCCCCGCCGACGAGATGGGAAGGGACGGCCTGACGCCCCTCATGTGGGCCGCGCGCAAGGGGCGCACGGAGGCGATGACCAGGCTCCTCGACGCCGGGGCCGCAATCGACGGCCGCGATCTTCACTACCACGGGTGGACGCCTCTTCTCCACGCGATCCACAAAGGGGAGACCGCGGCGGCCCACCTGCTCATCGAGCGCGGCGCCGACATCAACGCCCCGGCCAACAATGGGCTCACGCCGCTGATCGCCGCGGCGGCCGGATGCGATTGCGATTCTCCCGGCGGCGAGAAGGCCCTCGAAGAGATCTTCTTCGAGCTTCTCGGGAAGGGAGCCGATCCTCGAGCCGAGATGTCGAACCACACGAACGCGCTGGCGAACGCCGTCGCCGCCGGGCGAACCGTCATCGTCAGGGCGCTCCTCGCGAAGGCCCCCGATCTCCGGATCTCCGACACCCTCGAGGGGAGAGCGTCGTTTCTTCTAGCCCGCCTCATGGGGAGGGCGGAGATTGTCGCGATGATCCGGAATGCGAAGGCGGGATCCTGAGATCGGAAGGAGCGAGCGGTCAGCCTTCGAGCTCGATATGCCCCTTCCATCCGGAGGAGGGCTCGAAGGCGAGGGTCTCGGCCCGCTTGAGGGAGAAGAGGCGCGTCCACCTCTCGACGTTCGCGCGCAGATCGATCTCCTCGGCTCGCGCGAGCGCGGGGTGGAATCCGTTGCCGACGGCGAAGTTCAGAACGGGCAGCTTCCGCTCGTCGAACCCCATCAGCCGGCAGCAGACGAGATCGGCGGCCAGGGGGTTCGTGGAGGCGACGAGAACCCCGCCGCGCTTGGGCGACGGGTGCATCGGCCCCTCCCTCTCCCCCGCGACGATCCCGTCGATCAGCGCGAGGTAGCGTCGCTGCGGTGTGTCACGGATGATCCCGTCGCGATCGGCGAAGAAGAGGACGCGGTGAAGATCGTGAACGGTTCTCCAGATCGTGTCGTTGCCGTACCACGACCCCTCGAAATACGGATCGGGGAGCGGGAGAAAGCGTCGGGTGGCGAGCACTCCCCGATCGACCGTCTTCCAGAACCTCTTGGCGAACCGGCTCTCCGCCGCCTCCATCCTGTCGCGCACCGTGGAGGAGACGCGCTTCCTCCAGCACGGAGCGAGGTACTCATCCCCGCCTTCCGCCACCGAGCCGAACGTGTGATGCGGCAGCCAGTCCTTCGAGCCGTTGATCCCGACGAGGTTCTTCATCGCGGCGGTGATCCCGGCCTTGCGGTGTGTCTTGAGCTTGGGGAGATTGATGACGACGTCGGCGTCGAGGATCGTCGCAGGGAAGAGGTAGGCGTTCCGCACCGGGCTGTGGCTCAGATTCATCGTCGCGGGGTCGTACTGCGTCACGCGGAACCGGGGCGATCTCTCGCCCAGTCCGCGGAAGCGGCTCGAATCCCCGAGCTCGACGGCCCTGTACCCCATCGGATCGCCGTTGTTGGGGATCCGGCTGATGATGATCCCGTCGCGCTTCTCCGATCGCTCCTTGCGAAAATCCACAGCACGCACGTCGAAGCGCGTCCGCTCTCGCACGGATTGGAGGACCGCCTCGGCCCCCGAGAGCCTCATGCAGGTCGGGAAGTCGGCGTACTGCAGCGGCGAGTCACCGACGGTCAGCTTCCCCTGCCCGCGGAGCGCCACGAGGGTGTAGTCGAGGATCGCCCTGAGGATCGACCCGTGCGTAATCAACGACTCCGTCGTCAACCCGTCGCCATGGAAGTGCCTCACGAGGTTCGGCTTGACGACGACCCGATCGCCGGGGCGGACGATGTCGCCGAACGGATTCCATGAAGCCGTCCCGAACCGGCCCGCATCGAGCCCGAGCTGATGCAGTGTCTCCCGGACGGCCGGGTAGATCCGGTTCTGGGAGTCGAGGAGCGAGGGGCGCGGGGTCAGCTCCGGATAGGCTTCAGGCGGATCGAACGGGGGACGCTGGGGGTAGGTAGCAGCACCCACATCGTGTACGGAAACCGATACCTGGCTCAAGGCCGCTTCATCTCCGCCATCCGGCGCGAAATCTAGCGGCATGGGCCAGGAGTGTCAAAGCGCTGGCGCTCATCGCGCGGCTCACCGCTCCACCAGAAACTCGATCAGGGACCGCGCGGCGCGCGGGTACGCTCCCCCCTCCCCAAGTTTCGCCCGCACCTTGCGCAGCGCCTCCACCGTCGATGCATGGAGGCGATCGTCGGCAAGATACCTCTCGATCTTCAGCGCGATCCTTTCCGGAGTGCATCGCTCCTGGATGCACTCGGGAACGATCCTCCCTCCCGCGACCACGTTGACCAGGCCGAAGTTCTCGATCGTCGTGAGCCGCCGCGCCGCCATCGCCGTCAGCGGGTTGAGGCGGTAGATGACGACCATCGGCACCTCCATCAGGGCCACCTCGAGCGTGGCGGTGCCGGAGGCGACGATCGCCGCGCGGCAGAGCGAGAGGACATCGTAGAAAGGCTCGCGCGTCGCGACGAGCGGGAGGTCCGGGAATCGGCCCGTGATCGCCGAAAGCGACGCGGCCCGTACCGTCGAGGCCATCGGGATGACGAGCTGCAGCGCCGGGGCGAAACGCCGGAGCAGGCGCGCGGCGCCGAGAGCGGCGGGGAGGTTTCGCCTGATCTCGGAGGGGCGGCTCCCGGGAAGGATTCCGAGGGTGGGCTTCGATGGATCGAGCCCCAGCTTCAATGCGATCGCCTCCCTCGACATGGTGGCCTTCGCGGCGTCCACCAGCGGGTGGCCCACGTACTCGACCTGAAGTCCCCGCCCGGCGTAGAGATCGACCTCGAATGGAAAGACAACGAGAAGGCGGTTCACATCCCGGGCGATCCGATCGACGCGGTGCGCCTTCCACGCCCAGATCTGCGGGCTGATGAAGTAGAGAACGCGGGTACCCATCTCTCTCGCCCGAGCCGCGAGACGGAGGTTGAACCCCGGATAGTCGATGAGGACGACGGCGTCGACCCCTGCCCTGAGAGCCTCGATGCAGGCATCGAACGCCCGCTTCAGAGCGGGAAGGTGGCTCACGACCTCGAGAAACCCGACGACGGCGATCGATTCGGCCTTGAAGATCGGCTCCAGGCCCGCGGCCCTCATCTCGGCGCCGCCGATCCCCACGAAGGAGAGCGAGGGGTCGAGCTTCAACGCCTCGCTCATCATCCCCGCGCCGTGCCGATCCCCGGACGCCTCCCCCGCCACGATGAGGATGCGGCGCGGTTTCGAAGCGCCGCTCAAAGGGCCGGCTCCGGGAAGGGAAGGGATCTCAGGCGGCTCAGCGAAGCGAATCGGCCGGCGTCGGCCGCGAGCGCCGCAGCCTCCGTCTCCCCGCGGATCAGATCCCGCTCAAGCCTCTCCGCCGCCCACTTCATCTCCGCCTCACCAGCCCCCGAGGCGACCTCGAGCGCCTCGCCGTACACGAAGACCCCGCGGGCGAAAGGGCGCGGCACGATGAACCCGTCCCAGGAACCCATCGTGCTGGCGCGTGAAGCCGCGAACGAGACCGGGACGATGGGATTTCCCGACAGGCGCGCCGCGAGAATGACCCCTGGCTGCACACGGTGACGGGGGCCGCGCGGGCCATCGGGGGTGAAGCCGAGATCCCATCCGTCCCGCGCCATGCGCACGGCCTTGCGGAGAGCGGCCGCTCCCCCGGACGTCGTCGAGCCGCGGACGGAGAAATGGCCGAAACGGGCCATCGTTCTCGCGATGTACTCGCCGTCGCGGTGCTCGCTGATGAGGATCGCGATCTTTCCCCCCGGGTACGCGTAGGGCATGAGCAGGAGGTGCCCATGCCAGAAAGCGTGAAGGTAAGGGCGTCCCTGCGCCCGGATCGCCTCGAGCCTCTCGCGTCCCGCGCAGCGGAGCCGCATCGTGGACCGCAGGCTCCGGATCAGGATCGAGGCGACGCGGGGAACGAGCGGGAGCGCGAGCCATTCCGGAATCTTCACTTCGGATCTCTCCACGCGGCTGCTGTGCGCCGCGCATGATACCTCACCATGCGCCGCCGGCCGCGACTTGACGCTTCGGACGAAGCGGGCTTGAATAGCCCCGTGCGGCGGATCGAACATCACTGAGGAGAATCCTTGTCGAAGCGAATCCTGATCACGGGCGGCGCCGGTTTCATCGGGTCGCATCTGTGCGATTTCCTGATCGGCCGGGGCGATCGCGTCATCTGCGTGGACAACCTGCTCACCGGCAGCCCCGACAACATCGCCCACCTGCTGGGCCATCCCTCCTTCTCGTTCATCAACCTCGACATCACGAACTACATCTACGTCGCGGACGAGATCGACGCGATCCTCCACTTCGCCTCGCCCGCGAGCCCGATCGACTACATGGAGCTGCCGATCCAGACGCTGAAGGTCGGCTCGCTCGGCACCCACAAGGCCCTCGGGCTCGCGAAGGTGAAGAAGGCGCGCATCCTCATCGCCTCCACTTCCGAAGTCTACGGCGACCCGCTCACCCATCCCCAGCAGGAATCGTACTGGGGAAACGTCAACCCGATCGGCCCCCGCGGCGTCTACGACGAGGCGAAGCGCTTCGGCGAGGCGATGACGATGGCCTACCACCGATATCACGGCGTGGACACCGCCATCGTCCGCATCTTCAACACCTACGGACCGCGGATGCGGATCCGTGACGGCCGCGCGATTCCGACCTTTCTCGCGCAGGCGCTCAAGGACGAGCCGATCACCGTCTTCGGGGACGGCTCGCAGACGCGTTCCTTCTGCTACGCCTCGGATCTGGTGGACGGCATCGTGCGGCTCCTCGATTCGGACATCCACGAGCCGGTCAACGTCGGCAACCCCGTGGAGATGACGGTCAAACAGCTCGCCGAGGAGATCATCAGGATTTCCGGAAGCAGGAGCCGCATCGAGACGCGGCCCCTTCCGGTCGACGATCCGAAGGTGAGGCAGCCCGACATCACGCGCGCCCGGAAGCTTCTGGGGTGGGAGCCGAAGGTCTCGCTCGACGAGGGGCTGCGGAAGACGATGGCCGATTTCAAGGCGCGCCTGGGAATCTGAGATGCCGGGAGACGAGCCTCTCCCCTTTGAAGCCTGGCCGGGCCCCCTGGCCGAACCGCTGGGAGAGCGGCTCCGCGATCTCGCGGCGATCGCCTTCGTACCGCGCCTCTGGAAGCGTGACCCGACTCTCTGGAGGCCCGGAGCCCGGAACGAGGAGGCTTCCGCCCGCCGCCTGGGCTGGCTCGGCTCGGTCGGCATCCTGCAATCGGCTGTCCCCGAGCTGGCGGAGTTCGCACGGGAGATCGCGGACGAGAAGTTCGACAACGTCGTCCTCCTGGCAACGGAAGGGACCGCGCTCGCCCCGTCCGTCTTCGCTTCGGTCCTCCGGCCACGCGGCGAAAAGCCCCGCCTGACCGTTCTCGAAACGGCCGATCCGGCCGCAATCCTCGACTTCGAGCGGTCGCGCGATCTGCGCGCCTCTCTCTTCATCATCTCTTCGAAGACCGGCGCCCTCGACGAGACGGTCGCCCTCCTCGATCTCTTCGCGAAGAAACTGTCGGCCGCAGGCGTCGCCGACCCGGAGAGCCGCTTCATCGCGATCACCGATCCCGGCTCGGCGCTCGAGGGGCTGGCGAGAGACCGGGGGTTCAGAAGAGTTTTTCTCAACCCCGCCGACATCGGCGCCCGCTACTCCGCGCTCACGTTCTTCGGGATGGTCCCCGCAGCGCTCCTCGGCGTGAACATCGAGCGGCTGCTGGACCGCGCCGCGAGGGTTTCCTCCACGTGCGGCCCTTCAACCGACGTCACGAGGAACCCGGGGGCGAGGCTCGGGGCCCTCCTCGCCGAAGCGGCGATCGCCGGGCGCGACAAGATCACGTTCATCCTTTCGCCTGAGATCGCGCCCTTCGGGGCGTGGCTCGAGCAGATCGTCGCGTCCGGCACCGGCCACGAAGGGCAGGGGCTGCTCCCGATCGTGGAGGAGGCGCCCGCAAAGGCCGAGGATTACGGTCCGGATCGCCTCTTCATCTATCTCAAGCTGCGCGCCGGACTGAACGAGGCGACCGACGCCGCATTCTCGGAGCTCAGGGAGTCAGGGCATCCGGTCGTCAGGCTCGATCTCGACGACCGGTACGACATCGCCGCCGAGATCCTGAAGTGGGAGATCGCCGTCGCGATCTCCGGAGGGATTCTCGGCGTCAATCCCTTCGCCGAACCGGATGCCGAGGACGCCCGGGAGAGGATGCGCGACCTGATGCGCCTCCACGCGGATGAGGGACGGTTGCCCGAGCGCGAGCCGTTTCTCCGCGACGGGGCGCTCGCCCTGCACGCCGCGAACGATCGCGTGGAGAAACTGAGGCGCGGCGCAGCCGCGCGCGGGTGGCCGGGAGATGCGGCGGGGATCCACGCGGCGGACTTCTCGACCGCCCCCTCTCGCGGGTACATTGCCCTCCTCGCTTTCGTGTCGCGCGTCCCGCCGAATGAGGCGCGCCT
>Ga0137394_10003094_pt1 | contig 12445 bp, 6 predicted proteins | sample czobulk116metaG_FD_108278 | JGI IMG/M metagenome (GOLD analysis project Ga0137394, IMG submission 108278) | Vadose zone soil microbial communities from Angelo Coast Range Reserve, California, USA - czobulk1.16 metaG | ecosystem: Environmental > Terrestrial > Soil > Vadose zone | place: USA... | reverse complement strand
ATCGAGGAGCGGTACCGGACTGCCTGCCGACGAGCAGCGAGCACAGGCCGCGGTTGCCGCCGTGCAGCAGGACGAGCTGACCGCGATAAAGGAGTTCTATAACGCCTCGATTGCGCTGACGATTACCCTGCACCTCGATTCGACCGTCATGTTGGTGCCGCACGCGGGCGCGATGGCGCAGACGACGCTCGTTCGTGAGGATCTTCCGATCGAGGACATGCTGGTCACCGCCGTTCGCTACCGCCCCGATCTGCAAGCCGTTCGTACACTGGTATCGGCCGCACAGGCCGACAAGGGCGCTACCTTCTGGGGCGGATTGGGACCGCAGGTTCAGGCGTCCAGCATCTTCCGACCGGCACCGCCCGCCGGAACGGTGGCCGATACCGAGTACCGCCAGCAAACCTACGTGGCGACCGGCGGCTTCAACTTGAGCGCCCAGATATTTGGGCGAATCAAGACCGCGACCGCCAACGCAAAGCTCGCCGGGCTCGACCTGGACGTTCAGCTCGACAAAGTGCGTGCCGCGGTCGTCTCCGCGCACCAGGCCAGCATCACTGCGGTGAAGCTCATCCCGATCGCCGGGCAAGAGGTCGTGTCAGCGGAGGAGGCGCTGCGTTTGACGCAGCAAAATCTCAGGGCCGGCACCGGGTTGACGATCGATGTGCTGCAGGCGCAGAACGCCGCCGAAAAGGCCCGGCTGCGCCAGGCAACGGCGATGGTCCGCTACAATCAGGCCCAGATCAATCTGTTGGCCGCGCTGGGCCTGATTGACCAGACGAATATGGAGCCCACCGCGGCGCCGGTGGCCGCTGCGCAGGCGGCACCCTCTGGATCCACGCCGAAGGCAAGCCGATGAGCATACGACGGCGTTACTTCATGGAGAGACGACCGGTCCTCGCCTCTTGCCATCCCCGGCGCGCCAGGAAGTAGCAGCATGACTCGCGTCGTTTCACAAACCGTGCGGCGCCAGCTTACTTTTGTCTGAACAAATTCGAAGTCGGGGCACGTCCTGGAGGGGCGCTTCGTATTGAAGGCATCTGCCCCGCGCGTTCTCCGTGCGAACGCGAAATTGCTGCACTTGATAAGTCTCGCGCGGGGCCCAACGTCGCTCCCACGCCTGGCGGCATTCCAACGGCATGAACGAAGTTGTAACCAAAAAAAAGGCCAACCCCCGGCGCGTCCATCGTGTGGGTTGGATCGTGGCGTCGGTGGTGCTGATCCTGGTCGCCGTCGTCCTCTGGCAGAAATTGGCACAGAAGCCGCAGCCGAGAGCAGCCGCGGCACAGATCGTCCGGGTTACCCAAGCGACGCTCGGCGACATGCCGGTGATCCTGAACGAACTGGGTACCGTCACGCCGACCGCCACGGTCACCGTCATGCCGAACCAAGCCGTCAGCGGCTATCTGGTCGAAGTGCCTTTTCAGGAAGGGCAGGACGTGCAGAAGGGCCACGTGCTGGCGCAGATCGATCCCCGGCCGTTCCAGGCGGCACTCGATCAGGCCACTGGAACGCTGCAGCGCGACCAGGGCCTGCTCGACGAGGCGAAGATGGACCTCGTGCGCTTCGAGACGCTCGCCAAGCAGAACTCCATCGCGCGTCAGCAGGCCGAGGACCAAGCCTATCTCGTCAAACAGGACGAGGGCACGGTAAAGCTCGACCAGGCAGCGGTCGAGACCGCCAAACTCAACCTCTCCTATTGCCGCATCACCTCGCCGGTCGCAGGCCGTGTCGGCCTGCGTCTCGTCGATCCGGGCAACTACATCACCGGCTCATCGAGCAGCGGCGTTGCCGTCGTCACGACAATCAAGCCGACGACGGTCCAGTTCACGGTTGCCCAGAACGATCTCCAGAAAGTGGTCGAGCGGTTCCGCATGCCAGGCGTGAAGTTGCCAGTGATGGCCTACACCAGCGACGGCGGCAAACAGCTCGCGACCGGCACGCTCTATGCCATCAACAACCAGATGACCATGAGCACCGGCACCGTCACATTGCGTGCCGCCTTTGCCAACGACGACGAAGCCTTGTTCCCCAACGAATTCGTCAATGTCCGGCTGCTCGTGGATACGGTGCATCAGGCCGTGCTCGTGCCGACGGCCGCCGTGCTGAGCGGCGCGCCGGGCAACTACGTCTACGTCGTGAACAAGGATGATACGGCTTCAGTGCACAAGGTCACGCTGGGGCCGAGCGACGGCCAGAGCACCGTGATCGCCAGCGGCCTCAACGCCGGCGACACTGTCGTGACCGACGGCACCGACCGATTGAGTGGCGGCGCGAAGATCAAGGTCGCCCCGGCGCCGGCGCAGCAGGTCTCGCGGGCCTCGGGATCGCCAGCGGCAAGGAAGACGAACGACAGCGACGCACCGTCACCAGATCGATGAGCGGCGGACGCGACCGATGAACATTTCCCGTCTGTTCATCGTGCGGCCGGTCGCGACGGCACTGCTGATGATCGCTCTCGTGCTGGTCGGCCTCGTCTCGGTGGGCTTCCTGCCTGTCTCGTCCTTGCCCGACGTCGACTACCCGACGATCGAGGTCCAGACATTCTATCCGGGCGCCAGCCCGCAGGTGATGTCGACCACGGTGACCGCACCGCTCGAAGTGCAGCTCGGCCGGATTCCCGGGCTGCAGCAAATGACCTCGTCGAGCTCCGCGACGGCCTCGATCATCACCTTGCAATTCGATCTGTCGATCAACCTCGATGTCGCCGAGCAGGAAGTGCAGGAGGCGATCAACGCCGCCAACAGCTTCCTGCCGAGCGGCCTGCCGGGGCCGCCGACCTACGCCAAGGTCAATCCGGCCAACCAGCCGATCCTCACGCTGGCCGTGACGTCCAAGGCGATGTCGCTCACCCAGTTGCAGGACATTGCCAACAATCGGCTCGCGTCGAAGATCGCCGAGGTGCCCGGCGTCGGCCTCGTCAGCCCGTCCGGCGGCAACGTCCCGGCGATCCGGGTCGAGGCGGATCCGCAAAAGCTCGCCGCCTACGGGCTCAATATCGACGATCTGCGCACGCTGCTGAGCAACATCACGCTGAGCCAGCCGAAAGGCAATTTCGACGGCCCTGAACTCGACTACACGATCAACGACAACGATCAGATCTCGGATCCGAAGGATTACCTCGACACGGTCGTTGCCTACCAGAACGGCTCGCCGGTCCTGCTGCGTGACGTCGCCACGGTCAGCCAGGCGGCTCAGAACACCGAGCAGGGCGCCTGGTTCAACGGCACGGCGGCGATCGTGCTCAACGTGCAGCGCCAGCCGGGTGCCAACGTCATCAAGACCGTCAATCAGATCAAGCAACAGCTGCCGCTGCTGCTGGCAAGCCTGCCCACATCGATGCATGTCGACATCGTGGCGGACAGCACCGGGGTGATCCGCTCCTCCGTCGCCGACGCCTTCTTCGAGCTGGTGCTCGCGGTCGTGCTCGTCGTTCTGGTGATCTTCGTTTTCCTGCGCAACCTGCCGGCAACGATCATCCCGAGCATTTCCGTGCCGGTGTCGCTGATCGGCACGCTGGCGGTGATGTACAGGCTCGGCTACTCGATCGACAATCTGTCGCTGATGGCGCTGATCATCGCCACCGGCTTCGTCGTCGACGACTCGATCGTCATGATCGAGAACATCGTGCGCTACCTCGAGGAGGGCATGGCCCCGCTCGACGCCGCGCTGACCGGGGCCGGCCAGATCGGCTTCACCATTCTCTCGCTGACCGTGTCGCTGATCGCGGTGCTCATCCCGTTGCTGTTCATGGGCGGCGTGATCGGTCGCCTGTTCAGTGAGTTTGCCGTCACGCTCGCGATCACGATCGTGCTGTCCGGCATCGTCTCCCTGACCCTCGTGCCGATGCTCTGCGCGCGCATGCTGCGGCGCCGGTCGGAGCGCCATCCAAGCCGCTTCGAGCGCCTCAGCGAAGGCCTGTTCAACAGGATGCTGGCCGCCTATGAGCGTGGCTTGCGCTGGGTGCTGCGCCATCAGGGGCTGACCCTGCTGGTCGCGACCATTGCCGTGGGACTGACGGGAGCGCTTTACGTCGTCATTCCGAAGGGGCTGTTTCCCGTCCAGGATGTCGGCGTCATTCAGGGCATCAGCGTCGCCGACAACTCGGTCTCCTACCAGGCGATGGCGACTCGGCAGATGGCATTGGCCGAGGCCATCCTGAAAGACGCCGACGTGATCGGCCTGACCTCGTATGTCGGCATCGACGGCACCAACAAGACCCTGAACAACGGCCGCTTCCTGATCAATCTCAAGGGGGTCGACGAGCGCTCGCTGAGCGCCGAGCAGATCGCCAGGCGCATCCAGCAGGAAGTGGCGGACATTCCAGGCATCAAGCTCTACCTGCAACCCGAACAGGATCTGACGCTCAACACGACGATCTCGCTCAACCAGTATCAGTTCGTGCTGCGCGGGCCCAATCGGCAGGACTTCGAGAGATACGTCCCGCAGATCGTCGACAGGATGAAACAGATCAAGTCGATCATCGACGTCGCCAGCGACCTCAACAATGACGGGTTGACGGTCAACATCGAGGTCAACCGCCAGCTTGCCGCGCGCTACGGCATCACCCCGGCGACCATCGACAATGCGCTTTACGATGCGCTCGGCCAGCGCATCGTCACGACGATTTTCAACCAGTCGACGCAGTATCGCGTGATCCTCGTGGCCAGGCGCGACCGCCTGGCGAATCTGCAATCATTGGGCTCGCTCTATCTGCCGACCCAGACGGGCAGCACCGGCCAGGTGCCGCTTTCCGCCATCGCCGGCATCAAGGTCGGCAAGACGCCGCTCGTGGTCGGCCATCTCGCACAGTTTCCCGCGGTCACCGTATCGTTCAACCTGACCGAAGGCGCGTCGCTCAGTACGGCCGTCGACGACATCAACCAGGCAATCCAGGAGGTGCATCTGCCGCCGTCGATCACAGCCGCGTTCCAGGGTGCCGCACAGGCTTTCGAGGATTCCCTGTCGAGCGAGGTATTCCTGCTGATCGCCGCACTCGTCGCCGTCTACATCGTGCTGGGCGTGCTGTACGAGAGCTTCATCCATCCCGTGACGATTCTTTCGACATTGCCTTCGGCCGGCATCGGGGCGCTGCTCGCGCTGATGATCGATGGCAAGGATCTCGACGTGATCGGCATTATCGGCATCGTTCTGCTGATCGGCATCGTCAAGAAGAACGCCATCATGATCGTCGACTTCGCCCTCGAAGCCGAGCGGGAACAGGGCAAGTCACCCGAGGAGGCGATTTTCGAGGCGTCATTGCTGCGCTTCCGGCCCATTCTGATGACCACGTTCGCTGCCATGCTCGGCGCGCTGCCGATGCTGCTCGGCAGCGGAACGGGCTCCGAACTGCGCCGGCCGCTCGGCCTGGCGATCATCGGCGGTCTCGCCTTGAGCCAGATATTGACACTGTTCACGTCGCCGGTGATCTACCTCGCCTTCGATCGCCTGACGCGGCGTTTCGGCCGCCGCGGGCCGAGCCATCCCCCGGCCGAGAGTCCAACGTGAACCTCTCCGCCCTGTTCATCGATCGGCCGGTGGCAACGACGCTGCTGGCCATTGCGATCTTTCTGTCGGGCGCGCTCGCGTATTTCCACCTGCCGGTGGCGGCCTTGCCGAACGTCACATTCCCGGTGGTGGTCGTGCAGGCGACCATGGCAGGGGCCGCGCCCGAAATCATGGCCGCCACCGTCGCCGAGCCGCTGGAAAGACGCCTGGCCACGATCGCCGGCGTGACCCAGTTGACCTCGACCAGTTATGTCGGCGCGGTGACGATTGCTGCGCAATTCGATGTGAGCCGCGACATCAACGGCGCCTCGCGCGACGTCCAGGCGGCGATCCAGGCGTCGCGCGCCGACCTGCCGACGACCTTGCGCAGCAATCCGATTTGGCGCCAGTTCAACCCGGCCGATACGCCGATCATGATCCTGGCGCTGACCTCGGACACGCTGACCAGGTCGCAGCTTTACGACAGCGCCAATACGGTGATCCAACAGCAGCTGTCCCAGATCGGCGGCGTCGGTCAGATCACGCTCGGCGGCGCCGCGTTGCCCTCCGTCCGCATCGAGCTCGAACCGGACAAGCTCAACAGTTACGGCATTGGCATGGAAGACGTGCGGGCCGCGGTGTCCGCCGCCAACGCCGACAGCGCCAAAGGCCATATCGACCAGGGCGAACAACGCTTCGAGGTCACCTCCAACGATCAGGCGACTGTCGCGGCGAACTACAGGGATCTCGTCATTGCCTACCGCAACAACTCGCCGGTCTTGTTACGGGATGTCGCCGAGGTCGACGATGCAAACGAGAACATCCGCAATATCGGCCTCTACGACAGCGCGCCGGCGGTGGGCGTCATCGTCTATCCGATACCTGGCGCCAACATCGTGGCGACCGACGCCCAGATCCGCAAGATCCTGCCGTCGATCGCGGCGACGTTGCCGCACGGCGTGCGTGTCAATGTCGCCATGGACCGCTCGCAATCGGTCAATGCCGCGGTAGGCGACACCGAGCGCACGCTTACGATCGCCGTGGTGCTGGTGATCGCCGTGGTCTTCGTCTTCCTGCAATCGGCGCGCTCGATCTGGATACCGGCAGTGGCGTTGCCGTTGTCGATCATCGGCACGTTCGGGCCGATGTATCTGCTGGGCTACAGCATCGACAATCTTTCGCTGATGGCGCTGACCATCGGCACGGGTTTCGTCGTCGATGATGCCGTGGTCGTGCTCGAGAATATCGTGCGCCATCTCGACTCGGGCCTGGCGCCGCGGGAAGCGGCCTTGCGCGGCAGCGCCGAGGTCGGCTTCACGGTCGTCTCGATGAGCGTGTCCCTGATTGCGGTGTTCATTCCGATCCTGTTGATGTCGGGCACTGTCGGCCTGCTGTTCCACGAGTTCGCGGTGACGCTGTCGATCGCCATCCTGATCTCGATGGTGATCTCGCTCACCATAACGCCCTGTATGTGCGCCTACATACTCAAGGACCGGACGGAATTGCGCGCCAGGGCGGGCTGGGCGGTGTGGGTGGAGAGGCAGTTCGATCGGTTCAAGAATGCCTATGCGCGCGGGCTCAGTGCCGTGCTCGACCGTACGCTGCTGGTTGGTCTCGTGCTGGTCGGCCTGATCGTGGGCAATGTCTTTTTGTTCAAGCTGTTGCCGTCGACCTTCTTCCCCGAGCAGGACACGGGCATCGTGATCGGACAGATCATCGCCGACCAGGCCATCTCCTTTCCGGCGATGTCCGAAAAGCTCGCCCAGTTGCAGGGCATCGTGCAGAAGGACCCCGCGGTCGCCTCGGTCTTCGGATTCGCCGGCTCCGGCTCGGCCGGCCGCGCCGGCAACACCGCCAATGTCTTCATCGCCCTCAAGCCGCTCGCCGAGCGGGGCGTTTCGGCACAGCAGATCGTCCAGCGCCTGCGTCCCAAGCTCAACAGCATCTCGGGCGCGCGGCTGTTTCTGCGGGCACAGCAGGATTTGGCTATCGGCGGCAGGCAAACGGCGGCGGAATATCAGTATACGTTGAGCGGCGACGACCCCGGCGCCATATACAGCCTCGTTCCCAAGCTGATCGCCGAGTTGGGCAAGCATCCGGATCAGTTGACCGACGTCAATACGGATATGCAGCAGAACGGCCTGCAAACCTACCTGACGATCGATCGTGCCACGGCAGCGCGCTACGGTTTCACGCCGAACCAGATCGATGCCGTGCTCTACGATGCTTTCGGCCAGCGCACCGTTTCGACCATCTACAATCCGTACAACCAGTATTTCGTGGTGATGGAGGTAGCGCCGAAATACTGGCAACGTCCGCAGGACCTCGATCGGATTTTCCTCAGCACGGCAGCCGGCAATGTGGCCGGCACGCAGCAGACGCAGATGCCGGGCGGTACGGTCAGCGGCGTTAAGTCGTTCGCGTCGGTTGCTCCTCGGACGGCCTCATCGAACACCAACGCGCTCAATGCCAATGCGCAGGCGAACCTGGTCACGAACGCGATATCCAACGGCCGTGGCGGGACGTCCAGCGGCAGCGCCGACAGCACGGCCGCCGAAACCATGGTGCCGCTGTCCGCCCTGGCCAGGTCGGTCGACAACCATACGGCGATCCAGGTCAACCACCAGAGTGGCCTGATCGCGGCGACGCTTTCCTTCAACCTGCCGCCGGCCGGATCGCTCAGTTCGGCACAGGCGGCGATCGATGTGGCAATGCGCGACGTCGGCGCACCTGCCTCGATCCACGGCGGTTTCCAGGGCTCCGCGCAAGTTTTTGCTCAATCGCTGTCGACGATACCGCTTCTGATCCTCGCCGCACTCGTCGCCGTCTATATCGTGCTGGGCATTCTCTACGAGAACACCATCCATCCGCTGACCATTCTGTCGACTCTGCCGTCGGCCGGGATCGGCGCCACGCTGGCATTGCTGCTGTTCGGCGTACCGTTCTCGATGATCGCGCTGATCGGCATCATCCTCCTCATCGGCATCGTGAAGAAAAATGCCATCATGATGGTCGATGTCGCGATCCAGTTGGAGCGCAACCAGAAGCACGACGGAAAGGAGGCCATTCACGACGCCGCCGTGGTGCGTTTGCGGCCGATCATGATGACCACGGCCGCCGCGGTACTCGGCGCCCTGCCGCTTGCCGTCGGCATTGGCCAGGGGGCATCGCTGCGTCAGCCGCTTGGTATCACCGTAATGGGCGGTCTCATCCTCAGTCAGATCTTCACGCTCTACACGACACCGGTGATCTACCTTTCTCTCGATCGCCTGCGCCTCAAGCTGGGCGAAGTCGCTTCCGGATTACCATGGCGAGGAATACGGCGACCGGATTCGAACGGCTGACGATCAGACTGCCGCCACGACGCCGTCGTCCGCTCGCTGCAGTGCATTCAGGAGCCATTCTCAGCATGGCATGCAATGCGGACGGGCTTATCATCCGCGCATCCCGCCAACACCTCCACTTCGTCGCTTGCCCACAGGTGGGCATGTCGTACCCAGACGAATCAGGAGTGAAGCGCCATGAAGATCGTGAAATTTTGCTTGATGACGAGTCTTGCGTTCGGCCTTCCTTTTGCCGCAGCCGCCCAGCAGAACGTCGCCAAGGGGACCCCCGCGGACAACGTCGCCAAGGCGACTCCCGCGGACATCCATTACTGCAACGCGCTGGCCAAGGCGTACTCGGGCATGTGGCCCGATAACGAGGGGATGAATGTGGCTGCATCCGTCACCCTAGGCCAGTGCGGTACCGACACGCAGAAGACGATCGCCACGCTCGAGAAGATGTTGAAGGACCAGAAGATCGAGTTGCCGCCGCGCGGCATCGCGCGGGCGCCCGCCTCAATCGACGGGACGCCCTGTCGCGGCGAACCCTCCGCGACGTCGTGCGCTGACGTGATTCCCTGAAGAAGATCGGCTATGACGGCAGCGAACCCGTGTCCTACTCCGGCTCGTCGTTCGTTTCTTCCGTTCCTGACGAGTCGCAGGCACCGGCGGCGGCGTCCCACGGACGCCGGGATCTTTTTTCTCAGTGCCGGCCGCTGCTGCAGTCGGATGCGATGGTAATGCTTCGCAGTGCATGGTGAGTGCGGTTTATCGATGGGGCTTGGTCCGAAAGGATTCTCGATCACCCTTGTGGACTTTGCCGGCTCGCGGCCGGTCGTGCGGATCATGTCGCGGATCATGTCAATGAGCGCGCGCGGCGCCGTCGGGACCTGCCGGTGCCGTGAATAGGTCGGTCAGCGCAACGCGGCGCGTCGTGCGATTCTCTCGATTGCCTGCGCATCAAGTTGGGCGAAGTCGCTGCCGGATTACCGTAGTAGCGAGGAATACGCCGACCGGGTTCGAACGGCTGAAGATCAGAACTGCCGCCACGACGCCGTCGCCAGCTCGCCGCGGTGCATTCATGAGCCGCGCTCAGCATGGCATGCAATGCGGACGGGCTTTTCATCCGCGCCGCCTGCCAACACCTTCACTTCGTCGCTTGCCCACAGACGGGCACGTCGTTCCCAGATGAATCAGGAGTGAAACGCCATGAAGATCGTGAAATTTTGCGTGATGACAGGCCTCGCGTTCGGCCTTCCTTTTGCCGTGGCCGCACAGCAGAACGTCGCCAAGGGAACCCCCTCGGACATCGAATACTGCAACGCCCTGGGCAAGGCGTACTCGAGCATGTGGTCCGCGAACGAGGCGATGCCGGTGGCCGCCGCCACCGCCATAAGCCGGTGCAATACCGACACGCAGACGACGATCGCCACGCTCGAGGGAAGGCTGAGGGATCAGAAGATCGAGTTGCCGCCGCACCAGGGCGTCGCGCAGCCGTCGGGTTCAACCCGCAATATGCAGTAGCGGCAACGTCGTGCTGGGCACGTCGGACGCCTGAAGAGGCGGTCTCTGCGTCTGCCCCATGAAGGTCCGTGTTCAACGCTGGCTCGTCGTTCGTCCCCCCGTCCCTCGACGAGCCGGCGGCCCCGGCGGCGGTGCTGCACGACGCCGGGGTCTTTTCTTCAGTGCCGGCCGCTCGCTTCGGTCGGATGCGGTGGCGATGCTTTGCGATGGCGCTTGGTCGCTTCCGCGAAAGGATTCTCGATCACCCTTTCGGACTTTGCCGGCTCGCGGCCCGTGCGGATCATGTCGATCAGCGCGCGCAGCGCCGTCGGGACCTGCCGGTGCCCCGGATAGTAAAGAAAGTACCCCTCATAGGACGGCGACCAGTCCTCGAGCACGCGGACCAGCTGGCCCGATCGTACGAACGGCTCCGCCTGGGCTTCGTTCGTATAGGCAATCCCCAAGCCGTCGACCGCCGCACGAACCGCCAGCTCGGAGGTGTTGACCGTTACGGGGCCGTGCACCGATATCCGTCGCGACTTGCCATTGCGCTGCAAGGGCCACGCGAACGTGCTGTCGCCCCATCGATATTGAACGCAGCTGTGGAGCGCGAGATCGTCGGCCGTGCGCGGCGCGCGCCGCCGCGCAAAGTAGGCCGGCGCGCCGACCACGGCCACCTTGATCGGCCCCGTCACCCGGATGGCGATCATGTCCGCCGCTGCCCGCTCCCTTATCCCGACAGCGGCGTCGAAGCCCTTCGCCACGATATCGACCGGCGCGTCGTCCACCTGGAGGTCGAGGTGAACGTCCGGATAGGTCGTCAAGAAGCGGTCCCACACCGGTGCGATCACCGCCGCCGCCGCCATGATGCTGGCGTGGATACGCAGGCGGCCGGAAGGCCGCTGCCGCTCCTGATCCAGGTCCTCCAACGCGCCGGTGATCTGAGTGATCGCCGGCCGTAGCCGCTCGAGCAGGCGCCGCCCTGCATCGGTAAGCGCGACGCTGCGCGTCGTGCGATGCAGCAGGCGGACGCCGAGTCGCGCCTCCAGTTGTCGCATCGCGTGGCTGAGTGCAGAGGGAGTGACTCCGACCCGCGCAGCCGCCGCCCGGAAGCTGAGTTCGTCGGCGACGACGAGGAACGCCGTCAGATCGCCGAGGTCACCACGGTGCATTCACGATTCCATCTCGACATTGAATACATATGGGCTGGATTTTTATCCGGGCCATCTGCCATTCGCTTAGGCGCCATGCTCGCCTGTCAAAGCTAGTCGACTGTCGCCGGCCCCCGCCAGGCGTCTTCCCAAAATGTCACCCCGATTTCGAGTTCGCACGCTGGCAAAGGGGAGACGCGATCTACGCCTGACGGAGCGCCGACGCGACGCTGTCGAGGCGAACTTGAGAAGGCTTAAAACTGCCCTAAACTCGCTGTGTTTGCCGTAGAGGAAAGGTGACAGGCGGCGCCTCAAGCGGCGCCTCAAGGTGGCGAACGTGCGGCTTTTGATCATAGAGGATGAAGCTCGCATCGCCGAGATCCTGCGCTCGGCGCTGTTGCGGTCCGGCTTTGCCGTCGATGCGGTTGGCCTCTGTGAGGATGCGCGCGCGTCGCTTGCGGTCAACCCCTACGATGCCGTCATCCTCGATCTTGGCTTGCCCGACGGCGACGGGCTGACGCTCCTGAGGGACATGCGCGCCCAGGGCAACGCCGTTCCCGTCCTTGTGCTGACGGCGCGTGACGCCGTGGAACATCGCGTCGCGGGTCTCGACACGGGCGCTGATGACTATCTGGTCAAGCCGTTCGCCATGAGCGAAGTCACGGCGCGCATCAAGGCGCTGCTGCGCCGGCCGGAGGGCGCGCTCGGCGCCACGCTGAAAAGCGGCAACATCGCCTTCGATACGATCGGGCGCGACCTGCGCGTTGGCGAGACGGTGCTGGTCCTGCCGCGGCGCGAGAGCGCCATCCTCGAGCACCTGATGCGCCGTGCCGGCCGGGTCGTCCCCAAGGCCGTATTGGAGGAAAAGCTTTACGGCATCGACGATGAGCTGGGCTCGAACGCCATCCCGGTCCATGTCCACCATCTGCGGCGCAAGCTGATGGATCGCGGCGCCACCGTCGAGATCCACACGGTCCGCGGCGT
>Ga0137394_10003093_pt1 | contig 12446 bp, 9 predicted proteins | sample czobulk116metaG_FD_108278 | JGI IMG/M metagenome (GOLD analysis project Ga0137394, IMG submission 108278) | Vadose zone soil microbial communities from Angelo Coast Range Reserve, California, USA - czobulk1.16 metaG | ecosystem: Environmental > Terrestrial > Soil > Vadose zone | place: USA... | reverse complement strand
GAACCATGTGCCGAGGATGACGTTCGCCGTCTTGCGGCCCACGCCCGGCAGGGCGGTCAGCTCCTCCATCGTTTGCGGCACGTCGCCGCCATGCCGCTCCACGAGCGCCTGCGCCATGCCGATGATCGATTTGGTCTTGTTCCGAAAGAAGCCGGTGGACTGAATCTCTTTTTCCAGCACCCTGGGATCGGCAGCCGCATAAGCGGCGGCCGTGCGGTACTTCGCGAACAGATGTGGCGTGACCATGTTGACCCGCGCGTCGGTGCATTGCGCGGAGAGAATCGTCGCGACGACGAGCTCGAGCGCGGTGCTATGGTGCAGCGCGGAGGTCGCGTCCGGATACTCGCGCCTCAGGCGAGCGATGATCTTCCGCGCCCGCGCTTTGCGTTCGGTCGTCGCGACTTTCGTCCTCATGGGTCAGCCGGAATCTAGCAGCGTCAGGAGCCGGCAGGTGAGCAGCAGCAGCTCGCCGGCATTGGCAACCGAATACAGTCCGGCGGCCGTGCCCCCCGCCAGCCTGGGGGCGAACGGTGCGCTGCCGTCGTCGCGCGCTGCCGCGATTTCGATTTCGCCCGCCGTCGGATCCTCAGGGTCGGCGCGGCCCTCGAGTCCCACCGCACTGAACCCCGGTCGATCGGGACGCATGCCGAAGATCGCGAGGACATCGATAGCCCCATCCCCCGACGCGGCCTCGCTGACGAACATGCCGTCGAGCGGCTCGGGCGGGCTGGCTTCGTTCGGCGAGCCCCAGACCCGCAGCTCGGGCAGCTGCAGATACTGCGCGGGATGCGGCGGCTCCGTCGTGAGGCGCGGTTCAAGCGCGGCGCGCCGCAGCACCTGATCGCTGATCTCATAGACCGGTTGCTTGGCGGCCCAAAACTGATATGCGTGATGCAGCAGCAGCACGTGCACCTCGAGCGCATCTGCGCCGGCGCCTTCCGGCACAATCTCCTTGAGCAACCTTCCAACCGGTTCCAGCAATGCGAAGCGATCGCGGTCAGCGACCGCGGCGCCGTCCTGCTGCAGCGCCTCGGCGATGGCCGGAAACCGCGGCTCGATCTCGCTGAAGGCGAGCGCGAAAGGTGTGGCTCTCATGCTTTCGGAAGGAATTCATCGAGGGTGCGCACGAATTCGGCCGTCGCCTCGACGTGTGGGCAATGCCCCACGGGAAGCTCCTTCAGGCGAGCCTTGAGTAACGCGGCGAGCTCGCGCGACGCGGCGATCGGCAGCGGATCGAACGTGCCGTGTACGACGAGAGAAGGGGGAAGGGCGGAGCGGGACGCTGTCTCCTTGAGCCTGGGTCGCAGATCATAGTCTCCCAGACTCTTCCAGACTGCTTCCTGCGTGCGGGCGGTCACGCGAAACGGCGTGAGATTCTTCGCGTCGCGGAAGTCGCGAAAGTAGCCGGCTACCGACAGCTCGAAGGCACGCCGTTGGTAGGCAGCGGGATCACGCTCGCGCAAGCCGCTCGCCCGCAGCGCGTCGCGCTCGCGCTTGATCTCCGGGGCCGCCATCCGGCGCGCGAATTCCTCCTCGAACTGACGCCGGTATTCGGCGCTGATCGAGGCCGGAGCGACGAGCGCCAGCCGCTCGACGCGTTCGGGATGTTCGAGGAAGTAGAGCAACGCGAGCAAGCCGCCCCAGGAGTAACCGCACAGCGTCAACCGTTCGAGGGCAAGCTCCACGCGCAATCCTTCCAGATCGGCAACGTGCTCTCGCCATCCAACCGGCGTGTCACGCGGAACGGGTGATTGACCACCGCCGCGCTGATCGTAGTAGAACAGTGAGCGACCCTGGGCGAGCAGGTCGTACTGCGGCAGGAGATAGTCGTGACTCGCGCCCGGTCCGCCGTGCAGCACGACAACCAGGGGACCGCTGCCGACCCGCCGTGTGAACAGGTGCACTACAGCAGAACTGCCAGCGCGTCAGCGACTTCTTTCACCTCGGCATGCTCGCGCTCGCCGAAGCCGTTCGACACGTCGGAATCGATATCGATTTGGCCGAGGATATGGTCGCCGCGCCGAATCAGCACGACCAGCTCCGACTTGGTGAACAGGTTACAAGCGAGGTAATTCCCGATCGCGCTGACGTCGGCCACGTTCTGGTCCCGCTTTTCCGCGACCGCAGTGCCGCACACACCCGTTCCGACGGGAATGCGCGTGTGCTCAGTTTCGCGGCCGGCATGGGCTTCCAGTTCCAGCAGGTCGCCCTGCAGCATGTACGCGTAGACGGATGTGTACGGCGGGCCCCACGACTGAATACGCTCGCACGCCATTTGGAGGAGCGCCTGACGCCCCTCGTCGTGCAAATGTGCCGCGCGCAGCGCGCGCACGACTTTCGTGGCTTCCGACGCTGCGCTGCTCGTCACGGGCGTTTCCCAAGCACCGTCGTGGCGCGTCGCTCGACGCCGTCGCGCTTGCTCACGATCACGACGGTATCGCCCGCCTGATGGCTGCGCAGCGCGTCGGTCATGTCGTACAGGTTACCGATGTGCTTGTCGCCGATCGCCGTGATCACGTCTCCCGCCACAAGGCCTGCTTGCTCGGCGGGACTGCCCGCGCGGACCCCGGTGATGCGGACTCCATCGGACACGCCGCCCCCGCTCATGTCGGGAATCGTGCCGAGATACGCCCCGTAGCCAGATCCCCCCGCTGCCGCCTGCGGGCGGGGAGCATCCACGAACGTCAGGGGACCGGGCCGATTGGCCAGCGACCATGCGAGATCGGCGACGAACTGCGCTACCTGCGCGATTCCGGCGACGTTGAGCTTGTCCCAGTCGTCGGTCGAGCGGTGATAGTCCTCGTGCAGGTCGGTGAAGAAATGCAGCACGGGATGGCGTGTCGCGAAGAAGACGGCGTGATCGCTGGGTCCCCAGCCATCTCCCGACGCCCGGAGGTCAAACCGCGGCGGTGTGTTGAGGGAATCGAGCAGGGCCGGGAATTCACGCGCCGTCCCGGCACCGAGCGCCAGCAGGCGCGCATTCCGCAGCCGCCCCACCATATCGAGGTTGAGCATCGCGTAGAGCGAGTCGATCGGCTGCGGCGCCGAGTGGTGCACGAAGTAGGACGAACCGAGTGTGCCCAGCTCCTCGCCGCTGAATGCGACCAGGACGACCGTGCGGGCGGGATGGCGCCTGGCCAGGAGCCGGCCGATCTCCAGCAAGGCCGCGGTTCCCGACGCGTTGTCGTCGGCGCCGTTGTGGACTTTGCCGGTCGAATCGGGATCGAGCGCGCCGAATCCGCCGAGTCCCAGGTGATCGTAATGCGCGCCGATGACGACCATTTCCCCCCGCAGCGCCCGCGCTGATCCGGGGATGATGGCGACGACGTTGCGGGTGGCCGTCCCGCCGAGGGAAGTGTGGAGCACGGCCGGCGCATCGACGGGGATCGTGAAGTCCTGGAACGACACGCGGAGCCCGGCGCGCGCGAGGCCGTCCCGGATGTACGCCCCCGCGCGCTGGAGCCCGGCAGTCCCGACGCCGCGTCCTTCCTGACTGTCGGCGGCGAGGAACTGCACGTCGGCCAGGATCCGACGCGCTGCGGGCGACAGCGTGTCTTGCTGAACGCCGCACAGGGCCGTTGTGAGCAAAAGCAGTGCGATCATGGGGCGTACTCTATAGATTCAGCCTCCGCATGGCCACCCCGCAGGACTTCGCCGCGTCGGTCACACGCACGCTCGACCTGTTTCGCGATCCTGGAGCGAAAGAGGGCCAGAAGGCGCAGTTCCGCGCGCTGGTTTCCATGCTCAAGGTCGAGGGTGTGACGATCGCGGCGCAGGACGGGAAGCTGCTCGTAAACGGCGCGGCGGTAGATGCCGAGACCCTGCTGCAGCGGCTGGAGTTTCATTCCGTAAAAGAGATCGCGATTCCGGCGGATCCCCCCCTCGCGGAGATGTTCGAGCTGCTCCGCACGCTCGCCGATCAGCCAGGCGATGACGATCTCGCGGCCCGGCTCCGGGCGAGTGGGGCGTCACGCATCTCCGTTCGGATGCAGACATTCGTGTTCGGAACGCCGCTCGTCCCCCCCCCGATCGCCAAGCCCCGCCCGGAAGAGGCCCCCCCCTCGGGAGCGCCGCGTCCGGTCCCGAGTGCGGCGCGCGAGGAAGCCGCTGCGCCCAGCGGGAGGGAGGATATCCCCGAGATCGTGCGGGAATCGACCGCCCAAAGCTCCGGGTTTTCCCCGGCGGCGGCGGCGACGCGGACGACGGGCGACCTGATCGCACAGCTAAAGGAGAAACCGGATGGACCGCATGTCGGCGACATCCTGGCGATCCTGGGCCGCCAGCTCGAGACGGCGATGAAAACCAACCGTACCACGCAGGCACTGATGATTGTCGCCGGGATCGCCCGGGCGGAGCAGCAGGTGAGCGACGCGTCGCGACGCCGGCAGTACTCGATTGCGCTGAAGCGCATGTACAGCAAGTCGCTGCTCGAAGCGATCGCCGAGGTCGCCAACCATCCTACGGATCGAGAGGACGCCCTGCTCGTGCTGCGCAGGGCGGGGGAGGATGGTGTCGAGGTGTTGCTGGACCTCCTGGTTGCGGCACCGACCATCGAGGAGCGGCGCGGCATTTTCATGGCGCTGACCGGCATGAAGGAGGGGACCGACCAGCTGGTCCATATGCTGGGGCATCACCAATGGTTCGTCGTTCGGAACGTGGCCGAGCTGGCGGGGGAGCTCGGCTTGGACGAGGCCGTCCCGGCGCTCGCCAAGCAGCTCGAGCACGACGACGAACGGGTCCGCAAGGCGGTCGCCATGGCGCTCGCGAAGATCGGATCGAGCTCGGCAGCCGAGCCGCTGCGGCGCGCATTGCGCGACAAATCTTCCGAGGTGCGCATGCAGGCCGCCATCGGCGTGGGCGGGCGCAAGTCGAGCGCCCTCGCGATGCCGCTGGTCGTCGCGATGGAAGAGGAAGAAGATGAAGCCGTGGAGCGCGAGCTGATTCTCGCGCTGGGACGTATCGGGAGCGCGTCAGCCGTGCAGGCGCTCATCAAGTTTGCACAGCCGGGCGGCCGGTTATTTGGACGGAAGCCGGCCGCGCTGCGTGCGACGGCGGTCGAGGCGCTTCGCATCGCTGCGACGCCGGCGGCGATCGGAACGCTCGAAGGTCTCACCGATGATGGCGACAAACAGGTCCGCAACGCCGCTCAATCCGCCCTCGCGGATCTGAAGCGGAAATAGGGCAGATTTGCCTGCCTGAATGTCAGTTGCAGATCGCCATAAAAACCGCATAACACAACGTCAAATACTATGACAACAGCACGACCGTATTTCGCGCAGTTGCTGAACAATATCTCGTTGTGAAATAGACTCTTACGCGTTTTTCATCGAATTGGGTGCGGTTCTTGCCCAAGGGGGGTGTGCAGTTCCATATCCACGACCTCTTCGGTCAGGAGAGATCATGAAAAGCGTTCGTGCACTGTTTGTTGTCCTTGGCCTGTCGGCGCTGCCGCTCTTCGGGGCAGCCGCGCAGGGCAACGGCAACGGCAACCAATGCAAAACCGCGCCGTCCTCGCCGAACGGGCGGGGCGTCGGTATTGCGACGGCCCCGGGATTAGTAAAGAAGTGTCCGGTCACGCCGGCGGCGCCGCCTCCGAATCAGCAGCCGGCGGCAAGCTTCACGTTCAACTGCTCAGACCTCAGCTGCAGCTTCGCGAGCACGAGCACCGACCCCGATGGGACGATCAGCGCGTATAGCTGGACGTTCGGCGACGGTGGGACATCCAACGCCCAGAATCCGTCACACAGCTATGGGGCGGCTGGCAGCTACAGCGTTACGCTGACGGTCACGGACAATCAGGGAGCAAGCAGCGGTCCAGTGTCCCAAACGGTCAATGTGACGTCGCCGCCTCCGGCCTCGGTGCCGCCGCCTCCACAACCCCCGCCACTGGCGAACAACGAGATCCACGGCATGGTGTGGGAAGACATCGACGGGAACGGCGTCCGCGATCCGTTCGCGGGCGAGATGGGGCTATTGGGTTGGAGTCTGCAGCTGTTCGACGCCAATGGCCTGCTCTTGAGCAGCGCCACCTCGGATGACGCGGGCAATTACATCTTCCCCGCGCTTCCGGCCGGCACGTACAGCGTCTGTGTGGTGGGCCAGCCGACGTATCACCAGACCGCTCCGTTGAGCGGGACGGGCTGCGGCGGGCTGGGGTATCGGTTCGTGATCCTGGGCAGCCAGATCGGGTCGTGGACGATTAAGATCGACTTCGGGCAGATGCTGAACTAAGTACCAATTCACTCCTGACCAACTCAGGGTCCCGGGCAGTCTGCCGGGACCCTGTTTGTTTCAGGACCTACCGCGGAATGAAATCCAGTCCGGGCTCAAGGCGGCGCGCGAAGGCGGCCAGCAGGTCGGCGGCGCGATCGAGATCCTCGAGTGCCACCATTTCATTCGGGCTGTGCATGTAGCGGTTGGGCACGCTCACGAGCCCGGTGGGAATGCCGCGCATCGCGTTGTAGATCGCGTCCGCGTCGGTGCCGGTGTCGCGCGGCGCCGCCTGGATCGTGAAGGGGATCTTCGCGCCCTCGGCGCACTCGACCAGCAGATCAAAAACCACGGAGCTCACCGAAGAGCCTCGGCTCAGCACCACACCGCCGCCGAGCTTGTGATCGCCCGACTGCTTCTTGTCGGCGCCGGGATAGTCGGTCGCATGGGTGACGTCCACCACGACCGCCACGTCGGGCTCGATGCCCACCGCGCTGGTGCGGGCTCCGCTCCCGGTCCAGGCGATCTCCTCGCGGGTCGACGCGACGGAGAACACCGCAGCGTATTTGGGGCGCGCCGCCGCCAACCGGCGTAGCGCCTCGGCGGCGACGAAGGCGCCAATACGGTTGTCGATGCTGCGGGACACGATGCGGCCGTTGGGGTACTCCTCGACCCGGGTATCCAGGACCCCGGCATCGCCAATCCGGACGCGCGCTGCCGCCTCATCGCGGTTGGCCGCGCCGATGTCGATCCATAAATCGATCACTTTTGTGACGCGGTCCAGCTCCTCCTTCTTCAGCTGGTGTACCGCTTTCTTCCCCACCACGCCGTGCACCGGGCCCTTGCGGCTGATGATGAGGACGCGCTGACCGACCAGCACCTGCGAGTCCCATCCTCCGATGCCGCTGAAATAGAGAAAACCCTCCTCATCGATATGCGTGATTTGAATGCCGATTTCATCGATGTGGCCCGCGAACATCACCCGCGGCTTGCCCTTGGGGTTCAAGACGGCGACGGAGTTGCCATGCACATCGGCGCGGACGTCGTCGGCAAATTCCGCGACCTCGTCGCGCCACACGCGGCCCGGTGCCTGCTCAAAGCCCGACGGCCCCGCCGTATCGAGCAGCTTCTTCAGGAATCCGACGGTCTTGATGGTCACGCTGTCGTTCTGTGTGTCGTTATAGTGTCGTTGTAGTGTTTACTGCCGGCGCAGGCCGGTGCGATAGAGCAAGAATCCCAGGATCGCGAACATGATCAGACCGACGATGGCCGAGGTCGCGAACGCCCCCAGCGTGTGATACAGCGGGATTTTTTCGGCGAGCCAGTCGGCCGCCATGCCGCGCGCGCTGCCCCAACCCGCGATTGCCGCGACGGCGATCCCGCAGATGGCGCCGCCTGCGATCAACCCGCTCGCAAACAGGACGCCGGGGCCAGACTCGATTTCTGCAAGCGACCGGTTGCTGGAACGACTGCGTCGCTCGACGAGCCAGCGCACGATACCACCGGCGAACATCCCGGCCGACGTCGTAATCGGCAGGTACACCCCGACGGCCACCGGCAGGGAGGACACGCCCATCAGCTCGATGGCGAGCGTCAGGAACACGCCGATCAGCACCAGCCCCCAGGGCAGCTTGTGCGTCAGGATCCCATCGGTGATCAGCGCCATCAGCGTTGCCTTGGGCGAATCGAGGCGCTTCAGCTCGTGGCCGCGGTATTCGCGAATCCGGCCGCCGATGCCGGGATCCACGACGTAGCGGATCTCGTGTGACCCAGCATCGACGAGGTACTTGCCGGGGGGTACGCCCTGCGTCTGCACGTAGACGCGAATCACCTGATAGGAGTTGTTGTCGATCGAATCGGTGCCCCCGATCCCGAAATGCGACATCGTCTCGGCACGCACGACGACGTTGCCGTCGGGGCTTTTGCCGCTCGCTGGTGCGACGAAACCCGCCCGCGTTTCGGGGACCTGGTAGCTGTAGGCACGGTTGAGGAATGTCAGGGTCCAGCCCACGGCCAGCGCGGACCCGATCGCCCCGATCAGGATCGCGATCTGCTGGCGCCTGGGGGTCGCGCCGACCAGGAATCCCGTCTTCAGGTCCTGAGACGTGTTGCCGCCATTCGCGACGGCCACGGCGATGACGCAGGCAATCGAAATAGCGCGCACGCGGTCATCGATCTGATTCCAGCCGAGCAGCAAGAAGATGAAGGAGATCGCGATCAGGGCCGCGATGGTCATCCCGGAGATCGGGTTCGCCGAGCTGCCCACCTGCCCGCAGATCCGCGACGACACGGTCGTGAAAAAGAACCCGAAGATGATGATGAGGATGCCGCCGAGGAGGTTCACGCCAATGCCGGGGATCAGCGCGATCGCGACGGCGAGCGCGATCGAGCCAAACACGGTGACGCTGATCGGCAGATCGTCGTCGGTGCGCAGCTTCGCTGCGACCGCCTGGCCGAGGCGGCTGGCGCGCATGTCGGCGAAACCGGCGCGGAACGCCCCGACGATGGTCGGCAGCGAGCGCGCCAAGGCGATGATGCCGGCGCTCGCCACCGCGCCGGCGCCGATGTAGAACACGAACGCCGCCCGGATCTCGCCCGCGGACATGTCGCGGATCAGCTTGGTCGTGCCGAACATCGGCTCGGTCATGGCGCTGCCGAACAGCTTGATGGCCGGCATGAGCACGACGTAGGCGAGGCAGCCGCCCGCGAACAGATAGCCGGCGATGCGAGGGCCGATGATGTACCCGACGCCGATCAGCTCCGGACTTGCCTCGACCCGAACCTCGGCACCCTGGTAGGAGCGGATCACCTTCCCGGGATACTCCTGCCACAGCTTCAGCGCCGTCATCAGGAACTTGTAGCCGAACGCGATTCCAAACGCCTGGAAGACCGTCTTCGCATGAACGCCGCCGCGCTCGCCCGCGATCAGCACCTCGGCGCACGCCGTCCCCTCGGGGTAGGGCAGATTGCCGTGCTCTTTCACGATCAGGGCGCGGCGCAGCGGGATCATCATCAGGACGCCCATCAGCCCGCCGGCGATCGCCAGGATCGTGACGCGCGAGATGTCGAGATCGTAGCCCATCAAGAGAATCGCGGGGATCGTGAAGACGACCCCCGCCGAGACCGAGTCCGCCGCGGAGCCGGTCGTCTGCACGATGTTGTTTTCGAGAATGGTAGAGCGACCGAGCCAGCGGAAGATCGTGATCGAGAGCACCGCAATCGGGATCGACGCGCTTACTGTGAGACCAATCTTCAGCGCGAGGTAGACGTTGGAGGCGCCGAAAATCAGCCCCAGCACAACGCCGAGCACGATCGCCCGCACCGTCAGCTCAGCCGGCGACTGCGAGGCTGGTATGTACGGCTGGTGCGTCACCCCTGAACCGGCAGGCGTCGATGCACGATGGGACGCTGGGATGCTCGTCATAAGCGGCACAATCTGCCCTCACGACAGCACCAGTGTCCAGCAGTGGTCCATCGATCAACGGCGAACCTGGGTCAGGTCTACGGGTATGGGGTGCCGATGACAGAATCGACCAGCGTGACGCTGCACGAGGTCCGCACGGCCCTTTCCGACGCATACGACATCGAGGCGCCGTTGGGTCGCGGCGGGATGGCGTTCGTGTTTTTGGCCCGCGAGCGGCGCCTGGACCGGCCGGTCGCCATCAAGGTCCTCTCGCCCGATCTCGCCAACGACGTGACCAGCCGCAAGCGGTTCCTGCGCGAAGCCCGAACCGTCGCGCAGCTCACACATCCCAACATCGTCCCGATTTTCACCGTGGACGAGATCGCGGGGTTCGTGTTTTTCGCGATGGCCTACGTGGCCGGCGAAACGTTGGCGGACCGGGTCGCCACGCGCGGCCCGCTCGATCCCCACGAGGCGGGCCGGTGGTTGTGCGACGTGGGCGAGGCGCTCGACTACGCGCATGCGCGCGGCGTCGTCCATCGCGATGTGAAGCCCGACAACATCCTGCTCGATACCGCTACCGGACGCGCGCTCCTGTCCGACTTTGGGATCGCGCACGCGGGCCGGAGATCCCGCGGCCTGTTGGGCCGTCCGGCCGCTCCGCGCGGGCACATCGTCGGAACCCCCGAGTTCATGAGTCCGGAGCAAGCGCGGGGCGATGCCGTTGACGCGCGCAGCGACATTTACTCTCTTGGCGCTGTCGGTTTTTACGCGCTCTCCGGACGGCTGCCGTTTCACGAGACGAGCGACGAGGGTTTTCTCAAGAAGCACGCGCTGGAGCCCGCGCCTCCGCTCGCCACGGTCGCGCCGTCGGTGCCGCCGCGCGTCGCGGCGATCGTCGATCGCTGTCTCGCGAAGGAACCCTGGGCTCGGTTCGCCGACGCGGCCGCGTTGGTACGGGCGATCGGGGAGGCAGTCCTGTCGCAGCCGGTGCCGCTGGCGATCCGCGCCTTCCTCGTCAGAAGCACGCACCTCGAAGCGCCCGCCCTGATTCATGCGTTCGTGACGGGCGTTGCGTTGTTGCCGGCCGCCGTGGCGGCCTGGCTCGAGCCGGCCGGCGGTGCGGTGCGCGCCGTCGCCACCGCAGCGCTGGCCCTCGGTCTCGCGCTGCCGGTCGGCGTCGCGGTCGTGCGGGTGCGCCGCCTCCTCGCGGCCGGGCACCGCCGTGACGAGCTCGTCGCCGCGCTCACCGCGCGGCAGGCGCGGCGGCGCGAAGAACTGGCGTTCGTCTACGGTCCTGGTCCGACGAGCTTCGAGCGCGGCATCGGATGGCTGGCGCGCGTCGCGCTGCTCGCCGCTGTCACTGGTGGCGCCGCCGCCCTCGGCGTCTACGACCTGCCTGCCCAGCTCGCGCCGCTCCTGCCGTTCATCACCGCCGGTGGTGCGGCGACCGCATTCCTCGCCGCGGTCGTGGCACGGGCCCGGACGGAACAGCGTACGGACCCGCGTGGCGAGCGCAGCCTCCGATTTTGGCGCGGCCCGTTAGGCCGTGCGCTCTTCCGCGTTGGGGATCCTGCGGGAGCCAGGCCGGCGACGCGTGTCGCGTCGATTGTGGGTCGCGTAGAAACGCCCGCCTGACCCGGCGTTAGTTTAGGATGCCATGACGCACTCCGCTCCCGCCCCCGATCGCCTGTTTCTCGATTTCCAGGGCGCCGTCGCCGGCCGCTACTCGCTCGAACGCGAGCTGGGGCGCGGGGGCATGGGTGTCGTGTACTTGGCGCGCGAGGTGCGCCTCGACCGTCCGGTCGCCATCAAGCTGCTACCGCCGTCAAAGACGGCCGACCCGCGCCTGCGCGAGCGATTCCTGCGCGAAGCCCGCACGGCCGCGAAGCTCTCGCACCCCAACGTCATTCCGATTCACGCCGTCGAAGAGATCGGCGAATTCGTGTTCTTCGCGATGGCGTACGTCGAAGGCGAGACGCTCACCGAGCGAGTCCGCCGTCGTGGGCCCCTCCCGCCATCCGAGGCCGCGCGGGTGCTGCGCGACGTCGCCTGGGCGCTCGCGTACGCGCACGGGCAGGGTGTCATTCATCGCGACGTGAAGCCGGACAACATTCTCCTCGAATCGTCGGGCCGAGTGCTGGTCGCCGATTTCGGAATTGCGGGCGTCGTTGCTGGAGCCGGCGCGATCGCGAGCGGCGAAGTGATCGGCACGCCGGAGTTCATGAGCCCCGAGCAGGCGCTGGGCGAGGCGACGGACGCGCGCAGCGACCTCTACTCGCTCGGCATCGTGGGCTACTTCATCCTCTCGGGGACGTTGCCGTTCGAAGCGGAGAAGGCGACGGAAGTGCTGGCGAAGCAGGTCACGGAGCCCGCGCCGGCGCTGGGGCGGATTGCAGTCGTTCCGCGACGCCTCGCCCAGGCAATCGACCGCTGCCTAGTCAAAGATCCCGCCGAGCGGCCGGACGGTCCGGCGGCCCTCGCCGAGCAGCTGGGCCAGGCGCTCGAGCAACGCCGCGACGTGCCGGCGCCGCTGCGCGTGTTCGTGAAGGGGAGTCGCTCGACGGGAATCGGTCTGGCCCTGCTCTACGTGTATGGCGTGTTCGTTGTCAGCATCGCCGTAGGCGTGCTGGGGGGGAGCCCAAGTATCGCCCTCCTCGTCGGGGCGGGGCTGCTGGTCGCCGGGCCGCTGTTGTTGCTCGGCTGGCAGGCGCGGCGCGTAACGCGCCTGGGGTACGGGCAGCAAGATGTCGATTACGCATTTCAGGTCGAGCTCGAGCGGAGCCGCGAAGAGCGTGCGTTTGAATACGGGGTTGTCGCGCCGCGCGGCGAG
>Ga0137394_10003092_pt1 | contig 12446 bp, 12 predicted proteins | sample czobulk116metaG_FD_108278 | JGI IMG/M metagenome (GOLD analysis project Ga0137394, IMG submission 108278) | Vadose zone soil microbial communities from Angelo Coast Range Reserve, California, USA - czobulk1.16 metaG | ecosystem: Environmental > Terrestrial > Soil > Vadose zone | place: USA... | reverse complement strand
GTGTTGGTCGGCCAGGTTGACACGTCTAAAGGGGGCGTCTATCGTTCCGAAGAGTCGTCGACGAGGGACTGCGGATGAAGATTCTCGTGCTTGGTGGCGGTGGACGCGAACACGCCCTGGTGTGGAAACTGCGCGAGAGCTCCTGCGTGGAAAAAATCTGGTGCGCCCCCGGGAATGGCGGCATCGCAGCGGAAGCGGAGTGCCTTGCCATCGACGCGGGCGACGTTGGCGCGATCGTCGCGCTTGCCGAAAAGATTCAACCCGGTCTGACCATCGTGGGACCGGAACTGCCTCTTGTAAACGGGCTGACAGATGCGTTCCGGCAGCGGAATTGGGCCATAGTGGGGCCTTCTCAACAGGCGGCGCAGCTCGAAGGAAGCAAGATTTTCTCGAAAGAATTTCTGCAGCGGCACCGCATTCCCACAGCAAAGATGTACGGTAGGTATGACTCTCCGGCAGATGTCTACGGCGCACTCGATTCCGTGGCTTGGCCGGTGGTGATCAAGGCGGACGGATTGTGTGCCGGCAAAGGTGTTTTTCTGGCGCCAGACTTCGCCGCCGCAAAGGATTTTGTCGAACGCGTGATGGAAAAGAACGAACTCGGGCCGGGCGGAAAGCGGATCCTGCTCGAGGAGGCACTGGAAGGCGGAGAGCTATCGTTCATCATTCTCACTGATGGAAACCGGTACGCGCCACTAGTGCCGACACGCGATCACAAGCGGGTCTTCGATGGAAACCAAGGCCCGAACACGGGTGGCATGGGGGCGTACTCCACCGACGAATTGCTGCCGGATGATCTTCGAGAAATTATCCGTTCGACGATTGTCGAGCCGACGTTAGACGGGCTGGCTGCAGACGGCATTCGTTATCAAGGGTTCTTGTATATCGGCCTGATGCTCACGAACTCTGGACCAAAAGTCCTGGAGTTCAATTGCCGATTGGGGGACCCCGAAGCCCAGGCAATTTTGGCGCGCCTGGATTTTGACTTGGCCGAAATCCTCAGCGACGTTGCCGAAGGCCGGCTGGACCCCTCGAAATTGCAGTGGAAGCCCGGGGCTGGCGCCTGTGTGGTTCTGGCGTCGGGCGGTTATCCGGGAAAGTTTGAGAATAGCAAACGAATCGAAGGCCTAACTGTTGCGAAGCAGATTACCGGTGTGAAAGTGCTGCATGCCGGGACGAAGCTCGCCGGCGAAACCGTCGTCACGAATGGCGGGCGGGTGCTTGGCGTCACAGCCACAGGCGAATCGCTAGGCGCCGCCTTGGCCTCTGCCTATGAAGCTGCGTCAAGAATCCACTTTGAAGGAATGCACTACAGAAAAGACATCGGGGCTCACGGAACCCAACTGAAAGCCGCGGGAGATTAGAGGTCATGCCGCGCGTGCAAAATCTTTTCCGCGCTCCCAAGAAGCACCTGCCGATGGAGGAAGTTTCCGAAGTCCGCGCCGTGGACGACACCGGCTTTGAAGGCTGCGCTCACGCCATGCCCGGACTTCAGCGCCAGGTTTTGCTCGTGGATCGTGAGACCTTGGAGGCCATGGATCTCACACCGGGAATCATCCGCGAGAACATCACCACCGATGGCCTGAACGTGAATAGCCTGCGGATTGGCCAACTTCTCCGCGTCGGCGAAGCCCGTCTGGAAATCAGCGCAGTGTCGACCCCCTGTGATCAGATGGAGGGAATTCGTCCCGGACTTCGGAAAGAGCTTTGGGGACGGCGGGGCATGCTGTGCCGCGTGCTGGGGGGCATGATCCGCCGTGGCGATTTCATTGAAAAGCTTTCCTGACTATTAAGGCTTGGGAGCCCGCCGCAGCGTCGGCGCATCGGGCGGCCGGTTCTTATCTTCCTGCACTTTTTCGACGGATTCCTCAGGTGGAACCATCCATTCGAAACCGTGCCGCTCGTCCATCGTGCCAAGAACGAATGTTGCATTTCCGGCGATCAAAGGCAGCACGGCGCGCATGAAATCCGCTGAATCGATGGGAGCAGCCTTCTGCGCCTGGCCGCGATTGATGTTTTCCAGCACTTTGGCAAAGCGCGGTTCACCGGACCCGAGATGCGTGATGCGCGGGTCGTTGCCCTGAATCTGCTCGGCCAATGTGGGACCTTTCGCGTCCTGAGGATAACGGCTCTCCACAATGGTGCGCGGAGCGTGTTTTTCCGGCGGGTACAGCTGCGTAAACCGTGGCCGCTCGACACGCGTCTGCCAATAGTCGCCACGCGTGGCAACTTGCTCCTGCTCGATACGATACTCCACGACCCACACCTCAGGGCCGTAATCGTTCGGAGCATAACCAATCATCACGATTTGAAAGATTGGATCATCGGAAGAGAAATCGAGTTTGCGATGAAGTTGAGCGACGAGAGGACGAAGCTTCTCGAGGAAGGCGATGCCGATGGTCTCCAAGTCCGTCTCGCCCGCACCAGGAGCAGGCTGGTAACGAGGATCGGCCCGGGTAACACGCTGAAAATTGCGGTCCAGCCGAATGGGCTTGGGATCGGCGGGAATGCGCCATTCCGAAGCTCCAAAAAGGATACCGATGTGCGTTGCGTCGAGGTCCATTACGCGCGGAGGAATGGAATTTCGCTCGACAGGCTGATCGATGGCCGCAAAGACGATGGCGTCCCTTGCCACGTGAACGATGGCACGGCCGCCGGCGAGGTTGGCGACGATTTCATCCCGGTGCTGTTCCTGGCCAAGAGCGTCAAACGGTGACGCGCACAGGATGCCACAGAAAAGAAACAGAGTGCTGCGCGGCGAAAAAATCACTCGGAGGCGTGGAGTGACCCTCTGACGGTGTCCCGCTATGAGACGTCGGGACTCCGCCCGCAATGAAACTTTTGCAAGAAGCTTCACGCCACACGACCCATCCGGCCAACAGGAGACCGCTGGCTCCACACTATCACACCCAGAAGCCGCCGACGGAACTGCCAGCCCGCCAGCGCGGCGCAAAATCTTCCTTGACTGCAAAAGTGGCTTCGCGTAGCAATACAGCATCCCGTGCTTGAACGTTCCGCCAGCGGTGCGGGGGGCCAACATGTCACTGAGTCCCGGCGGTACTCCCGTAAACCCGTCACCCGCGGCGATGGATCCTCGCATTCCCGTTATCCTGCGCATGCGGCGCGGTGCGGGATGGTTTCTGACCATCGGACTTCTCTCCGGCGTGAATTCTGTCCTGCAGATTTTTCACGCAAAGATCCGCTTCATCTTTGGCCTGGGCATAACGCAGGTGGTGGATCGCGTGGCACACCCGATGGGCCAGGGCGGAACGATGGTAATCGTAATTGTCGACGGCCTCTTTATCGTCATGCTGATCCTCTGCTCCCGTTGGGCCAAGACGGGTTCACAAGGGGCCTTCCTCGGCGGCATGAGCGCCTATGCGCTCGATGGCGTCTTGCTCTTGCTCTTCAGCATGTGGCTGGACGCGGCCGTACATGCCTACGCACTGTGGATGATCTGGCAAGGCTATTCGGCGTCGCGCGAGTTGGCTCAGATGCAACAGGCAGCGCAGCCGGGATTGTCGCAGCCGTGGCTCCCCTGACCGTCTCGCAGGGGCTTCTGCGATTCCGTCCAAGAGCTGAAAGCGCGGGGTTCCGCGCGACCGCCACATCGCGTAAACTATGGGTCTGACAGCTGGACAGAGCATGGGACTCAGAAAACCGAAAAACATCAAGCACAATGGAAAGTCGCTCGCGGATATTCTCGAAGCGCACGAGCGCTTTTTCAGCGGCAAAGACGGCGGAGTCCGAGCCGACCTGACCGGCGCGGACCTTTCCCACGCGGATCTGAGCGGGGCAAATCTGAGCGGCACAATCCTGCGCAACGCCAACCTCGAGGGCACGGACCTGCACAAGGCAAAACTTCCCGGCGCCGATCTATCGGGCGCAAACCTGCGCAAGGCCGATCTCCGCAACACGGACATGACGGAAGCGATTCTTCCCGGGGCCGACTTGACTGAAGCGCAAGCCAGCGGCGTGGAATTCTTCCGATGCGATCTTTCGAATGTGAACTTCCAGCGCGCGCATCTGCGCAATGTGAATCTGCGCTTGGCAAATGTAAACGGAACAAAGTTTTCCGGCGCCGATATGGGCGTGGCTATCCTGCGGGAGACGGATTTGACCGGCGCGGACCTTTCCGGGGTCGACCTATCCACCGCGCTGCTTCCGCGGGGTTTCACGATAACGCAAGCCGCAAAGAAGAGCGCCTAGAGCCGATTTCAATTGCTCGTGGATAGCAATCCGCGTTTTGGCATGGTAGCCTTTCGCGGAAGAAGACCAATTCCTTCGTGAGTCCTGTGGCCACCCCTGTCACTCAACTCGACCGCTCGGCCGTGCGCGAACGCGTGCTGGATGTGATCCGTGGCCTGCTCGATGAACTGGGCAGCCAGGGTGCCTTGCCGCTGCTCAATCCGACCTCGCAACTCGACCGCGACTTGGGACTCGGCAGCCTGGAGCGAGTGGAACTGCTGGCCCGGCTGGAAACGGCATTCAACATCCGTTTGCCGGACCTTGTGGCTTCCGAGGCCAATACGCCGGAGGACTTGGCCCGTGCGATTCTGACCGCTCCGGGAACAGACATGGAAGATGTGGAAGCCGGCTCCGCGCTTCGCTCTTCGGTGACAGTTCAAAAACTGCACCGCGCGGCCACGGACGAGGGAGTCTTCTCCGCCGAGACGCTCATCGATGTGCTGCGATACCGCGCGGCGCACGACACCGAGCGCACGCACCTGTTGATCACCGAGGACGGTGATGCCGGAGAACGCAGTCTTACGCTGACTTTCGGCGAGCTATACGCCGCCGGGAACCGTTGTGCTGCGGAGCTGGCGCGGCGTGGTGTGCCCGCGGGCGCACGCGTAGCGCTGATGCTGCCGACGTCGCGTGTTTTCTTTGTGTCCTACGCGGGGATTCTTCTCGCCGGAGCGATTCCGGTGCCCATCTATCCACCGTTTCGCGCTGACCGCATCGAGGAATATGCCGCACGGCAATCGGCGATCCTGAACAATGCGGAAGTTTGTCTTCTGCTGACGTTCCGCCGCGCGGAAGCGGTGGCGAAATTGCTGCGGCCCCGCGTGCGTTCGCTCTCGGGTGTGGTGGACGCGGAAAAACTGATCGAAGCGGCGGACCAAGCTCCTCCACCCTCTCCCGGCGCGCTGCCGCTGCACGTCACCGGAAGCCGAGCACGCAAGGGTAGCGACATTGCTCTCCTGCAATACACGTCCGGGTCAACGGGCGATCCGAAAGGCGTTGTGTTGACGCACGCGAATCTCCTCGCAAACATGCGCGCGATTGGCGAAGCCGTGCAACTCGGGCCGGATGATGTGGGTATAAGCTGGCTTCCGCTTTATCACGACATGGGTCTGATAGGAGCGTGGCTCACGCTGCTCCATTACGGGATTCCCCTCGCAGTCTTGTCACCGCTCGCATTTTTGACCCGGCCGGAACGCTGGCTGCAAGCATTTCACAAACATCGTGGAACGATCACAGCGGCTCCGAATTTTGCTTATGAACTCTGCGTGCGCAAGATCGCGGACAAAGACATCAAGGGCGTGGATCTCAGCTCATGGCGCGCGGCGTTGAACGGCGCCGAGCCGGTGAATCCGGAAACGCTCGATCGTTTTGCGGAGCGTTTCGCAAGTTACGGCTTCCGCCGCGAAGCTCAGCTTCCCGTCTACGGTTTGGCGGAGGCTGCTCTTGGGGTAGCTATCCCGCCGCTGAATCGCGGTCCACTCATCGATCGCGTGGGGCGCGAGACGTTCACGGCGCATGGGCGCGCGGTGCCCACGACCCCCTCGGACGCCACCGCCATCGCTTTTGTTTCCTCGGGAAAACCTTTGCCGCGGCATGAAGTGCTCATCGTGAATGAAAACGGAACTGAAGTACCGGACCGCACGGAAGGTTTTTTGTGGTTCCGCGGACCCTCGGCAACGAGCGGCTACTACCGCAATCCGAAAGCAACGGAAGCGCTGCTGCCACTGGGTCCGGCAACGAGCGATGGGGAATACCCTTGGGTGAACTCGGGTGACCGCGCTTATCGTGCAGACGGCGAAGTCTACGTTACCGGCCGCGTGAAGGACATCATCATCAAGGGCGGACGTAATTTGTACCCGCACGAAGTCGAAGAGCTTGCCGCGCGCACCGATGGAATTCGCAAGGGATGTATCGTCGCATTCGGCTTGACCGACGAAGCCACGGGCACGGAAAAATTGGTCGTCGTTGCGGAGACTCGCGAACGGGACGCGGCGCGGCGTGCGGCTCTCGCTTCCGCGGTGACTGATCTGGTGTCGCGCGGATTGGGTCTTCCGCCGGATCGTGTGGAGTTAATCCCGCCCGGCAGCATCCCGAAAACGTCCAGCGGAAAATTGCGCCGCGAAGAAACCAAGCAGCTCTATCTTGCGGGGACTCTTTCCACATCCCGGGCGCCGACCTGGCTGCAAATCGTGCGCTTGGGAACCGGGAGCACCTTGCGCAATCTCGGCCGCGAGGTACTTGCCGGCGTAAGACGTGGGCTCGAGATTTTCTACGGTCTGTACTTCGGCGTGGTGTTCCTGCTTTGGATTGTTCCTACCTGGGTGATGGTGCAATTCATCAAGGATCACCGGGACGCGGGACGCTTCACCTCTTCCGCTCTGAAGGTCTTGTTCGCGCTCATAGGATGCCGTGTGTGCGTCGTCGGCAAGGAGCATATGGAAACGCCGGGCGCAAAAATCTATGCGTCAAATCACACGAGTTATTTTGACGTGTTGCCCTTAATGTTGGGTCTGGGCGTGCCTTACCGCTTCGTCGCAAAAATGGAAGTTGGTGGGATGCCCTTTATCGGCACGTTCCTGTCGCAGATGGGGCATCTCAAGTTCGACCGCCGCGATCCGGAATCACGATTGCGCCAGGCGCAGGAGATGGAAGAATTCTTGCGCAACGGGGAATCTGTTTTTGTCTTTCCGGAAGGCACTTTCTCCGCGGAGGACGGCGTGCGGCCGTTCCAGCTCGGCGCTTTCAAGGCCGCCGTCGCGACGGGCGCGCCGATCATCCCCGTGTCTCTTGCCGGGACTCGCCGATTTCTGCGAGACGGCACTTACTTGCCTCGGCCGACCAGCGTCACCATAACGCTTTCGCCGCCGATTTATCCAAGCACCTCAACGAACACAAGTAACCCCGCCGATTCACCGGGCTGGCACGAACTGATTCGTTTACGTGACGCCACGCGCGCCGCGATTGTGCGCCACGCCGCCGAGCCGCTCCTCTAGCACAGACTTCCTTCTGTGCTAACCGAAATTCTCCCGCCTCTTCGATTAACTCCTAGCTGACAGTCGCGGCAAAAATCATCCGTATTCCCGGTTACAAATCTACACACGAAATATCTCAAAGCACTTACAACTTCACTCCGCACTGCCGCATCTCTATGGGGAGACAAAACAGAGTAATGCGGACCGCTGCCTTCCTGCCTGAGGCACACCGCGAAACGCGCGGCCGCGCTGGGATCCTGCGGCCCTGCGCAGAAAACTAAATTCATGGGAGGGTTTATGAAGTTGAAGCTAGTGCTGTCTCTATTGGCTGTTCTCTGGCTTTTCGGCGCGACTGCCCGTGCGCAAGATACGCCGAAGGTCGATATCTTCGCTGGATATTCTTATCTGCGTGAGAATCCCAGCACGGCGGGAGTGAGTGGTTTCAACCTGAACGGCGGCAGCGCGTCAATCGCCTATAACGCCAGGAGCTGGCTCGGCGGTGTTGCGGACTTCGGTGGCTACCACAACGGAAACATCCTCAACAGCGGAGTCAATGGAACGCTCTCGACCTATCTCTTCGGCCCGCGCGTTTCCTACCGCCATTTCGAGCGCATTACGCCATTCGGTGAGGTGCTCTTCGGCGTAGCTCACACGAGCAGCGCGGGGACAAGCGGTTCGGACAATGCCTTCGCCATGACCGTCGGCGGCGGCGTGGACTATAGGCTGACCGATCGCTTTGCGATTCGCCCCGTGAAGGTGGATTACCTCGTGACGCGGTTCTCCGAAACCGGGACGAGTAACCAGACCCAGAATAATCTCCGCGTCTCGACCGGAATCGTTTTCCGATTCTAGCGCGGGCCACAAGATCGGTTGCCCGGTGCAGGCAGAGGGGCCGCGTTCAAGGCAGACGCGGCCCCTTGCACCTTTTGATCAGTGCGGCATGGTGTAGACAACCGTTATGAAGGTGTCAATCTCGACGGGTTTGCCGTTCAGCACGGTCGGCTTGTAGAGCCATTGCTCGACTGCCTCCCGGGCTGAAATGAAGAAGATCGGGTCACCAGAAACGATCTGCAAAGATCGGATCGTGCCGTCGGTTCCGATAACGGCTCGCAACTCTACTCGGCCTTCTTTGTGAATCTGTTTCGCGAGCGGCGGGTACACGGGCTCGACGCGGTGTTTTAGCATCGCGGGATCGAGCGTGGTCATCCGAATTACTGCTGGCTTTGAGGGTGTCTCAATCACAAACTGCGGAGGACGCGGCCCGCTGTCTTGGCCGCCTATGTCCACACACGCGGTACAGTTCGCCCCATCTTTTGACGGATCACCAATGGGGCTGAAATCCTGAGGTCCGATGGGGTCCAGGTCTCCGCTGAGTTCAGGCACAGGTCGGGCTTTAGCGGAGGGAAACGAGGGGCGCAAGCCATGATCGATTAGCCTCGGCGGCGCCGGCTTTGCGTTGCTGCGCTGATGGCCAGCGGCATGGCCGTAGGGAGGAATCGGGATCCATTCCTTCGCTGCGATCCGCTCCGTTTTCGCAAATAGTGGAACCAGCACGAGCAGGGTCAACACCGCACCTTGCAATAGAACTGAAATGGCCAGCGCGCGGCGGCGGACCTGGCGTTCACGCGTGCGTTGCTCCGCATCGCCGTCTACCAGACATCCGCTTAATGATCCAAGACTCTCTTGAGGGCTTCCTTGTGAAACTTTTCCGTACTCGGGCGACATCACACACCTCCACGATTTTTTCTGCGAGTGTTCGCCGCTCTCCTGGTCCCACAAATCGGGACTACAGAAAATCTTGCGGCGCCGATTTCCTGGGGGTTGCTCTAGATCTCCAGGAGACCGGCGCCGCGCTCGCAGGGATGTGAGGTTGCGCGCGTCCTCACTGCGTTGGACACCAAGGGTTAAGGCAAGTTCCCGCCGCCGGCGGGGGAAGGCGCCTTTGGCCTGCTGTGTCATGCGTAAAGTGTTTATAATGAATATGTTACAGACACCGTATCCGTAAGTCACGGTCATGCATCTTATGTTTTGTGGACGTGGATCTAAGGAGGTCGACCCCCATGGACCGGCGTAATCCGGAAACTGTAGGTGTGCGCCGCACCGGCTGGGCCGCTCTGGACCGCGATCCGCAGCAGGACACGGTGGAATTCATCTGTCCGCACTGCGGCGCGCGAGACAAGAAGAATGCCCGGCGCGAACGTGCGCTCTATCATTTCACGGATGGTTTCTTGCAAGACTTGCAGGGCGAAGTCACGCAGTGCCATTCCTGCAAACAATACCTGCGGGTGGTTCCGATCGTGATGTTGCACGATCAGGATGAAACTCGCCGCTTCGAAGCTGTTTTTTCCGATGAACAGCTGGTGACTTCGCACTAATTGCCTTGATCTCGGTCTCTGTCGCGATCGCGATAGTAGCGATGATCATGGTGATTCGTGTGGTGTTCCCGCCATTCACGTTCGCGCCACGCACGCTCTCTCCACTCGTGGCGGCGATAGCGCTGTAATTGTGCATAGGCTTCGTGCCGTTCATGCCGCCAGTACCTAGCCTGTCGGCTGTAGTAGCCAAAGTGCTCGATCGATTCATGCAGGCGCCAATTGCTGTACGCCGCGCGCCGGTTGCAATCATCCCAATCATTCGCCTTCGCGCTGGGTGCGCCAGCAAAGAGCAAAAACCCGCTGAGTGCGGCTGTCGCCAGCAGAGTCTTGCCGAACACGGACTTCAGCAGATGCTTGTGCAGTTCGATAACATCCTCCCAAGGACGCCTCCTAGACTCGCGCAGGGGCCGCGTCCTGTTCATCAAACACGTCGGCGCGGAAAATGTCGTGGCAGGAAACGTTGTGGGTTATAGCAGATCAGTAGGCTTGTAAAAAGGGGTCGGCGTCCATGTGGTGTTTCTCGAGCCCCGCGCGGATGTGGTCAAAGGCTTCGTCTACGGTGTCGGCGAACTGGAGCATCTTGTACTCGTCCTCGTTGATCGTCCCCCAGCGCACCATGGCCTTCCAATTCAGGACTTCATCCCAATACTTGCGGCCATAGATCAGGATGATGTTCTGCTTGGCAAGTTTTCCGGTTTGCAGCAGCGTCAACATTTCCCAGAGTTCGTCCATCGTCCCGAAGCCGCCTGGAAACACGATCAATGCCTTGGCAATCTGCGCGAACCAAAGTTTGCGCATAAAAAAGTATTTGAAATTGAAGCTCAGCTCCGGGCTGATGTAGGGATTTGCAAATTGTTCGTGCGGAAGCTCGATCGAAAGGCCGACGGACTTCCCGCCCGCCTCATACGCGCCGCGATTCGCCGCTTCCATAATTCCCGGCCCGCCGCCGGAACAAACTACAAAGCGCCGCGGCCTGGGGCCCAGCGTGAGCGACCAGGTGGTCAGCTTACGCGAAAGTTGACGCGCTTCCTCGTAATAACGCGACATCTCAAGCAATCTCTTGGCATGGCGCAGGGCCGCGCGGTGTTTGGCTAGCTTCGCCGCGGACATCTTCGAGGTCGTCTCGTTCATCAGCCGCGTGCATCGCGCCTGCGCGGTTTCATGTGATTCGATGCGCGCCGAACCGAACATCACGACGGTGTCCCCGATCCCTTCTCTTTTGAGCTGCACCAGCGGGTGGATGTATTCGCCGAGGATGCGGATCGGCCGCGCCGGCGTGCTCTTCAGAAATACTGGATCTTCATGCGGCGCTTTCGGCGCGTGCTGGGGCTTCAGTTTCTTTCCGTCGGACATCGGCCTTTTCTCCCGTTGACACGAACCTTGATTGTAGGAATCGCCGCGGCCCGCGGCAACGTCTTCTGCTGGACATGCGTCGAATCAAGTACACTGCCGTGGCACGGGTTTGCCATGGGGCGGAGCCGAAGGGCTTCAGCCTGTGTTGTCAGGTGATCGAAATGGCGCAAATTGCAGCTACATTGATAACTCTACCGTTTCTGTTGGCGCTCCCTGGCGTTTCCGCCTGGGGACAGTCCCCCTCTGGTCCGATCGCTCCGAAACCCGGCGTCGAAGTGCAATTGCCTCCCAAGGACACGCAAGGCAGGGTGAAAGTTCTAGTCACTTTGGTAAACACACCCGTGACCGTGCGCGATGGCCGGGGCGACATGGTTCACAATCTGGAAGCCCGCGATTTTCAGGTTACCGACAATGGCGTAGCTCAGCAGATCTCCCACTTCGATCTCGGCGGCGATCCACTCTCCATGGTGATCCTGCTCGAGACCAGTTCGCGCATCGCTCCCCTCCTCCCGGAGGTGTGCAAGACCGGCATTCTCTTCACGCAAACCGTAATGGGGCCAACGGGCGAAGCCGCCGTGGTGGGCTTCAACGACTCGGTAGACAAGCTGCAGGATTTCACTACGAACAGCGATCTAATCGAGAACACCATCGCGCGCCTGGGACAAGGGACATCCGGCTCGAAACTATACGATGCCATGGCCGTGAGCGTGGAAATGCTCTCGGGCCGCCCGCAGGCGACCGCGGATAAACCCGGGCGCCGCCGCGTGCTCATGATCCTCTCCGAAGCTGGCGATGTTGGCAGCGAAGCCAAGTTGGGCGAAGTCCTGCGGCAGGCGCAATTGGCCAATGTGACGATTTACAGCGTCGGACTCTCTACCACCCGCGCCGAGCTACAAGCCAAACCGAAAGACACGCGGCCGCAAATCACTCCGCCAGGCACGTTTCCGCTTCCCCCACAGCCCGGCGTCCCCCAAACACCCACCAGCGAAGAAAACCGCTATGGCAATATCGACCTGATGGCGCTTGCCGTTTGGACCGTGCAGCACATTCACGATCAGGTGAAAGACCACGCGCTCGAAGTCGCCGCCACCGCCACCGGCGGCGCGCATCTCTCCACATTCAAGGACCGCTCCATCGAAAAAGGCATCGACGAAATCGGCGGCGAGCTGCACTCGCAATACACCATCAGCTACACCCCGACGGGTTCAGATGCTGCCGGCTACCACGCAATCAAAGTGAACGTTCTCCGCAACGACGCGAAGAACTTAAAGGTCCGCGCCCGCCCGGGCTATTACCTCGCCACACCAGAAAGCTGAATTTTAGGAGTTTTTCAGGAGAAGCAGCCGATGGCTAGAGCGGCGGCACCCGCTCGGTCACCCCGTTCAGCGGACTAACCCATGTTCGTCACTAAGAGGGCGAAAATGGGGTTAAGTCCTTTGAAATCAGTTTAGGCTATGGCCGAGTTTTCACTACATTTTAGGATCTGAATCGGGTCGAG
>Ga0137394_10003091_pt1 | contig 12450 bp, 15 predicted proteins | sample czobulk116metaG_FD_108278 | JGI IMG/M metagenome (GOLD analysis project Ga0137394, IMG submission 108278) | Vadose zone soil microbial communities from Angelo Coast Range Reserve, California, USA - czobulk1.16 metaG | ecosystem: Environmental > Terrestrial > Soil > Vadose zone | place: USA... | reverse complement strand
CCCCAGGGCCCCCCTCTGGACGTCTGACACGGCCCACGGCCATTTCCCTCATCGAGCCCATGCGATGCCATCATTTCCATCTCCTTCCGTTGCCAAATTCGATGGAAATCGACCCTGGCTCATTTCCTCCTTGCCAATTCTGTTGATGTTCCCTCCCTAGCCTTCACTTTTGGGCCACTAAGCGCCCTTCAAATTGCTTTGCGACCTAAGATCCTGCAGCGCCGGTTCGAACCCCCTCGATATTTCTTGTCGTCCTTATCCTCCGGCCGGTCCATTGTTAGGATCTAACCAAGTGATGCCATCGTCTGTGCACGGTTCGCTTAGGAAAGAGCACCCATTACGCCACATCACAGCCAAGGCCAAGCCAGTGGGGCGGAGAGCAGATCTTGGGATCTACCTAAATCACAGATCTCTGGCCCGTGCCCAGGAAATTCTTTTCAAGGATTTATTTGTTTGTGTGTTCCTGGTCCAATGCCTCATTTCCTCCGAATCCTTTAAAGACCCCCGTCCCCCCCTTGAACTCGAGGACGCACTGCCATCAGCTCGTCTGTCGTTCTCTGACTCGTACATAAATACCACGCGCTCGCCCTCCTTCCCCACGCCCTCTTGTTTTCCTATTCCCCCAACTACACTGTTTCCGATCATCCCCCTGCCCACGCTAACGTAGCGTCCCCCCACACACAATCTCGACAATGGCCGACTACGACGACCACTGCTACCAGCAATACCCTAACGACAGCCATGTCTCAATCCTCTTCATGCCCTCCAAGGTATGCTATTTCATCCCTCTCCCTCTCCCGCGCCGGCGCTCATTCTACTCAGCCCGAGTCATTTCAGGTCGGTGGTAATCAAGACGCGCAGCAGGTACTTGTGTCCATCGTTATTGACATGCATCATCTTACCGTTGAGTACCTTGCCAGTATTGCTCACCCTCCGAGCTCGACGTCTTGGGCTTCGATACAATCGCTCCTTCGGTCCTGACCGATTCAACCCCCAGTTACGTAGTATACTCTGACGATACCCCTCCCTTTCACCACCATGTGTCAAATGGCCTACATCCCTCCATCAATGTCGATATCGGTCTCGCTACATCTATGAACTCTCGCGGACCAGCCTCCTCTAGCTCTGCCTCACTCACTCCTGGCCTTATCTCACCGTCTCATCCAAATTATCCATCTCCAAGCGTGCTGGCCGTGACACCTCCTACCCCCGTCCAAAACCTCGGTCCTATTCCTGATGGTTACTCCCCGTTTCTCTCCTCAACACCTGTCTCCCCTTACGTAACTCAACATTCTCCGTGGCACACATCTAATCCTGTTTGTCTTTTACCATTCGTTCTGCGTTCATCTCTCTAACCAACCAACAATAGCAATCATCACCGGAGCCAGAGCGCCCATTCAGCGAGGGCCAGCGGGGACTTATGGTGCCACAGAAGCGTTACAAGCCCCATACTTCCAGCGACCGACGTCGCTACGTTGATGAAATCAACCTGGAGCCATCCATCCATTTCTATATGCAGAGGCCCGACGAAGAAGGGATACCCTTGAGGGATGCCATGCATGGTCGCTTCGCTCGTCTCGTGGCACGCGACGAACCGATGTTCCAAGAGCGTGGGCCGTCTATCTCTGTTCGCCTTAACGTAAGCCATACCCGCACAGCTTTCCTGTGCCCACTTGTCAATGTATTGGCCCTGACGATGTACAATTCCAGTGGCCTGGCTATCAACCCTGGAGTCGTCAGATCCCTACCAGGGATTTCCGCAACCCTCCTGGGCCCATCACCCGTGCGAAACTGGCCAAGAACGTGGCCAAGTCCGTCGCTCGCTTCATAGCCGTACGCATCATTTTCGAGTCATCATGATAATTGTCTCACGGGCCCCTTCAGGAACACAAAGGACGTCCGATGGAGGAGGACGGTGACCCGATCTGGTCCGTTGGTCCTGGTTCACAGAAGATCGACGTTTTCGATCTGGTGCTCGTGAGACTCGACCATGTTTCCAAGGGCAGTTGGCAAGCGCAACTTCAGCTTATTCGTCCTCGGCCATGATGAGAACGCGACGACCATGCGTTTTCTGTGTTTTTTGGACTCTCCACGCATCCTACATTTTGCTTTTTCTCCTCAACTTTCTTCCTTTTCCTACAGTTCATATCGTATGGTTGTCTCCTGATTTTTCTTGAGCATCACATGTTGTGTAGCGGTGATCAGTGATCGCGCGAGTCGTTGACTCTATATCGAGTTGTGTATTGGCGAGTAATGTAAATGCAGACGAATCAAATCACCCACTACATTCCCCCCGTGCATTTCTCTGGCATTCGTATGTTCTCGCGGTAATAATAATCAGTCCCGAGCCAAAATACCGAGTTTTGCTTTCCTCAACTTGACTGCCTCATGTCTGTCAGTCGACGAACTGCCCAAATCTCACATAGCACTAGCACGATTGGAGTGGGTACAGGGTTGTGCAGGGTGACGGTGAGAAAAGAGGGTCGTTTCCGCGTAGAATGCGCTGCATATGTGCTCTGAGATACAACACGGCATGGTAGCCCGGCAAGTCCGGAGGCATAATTATCGTGTGTGCCAGAGCCCGTCGGATCCAGATCAATCATCACACACACCCGACATCACGGGTTTGGTTCCTTCCGACTCATATCTCAGATGAACGTCGCTGTTGATCGGAGTAACGGAAATTTCGGAATCAGAGAAGAACGAAATCGCCATCTTCGCGGGAAATCTGCTGTATGAAGCGTTCGTGATCCTGGGCACGTCGCTACTGTTGGACAATGAATGCTATTTGTATGCCGCGAAACTGATGTCGGCTTGTATACAGTACCACACACACACTGGGGGTCCACGACGGACCTTCCGACAAGGCACACCTTACTTCCCCTCTCTTCACCTACCCTGTGCTTATTTCCCCACAAACAAACTTAGAGTTCGCCTGGAATCGAATGGGAGGAGGAAGGGTCCGCCGACTTCGGGACCGCAACGGGACGATGACTAGCGCGATCGATAAGCGCACTGATCGAATCGGATGTGGAGGGGCCACCACTCCCTTTTCATCAGATGCAATCAGAAACGCAAAAAATTGAAAAAGACAAAACAAAATCGTGGAGATGAATGGATATGACGCGCGCGCGCGTGAACAAAAGAATTCGCCGCCTCCCTGGATTTGGAGGATGGGCGCGGCGGGAGTGGCGGGCGGGGTGTAAAGATGAGAAAGATGGAGAGGTGGGGAGGGACGGAAGAAGGGCGAAAATGGGATCAAGGCAAGGGGGAACAGTGGCGGCGCCGGAGGGCGGGTCTCGGAGGGAGGGGGAAGGGGGAAGGGGAAGTCGATGGGGCGAGCCTGGGGGTCTCGGAAGCGAGGTCTTTGCCCCTCTTCCCCCCTCATCCATGCGACGCGTCTATCTTACCTCCATAGCAACGTCACCCGCGCAGATTTCTTCGCCCCAACCTTGCCGCCATTCTCTCACGCACGTGTACGTCTGTTTTTCATTTCGCATTCCATTTCCATCGACCTGTGCACAGGTTCCCCAACACAGAAAACAATCTATTGATGTTCCGAGGGGACGACTGACGGACGCCACTGACGGAGGTGCGTACGCCGCACGGTTGCGGACCCGGGACAGGGGCGGTTAACATCGAACCTACGCCCCCCCTCGAACCCGACTATCTCCCTCCCTCAGGGATCATCGATCACTCACATCACCCACTCGATGATTCATGTCATGGGCTCGTGCTCGTGCGATCAATTCAACGTCAGGCCTCAAAAATTTTGAACTTAAACTTTTTTCTTATCCCGGGGCGCCAGCCGCTGGCGCAAATGAATAACGGGGGTGCGTGTGTGTGTCGTGGGGGGGAAAGATGCGAAAAGGATCCGGTCCCTTATCTGAGCGCGCGCGCGTGGGTCCTGACTGTATACCTACCATTGACAGGTTGCCGAAAAGGCTCCCCGAACAACGAATGTTCTGGGTATGGCGTGCCGCCATGTGACCATCGGCCGGCGGAAGGCATACGGCATCAACGAGGGGGTGGGGAGGGGAGGGGGGGGGAGAGGGCCCAGAGTCGGAGCGCGTGATCTCCTTTCCGCGCAGACGGCTCGACTGGATGGACCAAGATGAATTAATCGCCACTGTGGCGGGGAAGGGCGGCGCTCGCCAAACTCGATTCTATTCCCCAATCAGTTGGGTTGAGTTTAACTTTGGACGACGAGTGCCAAACCAAACTGTCTGCGGTGCCGCCTCCCAGTGCGTGGCTTGCGTCACGCGCGCGCGCGCGAGAGGGCGTGCTGTGTGTCAATTTGGCACCTCGTTTCGAAAAAAGGTCATCGGATTATCTTTTCCCAAATGGATCTCCCTCGGACGGACGGCGGCGGAGAACCCAGAAAGAGTCCTACAGCACCGCCTCTTGTTTGTTCAGTTGCCTATCTCATTCCCAGGTTGGAACTCCCCTGGAATACTTCGTCGCTGATTGGTCCTGCACGCGCGCGTGCTGTCAGCGCGGACTGTACGAGGCTGTTGCACCTTCCAGTTCTTGCTCCCCCCTCGCACCCCCTCTTTCCAATTCCTGTTGGGCACACACGCCTCGGGCTAGACCCAGTCGGTCACATTGGCTATGCACCTCGTATTGAATATTTGAATAGGCTTATCGCTACCGAACGTGACGGCTTCTTTTCTTTCGCCCTATTAAGACCTGGGACCAGCGACGGACTTTTGTAAATTGCACGCACCGCCTGCTACGTTCGTTCATCGCAATAAACCCTGAAGTTGCAGCACCATAACAGCCGCCATGCCATGCCGCTCCAATTAATTCGAAAAATGACACGGCCTACGTGCCCAACAACGACCCCAAAACGCGCGCAGAGCTTCCGTGTTCGTCGTCATCGAAGGTACCGACTGCCAGCATAGCCCCAGGCATGCTGTAATTCCCCATTTACCACTCTCTTCTCACGTAGTTGGCAGTTGAAGCTGGGACCATCCTCGCCCTCCTCTGCCTGTGCTTGCGCGATTTTCGCCTCCATCCCCGACCTGTCGGGATTATGATGTCCAAGTGCTTTTGTTGGCCATGGCTATGATAGCGACTGCCGTTCTCGTCGGTAACGCCAATTAGGCTTACGACAGACCCTCTCTTTTTAGGATTGATTGCTGTGCGGTGCGTGACTCTTTCAGGCAGCGCGGTCACATGTCAGCACGTACTTTGGGGCGCCGATCCCCAGCAACGCGCACTGGCCATGCCTTGGGCACAGGCCAACCATGGGCATTCGTTTAAGTTCTCTGTGGTCGATTTAATCGTTTGTCGCTCGTACTAGGCTTGATGGGTTTCTGGTATCCAGCTGGGCCACCCAACCTCGCTAAGCTCCACGCGCGTTCCAATTCTCAGAAGGCATCGGAGGCGTGCCCATCATCGAAATTAGCCACAATCGCCGGACACGCGGCGATTAGGAGGCGAGTTGAACCGGTCGCGCGCGCCGCCATATAGATGGATGGTTGTGAGAGTTTCGGGGGCGCCAACGAGACGAGTTTGAGAAAAACGCGAGCGGTTTACATTTGTCTGATTCGCGACCAGCCGCACCGATTGCGGACGACGTCTCTCGTTTGTTGGCACGTTTTCTCGATATATTGGCTGGCACAGACACTGCCTGATTGCATCCGTTCGGACGCCTCCGTACTTGGGTAAGATGGACATTTAGAAACGCCGGAACACTGTACACAGCCGCCACTTTTTTTTTTTTGGAATACGGGTTTTCTCGTACTTACCGTCGGCTGTGTGGCCCACTTCCATTCTCATACTATACTGCATACATCACCTTTCCCACGTCTGGCGGCACAGAGCCCGGGCCTGAGGAGATACCCTGTGTACTGCCTTTACGCCTGAAAACGTGACAGGTAAGGGCGCGCTGCACAGATCCTTACGTCGCTAAAGGGCTGTACAAAAAGCTTCTTTCGCTGACAATGCTGGGCTCCCCCGAAAACTGGATCTTGTTGTTACGTTACTTGGTTTTGAACCTTCATCGGAAGCCCTGCCCGCCTACGTTCGAGAGGAACCCTTTTTCTTTTGGCTTTGTTCAGAAACACGAGAGAACCACAGGATGGCGGCGGTTCGTGGATGTAGAAGCGAAAAAGTCGGAGATATCATATCCAACTGGATGCGCAATACAGTACAGTATGTTGCCAGGGTCTTTTCTCGTTCGCGGCTCTGTTCCGACTGCACGTGGTGGTGGTGGTAGGGGGAAACTAAAGGGTGCCCGCTGTAAGCGCGCAATAAGTCTGTACAGCACAGTATTACTGTACTGTACCGTACTGTACGGGTTCATTTGCCGTGCCAGGAGAGGAGGACAACAAGGGGTAGAAGAGAGCAGGGGCGTTTGTCCAATTGTGGGTGAAGGGTGAACGAAACGAGCGGTCCCCCCGTAATACGTAAGTACGCGTAAGTCGTCATTGTATTTCGCTCGGTATCGCATGGGTTGTGTTCCTAGCGCTGCTGCCTTTTGTCTTTGTCGCAGAGTCGCATATAGACCCTCTTATTGTCTTTGTGTGTTGACCTTATCTCGACGCTCCCCTTAACGATGCTTTCAGGACAATTACCAAGAATGCTCTTTAAAGGCCACCTGTGCAGGGCGCGTCTTTTGGACCGTGACCTCAGTTCGTCGTTCTGAACGTCCCTCTCGCTAGCGTCTGTCTTTTCATCTCCCTCTTTTGCTGTGCTTTCAACGGCAACTGAACGCCTCAACACACACAACACACACACGCACCTACTCTACCACCTCACTTAACCCCAACATGCTGAGCTACGGTTCCGTTGCTGTCGCACTCGTCCAGCGCCGAGTCATGGTCGTCCAAGGTTAGCCGCTTGATAAATGAATGCCACTCTTCGCGACCCCGTCAGCTCATCATCGGGGGGGTTTTTTTTTTTTTTTTTTCGTCGATCGCTACAGCCTCGCGCCCACATGACGAGTGCGAGCGTTACCTCGACGTGTACACCTTTACCCCATCGAGCGACAGCGGCCGCACCTTCCTCGTATCCGACGCCCCATCCGCCCGCATCAACTCGAACGACCTTCTCGCCGTCTTTGACGATGACGAGGACGCCATGTCCATCCCCCACGATGTCCTCGAACTCCCCCAGAAGGCCTACGACGAGTTCAACGAGCTGTCTTCCCGCAGGGGCAGATGCTTTGCCGTGTGGGCCGCGTGGAAGGGCAAGTTCCGTTGAATGGACCTGTCGGAAGCGTTGGTCGCGTTCGACATCACCGCAGCTTATACCCATATGCATCGTCCCGGATCCCAGTTTGTAGCTTTCTCGCTCCCAACCACTGTATCAATAGTCCCTTGTAGCATTACCGTCTCTAATCGCTTACTGTATTTTTCACCCTCGCCCTTGCCAATTTGTTGCTTCAAACTTTTCCCCTCGCTTTTATTTTCCACATTGTTCCAGTTATATATACCTCCACATGCAGGTCATACCAGAGAAGAATTGTTACACCATGTTCTTATGCCCGCTCTAAATAAATAATAACCAGTATAACATGCACACAACAATGGATTGAACAAGGGTGATTAGAAAAAGGGTCCGCGCATAAATTAAGAGAACAAAATTTCGAAGAGGGTACATGGCGTATGCGAGGTTCTGCTACGATGCGGGTGTAGCATTCAAGTCTCTAGAAACCTATCGCATTGTCAATCACCATGAGCCACATATTTAGAAAGCATTCGACCGACCTTCAGGCCCCAAATGTTGCCAACCCTCTCGTTCGCTTCAGCTTCCGGTATAGCGGGACGGTCAACGTCACCGGACTCGAGCTTGAGCCCACGTTCATTGGCGAGATGAAGCAGGCATATGAAGCAGAAACTCGTGCTAATCTCGGCGAGTTTGCCTTGGGGATATGAGCCCTGCAAACCGACGATCACTTCGTCGAATGTGCGTGCTTCTTCAGAATTTGAGGCACCCTCAGTGTCTCCGTCAACGTCCTAACCCAGCGAAAGATTAAATGTGAGTTAAACGACCCGCATGCGAATGCCACGCGTCTCTCGCACCATCGCGTCACCCTCAGGAGTGGGAATATTAAGGCCCTTCCAAATGTTCTCCTTCAGCTTCCGGACGTCCACGCGCTTCGCGCGCTTGGTATAGTTGACGAATTCCGGTCGGACTCGTCTTGTCTTGCCCTGCGTCTCTGCAAGCAAATCCTGTTCCCCTGGATCTGCCGTGCCCGCCAAGTCACCATCAAAGCCGTCGTCGAAGCCAGGGCCGTCATCGTCATCGTCGTGGAAGAACTGAGTATTGAATGGAATTGAGCTTCCATCCCCACCTGGCACGAGAATCACAGCAATCAGAGACATGCGTGCCACACAACATCAGATGAACCTCACCATCGTCACCGTCCAACGCGGCCCGCCCTGCGGCTTGATCAGCGGCGGCCTGGGCCCAGAAGTTCTCATCGACTTCGCCGTCACCATTCTCGTTTAGAGGGGCCCGCTGGCCATGCATCCTCAACTGTAGAAATTGTTGAATTAACAATCGACAATATCATTCACGGAAGACTTACAGAGAATTTGGGCTTTAAGAACAACGTGACTAACTGCCGGCTGGAGAAATGCATGTCGTCTGGGAGGGTGTGGTCATGTTGCTTTTCCTTGCTCTTGACTTTCTTGCGCTTGGAAGCCCTTCCCGAGGAATATTTGGGAAGGGTTAAACCTGCACCACGGGTGACTGGAGCGAAGAGTTCTTTCGCTGTGTCCTTGAGGTCCTTCTCCGCCGGAGATAAAAAGTCAATCTTGAAGGCTTCCTTCTTCTCTCGCTTAGGCTTGGAAGCAGCGACGGCTTCTGTGGTGTCGGCTGTACAAACAAATGTATAAGTGTCGAAGGTGATACCGAAATCGAGAAAGAAAACCGAACGTCTTCGTATGGTCTTGCGTAACTTCCAGTGTTCAGGTCCAGCCCAGTTCTTGAGAATTGATTGACCAAAGTAGTCCAACATTCCCCCTTCACCATCAGCATCGGTCATGGCCATGATTAAAGCACGCTCATTCGGGGCACGACGAGGATCGAAAGCAATGTGTCGACCGCTGTCGTTACCCGCTGGGCCAAGGCCAGCCTGCGCATCGGCTGAGCCATTCTCGTCGTCCTCACCGCCATACCCTCCGGGACCCAGGTCATCCCCACCAAGATCGTCTCCGACGGCATGGTCACCCATAAAAAAGTCCTCTTCTGGGAGGGGACCATGGCTGGTATCGATGAAGTCGCCAGCCAGACCAGGCTCGAAGCCATCAGCTTCATCACCTCCGTCATTCTGGGCAGGCGGGGTATTCTCACGGTAAAGTGCAGCTTCGTCAAGAGCCCAAGAGTTGCTAGAAAACGAGAAGCCTTCCAGCGAATGGGAAATGGCCTTCCGCTCAAGAACCTCTAAGTCTGGAAGAAAGTCACCTGTGACAGCAAGGTGAGGGGGCCTGCTAGAGGGAAGAAGAAACCGTCTTACGGCGAAGGGCAGTCAAATCAACATCGTCTTCAGGCTCCAGGAGGTCTTCGTCCTCTCCGACCTTTCCCATGGGGTCGCTTGCGTCGAATATAACACGGAGGGCACCCTCACTACCGACGCCTAGACTAAGGTGGTTCATAAGCAAACCATGCGCACCACCCTCATCGAAATCCTCGCATGTTTTCCGGAAAAGCGGATCAACGCTAAACTCCAAGTCAAGTTTCTTGCTCTTTAGTTGTGCGGCATTTTTTGCGAGAGTCGACTCAGATCGGTGGGTTGCCTTACGCCTCTTCTGGGATGGTTCTCGAGCATCGGGATTATCAGAGGTTGGCTCCTCGTCCTCGGCTTCTCGTCCGTCCGAAGCAAGGTTACTGAGGAGTTTCCCCGTCTCTGTACCGACGCTATCAACACGGCTTGTCCAGATCTTGACACAGCCGTCTAATGTACTGGAGGCTCGCTGGAAGTTGATCGAGTTGTCGACGTTATTTCTTAGAAGGGACATGTCATGGAAATAATCGATTAACGCAAAGTTCCATGAATTAGCTGGATTGATTTTCTATGGTAGGAGTATAAGCAAACCGAGAGGTTTAGAAGCGGGTGGAATTACATTATCCATTGCCATCTTCATCCACTCTTCATAATTCGAATGTCGAATGTCGATCGGCATGTCAATGATTGGGGTCTCAACAATGATGGATTTGAGTGCTTGTTTATGATGAGAATGTGGATGGTCCTCAGTATCGTCTTGCTTGGCACTGTTTGATGGACCAGCTTCGGCATTGTCGATAGAAGTATTCTTTGCGCTCTTCCTTCTCCTGCGCTTCTCCGCAGAGTCATCGTTTATATTGACCGTCTTGAGTGGCATGCGCCCGGGATTCGCATCTTCGGTGAAACTTTTGTCTTGGGTCTCGCTGACGCGCTTGCGAATCTTTTGGGACTTCCCTCGCTGACGAGGTGTCAGTTCGAGGTCACTTTCGCTGGAGGAGCCGTCTGCATAGAGAGATGACTGAGCGGGGGGATGGCGGGCTGAGCGGGAGGGAGCCATGGGGTTTGCGACTAAACACGAGATGGTCACGCCGCGTGACGAGTCGCGTCGCGACGTGTTTGGTGCACGTGGTCTGATCTATGGCCACTCCACCACACTCCACCGACGGACTCACGCACTCGGCCCTACCATCACGGGTCTTTACTCATGGGAAAGATCCGGAAGTAACATACAGTCCTCGGGCGTGCCAAAGTCCGGACCCTCCATCATATATCATACACAAAACTCGCATAATCAACTTGACAGACCTGCTGCGTGATTGGCCGATCAGCTGGTAACCGACTGTTGTTTCTCGAATCTTTTCTGTTATACGGGAGCCACACTTTTCATTAGGATACAGTAGTACTGTAGGGGAACTAACTCTTCGCACGATAGCGTGCCCGCCTCTTGTTCATATGGAATAAATTAAGAGCGTGGGAATGTGGCGCTTTTGCTCCAGCAAGACTTGTGACAGTCATGAATGATCCGAGAGAGGCACCAACGCAGTCTGCCTCTTGCCTTATTCCTCGTCGGCCGACCCTACAAAACCTGTGTAACGGATGGGACAGATCAGTCGTTGGCTCAATACTATCACGGCATCAATCATGGCTCTGGCCCTTGGTTTACCCTTCGTACGCGGCAGAACTTTATCCGTGCGCCTTTTTCCTGGGATTGCGCCAAGGATCCCTCCTTGCCTCATGCACTGCGGTGAAAAAGCTGACTGTATGTTAGCCCTATGTGGCACATACGGTCGGGGTTGTAAAAGTTGTTATCTACTACCAGTAAGAAAAGCCGGTTGAGCGCAGCTGATTTCGTCGAGCGAACAGAGCGAGACTCAAAGAGCCGCAGTCGCGGGAACATAGGAAACCAAACACCGAGTTTCAATGGCGCTAATCTTTTAATTTCATTCTGACCGCCGACCTCGACTGCCGTTTAATCTGGTTGTCCGTCCCATTCACCAGCCATTCGCGCAATTCTTTCATACGGTCCCTAGACATGAAACGCGCATTTGAAGACAGCCACACGCAAAACATGAGCCCCAGGTCGGGGGATGAAACATGAATGATTTTAGAGGGGAGACCGCAGCTTGTGTGGCTTGTTGCTAACTAACGTTCGTCCCAGTCCTACAATCGTACGGTGATTGTTCCGCCGATCGAATATACGTCCGACTGAGCCCTCTCATGCTTGCTCCGAATTCCAGCACACCGGGACATGATCTATATTTGGTTACCTTGCGATTTCTCTCGCGCCTCACTCGGATGTTTGCCCCAGTATGGCATCTGTTAGATTATCAGCGCCGGTCAATGTCAGACACTTGTTGCTGTGCCATCTCCATGGATGCGGCTGTTGTGTTGGGCTTTTGCCACTACGATTCTAGTCATGCAGGTCCGGATGAAACCATGCATGTTCCAAATGTCCTTGTGCCGCCATACGAAGGCTGCGCTGCAAGGCAAGCACTGGCGAGTCATCCCAGCAACCTGAGGAGTATATCAAGACGACAAGTCCTCGATCCATCTGCATCAGAATCCGCCCCGTTCACACCTACCTACACAGAAAAAATCTCATATACGCACGGTGCGCACCATCCGCCCCCATCTATTCTCTCTTCTCAGCGTGGCCTTTTGCAGATGGCTGCCCCGATGAACGGCAATGACTTTCTCACCGATGGCTACATACCCTACACCTTCACACCGCAAGCTGCGGCAAGCTATTACACCGTTCTATTCAAAGTGGATCCATCAGTGATCCGGGCATTCATTCATAGGAAAGCCTTCTTCGTTTGGAATCAGCCTACGATCTGGACTCAGCCCCCGCTCAATTTTAATGAACGGCCTGGTTGGCTTCTGGATTATCATATCAGACCTGGTGGCTCTATCGTACCTCAGCAAATTTGGTTCCCTCAGGGCCAAGGGGATTGGCGCCGCTACGTAGAACAAGCCCAATTGCAGATGCCCCT